>Ga0080064_1001055_pt1 | contig 61801 bp, 48 predicted proteins | sample Subgrocontami54m_FD_69260 | JGI IMG/M metagenome (GOLD analysis project Ga0080064, IMG submission 69260) | Subsurface groundwater microbial communities from S. Glens Falls, New York, USA - GMW46 contaminated, 5.4 m (SPADES assembly) (version 2) ... | reverse complement strand
GCGGTGGATCACGCCCGTAAGGGCGTGCGGCCGCGGGATCACGCCCTTATGGGCGTGATCCACCGCGCCCTTACGGGCGCGACTCCAGCCCACAGAATATGGCCTGACAAGACACTAGTGCCCGGCCAGCCAGGCGGACCACTTCTCGGCGTCGGTCCCGAAGGACTGGCCGGTGAGCGCCCCCAGCGCCGCGCCGGCCGACCTGCGCACGGCGACGTCGCTGTCCCGAAGCGCCTCCACCAGCGAGGGGCAGGCCGTCTTTTCCCCCGACTTCCCCAACGCGTCGCACAGGGCCGCGCGCACCGAGGCGTCGGCCTCCGCGCCGAGCGCGAGGACGAGCGGGTCGGACAGGGAGCGGTCACCCAGGCGAGCACACAGGTCCGCCGCGCCCCGCCGCATCAAGGGGGAGGCGTCCTTCAGGCGCGTCGCCGCCTCCGCAGCGAGCCCGTCCGCGCTGAGCTGGACTAGCGCATCGGCGGCCGCGCGCCCGACGTCCCGGTCTGCGTCGCCAAGGGCCTCCAGGAGCGCCGGGACCGCCTTCGAGTCCTGCAGGCGGGTGCCTATCTCATACGCCGCCTTCAACCGCGTCGCGACGTCCGGGTCCTTCAGCGCGGCAATCGCCACGTCGATCGGCGCCTTGGGCCCGCTCACCCCCATGTCGGCGTCCAGCTCCTCGTACTTGCTCTGCATGTCCGCCATGCTCTCCCCCATGTCCGCCAGGGCGCCCTTGAGCGCCTCCCCGCCCAGGGTGAACGGGGCGACCGCCGAGCTCGCGTACAGCTTCTGCAGGGCCATTCGGGCGTCCGCGCGGATCCCCGAGTCCTGGATCTGCGCCCTCAGGAGCGGCTCGAGGGCCCGACGGTCCCCGATGTCCCCGAGCGCCCGGACCGCGTGGAGGCGGACCTTCTCGTTCGCGTCGCCGACGAGCGGAATCAGCGCGGGAACCGCGTCGTGGGCCTGGAGCCCCCCGAGGACGTCGATCGCCGCGACCCGATCAGCCTCGCTGGTGGACGCCTTGAGGCGCTCGGTCAAGGGGCCGACGAGCATGCCCGCGGCCTGGGTCCGGGCCTCGGCGTCCTCCGCGTGGGCCTTCACGTAGTCGAGGACGGTCTTCGAGATCGCCTCGTCGGAGTCGATTGCGCCTGGCAGGAAGAGCTTCAGCGCCTCTGAGCGTTCCTCGGGCGACTCCCAGGGGCGGCCGGCGAAATCCGCGGCCAGCGTCTGGTACGCAGTTCGACGAACCTCGGTGCTGGGGCTCGCGAGGTTCCCCTTCACGCCGTCGAGGTACGACTTCCCGAAGACGAAGGGCGCTGCGATGAGCACCACGATCAGCAGGCCGCCGAGGGTGCCGGCCACCTGGACCGTCAGGCGGTGCTTCGCGAGCTTCCTCCGGAGCGCCCGCCCGCGGGACATCGGCTTCGCCGTGACGGGCTCCCCGTCCAGCCAGTGGCCCAGGTCGCTGGCCAACGCCGCGGCAGTCTGGTAGCGATGGTCCGGGTGCTTCTCCATCGCCTTGAGGGCGACCGCGCCGAGGTCGGGATCGAGCCCCGCGACGAGTTTCTCCGGCGGCGTGGGGTCCTCGCACGCGACCTTGGCGAGCATGTCGACGACGGAGTTCCCGCCGAACGGGGGCTTCCCCGTGAGGCACGCGTAGAGGATCCCGCCGAGGGCGTAGACGTCGGAGCGCACGTCGACCTGGTGGACCTCGCCGCGCGCCTGCTCGGGAGACATGAAGGCGGGCGTTCCCACGATCTCGCCCGTCACCGAGAGGATGCTCTGACCCATCTCCTTCGCGAGACCGAAGTCCGTGATCTTGGGCAGGCCCTCCTTCGTGAGGAGGATGTTCGCGGGCTTCAGGTCTCGGTGGATGATCCCCTCCCGGTGCGCCAGGTGCATCGCCTCCGCGATGTCGCGCATCATCTGCGCGGCGCGGCGGGGCTCCATCGGGCCGCTCTCCGTCTCGCGCTCGAGCGAGTTGCCGTCCACGTACTCCATCGCGATGAACGGCTGGCCCTGGTACTCGCCGGTCTCATAGACCGCGACGATGTTGGGGTGCTGGAGGCGCGCGGCGGCCTTCGCCTCGCGGTGGAACCGCTTGATGAACTCCGGCGAGGCCATCGCGCCGCCCAGCATCATCTTCACGGCGACGACGCGGTTCAGCTCCTTCTGGCGGGCCTTGTAGACGACCCCCATCCCTCCGCGGGCGATCTCGGCGTCGATCAGATACGAGGAGATGTGCACGGGGATCTCGCGGGGCATGTCCTCGGGCTCACCCTCGATGCGGAGGACGCCGTCGGAGGGCGGCGAGGCAGGGAGGTTCGGCCGCACCCCGCGGATCGCCGTGGGCGCGACGGCGCCGAGGTCCTTCGGTGCGGGTGGCGGCCTCTTCCCGTCGGCAGGGAGGGCGAAGAGGGGCTTCTTGCACTTCTTGCAGTGGTAGGTCCTGCCCGGCTGCGCGTCCGGGATGGTGTACCGGACTTTGCAGGGCCTGCAGGCGTAGGCGGCGGTTTTTCCGACGGGCATGGCGGGGACCCCCAGGGGCGAACCGCCCTCACCGCCTGGATGCTACGCCGCCGGGAGCGCGCGGATCAAGGGGGGTCTCGCTTTCCCATTCCTCCCCCGCCCGCGCGTGACTAGAATCTGCAGTTCTCGTGATGGAGTGACGACCGTGAGCAACCACCCCCGCTGGGCGCTCATCCTCGGCGCCTCGAGCGGCTTCGGCGAGGCGACCTCGCTCGAGCTGGCCCACGCCGGATACGACATCTTCGGCGTGCACCTCGACCGCAAGGCGACCCAGGTCAACGCGGAGCGCATCGTCGCGGAGATCCGCGGGATGGACCGGCAGGCGGAGTTCCACAACGTGAACGCGGCCGACGCCGGTAGGCGCACCGAGGTCTGCGACGCGATCGCGCACAAGCTGTCGCGGACCGACCCTGGCCATCCACTGGGCGTCGTCCTCCACTCGCTCGCGTTCGGCACGCTCAAGCCGTTCATCGCCGAGAAGCCCGAGGACCAGGTCACGCAGGCGCAGCTCGAGATGACGATCGACGTGATGGCGAACAGCCTGGTCTACTGGGTCCAGGACCTCTCCCAGCGGAAGCTCATCGGCAAGGGGACGCGAATCTTCGCCATGACGAGCGCGGGCGGGCATCGGGTCTGGCCGACCTACGGGGCGGTCTCGGCGGCGAAGGCGGCGCTGGAGGCGCACGTTCGTCAGCTCGCGGTCGAGTTGGCGCCGCGCGGGACCTCGGTGAACGCCATCCGCGCGGGGGTGACGGATACGCCGAGTCTCCGGAAGATCCCCGGACACGAGGAGATGATGGCGCAGATCCTCCCGCGCCACCCGGGCAAGCGCCTCACGGCCACCCAGGATGTCGCTCGGTTCATCCGGGCGATGATGGCCAAGGGGACGGAGTGGTGCACGGGCAACGTGATCGGCGTCGACGGGGCCGAGTTCGTAATCTAGCGGCCCGTGCAGAGGTCCTTCGCGATGATGACCTTCTGCACCTGCGAGGTCCCCTCGTAGATCTGGAAGACCTTCGCGTCGCGCATCAGCTTCTCGACCGGGTACTCCTTCGTGAAGCCGTACCCGCCGTACACCTGCACGGCGTCGGTCGTCACCTTCATGCACGAGTCGGCGGCGAACCACTTCGCGTGCGCCGCGTGCGTGGAGTTCTTCTCGCCGCGGTCCGCCAGGCTCGCCGCCTTGAGGCAGAGGAGGCGGGAGGCCTCGGTGAGCGTGGCCATCTCGGCGATCATGAAGCCGACCGCCTGGATGGCCGAGATCGGCTGGCCGAAGGCCTGCCGCTGGTTCGCGAAGTCGATCGACAGCTCCAGGGCGCGGCGCATGAGGCCCACGGCGGCCATCGCCACCGTGCAGCGGGAGCGGTTGAAGACGTTCATCGCGATGTAGAAGCCCTGTCCCTCGGGGCCGATCCGGTTCGCCTCGGGGACGTGGACGTCCTCGAAGATCACCTGGGCGAGGTCGCTCGCCCGCTGGCCCATCTTGTCCTCCTTCTTGCCGACGGAGACGCCCTTCCAGTCGCGGTCGACGAGGAAGCAGGACATCCCCTTGTGCTTGGCCGCCTTGTCGGTGTAGGCGAAGACGATGTACCAGTGCGCGAGCGAGCCATTCGTGATGAACTGCTTGGTGCCGTTCAGGACGTACTCGTTGCCGACCTTCTTCGCGGTCGCTTGGATGCCGGCCACGTCGGAGCCCGCGGCGGGCTCGGTCAGGCAGTACGCCGCGAGCTGTTTGCCGTCGACGATCCGCCCGAAGTACCGCTTCTTCTGCTCGTGGTCCCCCTGGAGGAGGAGAGGCAGGCACGCCAGGGCGTTGAGGCCGAGCGAGGCGCTCAGGCCCGCGCACCCCCAGGCCAGCTCCTCGGCGACGATGCACTCGTCGACGAGGGAGAGCCCCGGCCCACCGTACTCGGGGGGGATGCTGAGGTTGATGATGCCCACCTCGTGGGCCTTTTCGAAGAGCGGGAGGGGGAACTCGCCTTTGCGGTCCCACTCCGCCGAGATCGGGGCCATCTCCTTCTCGGCGAACTGGTGCGCGAGTCGCTGCAGTTCCTTCTGGTCGTCGGAGAGGGTGAAGTCGAGCATGTGGCGGTCCTCGTGAGGTCTGGGCGCATTCTGCCGCTCATGACGCAGTGTGTCAAGACTTGCCACGGCGCCGCGGCTCCTGTATGGTTCGCGCCCGATGGCCCTCCTCCAGTGGGTTCTGGTTCCCCTCCTGTACCTGCAGGCGAGCGTCCTGTTCGGGCTGGCGGCCTTCCCGGGCGTGTGGATCTGCCTGACGGCGTGGCAAGCCACAGCGTCCTGGCCGGAGGCGGCGCGGGTCCTGCTGTTGAGCCTCCTCGGGGCGCTCTCCTACTTCCTCTTCGGCTTGGTCCTGATGGTCCTCGTGGTCGCGACGAGGATCCTCTTCTTCCTGCGCATCGAGCCGGGGCGCTACCCATTCCTGTCCCTCGGGACGATCCGCTGGGCGCTCTTCAACACGCTCATCCTCTTCGTGCGGTTCACGTTCATGAACTGGCTCCGCGTGACGCCGCTGCTTCCGCTCTTCTACCGAGCGATGGGGGCCAAGGTCGGGCGGAACGTGCACATCAACACGTCGGTGATCGGCGACGCCTGCCTCCTGGAGATCGGCGACGACGCGGTCATCGGGGGGGATGCGACGGTGATCTGCCACTCCGCGGAGCGGGGCCACCTGATCATCTCGCCCGTGAAGATCGGGAAGGGCGCCGACATCGGCCTGATGGCGATCATCATGCCGGGCGTGGAGGTCGGGGACGGCGCCGTGGTCGGGGCGCACGCCTTCGTCACTAAGAACACCGTGATTCCGCCGGGGACCTTCTGGGGAGGGATCCCCGCCCGCCAGATCCGCCCCGCCCCCGAGGAGCCCTCCAGCGGCGGCCTGTAGGCGCCGTCCGTTCCTTCACCGCAGAGGCGCAGAGGTCGCAGAGGAGCGCTGAGAGGTGCTTCGTCGAGACCGGCCCGATCCCCACGGAACAGCCCACTTCCGCCGATCGCATCTCAGCGGGTCTCTGCGACCCCTGCGACTCTGCGGTGAACGGCCGGGGACGGCGTCAGCGGAGCTTGAATTGCAGCCGCACTTCCTCGGCACTGCGGCGCACGAGGAGGTTGATCGGGGTCCCAGGCTCCCCAGCGAGCAGGTCGAGGACGTCCTCGCGATTGAGGCCCGCCACGCGCGCCGCGTTGACCTCGACGAGCGCGTCGCCGGCCTGGAGGCTTCCCTCGGCAGCGGGGTACCCCTCGAAGACCCGCTCCACCGTGCCGTCCTCGCGCAGCACCATGCCCGCCGTCCCCGCGACCGGGCGGATGACCTGCTTGTAACGCTCCTCGATGCCTCCAGCCTCCAGCCCCTCCAGGACCTTTTCGATGAAAGCGTCGTAGTCCAGCTCGCCGGGCACGACATGCGCCTTCGATAGCTCCTCGAACAGGATCGCCGCGAGGGGGACGCCGCCCGTCCGGGTCTTCTCCGAGAAGAACTCGAACTTCATCGACCGCAGGTTGCGGACAGGCGTGATCAGCCCCATCGCCTGGATGACAAACCGCGCGGAGGCCTCGACGATCTCCTCTTCGCGACCCTCGTGGAACTCGCCGTAGATGCGCTCGAACGCCTCGCCGTAGAACGCGTCTTTCCCGGCCAGGCGCTCCATGCTTGCGACGTTTTCGGCCGACGGGTTCAGCTTGTGCAGGAACTCGTGCGCCAGGATGCGCGCCATGCCCTCGTGGTCCCCCGACCACCCGATGGCGAAGCCCGCGAGCTGGAAGCTGAGCGGCTTGGAGAAGGCGAGCACGTAGATCCGCATGCGCCCCTCGGGGACGGCGCGGCCCGTGAAGGCCTCCAGCCAGGCGGCGAACTGCTCAGCGTCGATCCCTTTCAGCGTCTCCTCGAGCACCGCGCGCGCGGCATCGAGCGTAGGCTGGTGGTCCTTCGCGCGCATCTCCAGGAAGCCCTCTTTCTTCAAAAAGGCGAGGATCGTGCGCACCCCTTCCATGTCCGCTTTGAGGTCCCGGAAGACCATCTGGTAGGCCGGCTCGTCGATCCCCTGCTCGATGGCCGCGAGGGCCTCTTCGGGCTTCTCCAGGCGGGCAATCACGTCGTCGAGGTCGTCCTCGGGCAGCACCGACAGGAGGTACCCGAGCTGGATTCCTCTCCCGAGCCACCTCCCAAACGCCGGGGCCGCCTCGTGGTCCGCCTCGATCCTCGGCCTCCACACCTTGCGGAGTTCCTCCCACGACCCGTTGAACCTCGGCTCGTCGGAGATCGCGTTCAGGAACGTCGCCGCATCGAGCTTCTCCGAGTACGCCACGTCGAAGCGCGCGTCGTCGGCGTAGACCGCGAGAGACACGACGAGGACCAGGACCATCGACATCCAGCGTGCCATGTTGACCTCCCCCTCAGGTCCGACTATACTCCCCCCGCCTATCTGGGAGAACCGCCATGCCCAAGGTGACCATCTTCGGCAAGGAGACCTGACCCTACACGACGAAGGCCCGTGAGGACTTCGCCGCACGCAAGTACGAGGTCGAGTACGTCGACGTGAAGCAGGACCCGACCAAGCTCCCGACCATGCTCTCGTTCACCGGCGGGAAGCGCGAGGTCCCCGTCATCGTCGAGGGGAAGAAGGTCGCCATCGGCTTCGGGGGCTCCTGAGGCGTCTAGCCCGCCGGCCGTCGGCCGGCCTCCCCTACGCGCACCCGTGGCATGCGCCCCGCTTCGACTCGGGGCAGGTCTTCACGGGGCAGTCGAACCCGCGCGGGGCCACCATCGCCGTCGGCGCGCCCGGAGGCGCGTACGCCACGGGCCTCCCCGCCGAGGCCGTGATCGGCACGACCACGCCGCCCAGGAGCTGCGGAGCGCCCACGCCCGGCGCCGCGCCCCGATACCCCTGCGCGGCCACCATCGAAGGGAACGGCTGCCTCCCCTGCTCCGCCCAGCGGCGCAGCCCCTCGACCTGCCCGAACCCCTGTGTCGAGGCCGTCGCAGGGGTCTGCACGCCCTTCCCCCACGCCACCCGCTTGATGTTGATCAGGTGCCTCGGCGAGATGTTGTCGCTCGTGATGTTCCCCGCCCACGTCCCGCACCCGAGGCTCATCGACGGGAAGAGGTTCGTCGAGTACCCGATCGCCCCCTGGCTCGCGGGCGAGTTGATTAGCACGCGGAAGCTCGGCTTCCGGAAGGCGTACTCCCAGATCACCTTCTGGTCCTCGCTGTGCAGCACCAGCGTGTGGCCGATCCCGCCGAATTCGAGGATCTCCACGGAGCGCTTGCAGGCCGCCTCCCAGTCCTTCTCGACGTAGAAGGCCAGGACCGGGCACAGCTTCTCGCGAGAGAGAGGCCACTTCGGGCCGACCCCGTCGAGCGGACAGAGGAGGACGCTCGTGTCCTCGGGGATCTTCACGCCCGCCTTCTCCGCGACCTTGTGCGGCGCCAGCCCGACGATCTCGGGGTTCATGAGGCTCCCCTTGATCACGACGGGCTCGAGCTTCTTGATCTCCTCGGGGCTCGCGAAGTACCCCTTCTGCCGCTTGAACTCCTCGATCACCTTGTCCTTGATCGGCGCGTCGACGATCACCGCCTGCTCGCTCGCACAGATCGTCCCGTAGTCGAGCTGCTGGCTCATGATGATGTCCGTGACCGCCTGCGCGACGTTCGCGGTGCGCTCGATCACGACGGGGACGTTGCCCGGACCGACGCCGTAGGCGGGCTTCCCGGCGCTGTAGGCCGCCTTCACGAGGCCGCTGCCGCCCGTGGCGAGGATGACCGCGACGTCCTCGTGCTTCATCAGCTCGTTGGTCCCCTCCAGGAGCGCGATCGACATGCAGGAGATGCAGTCGGGCGGCGCGCCGGCCTCGAGGGCCGCCTTGTAGACGACGTCGACGGTGGCCTGGATGCACTTCACGGCGCGCGGATGGGGGCTGATGACGATCGCGTTCCTGGCCTTGAGCGCGATGATCGCCTTGAACATCGCGGTCGACGTGGGGTTGGTGCAGGGGACGATGCCGCAGACGATCCCCGCCGGCTCGCCGATTTCGAACACCTTGCGCGACTCGTCGGCGCCGATGATGCCGACCGTCTTCATGTCCTTGATGGCGTTCCAGACGTCGCGCGAGGAGAACTGGTTCTTCGTCGTCTTCCCCGCGACGTGTCCCATCCCCGTCTCTTCGACGGCGATGCGGGCCAGCTCCTCGGCCTTCGCGAAGGCCGCCTGGGCCATCGCGGAGCAGATCCGGTCGACCTGCTCCTGGGAGTATTTGTAGAGCGCCTCCTGCGCCTTCTTCGCCTGGCGCACGAGGAAGCGGACTTCCTGGATCGACTCGAGGTCCCTGTCCATGGCGGCCTCCGTGGGTGCGGGGGATTCTGGCAAGGGCGTCCCGCGAAAGCAAGTTGATCCGACCGGGCGGGCAGGCTAGGCTTGCGGGACACGCCAAAGGGAGGTCGAGATGGCACGGCTCGTCCTGTTCGTCCCGATTCTGCTCCTGGTGGTTGCGATCGCCCCCGCGAAGGACCCCGCCACGCGGCGAACGGACCGCGTGAAGAAGATCCTCGGGAAGCTCGAGGCGGGATCGGAGCGCTACCGCATCACCGCGCTCCGCGTCCTCGGGCGGCTCGGCAACGAGTCGTGCCTCGACGGGGTCTCTGCGCAGCTCGCGGCGAAGGAGGACGGCGTCCGCGCCGAGGCGGCCCGCTGCCTCGGGAGGCTGCGGATCGCCGGGTCGACGGGGAGGCTCCTGCCGCTGATCGACGACAAGTCGCTTTCGGTGGGCAAGGCGGCCGTGTGGGCCCTCGGGGAGCTGCGCGACCCCGCCGTGCTCCAGGACATGGACAAGGCGTTCCAGAAGCACCGCGAGCTGCGCGCGGACTTCGCCATCGCGTACGGAACGATCGGCGACAAGCGGATGAAGGGGGTCATCGCGGCGGTCCTCAAGGGGATGAACGAGAACGACCTCGCGCGGCCGCACGTCGCGGCGGCGCTGGCGAGGCTGTCTCCCCAGGAGGGGCTGCCGTTCCTCCAGAAGGACTTCAAGGCGAAGGACGCCGACACGGGGTTCTTCATGGCGTACGAGGCCGCGATGGCGCTCGGGGAGTCGGACCTCGTCGAGGCGGCGAAGTTCCTGCTGGGGCGGCTGGACCGGCTGCAGCCGAACGACCCTCTCGACATCATCATCCGGGAGGCGGTCGTCAGCGGGATCGGGAACTTCCGCAACGACCAGGCGATCGACCACTTCGTGAAGAACGGGCTGAAGGACCTGAAGGACTACGCGGCGGCAGCGGCGGTCGCGCGGGGGCTGGGGTTGACGCGGAGCCCGATGGCGGCGACGCCGCTCCGGCTGCTGCTGCCTCAGAAGTCGCCGAAGGGGGACGAGGAGACGTACGAGATCCGCCGCGCGGCGTTGCTGGCGCTGGGGGACCTGGGCGACCCGACGACGGTCGACGCGGTGAAGCCGTACGTCGACGCGCCGGACCCGCGGATCCAGATCGCCGCCTTGAAGGCGATCGGCGGGATTGGCGCGGAGGAGGGGATCGTGGTGGCCGCGGCGAAGCTCGCGTCGCCGGACGTGCAGGTGAAGTACGCGGCGGCCGACGCGCTGTTTCGGATCCGGATGGAGGGCTCGATCGAGCCGCTCATCGGGCTGCTGGGGACCTCGAAGGAGTGGCTGCAGCGGGAGACGTGGGCGATGCTGCGCCAGCTCACGGGGAAGGACTTCGGGACCAAGGTGGACGACTGGAAGGGATGGTGGGCGAAGGAGAAGGACACGTTCGAGGTGCTCAACGAGGAGGACCTGGAGGACCTGCAGGGGACGACGGTGTTCTGGGGGATCGAGATCACGTCGAAGAAGGTGATCTTCGCGATGGACGTCTCGGGGAGCATGTCGGAGCCTGCGAGGCAGATGCAGGTGCTGGTGTCGGGGAAGGAGCCGAAGGGGGACGACATTGGCCCCATGGTGTCGCCGGCTGAGAAGATCATGAAGATCGGCGTGGCCAAGGACGAGCTCCTGAAGACGCTCAGCCGCCTGACGAACGACACGCTGTTCGACGTGCTGGTCTTCAACGGCTCGGTGCAGGAGTGGGAGAAGGAGCTGGTGGAGGCGACCAAGGAGAACAAGAAGCGCTGCAACGTGTCCTTCGTGCAGGGCCTCCGCCCGGACGGGGCGACGAACATCAACGACACGCTGGAGCGTGCCTTCAAGATGGCCGGGGAGGGAATCGGAGACCCGAAGAAGGACCTGAAGGTGGACACGATCTTCCTGATGACGGACGGGACGCCGACGGCGGGGAAGATGATCGAGCCGGAGCGGATCCTGGAGAACGTGCGGAAGTGGAACAAGCTGCACCGGATCCGCATTCACTGCGTGGGCGTCGGTCAGTGCAACCCCGACTTCCTGGACAAGCTGGCATCCGAGAACGGCGGCCGCTTCGTCCGCCCGGATGTGGGGCAGAGGTAGTCCGGCAGCCTTTTTTTCACCGCCAAGATCGCCAAGGTCGCCAAGGCAGCGCGATCCCGGACGGCCATGGGTCGCTGGATTACGACTGGCGGACCGGGGCCAGTCCACAGGCTTACGACTGGCCTCCCGCGGGGCTCTTCGCCCGTTCGAGCAGGTAGCCTCGGATCTCGGAATTCACGATGCCCTGCGAGGTGAGCCAGCGGACCGGGCTCTCGCCCCGCCGCTTGGCTTCCAGCATCCCCGCGACGAGCTCCCCCTCGCGCTCCTTGACGACCGCGACCAGGCGTTCGAAGGCCTCCCTTCGCCGAAGGTCGCGGAATCCTGAAGTGAGCAGGATGAGCCCCGCAACAATGGCGAAGAGAGAGAGCCCCCAGATAATCCCATGCCCCCAGAGGAACAGGGACACCCCGGCTCCAAAGACAACCGATGTGAATCCAGCAGCCATCCTGGGCATCGGCGGAAGCCCGAGCACGTCGCCGAAGATCTCCGCTTCGCTTGGGTTGACGATGCTCATCCCCGCCCTCGCCTCCTGGGCTCCAACGACCGGACTGCGCCCCGAATGCTACTCGGCTTCCCCGAGCCCATCCAGGGGCGGACTCGCGACCACGATGCTACTCGGGGCACCCAAGCCCATCAAGCAGGTCTCGTGTGCCCCAGGAGAGGGGCCAGACCGGCACGACCTCATCCTTGGCGCCTCTTGGCGTCTTGGCGGTGAAAAACCGAGAGTCCGAACCCGTCGGTTCTGGCAGTCCCCATTCAAATCGGTGAATCGCCCCGAGAGGAGGCTGCCCATGCGGCAACTCCTACCGCGCCGCAGCATGGGGCGAACGGGAATTGCGGGTCCGGCACCGCGTTGCTACCATCCTGCCGATGGCTCCCCTGCGCAAGGAAGTGGCTGGACAGGCAGATCTGACATTCGACCGGGATCCTCTCGTACGTCGTTTCCGAGCGAAGTACCTCCCTCGAATCCGACGGGACTTCGATCCGGCCGAGGTTTGGCTCTTTGGATCGCGCGTCCGCGGAGACGCCATGGTGGAGAGCGACCTCGACGTCGTCATCGTTGCGGAGCGTTTCGAAGGGACCCCGTGGCCCGACCGTACCTCGCGCGTACTCCTCGCCGCGCACGTCGTCGATCCCCTCGAGATCCTGTGCTATGCGCCGACTGAATTCGCGGTGAAGCGCACCGAGTTGGGAATCGTTCAAGCTGCAGTGTCGGAGGGTCGTCGGGTATTCAAGCGGGGTGTGCCTGCCCCACGGACACGCAAGTCACGCGTCAAGCGGCGCGCTTGACTCTCCTCCGCGGGGCTGCTAGTGTGCCTCGCTTCCGCCGCCGGAGGAGTGAGCATGCCCACGAAGATGAAGGCGGTCGTCAAGCCCGGGCCCGCGCCGGGAGCCGAGCTCGCGACCGTCGACGTCCCGCCCCCCCGCCCCGACGAGGTCCTCGTCAAGGTCAAGGCCGCGTCGATCTGCGGGAGCGACGTCCACATCTGGAATTGGGACGCCTGGGCACGCAGCCGCATCACCCCTCCCCTCACCATCGGCCATGAGTTCTGCGGCGAGATCGTCGAGGTCGGCGCGCAGGTCAGCGGCCTCAAGGCGGGCGACTACGTCTCCGCCGAGAGCCACGTCTACTGCGGCTACTGCTACCAGTGCCGGACCGAGCTCCGCCATATCTGCGGAAACCTCAAGATCCTCGGCGTCGACATCAATGGCGGCTTCGCCGAGTTCGTCGCCGTCCCCGCGCGCTGCGCCTGGAAGAACGACCCCTCCCTCCCCATCGAGGTCGGCAGCATCCTCGAGCCGCTCGGCAACGCCGTCTTCGCCACCCTCTGCGAGGACGTCACCGGGAAATCCGTCGCCGTCTTCGGCTGCGGCCCCCAGGGGCTCTTCGCCATCGCCGTCGCCAAGGCCGCCGGCGCCAGCCTCGTGCTCGGCATCGAGACCGTCGAGTACCGCCGCGATATGGCCTTCAAGATGGGCGCCGACGCCGTCTTCGACCCCGCCGAGCCCGACGTCGTCCAGAAGCTCGTCAACCGCACCCGCGAAGGAAACGGCGTCGACGTCGTCCTCGAGATGAGCGGCCATCCCGTCGCCATCAAGAACGGCTTCCAGTGCCTCCGCAAGGGAGGCCGCTTCACCGCGTTCGGCATCCCCAGCGACCCCATCACGATGGACCTCGCCAACGACGTCATCTTCAAGGGCGCCCGCATCGTAGGGATCAACGGAAGGCAGATCTTCCAGACCTGGTACCAGATGGCCGGCCTCCTCGCCAGCGGCGCCCTCGACGTGAAGCCCGTCATCACCCACAAGTTCCCGCTCGCCGAGTTCGCCGCCGGCTTCGACGCGATGCGTAGCCGCGACAAGAAGTGCGGGAAGGTCGTCCTGCTCCCCTGATGGCAAAGACCCTCCTGATCCGTGGTGAGTGGACCCCAGGCTCCGGCCGCGCCTTCGCCGTCAGGAACCCCGCCACGGGCGAGTCCGTAAGCGAGGCCTCCGACGCGGGACGCGATGACGCCCTCCGAGCCGTCCAGGCCGCCCACGAGGCCTTCCCCGCCTGGGGCACCCTCCCCGCCAGGGACCGCGCGGCCGTCCTCGCACGCTGGAACCAGCTCCTCCTCGCCCGACAGGAAGACCTCGCCCGCACGCTCGTCCTCGAGAACGGCAAACCCATCAGGGAGGCGCGCACCGAGGTCGCCTACGGAGCAGGCTTCGTCGAGTGGTCCGCCGAGGAGGCCAAGCGCGTCTACGGCGAGACGATCCCCCACTCCGTTGCCGGCAAGCGACATTTCGTCCTCAAGCAGCCCGTCGGCGTCACCGCGGCGATCTCCCCCTGGAACTTCCCGCTCGCGATGGTCACGCGGAAGGTCGCCCCCGCGCTGGCCGCAGGGTGCACGGTGATCCTGAAGCCCGCCGAGCAGACGCCGCTCACCGCGATCAAGGCGTTCGAGCTGCTCCAGGAGGCCGGCGCGCCGCCGGGCGTCGCCAACCTCCTCACTACATCCGACCCGGCCGCGATCGGCCAGGCCCTCCTCGGCGACCCACGCGTCCGCAAGGTCACCTTCACCGGCTCCACCGAGGTGGGGAAGATCCTCATGCGGGGAGCCGCCGACCACGTGACGAAGCTCTCGCTCGAGCTCGGCGGGTGCGCGCCGTTCCTCGTCTTCGCCGATGCCGACCTCGACAAGGCCGCCGAGGGCCTCCTTTGGTGCAAGTTCCGGAACGCCGGCCAGACCTGCATCTGCGCCAACCGCGTCTACGTCGAGGAGCCCGTCTACGAGGAGTTCCTGCGGCGCTTCACGGAGCGCGTCCGCGCGCTCAAGGTCGGGAACGGCCTCTCCGAGGAGACGCAGATCGGCCCGCTGATCGACGCCGCGGCGCTCGCCAAGACCGAGGAGCACGTCGCCGACGCTGTCCGCCGCGGGGCGCGCGTCGTCTGCGGCGGGAAGCGGCGCTCGGAGGGCGACCTCGCGCGAGGCAGCTTTTTCGAGCCGACTGTGCTCGCCGGCGCCACGGCCGAGATGCGCTGCATGGGCGAGGAGACCTTCGGCCCCGTCGCGCCGATCGCGCCGTTCCGCACGGAGGACGAGGCGGTCCGCCTCGCGAACGACACTCGCTACGGCCTCGCGGCCTACTTCTTCACGCGCGACGTCTCGCGCGTCGTGCGCCTGATGGAGCGCCTCGAGTACGGCATCATCGGCGCGAACGACGCCTCCCCCGCCGTGCCGCAGGCCCCGTTCGGCGGGTACAAGGAGAGCGGCCTGGGACGCGAGGGAGGCCGCTACGCCCTCGAAGAATTCCTCGAGGTCAAGCACGTCTGCCTCGGGATCTAGGAGTACCGATGTCTGACATGAAGTGGCCCGTCGCGGCCCTCGAAATCCGCCTGCAGGACCCTGACCCGATGATCCGCGCGTGGGCCGCGCGGTGGCTGCGGGATTACCACGGCACGGCCGGCGAGGTGGCCCTCCGCCGCTTCGTCGACGCCAAGAAGTCCATCCAGGCCGCCACAGAGCAGGCCTCAGGGCTCCAGCGCGTCGCTCCTGAGCCCGCCGCGAAGCATCCCCAGCCCGTCGGCCAGGAGATCGCCGGCCCGCGCGGGGAGACCGACGTCCGCGCCTTCCTCCTCCAGGCCCTCTCCGACCCGCGGACCGCACTGACGCCCGACTTCCTCGCCGCCTGCCCGCCCGTCTCGCTCCTCCCGCGCGTCCTCGCGTCGATGCGCCGCGGCGCCGAGGCGAACGGCGACTGGGAGGGGCTCGCCGAGCAGGTCCTCCTCTCCGCCGGCGCCGGGGTCGAGCACCTCCGCCTCGCCGAGGTCGCCGTCGGCAAGCGCACGCCCGAGGCGTTCCTCACGGAGTTGAAGGAGCGCCTCCCGAAGCCGCCCGAGGGGCTGGCGCCGGTCCTCTCGACGTTCCTCGTGGACAAGAAGGCGAAGATCGAGGGGCTGGTCCCGTCGCTCGCCCCCTTGTGGCCTACGGGGGGCGAGGATGAGCTCCCAAGACGCACCGCCCCGCTCGTCCTGCGCGTCCGCGGGCAGCTCGCCTGGCGCATCGCGGCGTGCCGCGCGATGGCCGAGGACGTCGCGAAGTGGCCCTTCGCCGAAGACGCGTCCGGCTCCGGCCCGATCCTCGTACTCGCACTCGCCCTCGCCGCGCTTCGCGCCCGCGCCACGCTGGGCCTCGTCCGCGACGACATCTCCCCCGAGGACGCCGTCTCCCTCGTTGAGGCCGGCTACCCCTGGCTCGACGACTCCGTTTTCGCCTGGGCCGCCGAGCGCTGGGGGGAAGGCCGCCGGGCCGACCTCGCCACGCACACGCTCGCACGCCTCGAAGTGGTCAAGGACCCCGTCGGGCGCAGCAACCTCCTCCGGCTGATCGGGGAGGCCAAGGACGAGGGGATCCTCGGCAAGCTGCTCGACTACCTCGCGAAGGAGGGGGTCGAGGGGATCGAGCGCGCGGCATTCGCGGCCCTCACGCCGATGGCCGCCAAGGCGCGCGAGGCGCTGCGTGGGCGCCTGGACACGGCGCACACGAGCCTCCTCCTCGTCGCGGTGCAGCTCGTGATCGAGGACCCGTGCGAAGCGGCCGAGGCCTTCCTCTACGACGAGTGGGACGCCATCGCGAGGCGGCTCCCCCTGAGCGCGCCGCTCTGCATGGCCGCGGAGCTGTTCGCGTCGCCCCGCTTCCTCGGGAAGCTCCTCCCGCTCTGGCGCCCCGGCGAAGAGCGGATCGAGACGACGATCGCCTTCCTCTCGAAGTGGACGAAGGAGGCCGCGCCACCCGTCAAACGGATCGCGGCGATCCATCGGGCCTGGGCGGAGCGCGACGCGCACCGGAAGCCCCCGCGCGCGGGCGACCTCGCCTCGCTCGAGGAGATCGTCCACGAGTTCCACCGCCTCCCCCTCGGCTGCGCGCGGTGCGGGGCGGTCTACCGGTACGACGTCGGGTTCTGCTACCTCCAGCCCCTGCAGGGAGCGACGGCGAAGGACCTGCGTCTCGAATTCCGCGGGTTTCAGCACGTCGTCCAGTGCAAGCGCTGCCTCGCGCGCGACGAGTACGGCGTCACCGAGGAGGGGCAGTTCGTCCTCCAGTGCCGCCAGCAGCTCGCCATCGCGCTGGTGGAGCAGGGGAAGAAGGGGGACGAGGTCTTCGCGCGGTCGCTCTGCATCCTCGACTCGCCGCGGACCGCCGACGGGAACGAGATCTCGACGACGGCCGACGCGATCCGCCGGCAGCTCGGCCGGGTGCACGCCTCGCCGCGCGACGCGGACGCCTGGACGCGCCTGGGGAACCTGTACCACCACGGCGGACTCTACGCGGACGCCCGGGACGCCTTCGAGGCCGCGGTGGGCGTGGACCCGAAGCGCCCCGACGCCGTGTTCGGGCTTGCGATCCTGGACCACGAGGAGCTGCGGCCCGCCAAGGCCGCGGATCGGTTCCGCGAGGTGGTCCGCGTCCTGGCGGACAGGAAGGTCCCGCCCGAAGCGGGCCTTCCGTACTTCGACGAGAGCGTCCGCAGGCTCCTCGAGATCGAGAAGGACCACGGCGTACCGTTCCGCTGGGAGCAGGGCGGCGACCCGGGCGACCTCGCGAGCGCGGCGGTCCGGCAGCGGGTCTACTTCAAGATGCTCGGCCTGGAGCCGCCCGCGCGGCACACTGAGACGCGGCGCGACGAGCCGCAGACGATTTCGGCGACGCGCGAGGTCGGCCGTAACGACCCGTGCCCGTGCCGGTCGGGGAAGAAGTACAAGAAGTGCTGCGGGAAGGAGTGAGCGCGGTTACGCGCGGTCCTTCCCCCACTCCCTGAGGTGCCGATCGAGCGTCTCGAGCCGCCCGGAGAGGATCTCGCCCCCCTCGGGCCAGTACTCCGCCTCGGCCAGGACAGCGCGCGTCCGGAGGACGGGGAGCGGCTCGCCCTGCACGCGGAGGCCGACGATCGCGTTCAGCCGGGGCGTGCGGGCCACGAGAACCTCCGTGCTGGGAAACCTCCGACGCGCCACCAGGTCGCGCAGAGGTCCGGCGATGAGGGGATTCGTCTCGAGGAAGAGCAGGTGCTCCTCGGCTATCTGGAGGAAGTAGCCCGGCTCGTCGGGGTGGCGCGGGTCCTCGGCCCGGACGGCCGCGAAGACGTCGAAGAGTGCGACCTCGACCTGCCCCTCGGCCAACTCCGTGCGGAGGGCCTCCCGCTGGGCGCGCCCAGAGCGGTCCGCATCGTCGTGGAGGCGCAGGGCGCGGAAGACGAGGATCCCGGCGATGAAGAGCGAGAGGAGCCCGACCTGGACCCCGAGCCGGGTGAAGCCGATCGACTGCAGACCGAGGTAGGCGAAGCCCCCGAGGACGACCAGGACGACGACAGAGGCCCAGGCGGTCATCGGGGAGGCGCTGCCGGAACGCCGCGACGGGGCGTCGAGGTACGCCGAAAGGGCGGCATGCTCCTCGGGGGCCATCGCGCGCGGGGCCCAGTCCGGCGCATAGTCGAGGTCGCTGGGCTCGGTGGCGAGCCCGCTGTCGGGCGTTCTCATTCCGTCCCTCCCCTCGAAGGGAGAAGAGGGTACCAGCCTGGCGGCGCGGACGGCAAGGCCTTAAGCGGCGTCGGTCCGACTTCGGAACCAGTGAGCGAGAGGATGGGGGCTCGCCTCGGGGCTGAGGCCCCTCGGCTCGCTCGCACCCTTATGGGTGCGACTCCATGCGTCGCGCGGCGTTATTCGATCGACTTCGCGCAGCGGAAGCCGAGGCGATCATCCCAGTACGCCGCGGGATTCGAGCTGCGGTGCGTCGTGCGGACCGTCAGCGCGCCGCTGGCCCAGCAGCCACCCCGGACCACCCGACCGCTCCCCCACTCGGGGCCCGCGGGGTCGACCTCGGGCGACCGCGCGTACGTCGCCCTGTCGAACCAGTCGGAGCACCACTCCCAGACGTTCCCCGCCAGATCGAAGCAGCCGTAGGGCGAGACGCCCTCCCGGTACCGCCCCACCGGCGTCGTCGCGCCCGGGCCGGCGCTCGAGATGTTCACGCGCTGGTCGTCGAACGCGTTCCCCCAGGGCCAGAACCGCCCGTCGTCGCCGCGCCCGGCGCGCTCCCACTCCGCCTCCGTCGGGAGCCGCTTCCCCGCCCAGCGGGCGTAGGCCAGCGCGTCGTGCCAGCTCACGTTGACGACCGGGTGGCTCTCGATCCCGCGCGGGATGATCAACTCTTCGCCGACGATCCGCGTGACCGTCTTCTCGCCCAGGAGCTTCTTCACGCGCGTCTCCATCGTCTTCTCGCGGCGCTGCCAGTGCGAGGGCGACGGGTACCCGGTCGCGCGGACGAACTCCATGTACTGCCGGTTCGTCACGGGACAGACATCCATGAAGAACGCGGACACCACGGCCTTGTGCGCGGGGCGCTCCGACTCGAACCACTCCGGACGCCACTGGGGGTACCGCCGGGCCAGTTCCTCGACCTGCTCGTCGGCGAGGCCCATCATGAGCGTCCCGGCGGGGACGAAGGCCATCCCGTCGGGGCACGGCGGCGCGGCGGAGACGTGCAGGCGCTCGGGCTCGCGGAAAAGCGTCTTGTAGACCCGCTCGGAGAGGAATGCGCAGAGGGACCGCGTCCCCGGCGACATCGTGCCGACGACCTTCCGAGCCCGCTCCGCGAGGTCGCGGTGGCCGGAGGCGTCGAGCCAGTGGATCACCTGCCCCCCGTAGAGGAGGTCCTTCCCGCTCTCGGGGTTCTTCCACGCCCACAGGCGGAACTCCTCCGGCGAGAAGAGGAACCTTCCGTCCGGGAGCATGAGCGGCCGCTTCCCGCGGAGGAACTCGAGGAGGCCGGCACGGCGGTCGTTGCAGTAGAGGCGGACGCGCCGGGAGCGCTCGTAGAGGCCGCGCTCGCCGCGGTCGGCGAGCCAGGCCTCGATCTGGCCGTCGTACAGCGGCCCCTCGGCGAGGTGCTGGTACTTGAAGCAAAGCTGCAGAAGCTCGCGGCCCGTCCTGGCCGCCTCCCCGTTCGGGAGGACGAAGGGGCGCTCGGGCGCGACCGCGGCGCCGGTGGGCGGCGTGGCCGCCTTGACCGGCGACAGCACCGCCGGATGCGGCGGCGGCTCGGGCGCCGCCTGCGCAGCCGGGGCCGGCGGACACGGAGGCAGCTCGCGTGTCACGACGGAGAGCGGCGGGACCTCCATCGGCTCGATCTCCATGGGCTCGGCCTGCGCCTCCGCGGGGGACGCGCCGAAGATCGCGCGGGTCTCGAAGCCGGGGGCCTGGTGGTTCTCCATCGGACTGGCTCCTCCTTGGTTCGCGAGGACAAGGGCGCGCCGCGCCACGGTGGCGGTGTTCCCCTTCACCTCGACGGCGGGGAGCGCCATGAGGAACTCCCTCGCGTTCTCGAATCTCTCCGCGGCGGGCGCCGTCGCCCGCAGGAACACGCGGTCGGTCCACGCCGGCAGCTCCGGCCGCGCCTTCCTCGGGGTCTCCCCCGCGAGCGGCATCCGGCTGACCAGCATCTCGAAGAAGATCATCCCGGCCGAGTAGAGGTCGGTCCGCCGGTCGGTCCGCTCCCCGCGCCGGTGCTCGGGCGAGAGGTAGAGCCCCTTCTCGACCGAGGGGCCCTTCGCGAGCCTCCCACGAGGCGTGCGGAAGACGCTCGTCACGTCGGCCGCGCGTGCCAGCCCGAACTCGCTCACGCGCACGCGGCCGCCCGAGGACAGGAGGACGTTCTCCGGCCTGAGCGAACGGTGCAGCACGTCGCGGTCATGCGCGAACTCGAGCCCCAGAAGGACCTGCCGCAGGACCGCGCCGGCGCACCTCACGGAGAAGCGCCCCTCGGCGTCCAGGGCCTCGCGCAGGCTCCGCCCCTCCACCCAGTCCATCGCCACGAACGGCGGGAGGTGCCAGGGGTGGACGGACTGGATGGCGCGGATGTTGGGGTGCGAGAGCGGGACGTGGAACCGCGCGCGCCGGCGGAGGAGGGCCTCCTGCTCAGGCGTGGTGGCGACCTTCACCGCGTACGCCTTCTCGGCGTACTTGCGGTGACGCGCCTTCCAGACCTCGCCGAGGTCCCCCTGCCCCACGAAGCGGGTCAGGACGTAGGGCCCCAACTGGGCCCCCTCGTACAGCCCCCGTTCGGCCACGCCGAAACGCCCTCCCTCAAGACGATCCCCCCGATCCCTTATCGGCGCGGGGAGGGCATCGGCTTGAAGGCCGCTACTCCGTGAAGGGCGCCACGTTCGTCGGCAGCTCCTCCTGCCAGGAGCGGACGGGGAGGCGGAACTCGGTGGACAGCGACCGGTAGAGCCGGTCGTTGTACTGGACGTGGACGCCGCCGCCGCAGGTCACGAGGAGGGGATTCGTGCGGTCGGCCACAGGCGAACCCGCGGTGTTCACGGCCGACTCGGCGATGACGCGGCCGTGCAGCGTGAAGTTGCCGCTCAGGTCCACCTGCTCGTGCGCGAGGATCAGCCCCTCGACCTCCGCGTTCGTCCCCGTCCCGCGCGCGTAGACGTCCCCGCCGGCGACCAGCAGCTCCGTCTCGTTCAGGCAGGGCGTGAGGTAGGGGTTCCCCTGCATCGAGATGCTCCCCTCGGCGACGATCGTCACGCGCCACGGGCGTCCGGCGGTGCCGCCGTGGTTCATAGTGATGCTCCCCTCGACGTAGTAGACGCCGTCCACCCAGCCGCTCGTCACGGTGGACCACCCGTTCTGGGCGTCCCAGGCGAACCCGTTGTAGTCGCCGGAGCCGCCGCCCCTGCGGCCGCGCGGCGCGGCGGCGCCCGCGTCATGGAGAACGAGCCCCGTCGCGCCCGACTGGACGCGGCCGTCTCCCGTCAGGACGAAGTCCGCGTGCGGGCGGTAGTCCGACGGCCGGACGGGCTTGATTGGGACGATCGGTCGGTTCGGGAGGAAGTCCCCCCCGACGTTGTAGGACGTGCCGATGGTCGTGAGCGTGCCGCTCGCCGTGGCGGAGCGCGCGATCGTCGTCGCGCCCTGGACCGTCAGGTCCTGGTCCGAGTGGATCCGCCCGAGCGTGCCGTCGACCAGCAGGGCCCCGTACACGTACAAGTCGTCGTTCGTGAGGATTGCGTACTTCGCGGTCGGGTCGTTCACCTCGAGCGCGACGGTGCAGCGGATCACGTGCGCCGGGCCGGCGGGGCCGCGGGGGGTGCCGTAGCCGGTGGACTCGAGGATGAGGATCTCGTCGCTGTCGTCGAACGGGTTCCCGTCCCCGTCCTCGTTGTCGAAGACGCGGACCGTGTAGCTCCCCTGACGTGTCGGGACGCCGTTGGCCCAATCAGGCACGCCGTCCTCGGCGGCGAGGACCGAGTTCCACGGGGCCGTGCGGTCGTCCGCCAGCGTGTCGACGAGGGACAGGAGCCGGTGGCGCGCGAAATCGACCCCCTCCTCCGCCGCCGCGCGGGCGTCGACCGCGCCGCTCTCCTCGGTGACGCGTCGACCCAGGACGCTGGAGAGGACCAGGGTGCTCCCGCACAGGCCCAGGACGACGACGACCAGGACCATGGCGACGAACAGGAGGCTGCCGCGGTTCGGCCGTTCGTGTGTGAACATGACGCACCTCCGTCGATGCGTGGCGGAGGGGGCGGCTGGCCGACGGGGCGTCCCAGGACGCGCCGTTGCCCTGGAACCGGCACGAGGCAGGCCAGGGGCCGGGCGGATTCGGAGCGCGCCTGGGGCCCTCAGGGCGCCAGGCGGAGGTGTGAGCTCACAGAAACGGAATCGCGGCTCCGAAAGGGACGAACCCCGGGGGGGCTCCGCACTTCGGTGCGCGACGGGGCGTTGCCGCTATACGGTGAAGTCCTTCCCCGCAAACTGGATGTTCGCCGGGTCGGAGCAGCGGGGCGGGCTGACGGCGTGGACGCCGCCGCAGCCGGGGCAGATACCGACGAATGTGGTCAGCGTGAAGGGCTCGCCGCACCCCTGACAATTCGTCCGCAGGCCGCCGTTCGGGATCGGCGAAACCGCCACGCCCCCGCCGTGGGCCTGTAGGACGAACTCGACGAGTTCCCTTCCCAGGGACATCGGACCGCCCTGGCCGTTTCCGCAGCTACCGCATTCACCCATGGACGACTCTCCTGGTCGGATCGCGCCTCGGCGGGACGGGCGGCAAGATAGCGCCGTACCCCGCCAGGGTCAAGGGCGACCCCAGGCTCACTTCCGCCTGGGCAGGGCGGGCACTCCGAGCCGCGCACGCGCCTTCAGGTCGATTTCGAGCGGCTTGTGCTTCTTCAGGAGCTCGAGGACCACCTCGATCCCCTTCTCCATCTGCGGGTCGCGCCCCTTCGCAATGTCCTGCGGAAGGATGTCCACCTCGATGTCCGGATCGGTGCCGTAGTTCTCCACGCCGAAACCCACGTCGCGGAACCAGAACGCGAACTCCGGCTGCGTCGTGATGCTCCCATCGGCGAGGAAGTGCCTCGGCCAGATCCCGACCACCCCGCCCCACGTCCGTTTGCCGATGAGGGGCCCGAGCCCGAGGAGCTTGAAGCAGTGCGAGAAGATGTCGCCGTCGGAGCCCGCCGACTCGTTCGTCAGCGCGACGAGCGGACCGGCGGGGGAGTCGTTCGGGTAGGGGAACGGCTGCCCCCAGCGGTTCACGTCGTATCCCAGACGCCGGCGGGCGAGCTTCTCGAGGAGGAGCGGCGAGACGTGCCCGCCCCCGTTGAACCGGACGTCGACGATGAGCCCCTCGCGGTCGACCTCGGCGAGGTACGCGCGGTGGAACTCGGCGTACCCCGGCGCCCCCATGTCGGGGACGTGGATGTACCCGACCCGCCCGCGGGTCGCCTCGTGCACCTGGCGGCGATTCGCCTCGACCCACTCGCGGTACCGCGCGGCGGTCTCGTCGCGAAGGGCGCGCACGGTCGCCTCGCGGCCGTTCGCGAACTTGAGGAGGACCTCCGCGCCGGCGCAGTGGAGGAGCTGCTCGTGCGGGGTGACGGCGCGCGAGACCCTCTTGCCCTGGATGGCGACGATGACGTCGCCGACGCGGGCGTTCACGCCGGGCGCGCAGAGCGGCGATCCGGCCCCCTCGCGCCACCCGTCGCCGCGGTGGAGGCGGGTCACGCGCCACCCCCGCTTCGACCACGCGAAGTCGGCGCCGAGGAGCCCCACGTCGTAGCGGGGCTGCCTGCGGTAGTCGCCGCCGATCTCGTAGCAATGCGACGTGCCGAGCTCGCCCTGCACCTCCCACATCACGTCGGAGAACTCCGAGCGCGAGGCGACGCGGTCGAGGAGCGGGCGGTACCGGTCGTGGACCTCCTCCCAGTCGACGCCCGACATGTCGGGGACCCAGAAGTGGTCGCGCATGAGGCGCCATGACTCGCGGAACATCTGCCCCCACTCGGCGCGCGGCTCGACGAGCACGCGGGCGCGGGTCAGATCGACCCAGCCGCTCTCGCGGCCATTGGCGTCGCCCTTCTCCTCGGGCTTGTCGCCGGCCTTGACGAGCCGCAGCCGCTTGCCGCAGCGGATCGCGCAGAGGCCCCCGCCGACGCGGAAGCTCGACACGCCGCCCGTGAGCGGCTCGCGCTTCTTCTTCGCCAGGTCGAACTTCTCGAGCGTCCCCTTCGTGGGGGGCTCGGGGGTCCGCCACTGCTGGTTGAGGCTCCCCTCCACGGGCCAGGTGGTCCAGAGGACGGCGCCCGGGATGCCCGTGATGCCGTCGTAGATCCCCTCCTCGACGGGGAAGGCGACGACGCGGTCCTGGATCCCGTCGAGGTCGATGTGGAACTTCTCCTTTTTCGCCTTGGGGTCGACGGGCTTCGGGGGCTGCTCGAAGGGCGAGCGGAGGTCCTTCCGCAGCGTGACGAGGTAGGGCCGCATCCCGCGCGGGAAGCCGAGGTCGAAGGCCATCTTGTCGTAGACGGGGTCGAACTCGCGGAACGCGAGGAAGTAGAGGAAGCGGCCGTCCGGGTCGAACGATGGGGCCACGTCGCGGAGGACGGGACGCGCGACGACGTGGGTCTCGCCCGTGCGGACCTCGACGAGCTTGAGGACGGAGACGTGGTAGCTTTCCGCGAGGGAGTAGGCGATCCACGCGCCGTCGGGGGACCACGCGGCGCCTGCGATGCGGTCGTGGCGGCTGCGGTCGAGGATGCGCGCCCGGCCGCTCTTCAGGTCGACGACGAGGAGCTCGTAGCGGTGGTTGATGACGGCGACCTGGTCGGTCTTGGGCGAGGCGATCAGCTCGATCGCCCGGCCGACCTCGGCGCGGACGCGCTTCCCGCCGGGGAGGACGACGAGCGACTCCTCCCCCGAGGCGTCCTCGACGGCGACGAGGCGCTTGCCGTCATGGAGCCAGCGGGCGAGGCGCGTGCGGGGCGCTCCGTGCTCGCGGACGGGCCCCTCCCACTGGGGCATGGCGAAGAGGCGGCCGCGGGCGGTGAGGGCGACCTGCGTCTCGCTCGGGGCGTAGTCCTCGAGGAAGGCGCCGGGGTCGACGTACTTGCGGTTGGTCTGGGTGCGGGGGCTGGGCAGGTCGACCTCGACGCGGCGGGACTTCTCGCCACTCCACACGAAGAGGTCGCCTCCCGCGTGGTAGACGATGCGGCGGCCGCTGGCAGGGCCAGCTTGCTGGTCCGTCGCGGCGTTGCGGGCGTAGTAGGCCTCGTGATCGGTATGGCGGCGGACGTCGTGGCCGTCGGTGCGGCAGGAGTAGAGGTTTCCGTGGCCCTCGTGGTCGGAGAGGAAGTAGACGCGCGGGCCGATCCACATCGGGGAGGAGAGGTTGCCGTTGAGCTCGACGAGCTGGCGGAATTCGCCGCGGCCGGTCGGATCGATGAGGAGGGTGCCCGCGGTGCCGCCGTGGTAGCGCTTCCAGTAGGCGGGGTTGGTGCCGTAGCGGCCGACGACCTTGGCGCCGTGCGGGCCGTGGGCGAGGTAGACGGCGTGGCCGTACGGCAGCTCGCGCGGGAGGCCTCCCGCGAGGGGGACCTCGGCCATGCGCCAGATGCGCATGATGGGCTGCTGGGCGTTGGAGGCGTAGAGGACGTTCTTGGAGTCGGGCGTCCAGCCGGCGACGCGGCCCATCGAGGCGTTGCCGAAGGTGAGGCGGCGAGCGGGGCCGCCGGTGGCGGGCATCAGGTAGGCCTCGTTGGGGCCCTCCTCGAGGCCGCAGAAGGCGATCCACTTGCCGTCGGGGGAGATGGAGGGCGAGAAGACCTCGCCGAGCCCGGCGGTCAGTCGGGTGGCGCGTCCGCCGCTGGCGGGGACGGACCACAGGTCATCCTCGGAGACGAAGACGATCGTCTCGCCGTGGATCGACGGGGAGCGGTAGTAGCCCTGGGGCATGGGGTGACCTCGTGCATCGAATGAGCGTGGAGACTATACCCGTAACGATCCACGGATGCACACAGATGCACACGGATGGGTGGGGGCCTCCGTGCAGCCCGATTGGCGGCATGGTTGCCCAACACAGTCATCCGCCTGGGCGGATTCTGCTTCTCTGGGCATCCAGGTCTCCAAGTAGAATCAAGTCCTGGAGGATGCCCTGCGCGACGTCGGTGCGCGATCCCAGACGGCTGCTGACGTCATTCGAAGTGGCGCGTTCGGATGAGGCGTATCACATGCGATCGCTGGCGTTGCTCGCGCTACTCCTCGTGCTCCCGGCGTGCTGTACGCTTGCGCGCAGCCGTGATGACCGGATCTCGGGGGTCCTGGCCGCCCTCGATCGCGTCAACACCCACCTGGATCCCGACGACGACTACGCGGCGTACCGCTCTCGCGTCTGGTCCGAGGTGAGGGAAGAAGCAAGACGACTCGAGGAGCCGGCCCAGCTCTACGCGCTGGCCATTGCGTGCCAAGATCGACTCGACCACAGGCCGCCGACGGACCAGGACAGACTCGCTGAGACCGACGCCGACTGGGAGGCCATACAAGCCGTCCTGTCCGCGCTGGGAGACCTGAAATGCGAGGAGTCGGCTCGACTCCTGGTCCGCCTGCTGGAGGACCATCGCTTCCCCCGGGACGGCGAGAGCGCGCTGAACATCGCGCATGCCATCATCACCTGCGGCGAGATCGCAGTCCCCCACCTGAAGCGAGTCCGAGACCCATGCCAAAGGGACTTCAGCGCCCGGATTCAGCAGTGGATCAAAGAAGACCGCGACGTGCCGTAGGGGAGCGTAAGGATTGCCCGACATGGACATCTTCATCTACTCGACCACACCCGGTGTGGCAAGGGACGAGATCGAGGACGCCTTGGAGGCAGCCCATGAGGGCGTAGGCGAGATCACCGGTGGGGGTGCGGGCGAAAACGGATGGAACATCGATCTCTGCGTGAGTGACTGCCAGAAGACCGAAGAGGTCCTCCACGTCCTGCGCGATGTCCTCCGCCGGCATGGTGTGATGGAAGCGACGATCGACGCTGGGGGAACAGGCTTCTCGCTCTGACAACGCCGCTGCGCGCCAACCGCCCCATGGCGTCCTTGGCGCCCTTGGCGGTTCTGATCGGATGGGGGAGGAGGCACCTGCCCTCGCGCAGGCGCTACGCCTGAACGAGGCGTGGGATTGCCCCAGCGGCCTTCTTCACGCCGTTTCTCTCACCGCCAAGGGCGCCAAGGCACGCCAAGATCGACCTGATGCTCATGCCCAGTTCCCGGGTCACGGCGCGTTGGAGCAAGCCCCAGTCCGTTACGGGACGATGTCGAAGCGGCCAATGCCCGAGGGACGATAGAGGGAGAAGTCGCGGCGATCGAGGGTGAAGACACGGCGGATCTTCTCGCGCTCGGCGACGCGCACCAAGGCGGCGTCCGCGAGATCCATCGGCGGGTCGCGAAATTTCGCCATCAATTCATGCATGCGGTCGAAGTCCAGATGATCGAGCGTCAACAGCCCGACATCCTCCCGTTCCAGCGCCAGCCACAACTCCTCCTGGCCTCGCCAGGAGTTGCGCAGGAGGTACATGGCCTCCGTGATCACCGGCCATACAGTCCTGACGTCATCCTCAATCCCATCCATCGCGGACAGGCAGCGGGCGTGCTCCGCGTCCTCCGCACAGAGAATTGCGACGAGGGGCCCGGCATCGACGAGGATCACTGGCGACCCTTCCTCTTCTCGATGAGGCCCTTGATGTAGTACTCCTTGTGGCGCCTCGCCAGGTCCGGGGGACCGCCCTTCACGACACCGATGAGGTGTTTCCAGCGTTCCCGCAACGACTTGACGGCTCTCGGGGGCCCCTCAACCTGCTCCGCGAGGAGGCGAATTGCGTCTCTCACGAGCTGCGACTTCGTTGTCTTCCTGCTCCGGGCGAGCCTTCCCAGCAGGGCTTCGGTTGCGCGGTCCAGACGGATGCTCATCACCATGACTGTCGCTCCGCGTGTCATACGCAATCTACAAGAGTGTAATACGCTCCGGCGGGCGACGCAAGCGCCTATTCGAGGATGACGCGGGCGTCGATGGCGAAGAGGCCGGCGGGGGAGGCGACGAGCGGGTTGATGTCGATCTCGCGGACCATCGGGTACGTCGTCAGGACGTGGTTCACGGTCAGGATGAGGCGCGCGAGCTGGTGCTTGTCGACAGGGGGGAGGCCGCGGGCGCCTTCGAGGATCTTGCGGGCGCGCAGGTCGTCGATCATCGAGAGCGCGTCCGACATCCCAAGCGGGCAGACGCGGAACGAGACGTCCTTCAGGACCTCGACGAAGATGCCGCCGAGGCCGAACATCACCGTCTTGCCAAAGAGAGGGTCCGTCGTGCCGCCCAGGATCAGCTCCGTGCCGCGGATCATCTCCTCGACCGTGAAGCCCTGCACCACCGCATTCGGGAGCTTCGCACGGACCGATTCGTTGATCTCCTGGAACGCGCGGACGACCTCGGCCTCGTTCTGAAGGCCTACACGGACACCCCCCACCTCCGTCTTGTGGACCACCTGCTCGCTGACGACCTTCATCACGACCGGGTAACCGATCTTCTGCGCCGCCACCTTCGCCTCGTCCACCGTGCGCGCGAGCCACGCCTGGTTCATCGGGATGCCCACCGCGCCCGCCACCTTCCGCGCGTCCGCGAGCGGGACGTTCTTCACGCCCTTTTTCTTGAGGTCCGCGAGGATCCCCATGACGACCGGCGACGCCGTCGGCATCGACTCGATGTCGTCCCCCTTCGCGAGCCGCGCGAGGACGCGGCCGCGGTGGACCAGCGCGTACATCGAGCGCACCGCCCGCTCAGGCCAGGCCCGCTCGGGAATCCCGTTCGAGTCGAGGAAGTCCTCGCTTTCGTGCGAGACCATCCCGACGAACGTCGCTGTGACCGGCTTCGTGCGCGGCTTTGCCTGCGCGACGATCCGCTTCGCCACGTCGAGCGGGTCCGTCATCGCCTGCGGCGTCAGGATCACGACGATTCCGTCCACCTCGGGCGCCGAGAGGAGGACCTTGAGCGAGTCCTCGTACCGCTGCGGGTCGGCGTCCCCGATGATGTCGACCGGGTTGTTGTGGCTCCAGATCGGCGGGAGAACCGTCGAGAGGAGGTCCATCGTCGGCTTCTCGAGCGTGGCGAGCGACATGCCCGAGAGCGAGATCGTGTCGGCCGCAATCACGCCCGGCCCGCCCGCGTTCGTCAGGACCGCGATCCGGTCCCCCTTCGCCGCCGGCTGGTTCGCCAGGGCGACGAGGGCATCCACGAGGTCGTACACCGTGTCGGCGCGGAAGATGCCCGTCTGGCGGAAGGCCGCGTCGTAGACGGCATCGGAGCCCGCCAGGCTCCCCGTGTGGCTGGCCGCGGCCTTCGCGCCCCCCTCCGACCGACCGCTCTTGTAGACGACGATCGGCTTCGTCTTCACGATGTCGCGGGCGGCTTTCAGGAAACCGCGTCCGTCGCGGAGCGCCTCGATGTAGAGGCCGATCACGTCCGTCTCGGGATCGTCCGCCAGCCAGCGGAGGAGCTCCGTGTCCGTGATGTCGGCCTTGTCGCCGATGCTCGCGAGCGTGGAGAAGCCGATCTTCTCCTCGTGGGCGTATTGGATGAGCCCCGTGATGAGCGCACCGCTCTGGGAAATCAGGGCGATCCGCCCGCGGGGGGGCATCTCGAGGGCGAACGAGGCGTTCATCTGGTTCGGCGTGCGGATGACGCCCAGCGTGTTCGGCCCGAGGATCCGCGCGCCGTAGCGCTTCGCGCGCGCGACGCAGTCGTCTTCCAGCCTCTTGCCCGCCTCCCCCATCTCGCCAAATCCGCCGCTGATGATCGAGATCGCCTTCACGCCCTTCACGCCGCACTTCTCGACCACCTCGGGAATCACGTCGGGGGCGAGGGCGATCACGGCGTAGTCGACCTCGCCGGGGACGTCGAGCACGCCCGGGTAGACCTTCAGGCCGCACATCTCGCCGCCGCGCGGGTTGACGGGGTAGACCTTGCCCTTGAAGCCCGTGTCGCGGCTGGTCCCGACCCGCGATCCGAAGACGAGGTTGCGGAGGAGGGCGCAGCCGACCTTCCCGGGCTTGTCGGTCGCGCCGATGAGCGCCACCGAGCGGGGGTTGAAGAGGGCGGCCAGGGGGTCGAGAGGCGCGGGGGGCTTGGAGAAGAGCATCGCGTTCACCGGAGGAGGCACGGAAGAGAGAGCCCAGCGGAAAGACAGATCCCAGTGGACAGTGACCAGTGGACAGACAGATCCCAGTGGACAATGACCAGTGGCCAGGCAGATCCCAGTGGGCAGTGACCAGTGGCCAGGCAGATCCCAGTGGACAGTGACCAGTGGGCAGACAGATCCCAGTGGACAGTGACCAGTGGCCAATCAGATCCCAGGGGCCAGTACCCAGTAACCAGCGGCTACGTAGAATTCCTATGGATGGCTGCGAAGACGAGAGTCAACTCTCGGGCTTCCCGGGCCACGGCTTCCGAAGGCTGCGCCAGGTCGGGCTGAGCCCGCACCAGGAACCGCACCCAGCCTGCGAGCTCGCGCGCCTCTTTCTTGCAGATCGCAATGCGGTACCGGAATTCCTTCTTCGACTCGGCCTCGTCTGCTTCGCAGTAGTTCGCGTGCACGCTCGTGCCGGAGTCGACGAGCTGGGTGATCATGTTCTTCGTGACGGCGGTGACCTTGACGAGTTTCGCCAGATCGAGGACCGACTCCCCGAGTCTTGCGGTCCGCTCGGCCAGGTCCTGACGCGTCGGCTCGTCTTTCAGGCGCCATCCCGCGGACCTCTCTCCGCGTTCGGCATACATCACGCCTTTCACCATCCTACTCCCCTCCTGTCCACTGGTCCCTGGCCACTGGGATCTGTCTGGCCACTGGCCCCTGGCCACTGGGATCTGCCTGTCCACTGGTCCCTGGCCACTGGGATCTGACTGACCACTGCCCACTGGGCACTGGTCACTCCTCACTCGCCGTCCTTCTCGTTCGGGTAGAGGCAGGGTAGCGTGTTCGGGTCCCCCCAGGCCTTGTCGAGGTGCACGAACTCCGTCGCGCCCTCCGCGCGGATCTTCTGGACGAGCGCGTTGTAGTAGTACTGGTAGTTCCGGAACGCGTTGAACGAGAACGCCGGGTACCCCGTCTCCACCGAGACCACCAGCACCTGGTTCCGGTCCCCCGTCGAGACGAGCTGCACCTGTCGCCCCAGCTTCTTCGCCAGCTCCACGTACTTCGGGTCGTCCCGGTCCGCCACGCCGACGTAGACGCTCTTGATCGCCCTCCCCTGGTCCCCCATCGTCGTCTCGTCGATGCTCGCGAACGCCGCGCAGCGGTCCACGACGCTCTTCAGCCGCTCGTGAGGCTCCAGCGCGGTCCCGTACTTCGCCACCGCCTCGAAGATGTCGAGCTTCATCACCGCCTCGACGAACGGCGCCCCCGCCGTCGAGAGCAGGTGCGTGTTCAGGATCTCGATCGGCGCCAGCGCGTCCAGGTCCGCCAGCCCCTTCGTCGACTCCAGCAGCTTCGCCAGCGTCGGCTCCACCGAGGCCGGCTTCGTGTCGGCGTAGATCTTCTCCGCCGCGCTCTTGTCGACCACCTGCTCCACCAGGATGTACGTCGACCCGGCGATCGAGCCGGCGCTCACCAGCTCCCTCCTCGCCTCCTGGTCGACCATCGAAAGGGCCTCCTCGAGCTTGTTTCCCAGCTTCGTCAGGCCCTTCGCCCACTCCTGCGTCTTCGCCGCGAGCGCCGTGAACATCCCCGCCGCGCACTCGCGGACCTCCACCTCGCAGAACGACTCCGCCCACTCCCGCGTGGCGCGGCTCCACTCCGCAAACGTCGCGCGGACCTTCTTCTCCCGCGACAGGAGCGCCTTCTCCGCCTCGCGGACCTTCCGGAGCCCGTCCTTGACCGCGGACGCCGCCACGTCGATGTTGTACGCCTTCTGCTCCTTCTTCAGCTCCTCCGACATCGCGACGAGGTTCAGGTCGAGCTGCTTCAGGAACGCGCGGACCCCCTCCAGGCCCCAATCGCCGGCCGTCGAAAGCATCTCGCGGACCTTCGCGTCGAGCCCCTCCGCCGCCTTCTTCGCCATCCCCTGGGTCTTCGCGCGGAGCGTCACGCGCAGCTCGCCGAGCCTCTTCTGGAAGGCGACCGAGCGCTGCTCGGCGTCCATCGAGGCCTTCTCCAGGACCTGAGGCTCCAGGGGGATCCCGTCGAGCGACGGGCGCGCGAGGACGCGCAGGCGGTCGAGCACCATGTCCGCCTCGTGCTCCTCCAGCTCGTTCTCGTTCTTGAACCGCTTCACGCGATCCAACACGTTCCCGCCCGCGTCCCCCTTCGCCTTGCGGTAGAGGACGGCCTGGATGATGTCCGCGGCGTGCTTGAACGCGCAGTAGCGGACGATGTCGCGGCCGGGGAAGATGAGCGCGCCCACGGCGAAGCTGCCGTACGCCCGCTGCTTCCCGCGCACCTGCTGCCCCAGCGTGTCCTCGACGTTGTCGTCTCCCGACTCCTTCGCCTTCGAGATCGCGATCTCGAGGAACAGCTTCGCGGCGATCATCTCGTAGAGGTCCGCGATCGACCTCAGCCGCTCGTGGTTCCGGTTCAGGACGTCGAGCAGCGAGACCTCGTCGAACGGCGCCCGCACGGGCTTCCAGCTCGGCAGGCTCGACGAGAACTGCATGACGAGCGTCTCGACCTGCGAGGGGTTGAGGTAGTTGTCGAGCTCTTTCATGCTCGCGTAGGCGTTCGCCTGGATCCGCTGCTTCTGGAAGTCCTGCTGGACCTCCTGGAGGTACCCCTCGGGCAGCGTGAAGACCCCCGAGACGCGCAGGGCCCGCTCGCCGCCGGTCCGCTCCATCACCTCGCGGAGCGCAAACCCGACGTCGATGAACGTGCCGCTCCCCGTGCCGCCGCAGAGCGACGACACGACGTACGCCGTCCCGACGCCGGGGAGGATCCGAACGCCGCTCTCCAGGAGCTTCGCCTCGTCGGCGTGGTTGACCATCTGGAATAGGGCCGAGACCTGCCGTTCCAGCTTCCCGCGGACCTCGTCGGCGTACTTGTAGTAGAGCGCCAGGCGGCCAATCGGCCTCTTCTGCTTCGCGCCGCGGAAGACGTTCCCGACCTTCAGGTTCTCCGGCCACCACTTCTTGATCGCGGGGAACTGGTCGAGGTTCTTGAGGATCGGCGCCGCGTCGAACCCGGAGATGTTCACGTACTCGTGCGCCTCCAGGATCGACTTCTGGAGGTCGGGCGGGTCGGTGTCGAGGACCAGGAAGCGGATCGGGACGTACTCGCCGTACAGGGCGCGGATCTTCTGCTTCAGCCGGCAGACGACCTCGAAGCCGGTCCCTCCGAGCCCGACGACGAGCGTCGGGCGGATCTGGATCGCCTTCGACTTGTCCCGCAGGTCGAATGACTCGCTGCGGTCGATCTTGATTTCGAAGAGGTCCATCCCCGCTCCTTCCCAGATTGATGCGCGGCGATTCTAGGCCGGCCGGCGAAAGGGTGTCAAGCCGGAACGCGACGCTTCCCCGCGCGGCGTGCGGGCTTCTGTCAATATGGCAGGGGGGGCTCGAACGTCGCGGGGCCGCTGTCAGATTGGCAGCGAGACCCCTCCACGCGTTTCCGGAGCAACGCGCAATCCGCGAAGGGGCCCGGAGTTGTGGACGCCGGGCTGGCTGAACCCTGGCACGGTCGTTGCCCATCACCGGGGTGGCGAGCGGTCCATCCCGACCGCACCTTCTACTTAATAGGGGACCCCGATGGGCAAGATCATCGGCATCGACCTGGGAACCACGAACTCCGTCGTCGCGATCATGGAAGGGAGCGACGTCACGGTCATCACGAACGCGCAGGGCAGCCGCCTGACGCCGTCCGTGGTCGGCTTCACCGACAAGGGGGAGCGGCTCGTCGGCATCCCGGCGAAGGGCCAGGCGATCATGAACCCCGCGAACACGGTCTACTCGATCAAGCGGTTCATGGGGCGCCGCCGGTCGGAGGTCGCGCAGGAAGAGAAGATGGTCCCGTACAAGCTCCTCGGCGAGGGTGGCGAACTAGTGAACGTCGAGATCCGCGGCAAGAAGCACTCGCCCCCGGAGATTTCCGCGTTCGTGCTGCAGAGCCTGAAGGAGTCGGCGGAGGCCTACCTCGGGGAGAAGGTGAGCGACGCGGTGATCACCGTGCCCGCCTACTTCAACGACAGCCAGCGGCAGGCGACCAAGGACGCCGGGCGGATCGCCGGGCTCGAGGTGAAGCGCATCATCAACGAGCCGACCGCGGCCGCGATGGCGTACGGGCTCGACAAGAAGGCGAACGAGAAGGTCGCCGTGTTCGACCTGGGCGGCGGGACGTTCGACATCTCCATCCTCGAGGTGGGCGACAACGTCGTCGAGGTCCGCTCGACGAACGGCGACACGCACCTCGGAGGGGACGACTTCGACCACCGGCTGATCAACTGGGTCGCCGACGAATTCAAGAAGCAGACGGGGAACGACCTCCGTCGCGACCAGATGGCCCTCCAGCGCCTGAAGGAGGCGTGCGAGAAGGCGAAGTGCGAGCTGTCGAGCTCGCTCCAGACGGAGCTGAACCTCCCGTACATCACGAGCGACGCGGGCGGGCCGAAGCACCTGACGATGAAGATCACGCGGGCGAAGTTCGAACAGCTCGTGGAGGACCTGGTCGAGCGGTGCCTGTCGCCGGTGAAGCAGGCCCTCTCCGACGCGAAGCTCTCGCCGAAGGAGATCGACGAGGTGGTCCTCGTCGGCGGCTCGACGCGGATCCCGATGGTCCAGAAGCTCGTGAAGGACTACTTCGGGAAGGAGCCGAACCGCTCGGTGAACCCCGACGAGGTCGTCGCGGTGGGCGCGGCGATCCAGGGGGCGGTGCTCGCGGGGGAGGTGAAGGACATCCTGCTTCTCGACGTGACGCCGCTGTCGCTGGGCGTGGAGGTCGAGGGCGGAATCATGAACGTCCTGATCCAGCGGAACACGACGATCCCGACGTCGAAGAAGCAGGTCTACTCGACGGCCTCGGACAACCAGCCTGCGGTGACGGTGAAGGTCTCCCAGGGCGAGCGGCCGATGGCGGCGGACAACCGCCTGCTGGGGCAGTTCGACCTGGACGGGATCCCGCCGGCCCCGCGCGGCGTGCCGCAGATCGAAGTGACCTTCGACATCAACGCGGACGGGATCCTCGACGTCGCGGCGAAGGACATGGGGACGGGGAAGCGCCAGACGGTCCGCATCCAGGCCCGGAGCGGCCTGACGGAGGCCGAGATCCAGAAGATGGTGAAGAACGCGGAGGAGTTCGCGGAGAAGGACAAGGGGCGCAAGGAGCTGGCGGAGGTCCGCAACCAGGCCGACCACTTCATCCACATGACCGAGAAGTCGCTCAAGGAGCTCGGCGACAAGGTCTCGGAGACGGACCGGAAGAGCGTCGGGGACGCCCTCGAGACGCTGAAGAAGGCGAAGGAGGGGGAGGACACGACGGCGATCCGCAAGGCAATGGAGGAGGTGGAGAAGTCGAGCCACAAGTTCGCCGAGGAGATGTACAAGGCGGCGAAGACGAAGTCCGAGCAGGCCCCCGCCGAGGAGGCGGGCGCGGAGCCCGAGAAGAAGAAGGGGAAGGACGGCGAGGACGTGATCGACGCGGAGTTCGAGACGAAGTAGCTTGACCCTGCCGGCGGGCGACTCTACATTCCCCGGTCCGGAGTCGCATCCGAACCCCCGGGAGGGCCACCGATGGGCGAACGCACGATCCCCTTCTTCAGCACCGAGACCGGCGACGAGCTCGGCCGAGTCAGCGCCGAGGAGCTGACCTTCCTCAAGGAGAAGCTCGAGGAAGAGGAGCTGGAGGACGTCGACTACTGGTTCGACGAGGACTGCGTCGACTTCCTGGAGGAGGAGGAGGGGTCGCCGGCGGACCTCGTCAAGCTGCTCCGCGACCTCATCGCGGGCAAGGAAGGGGTGGAGCTGCGCTTCGGGTCGAAGCCCTGACCTCCCTCCAACGGGCCCGGATCCCCTGCAGTAGGGCCTTCTGACGATCCACTCTCTGGGACGCGGACCATGATCAATGTCGACCACATGACGAAGCGGTTCGCCGGGGTGACGGCGGTGAAGGACATCTCCTTCTCGGTCCAGGCCGGTGAGGTCGTCGGGTTCCTCGGGCCGAACGGCGCGGGGAAGACCACGACGATGCGCGTGCTCTCCTGCTACTTCCCTCCCTCTGAAGGGCGGGTCACCGTGGCGGGGCACGACGTCATCACGGAGAGCGAGGACGTCCGCAGCAGCATCGGCTACCTCCCCGAGAACGTGCCGTTGTATACGGACATGCGGGTCACGGAATACCTGCGGTTCCGCGCGGCGCTGAAGGGCGTGCCGTGGGGCAAGCGGAAGGAGCGGATCGACTCCGTCCTCGAGAAGTGCTCGCTGGTCGACGTGCGGCACCGGATCATCGGGCAGCTCTCGAAGGGGTACAAGCAGCGCACGGGGCTCGCGGACGCCCTGGTGCACAACCCGAAGCTCCTGATCCTCGACGAGCCGACGATTGGGCTCGACCCGAATCAGATCATCCAGGCGCGGAGCCTGATCAAGGACCTGGGGCAGGAGCACACGGTGCTGCTGTCGAGCCACATCCTGTCCGAGGTGGAGCAGATCTGCACGCGGGTCATCATCATCAACAAGGGGAAGATCGTCGCGCAGGGGACCAAGGACGAGCTCGTCCGCGGGCTCGGGGCGGCGACGAAGTTCGTCGCCGAGGTCGCCGCTGAGCCCGCGCAGGTGGAGAAGGCGCTCAGGAACGTGGGCGGCCTGAAGGACCTGGTCGTCGCGACGGCGGGGGGCGCCTCGCGGGCGTCGTTCACCTCGGCGGACGGCGGCGACCTGCGCGAGTCGGCGGCCCGGGCGCTGCACTCCCACGGCCTCGTCGCGCGGGAGCTGCGCGGCGTCGGGACGACGCTCGAGGACGTATTCGTCCACCTGACCGGCGAGAAGCACGCACTCGTGAAGTAGGGACGGAGAGAGATGCTCAAGAGCATGAAGAACCTGATGTGGCTCGCCGTGGTCGCGCTCGGCACGGCCGGGGCCATGGTCTGGAAGACGCGGCAGGTCGACAAGATGACGATGGACCTGCTTTACGTCCTCTACCTGTTCCTGGGGGCCGGCCTCGCCGCCCTCTTCGTCGGCCTGGCCGTGCTCAACTGGACCGCCTTCATGCGGGGGACCGGCCGCATCGTCACGATCATGCGCAAGGAGCTCTTCGGGTACTTCTGCTCCCCCCTCGGCTACATCATCATCCTCGACTTCCTCCTGATCCTGGGCTTCCTCTTCTACTTCTTCATGCAGTCCCAGGGGGCCACGGCCAACCTGTACGGGTCTGCCAACTTCACGTTCTGGATGTTCTTCGTGAGCATGCTCACGACCCCGATGATCACGATGCGCCTCTTCGCGGAGGAGAAGGCGAGCGGGACGATGGAGATGCTCGTGACGTCGCCGATCTCCGAGGTCCAGATCGTCGCGGGGAAGTACCTGGCCGCGCTCGGCTTCTTCGCCGCCACGCTCCTGCCGACGATGATCTACGTCATCATCCTGCGCGAGTACGTCCCCGGCGCGCCGGAGCGCCCCGAGTGGTACAAGCTCCACCTCTGGATTTCCCACATCTTCCGCCACCAGGACCAGCCCGAGCTGGGCACCATATTCACGTCGTACCTCGGCGTCTTCCTCATGGGGGCGGTCTTCATCGCCGTCGGTACGCTCATCTCGGCGCTGACTCGCCACCAGGTCGTCGCGGGGATGCTCACCGTGCACATCCTGCTCATTTTCTGGCTCATCCTGAAGGCGCTCACCTGGGAAAAGTGGACCTTCGACGAGGGCACCTGGAAGGAGTGGCTGTACTACTTCCTCGACTACATCCACTTCGAGCGCCACCTCCAGCCGTTCCACAAGGGGCTGATCGACAGCCGCGGCCTCGTGTACACGCTGACGTCGGTGTTCTTCCTGCTCTTCATGACCGTGAAGACGCTCGAAGTGCGCCGCTGGAAGTAACCCGGAGGAGACCATGACGGAGTCGAACACGCCGGCCGCCGGCCCGCAAGCGGGCACCCCGGAGGCGGCCGCCCCGGCGTCCACGCGCACCTGCGCCCAGTGCGCGACGCCGGTCGCCATTCCCGCCGGCGAGGCGTCCGCGAAGTGCCCCGCGTGCGGCGCGCTGGTGCGGACCGGCGGCGGGACCCACTTCGGCCTTGGCTGGCGCTTCGCCATCGCGGGCAACGTCCTCTTCATCATCGTCGCGGGATTCGCGATCCTCGTCGCCGCGAACTGGCTCGCGAACAAGTACTTCATCCGCAGGGACGCGACCCTCTCGAACGCCTACACCCTGTCCGAGACGACGAAGCTCCTCCTCCAGAAGCTCGGGGAGGACAAGCAGAAGGTGAGGGTCTACTTCCTCACGGGGCAGACGGACTACAAGACGTACGAGGTGGTCCAGCACACGCTGGCGGTCCTGGAGGAGTACAAGCTCATCTCCGCGGGCATGGTCGAGTTCCAGGAGGTCTCGCTCTTCTCCATGCAGGTCCGCGACGTCTGCAAGACGACCGACGTGAAGCCCGAGGACATCGAGGAGAACGAGGTCCTCTTCTATTGCGACGCGACGAAGAAGAACAAGTCGGTGAAGTTCTACGAGCTCTACGAGAGCGAGGGCGGCGGGATGCCCGGGCAGGATGCCGAGGCGAGCTACAAGTTCAAGGGGGAGGCGGTCCTCACGGCGGGGTTGCAGGAGGTCACCGAGGCGAAGAAGACGATCCTCTGCTTCACCACGGGGCACGGGGAGCTCCAGTTGGACGACTTCCAGCGGCGGGGCCTCTCCGACCTCGATCGACAGCTCAAGTCGAGGGAGAACTTCGAGACCAAGGAGCTGAACCTCGCCGGGGAGGGGAAGATCCCCGAGGACGCGAGCGCGGTGGTGATCGTCCGGCCGAAGACGAAGTTCGCCCCCTCCGAGTTGGAGGCCCTGCGGTCGTACCTGGACGGGGGCGGCCGCCTGGCCGTCATCTTCAATTCGAACGCCGAGGAGTCGACCAAGGACCCGCAGGACATCGATGACCTGGTCACGCTGTTCTCGATCTGGGGCGTCGAGGTCGGGAAGGACTACGTGATCGAGGGAGACCCCGAGCGGACCAAGATCTCGATGGGGAAGACGGACACCGGACTCGAGCTCGCCTCCACCACCAATCCGACGGACTTCAACGTCGTGGAGTACGGCTACCACGACATCACCAAGAAGCTCGAAGGGACGGCGACGTGGTTCATCATCGCCCGCTCCGTCTCCAAGGCGCCGCAGGTCCCGGAGGGGATCACGGTCGCCGAGCTCGCGAGGACCTCGGCCAACAGCGGCGCAATCAACGAGACCGTCCGGGGTCGCCAGCCGGAGCCGGGGGAGTTCAAGCGCGGTCCGGTGTCCGTCGCCGTCGCGGTCGAGAAGGCGACGCCGGGCGGGGCGAAGGACGCGCCGCGGACCCGGATCCTCCTCCTGGGCGACGCCGACGGCCTGACCAACCTGGTGAACCAGCAGTTCGGTCGGAACCCGCTCTTCGCGAACGGCCTCCGGTGGCTCGTCGGACGGGAGCACCTGATCAGCGGGATCGAGCCGGTTGAGCAGTCCGACCCCAAGCTGAACCTGACCAAGGCCGACCAGAACCGCGTCGGCAAGATCACGCTCGTCGCGATGCCGGGGGTCCTGGTGCTCCTGGCGGTCGCGACCTGGTTCCTGAGGCGGAAGTAGCTTCGGGAGGGAGAACGCCCCATGAACTTCCGAACCACCTTCTTCATGCTCGGCCTCCTGGCCGCGGTCGGGGCCCTCGTCTACTTCGGTAGAAAGGGCACTGGCACCGAGGACCTCAACAAGACCGAGAAGAAGATCTTCAAGGACGGGATCAGCGAGAAGTTCATCAGGATCGAGCTGAAGCGCGGCGAGGAAACCATCGTTTTCGAGCTGGACGCGGCGAAGAAGGCCTGGTCGATCACCTCGCCCATCAAGGAGGTCGCCAGTGGACCTGAAGTCGAGCGGATCAAGAGCAAGATCGACGAGCTCGAGAAGGAGCAGACCTTCCAGCCGGGCGACCCGAAGATCGACATGAAGGGGTGGGAGCTGGAGCCGCCCAAGGCCGTGCTCACGGTGAAGGGCGGAGGCGTCGACCACACGTTCCGCCTCGGAGGCCTCACACCGTCGACCAAGCAGGCCTACCTGCAGATGGACGACGGCAAGGAGGTCCTCGTCGTCAGCTCGGACCTCTACAACGCGGTCGTCGAGAAGAAGCTCGCCGACTTCCGCGATAGGGCCCTGCTACAGTACGACACGTTTGCCGTCGATCGCCTGACCATCACGCTCTCGGGCCAGGACGTCGAGCTGGCCTACCAGGACGGCACCTGGAGGCTCGTTCGGCCCGTCTCGGACCGCGCGGACGTCCAGGTCGTCAACGAGGTCCTGCGCGTCGCGAAGGACCTCGTCGTGAAGGACTTCGTCGAGGACGGCGCGAAGGAGATGAAGAAGTACGGGCTCGACGTGCCCTCCCTGAAGCTCTCCGTCGTGCCCCGCGGCGAGTCGACCGCGCAGGTGCTTCTGATCGGGGGCCCGAAGGAGGGGGACAAGACCAAGGTCTACGCTCGCCGCGAGAACTCGGACAACGTCGTCACGGTCGAGGCGAACAATGCCGAGAAGCTCAAGCGGACGCTCGACGACCTCCGCGACAAGAAGGTCTTCGACTTCGACAACCAGGAGATCGTGAAGATCTCCGTCCAGCGCATCGCCAAGGCCCCCCCGAGGCTCGGCGGGCCCTTCCTGGACAGGATGTACCGCTCGATGGGGTACGTGCGGCGCGAACCGGTGGTCACGCTCGACAAGGCGAGCGACTCCTGGATGATGACCGAGCCCGCGGCCTACCCGTTCGACCTGATGAGCGTCAGCCCGTGGCTCGAGGAGCTCACGAAGACGCTCGTGGTCGAGTTCCGGGACTCGGAGAAGCCCGACGGACCGCCGTATCATCGGGGGTCCGAGGCGGAGCTGCTCCTCGTCCTCGAGCGGAGGCCATTCGGGACGTCCGTGTCGCAGCGGATGTCGTTCCCGCTCATCCCCCTCGACGCGAACCGGACCGCCACCTGGCGGCCCAATGGCGACCGGGTGCTCGTGATCGGGTCCAACCTGTTCGAGCGCCTCCGCCGCGGGGCCGCGCTCTTCCGCAGAAAGATGCTCCTCGACATCCGGAGCGAGCAGGTGTCCAGGGTCTCCATCGAGGCCCGCGGGGAGGGGGATGCGGTCTCGATGGTCCAGGCCGAGGTCGTGGAGGGCCCGCCGAGGGCGTGGAAGGTCCTCTCGCCCACCGGAGGAGCGCTGGACGAGGTCGCCCTGACGGACGTCCTGCGCCGCGCGGGGACGCTCGTGGCCAGGGAGTTCCTCGCGGACGAGGTCGGAGAGGTGGAGAAGCTGAGGCCTGCGAAGCCACGGCTCACGATGAAGATCACGTTCGGATCGGAGATGGCCGAGGGGGAGCAGGGACCGCGCAGCGAGCAGCTCGCGACGCTCACGGTGGGAGAGAAGGGCGACAACGGCTACACCGCCGTCTTCGAGATGGAGGGGGGCGTCAGGCTCCCGGTCGCGTTCGTCCTCGACGAGGCCAGCTTCACCGACCTCACCAGGAAGGTCCTCAAGTAAGGAGCCCCGCCATGCCCGTGACCTGGTTCTCGAACTACGCCGACGCGAAGGCGACGGCGGACCAGAAGAAGTTGCCCCTGCTGGTCGACTTCTTCAGCCCGGAGTGAGGCGCCTGCAAGAAGCTGGATGCGGTTACGTATCCGGATGCGGGGGTCGCCCAGGACATTGACAGCAACTTCATCGCCGTGAAGCTGGTCTCGAAGGACAACATCGACGTCGCGAGGAAGTTCCAGGTCCGCTGGCTCCCGACGATCGTCGTCACGGACCAGCACGAGCGGATCCACCACTCGTGGGTCGGGTTCCTCCCGCCGAAGTGGTACACGATGGAGCTGCTGTTCGGCAAGGTCCAGCTCGCCTTCGGGCAGAAGGACTTCAAGCGGACGATCGAGCTGTGCGACAGCCTGGTCGCGGAGTACGGGCAGGCCGAGCGCGCGCCCGAGTCGCTGTACTGGAAGGGCGTGGCGAGCTACCGCCAGTCGAACAACTTCGCCGACGCGATCCCGGTGTTCAAGGGGATCGTCGAGAGGTACCCGAGCTCGATCTGGGCGCGGAAGGTCGAGGTCCTGATCAGCTAAGTAGCGTCCACTAAGTTTCCCGGGATACACCAACCAGCTCGACTTGGAGTCGCGCGCGTAAGCGCGCGGTGGATCACGCCCGTAAGGGCGTGCGACCGCAGGATCACGCCCTTACGGGCATGATCCACCGCGCCCTCACGGGCGCGACTCCAGCGGTCGTGCATTCCGGTATCCCGTGGAATTTAGTGCGTCCTACTTAGCGGCGACGCCCTTACGGGCGTCACCCCCCCGCGCCCTTACGGGCGCGACTCCAGCGCGGCGCGAGGGGCGCGACTCCATGATGGGTCGGTGGTTCTCCAAGTCGGCCCGCAAGGGCGGGAAGGCCGTCCGCCTGGCGAGGGCGCTCTCGAAGCGGGGGGCCATGAGCCGCAGCCTGGCCGCCGAGGCGGTGCGAGCGGGGCGCGTGACCGTCAACGGGAGGCGCGTCACCGACCCCGAGTTCCGCCTCGACCCGGCCCGCGACGTGCTCGCCCTGGACGGGGCGGCCGTCACGGCGCGTGAGCCGGTCTACCTCCTCCTCAACAAGCCCGTCGACGTCGTCACCACCCGGTCCGACGAGCATGGCCGCAAGACCGTCTACGACCTGATCGGCGAGGTCGGCCAATGGGTCTTCCCTGTCGGCCGTCTCGACCGCGAGAGCGCCGGGCTGCTCCTCCTGACCAACGACACGGCCCTCGGCGAGCGCCTCACGAACCCCGCGACCAAGGTCCCGAAGACCTACCGCGTGAAGGTGGCCCCCCTCCCCTCCGACGAGGCGCTGGAGCGGCTCCGCCAGGGAGTCAAGCTCGACGACGGCTACGTCACGCTCCCGGCGCAGGTCGAGGTTGAAAAGACGAACCCCACCAGCGGTTGGCTCCTGGTGACGATCGTCGAGGGGAAGAACCGCCAGATCCGCCGCATGGTCAAGGCGATCGGCGCGCGCGTGGAGACGCTCGTGCGCGTCGCGATCGGCCCCGTGACGCTCGGGGACCTCGCCCCCGGCGCCCTGCGGCCCCTTTCCGCCGACGAGCTCGCCGCCCTCCGCCGCGGTTGCGTCAGCCCCTGACGGATCTTCCGCAGGGAGCGGATTCTGCGACGGCGCGGGTTCTTGATCCCGGATGGGGTCGCGCCATAGAATGGCGCCTGCCGGCGCGACGCGTCCACGTCTCGAATCCCTTCCCCGAGGACGATCCAGGCGCCGAGGCGTCGACGACCAAACCAGGAGGACGGAATGCCGACCGCAGGCGACACCAAGGTAAGCCAGATTCTCGGCCTGATCGACAAGACCGTCGACGTGCAGGCCTTCCGCGAGCTGCACTGGGCCGGGAACTTCAACGACTACCTCAAGATCGTCGCGGACGACCCGCGTGTCGCGAGGAATGCCTTCCAGCGCCTCTACGACATGATCCTCTCCTACGGCCAGCAGGACTTCACGGAGCACCGCGAGACGCTGACGCGGTTCCACTTCTTCAAGGACCCCTTCGGCAACGGCAAGGACGCGATCTACGGGATCGAGCGGAGCCTGGTGAGCCTCGTGCACAGCCTGAAGAGCGCGGCGCACGGATACGGCACCGACCACCGCATCCTGCTCCTGCACGGGCCCGTCGGCAGCTCGAAGAGCACGATGGTGAGGCTGCTCAAGAAGGGGCTCGAGGCGTACTCCCGGACCAAGGAGGGCTCGCTCTACACGTTCGGCTGGAAGGACGAGGGGAAGACCGACTCGTGGAGCGACTGCCCGATGCACGAGGAGCCCCTGAAGCTCGTCCCCCACGAGGCGCGAGAGGCGGTGCTGCGAGAGCTGAACAAGAGCGTCAAGGGGGGGTACGAGGTCCGCGTCGAGGGGGACCTCTGCCCGGCGTGTCGGAGGACGTGCAACGACCTCCTCGCGAAGTACCGTGGGGACTGGCACAAGGTCGTCGAGCAGGTCCGCGTGCGGCGCCTGCTCCTCTCCGAGAAGGACCGGATCGGGATCGGGACCTTCCAGCCGAAGGACGAGAAGAACCAGGACTCGACGGAGCTGACGGGGGACATCAACTACCGGAAGATCGCCGAGTACGGCTCCGACAGCGACCCGCGGGCGTTCAACTTCGACGGGGAGTTCAACATCGCGAACCGCGGGATGATCGAGTTCATCGAGGTGCTCAAGCTGGACGTCGCCTTCCTCTATGACCTGCTCGGCGCGAGCCAGGAGCACGTGATCAAGCCGAAGAAGTTCGCGCAGACGGACATCGACGAGGTGATCATCGGGCACACGAACGAGCCCGAGTACAAGCGGCTGCAGAACAACGAGCTGATGGAGGCCTTCCGCGACCGCACGCTGAAGATCGACGTGCCGTACAACCTGAAGCTCGACTACGAGATCCGGATCTACGAGCGCGACTACAACAAGGAGCGGATCAAGGGGAAGCACGTCGCGCCGCACACGCTCGAGATCTGCAGCATGTGGGCGATCATGACGCGCCTCTCGGAGCCGAAGAAGGCGAACCTGACGCTGATCCAGAAGCTGAAGCTCTACAACGGCAAGACGCTCCCCGGCTTCACGGAGGACAACATCCGGGAGCTGAAGCACGAGGCGGAGCACGAGGGGATGGAGGGGATCAGCCCGCGGTACATCCAGGACAAGATCTCGAACGCGCTGGTGCGGGTCGAGGAGGGCGGATGCGTGAACCCCTTCATGGTGCTGAACGAGCTGGAGGAGGGCCTGGCGCACCACTCGCTCGTGACGAGCGACGACCTGCGGAAGCGTTTCCGCGAGCTCCTCGCGACGGTGAAGGAGGAGTACGAGGACATCGTGAAGAACGAGGTCCAACGGGCGATCTGCGCCGACGAGGAGGCGATCTCGCGGCTCTTCTCGAACTACATCGACAACGTGAAGGCCTACACGCAGAAGGAGCGGGTGAAGAACCGCTACACGGGGCAGGACGAGGAGCCGGACGAGCGGCTGATGCGCTCCGTGGAGGAGAAGATCGACATCCCCGAGAGCCGGAAGGACGACTTCCGGCGGGAGATCATGAACTACATCGGTGCGATGGCGATCGAGGGGAAGAAGTTCGACTACCGCTCGAACGAACGGCTGCAGAAGGCGCTGGAGCTGAAGCTGTTCGAGGACCAGAAGGACACGATCAAGCTGACGAGCCTGGTGACGAGCGTGGTGGACAAGGACACGCAGGAGAAGATCGACATCGTCAAGGGCCGCCTGATCAAGAGCTACGGCTACTGCAACACGTGCTCGACGGACGTGCTGTCGTACGTAGCGAGCATCTTCGCGCGCGGCGGGAGCAAGGACTAGATGCCGCTCGACGAAAAGACGAAGCAGGCGGCGAACGCGCACCTGAAGCGGTCGCAGGACTTCCTGAACCTCGGGCAGCTCGTCCTGGCGAACGGGTACAACCAGGCGGCGGTGGCCCAGGGGTACTTCGCGGTGCACCACGCGGTGGCGGCGGCGCTCTACGCGATGGGGAAGCGGCCCCGGTCGCACGCCGAATTCCAGGAGCTGTTCGTGAAGCTCCTGGTGCCCACCGGGAAGTTCAGCGACGAGGACGCGAGCACGTTCGAGGACTTCCTGGAGCAGCGGAAGAAGTCGGACTACTCGCCGGTGGAGATGCACGACACGCCGTACGCGATGAGGGCGCTGGAGGTGTCGGGGGAGCTGGTGTTGCGGCTGGAGAGCTTCGTGAGGGAGCTGCTGGAGGATGCCCCGCCCGAGCCGGGAGCGGTGAAGTCGCCGGAGCCGGACGTCGTGAAGCCGTCCGAGGAGGCGAAGGGGTGATCAAGAAGATCGAGCGCGACTACTCGCGCTTCCGCCAGATCATCCGGGGGAAGATCCAGAAGGAGCTGCGGAAGTACATCACGAAGGGGGAGTTCATCGGGAAGCAGGGGAAGCACCTCATCTCGATCCCCCTCCCGCAGATCCACATCCCCCACTTCCGCTACGGGAAGAACGAGAAGAGCGGGGTCGGCCAGGGGGAGGGCGACGTCGGGACGCCGGTGGCCGGGGGCGACCAGGGGGACGGGATGGGGGCCGCGGGGGACCTCCCTGGCGAGCACCTGCTCGAGGTGGACATCACGCTCGAGGAGCTGGCGAAGATCCTGGGGGAGGAGCTGAAGCTCCCGAACATCAAGCCGAAGGGGCGGCGGACGGTGATCGCGGAGCGGACGCGGTACACGGGGATCGCGCGGGTGGGCCCGGAGTCGCTCAGGCACTTCAAGCGGACGTACAAACAGGCGCTCCGCCGGCAGATCGCGCTGGGGGCGTACAACCCGGAGAACCCGTACATCGTGCCGATCCGGGAGGACAAGCGGTACCGCACGTGGCGCCTGAAGGAGGTGCCGCACAACAACGCGGTGATCATCTACATGATGGACGTGTCGGGCTCGATGGGCGACGAGCAGAAGGAGATCGTGCGGATCGAGGCCTTCTGGATCGACACATGGCTCAGGAGCCAGTACAAGAAGCTGGAGTGCCGCTACATCGTGCACGACGCGGTGGCGCGGGAGGTGGACCAGCACACCTTCTACCACGTGAAGGAAAGCGGCGGGACGAAGATCTCGAGCGCCTACGCGCTGGCGAACGACATCGTGAACAAGGAGTACGACCCGTTCGAGTGGAACATCTACCCGTTCCACTTCTCGGACGGCGACAACTGGGGTAGCGAGGACACGCGCCGCTGCGTGGACATGCTGACGGCGGACCTGCTGCCGAAGGTGAACATGTTCTGCTACGGGCAGGTGAAGAGCGCCTACGGGAGCGGGCAGTTCAAGCGGGACCTGGACGAGCACTTCAAGGGCAACGAGATGGTGCTGACGAGCGAGATCAAGGACAAGGACGGGATCTACGACTCGATCAAGGAGTTCCTGGGCAAGGGCAAGTAGTCGCCACGCATGTCATCCAACCCCGCGAATACGAGCGGCACGCGCTTCGCGCGCCACGCATCCTCGATGCTGCCCCCCGAGCTGGAGGCGGCGCGGCGGCAGATCCTCCAGGTCGCCTACGACTTCCGCCTCGACCCGATCGAGACCTTCTTCGAGATCGTGGAGTTCGACGAGCTGAACGCGATCGCGGCGATGGGCGGCTTCCCGACGCGCTACCCGCACTGGCGCTTCGGGATGGAGTACGAGGAGCTGGAGAAGGGGTACGAGTACGGCCTCCAGAAGATCTACGAGCTGGTGATCAACAACGAGCCGTGCTACGCCTACCTGATGAAGTCGAACGGCATGGTGGACCAGAAGATGGTGATGGCCCACGTCTACGGCCACAGCGACTTCTTCAAGAACAACCTGTGGTTCAGCCAGACGAACCGCAAGATGATCGACGAGATGGCGAACCACGGCACGCGGATCCGCCGCTACATCGAGCGGTACGGGGAGACGCCGGTGGAGGACTTCCTCGACACGGCGCTCTCGCTCGAGAACCTGATCGACTATCACTCGGTGTACTCCCCTGCCCGGCCGCGCCAGAAGTTCGACTTCGGCGAGCAGGAGGAGAAGGAGGCGCAGGTCTACCGGCTGAAGTCGAAGGAGTACATGGACCGCTTCGTGAACCCGCCGGACTTCCTCTCGAAGCAGAAGAAGCGGAGCGACGACCAGGAGAAGAAGCGGCATCGGTTCCCGCACGAGCCTCAGAAGGATGTGCTGCTCTTCCTGATCGAGCACGCGCCGCTGGAGAACTGGCAGCGTGACGTCCTTTCGATCGTGCGCGAGGAGGCCTACTACTTCGCGCCTCAGGCCCTGACGAAAATCATGAACGAAGGTTGGGCAAGCTTCTGGCATTCCACGATCATGACGACGAAGATCCTGAACGACTCGGAGATCGTGGACTACGCGGACCACCACAGCGGGACGATGGGGATGCGCCCGGGGTCGATCAACCCGTACAAGATCGGGATCGAGCTGTACCGGGACATCGAGGATCGGTGGAACAAGGGGCGATTCGGCAAGGATTGGGAGGAGTGCGACGACGCGGCGACGCGGAAGTCGTGGGACAAGAAGCTGGGCGCGGGTCGCGACAAGATCTTCGAGGTGCGCCGGATCTACAACGACATCACGTTCCTCGACGAGTTCATGACGAAGGAGTTCTGCGAGCGGCACAAGCTGTTCGTGTACCGCTTCAACCCGCAGACGAACCGGTACGAGATCGCGGACCGGGACCCCACGAAGATCAAGCAGATGCTCCTGATGCGCCTGACGAACATGGGGTACCCGATCATCCGCGTGGAGGACGCGAACTACGCGAACCGCGGCGAGATGCTCCTCAAGCACCAGCACGACGGGGGCGACCTGGAGCTGCGTGAGGGGCGGGACACGCTGAAGAACATGCACCGCGTCTGGCACCGCCCGGTGCACATCGAGACGGCGGTGGAGGGCGAGCGCAAGCTCCTCTCCTTCGACGGCGAGAAGTACAAGGAATCGGCGGTCTCGTCGTCCTGACGAGTCGGACCGCCGGCCAACTCCCCGGAATCCCCTTGTCCCGTCCGTGGACCTCCGCTACCCTGCGGCTCTTCATGTGCGGAATCTGCGGAATCGTCGCCCTTCACAAACCCTTCTCCGCCGCCCCACAAGAGGCGCTCGCGCGGATGAACGGGAGCATCGTCCACCGCGGACCCGATGACGAGGGGTCCTTCTCCGACGAGAGAGCCGCCCTCGCCATGCGGCGCTTGTCCATCATCGATCTCTCCACCGGCAAGCAGCCCATCCACAACGAGGACGGCTCCGTCCAGGTCGTCTTCAACGGGGAGATTTACAACTTCGCCGAACTGCGCACCGAGCTCGAACGGAAGGGCCACCGCTTCTACACGCACTCCGATACCGAGGTCCTCGTGCACCTCTACGAGGAGGAGGGAGACGCCTTCGTCCCCAGGCTGAACGGGATGTTCGCCTTCGCGCTGTGGGACGCCAAGCGGGGGCGCCTTCTCGCCGCGCGGGACCGGGCGGGGAAGAAGCCCTTCTACTACGCGGTGACGCGGGACGCATTCCTGTTCGGGTCGGAGCCCAAGGCCCTCCTTGCGCACCCTGAGGTGTCCCGTCGCCTTGACCCCCAGGCCCTGCGACGATTCCTCGTCTACGAGTACATCCCCGCCCCCTACTCCATCTGGCAGGGCATGAGGAAGCTCCCCGCCGCGCACACCCTCGTCCTCGAGGGGGGACAGGTCCGGACGACCCCGTACTGGGACCTCTCCTTCGACCGGGGCCCCGAGTGCCGCCGCGAAGACGCCGCCCCCCGCCTGCTAGCCCTCCTTCAGGAGGCGGTCCGAAGGCGCCTCGTCTCCGACGTCCCCCTCGGCGTGTTCCTCTCCGGCGGGATCGACTCGAGCGCCATCGTCGGCCTGATGGCGCGCCTGGTCGACCCGAAGCGCATCCAGACGTTCTCGATCGGCTTCCGGGAGGAGAGCTTCGACGAATCCCGATGGGCGCGCCTCGTCGCAGGTCACTTCGGAACGTCGCACCACGAGGAGATCCTCTCCGCCGACGGCATGGCGGACATCCTCCCCGAGCTGGCGCCGTTCATCGACGAGCCCTTCGCCGACTCCTCGATCATCCCGACCTATCTGCTCTCGAAGTTCACCCGGCGCCACGTGGCCGTCGCTCTCGGCGGAGACGGCGGCGACGAGCTCTTTCTCGGCTATCCCCCCTACCAGGCCCATTGGATCGCCGACGTCGTCGAGCGCCTGCCGGCGTTCATGGCCACCGCGGGTCGTGCGGTCGCGGCGCGGTTGAAGACCTCGTTCCGTGACATGAGCTTTGACTTCCGCGCGAGGGCCTTCGCCCGCGGCGTCGGCCTGCCGCGCGGACGGAGGCACCAGACGTGGATGGCCGCGTTCCGCCCCGACGAGCTGCCGGACCTGCTCACCGCCGACTATGCGGACGGTCGCGACGACGTCCTCGCGGAGCTGGACGAGCGACTCGCGCAGCGGCACTTCCGCCACGCGATTGAGCCGGCCGCGTGGCTCTACTTCAAGTACTACCTTGCCGAGGACATCCTCACGAAGGTCGACCGCGCCTCGATGGCGGCCTCGCTCGAGGTCCGCGCGCCGTTCCTCGACCCGGAGGTGATCGACTTCGCCGCGCGAGCGCCGATCGGCTGGAAGATGCCGCGGCTCCGCATGAAGGGACTGCTGAAGGAGGCCCTCCGCGGGCTCCTCCCGTCCGAGATCCTCGACCGAAAGAAGAAGGGATTCGGCGTCCCGATGGCGCAGTGGCTCGCGGGGCCGCTGCGCGGGACGATGGAGTCCCTGCTCTCGCCCGAGAGGCTCCGCGCGCAGGGGGTCTTCCGCCCGGAGGCCGTCCGGCGCCGCATCGACGAGCATCTGGCGAGGCGCATCGACCACCGCAAGCAGCTCTGGGCGCTGCTCGTGTTCCAGATGTGGTGGGACTCCTATCACCCCTGCGTCTGATCCGGATGGACTCGCCATCAAGGCGGGAGGGCGCGCGGATCGAGGGCATCAAGGGGCCGGTGCGCGTTCCGAGAGCCGCCGAACCAGGGCCTCCAGCACCGTACGGTTCCCTCGGACCACGCGCAAGGCGCGTCCGGGCTCACGCCAGCGTCGCCATGGGAGGAGGACCGCGACGAGCAGGCCGACGCCGAGGAGCACGACGCCGGCGGCCCGAAGCGCGAAAATCGTCTGCGACTGCTTCGACATCGTGGGCATGAGGAAGGTGCCCTTGGAGGCGTCGGGGTCGTTCGAGGCCTCCTCGGACGCGAAGGAGGCGTTCGCAATCAACGCCGCCCCGACGGCAATCGGGACCGCCAGAGCGACCAGGCTCCACAGGATGGTCCGCCGCCGCTCGGAAACGTCACCCTGGATGAAGCGCTCTCCGGCCTGGACCTCCTTCAGTTCCCGCCGGGCACGTGTCATCGCCTCCGGGATCTCCCGGGGACCCGCCAGCCGGATCGAAGGGGGAGCCTGCCCCCGGTCCACCAGGTGGCAGGCGCCACAGAGGGGGCACACGCAGCGATCCGCGCCGTCCCTCAGGCGCAGCGGCTCGCCGCAGGCCAGGCAGTCGTCAGGATGATCAGGCATGCGATGCGCCTCATCCTATCAGAGCCGCCACGCCCCGGAGAAGCACTGCACCACGCTCCGGGACGCGTGGCCGCCGATTCGTATGGCCCCCGGGGCGCCTGCGGAGTACCATGTTCGCCCCCCAGGAGGGCCAGGATGTCCGTCCCCGTCGTCGCCATCGTCGGACGACCCAATGTCGGGAAGTCCACGCTGCTGAACGCGATCCTCAAGAAGAGGATCTCGATCGAGGACCCCATGCCTGGGACGACGCGGGACCGCGTCGGCGCACGCGCCACCCTGGAGGGACGCGCCGTCGAGATCGTCGATACCGGCGGGATCGTCGAGCGAGACAACGACCCGCTCGCCAAGGAGGTTCAGAAGCAGGTCGACCTCGCCCTCAAGTCCGCCGACGTCATCGTCTTCGTCGTCGATGTGCGCACCGGCGTCACCGCGTTCGACAACGCCATTGCCGTGCGCCTTCGACGCTCCAGCAAGCCCATCATCCTCGTCGCCAACAAGGTCGACACCCCAGGCTTCCGCCCCGCCGTCGTTGACTTCTTCGCCCTCGGCCTCGGCGAGGCCCTCGCCGTCTCCGCCAAGCAGAAGGTCAACGTCGACATGCTCCGCGAGGCGGTCGCCGCCGCCCTCCCCCCGGCCGAGGAGGCCGACGCGGCGCCGGAGATCAAGCTCGCCATCGTCGGACGCCGCAACGTCGGGAAGTCCACCCTCGTCAACTACCTCGCCCACGAGGAACGCGTCATCGTCAGCGAGATCGCCGGCACGACCCGCGACGCCGTCGACGTCCGCTTCGAGCGAGACGGACACGTTTTCATCGCCATCGACACCGCAGGTCTTCGCAAGCGCGCCCGCGTCGACTCCACCATCGAGAAGTACACCCGCATCCGCGCCCAGCAGGCGATCCGCAGGTCCGACGTCGTCCTCTTCGTCGTCGACGCCAGCGAGCCCCTCTCCATCGTCGACAAGCACCTGGGGCATGAAATCGAGGAGGCCGGCAAGCCCTGCGTCATCATCGTCAACAAGTGGGACCTCGCGCGAGCCAAGCGCGTCAAGACGGGACAGTACATCGAGTACATGAACGCCCACTTCCCTGGCATCGCCTACGCCCCCGTTGCTTTTCTCTCCGCCAAGAAGGGGGAGAACGTCTGGGAGGCATTCCAGCTCGCCCGCCAGCTTCACGAGCAGTCGGGCACCAAGGTCGCCACCAGCAAGCTCAACGAGGTCATCCAGGCTGCCCAGAACGAGCGCACGCCTCCCAGCCCGGGCGGAAAGCTGCCGCGCGTCTTCTATGGAACGCAGGCCGGAACCCACCCCCCGAAGTTCATCCTCTTCGTCAACTACCCCGAGGCCTTCACCGAGGACTACCGGCGCTACCTGATCGGGAAGATCCGGCAGCACCTGCCATTCGCCGAGGTCCCCATCGTGCTCTGGCTCCGCGGCCGCACGCGGGCGACCGAGAAGTCCAGACGCGAACACGCAGTCGAAGGAGAGGACGAGGCATGAGGAAGTGGATCGCCGTCCTGGCCCTGGTCGTTCTGGCCTCATGCGGGAAGGACCCCGCGACGACCCCGAAGCCCTCCGGCGGGAATGCCCCCGGGGGCGAGAAGGTGCTCGTTTACGCCCGCGGGGGCGACAGCGAGAAGCTCGACCCCCAGGACACGACGAGCGGGGAGTCCGTGAAGGTCACCACGCAGATCTTCGACACCCTCGTCGACTTCGCCGAGGACTCCTCCAAGGTCGTCCCCTCCCTCGCGACGAAGTGGACCGTCTCCGAGGACGGGAGGACCTGGACGTTCGAGCTACGCGAGGGCGTCACGTTCCACGACGGGAGCCCGTTCAACGCCGACGCGGTGGTCTTCTCCCTCAACCGCCTGCGCGACGTGAACGACCCGAACCGGCACGGCGGGGCGTTCGAGTACACGTCAAACTACACGGTGATCGACGAGGTGAAGGCAAACGGCCCCCGCATGGTCGTCCTCCGCCTGAAGACCTCGTTCGCCCCATTCCTCGCGAACCTCGCGATGTTCCCGGCGAGCATCGTGAGCCCCGCAGCGGTGAACAAGCTGGGGCCCGACTTCGGCCAGCACCCCGTCGGCACCGGCGCGTTCCGCTTCGAGAAGTGGGTCCCCAAGGAGAAGATCGTCCTGTCCTCGAACAAGCAGTACTGGGGAGGCGCCCCCAGAGTCGACAAGCTCATCTTCAAGGTCGTCCCCGAGAACGCGGCGAGGCGCCTGGAGCTGCAGAACGGCGAGGCGCACATCATCGACGGCGTGAACTGCGCCGACCTCGACGAGATCAAGAAGGCGGGGACCCACGTCGCCCTGGAGGCGCCCGGGATGAACTTCGGGTACCTCGCGATGAACACCGAGAAGGCGCCGTTCAACGACCCGAAGGTCCGCCTCGCCGTGGCGCACGCCGTGGACAAGAAGCGGCTCGTGCAGCTCATGACGTTCGGGCATGGGACGCCCGCCGTGAACCCCATCCCGCCTACCGTCTGGAGCTACAACGACGGCGTGCAGGACTGGCCCCACGACGTCGAGAAGGCCAAGGCGCTCCTCGCCGAAGCGGGACACGCGGGAGGGATCGACGTCGAGCTGTGGGCGATGACCACGCCGCGCCCCTACTTCCCGGAGCCGAAGAAGGTCGTGGCCATCCTGGTGGAGGACCTCGCCGCGGCGGGGATCCGCGTCAAGGCGATCGAGAACGAGATGAACGCGCACATCGAGGCGACCAAGAACGGGAAGCACCAGATGTGCATCATGGGGTGGATGACCGACAACGGCGACCCCGACAACTTCCTGCACGAGCTGCTCTCGAGCGACACGGCCGTCCCGGGCACGGCGAACAACGTGGCGTTCTTCCGGAACCCGAAGTTCGACGAGCTCGTCGGGAAGGCCCAGGTCACGACCGACGAGGCCGAGCGCACGAAGCTGTACCGGGAGGCCCAGGTCGTCGTCCACGAGGAGTGCCCGATGGTGCCGCTCCTCTACATGCCCGAGGCCTGCGCGATGCGGAAGACCGTCAAGGGGTACAAGCTGCACCCGATGGGCCTCGTGCGGCTGCGCAACGCCGATCTGGAATAGGTGCGGGGTGGACGGGCGCCCTTACGGGCGTCACTCCCCCGCGCCCTTACGGGCGCGACTCCAACACAGATGCGGCTCCTCGCCTACATTGCACGACGGCTGCTGACCGCCCTGCCCGTCCTCCTGGGTGTGTCGTTCGTCGTCTTCCTGACGGTCCACCTCCTGCCGGGCGACCCCGCGATGGCGATCCTCGGCGAGAAGGCCCGCCCCCAGGACCTCGAGCGCCTCCGCAGGGAGCACGGCTGGGACCAGCCGTTCCTCGTCCAGTACGGACGCTTCCTCCAGCGCCTCGTGACCACCGGTTCGGTCGGACGCTCGTACCGGACCAACCTCGACGTCCGCGACGAGGTCCTCCGGACCTTTCCCGCAACCATCGAGCTCTCCCTCGCCGCGATGCTCCTCGCGACCTTCCTCGGGGTCGGGGCGGGGATCCTCGCGGCGCGGTTCCAGAACCGCTGGCCCGACGTCCTCTCGATGGGGCTCTCGCTGGTCGGCGTCTCGGTGCCCGTCTTCTTCCTGGGGATGCTCCTCCTCATCTCGTTCACCCCCGGACTCCCGACGGGAGGCCGCCTCCCGTCCGTCGTCGACTACGACGAGTCCACGCACTTCGTCCTGATCGACGTCCTGCGCGTGGGCCGCACCGAGCTGATCCCCGTCTTCCTGCGGCACCTCCTGCTGCCCGCGATCGCCCTCTCCACGGTGCCGATGGCCGTCATCGCGCGCATCACCCGGACGAGCATGATCGAGGTCCTCTCGAGCGATTTCATTCGCACCGCGCGCGCGAAGGGGCTCCCCGAACGCCGCGTGGTCCTCGGGCACGCCTTCCGGAACGCCCTGATCCCCATCATGACCACGGTAGGCCTGCAGTTCGGCACGCTCCTCGCGGGCGCCGTGCTGACCGAGACGGTCTTCTCCTGGCCCGGGATCGGCCGCTTCGTCGTGGAGGCCATCACCGGCCGCGACTACATCTCCCTCCAGGGCGGCGTGCTCGCGATCGCCCTCGCCTTCGTGCTCGTGAACCTCGTCGTCGACGTCCTCTACGCCCTCGTGGACCCGCGGGTCCGGGTGGGCGGGGCATGATGTTCCTGCGCCGCCTCCTCCGGAACCGCTCCGCGACGATCGGCTGCGTCGTCGTGGCGCTCTTCCTCCTCACGGCGGCGCTCGCCGACGTCATGGACCGCTACGAGCCGCTCGCGCAGAAGTACCCGCAGCTCGAGAGGCCGACCGGCCCTCACTGGCTCGGCACCGACGACCTGGGGCGCGACGTGTGGGCGCGGATCTGCCACGGGGCGCGCGTGTCGCTCCAGATCGGCGTGGTCTCCGTCCTCCTCTCCGCCCTCGTCGGCGTCCCGATCGGCTGCATCGCGGGGTACGCCGGGAGGTGGATCGACGCCGTCCTCATGCGCGTGATGGACGTCCTCCTCGCCTTCCCCGGGATCCTCCTCGCCCTCGCAATCGTCGCCTTCCTCGGATCGAGCCTCGTGAACCTCATGATCGCCATCGCGATCGTCAACGTGCCGGCCTACGCGAGGCAGGTCCGCGCGAGCGTTCTCGTGCAGCGGGAGCTGGACTACGTCGCAGCGAGCCGGGCGCTCGGGGCCGGACACGCCCGAGTCCTCTTCCGCCACATCCTCCCCAACTGCCTCGGCCCGATCCTGGTCCTCTCGACGCTGGGCATCGCCACGGCCATCCTGGAGGCCGCGGGGCTGGGTTTCGTGGGGCTGGGCCTGGAGGAGGGGCGCCCCGAGTGGGGGATGATGCTCGCCGAGAGCCGACAGCACTTCCTGCGCGCCCCGTGGGTCGTCCTCGGCCCGGGCGTGGCGATCACGGTGACCGTGCTCGGCTTCAACCTCTTCGGGGACGGCCTCCGGGACCTCTTGGACCCACGCGGGCGGCGACGCTGACTCACGTGAGTGTCCCGGGGCGACTCGAACGGGATTGACGCCGGATGAGCGTGGCGTTAAGCTTTGCAGTCCGGGAGGATGGGACGGCCCCGGATCGAGGGGCACAGATGGCAGAGGAGTCTTCGCAGGACTTCATCAACCAGCTCCTGCTTTCGGTGCAGCACTGCTCCCTCCAGGGGTGCCTCCACTCGATCTGCGAGAACGTGGTGGCGCTTCTGAGGGCGGAGGAATGCACCATCTTCCTGCTTGACCCCGGCTCGGACGAGGTTTACGTCGGGGCGAGCCTACGGAAGGGGCGCGTCGAGTTCGACAACTGCCGCTTCCGCGCGGGGGAAGGCGTGGCGGGCTGGGTCGCACGGGAGGTACAGCCTCTCGTGGTGGAGAACCTGCGCACCGACACGAGGGTCGAGGAGGAGTGGCGGCGCCTGGGAGCGGTCCTGTACGACGGGTCGCTCATCGGGATGCCGTTGGTCGCCTTCGACCGCTGCATCGGGGTGCTGGAGGTGACCGCGAACGGCGGGCGGAAGCTCGGGAACGCCGACCTGCCGCTCCTGCAGCCGCTCGCGAACATCGCCGCCCTGGCCATCCCGAAGGAGACCGACGAGAGTTTTGCGCGCCTGGCCGAGGTGTGCGTGCGGTTCCTCGAGGAGAAGGACCGCTACACGCACGGCCACTCGATCCGCGTCATGCGGTACTCGATGATCATTGCGGAAGAGCTGGCGCTGCCCAAACAGCAGAAAGAGGAGGTGCGGTTGTGCTCCCTCCTCCACGATATCGGGAAGGTTGTCATCCGCGAGTCGGTCCTCTGCAAAGAGGGCCAGCTCACGAAGGCCGAGATGCAGACGATCAGGATGCACCCGTCCATCGGCTTCAACATCATCGAGAAGGTCTCCAAGAACCTCTCGCGGAAGATCCTCTCCCACCACGAGCGGTTCGACGGCAAGGGATACCCCGAGGGCCTGAAGGGGGAGGAAATCCCCCTCATCTCGCGGATCATCGCCGTCGGGGACACGCTCGACGCAGTCACCACCGACCGTCCGTACCGGAAGGCCCGGGGGCTCGAGTTCGCGCTCTCGGAGATCGTCCGGAATTCGGGCACCCAGTTCGACCCGAGCCTGGTCCACGCCCTCGTCGGCGCGTACCGGAACGGGACCCTCAGCCTCTTCAAGGCCTAGACAGGAGCGAAGGATGACCACCGCAGCGGCCGCCCCCGGCCCCATCGTCGACATCAAGTCCGTCCTCGAGCGCGAGGAGGTCCCGATCGAGGAGCTCGTCGACCTCATGTCGAAGGTCCACAGCTCCATCGAGAACCGCAAGGAGCTGGAGCGGATCTACGGGAACTTCGGAACCATCGAGCAGAAGATTTCCAGCGAGAACAAGGCGCAGGTCCGCCGCGCCACCGTCGAGTACGTCCTCGGGAATACCGAGGGCGCGGCGAAGGCCCTCGAGGCGGCGCGCACCAGCCGCGAGCGCGACTACTTCCTCGCCCTCGCGCTCCGCGACCTCCGCCAGACGGAGAAGTCGGTGGCGCTGCTGGACAAGCTCTACGACGCGGACAAGCAGTGCCTGCCGGTCTACGCCGCGCTCGTCGAGGGGCACATCCGCACCGGGGACGTCCCCGAGGCGCAGAAGCTCATCGACAAGATGCCGAAGGCGTTCGAAGGCAAGACCGAGGGGATGGTCCTGCAGGCCTACGTCCTCGACTTCGTCGGGAAGTACGTCGAGGCCGACGCGCTGTACAAGAAGGTGCTCGACCTCGAGCCCGAGAACGCGAAGGCGCTCTTCCGCCTGGCGCACAACTACGACCTGCGAGGCGACGACGACGAGTCGCAGAAGCTGTACGACCGCCTGCGCAAGGTCCGCCCGCCGTACGTGAACGCCACGCTCAACCTCGGCCTCATGTTCGAGGACCGCGGGGAGTACCAGAAGGCGCTCGAGTGCTACCAGAACGTCCTCGACGTCTTCCCGAACCACGAGCGGGCGAACCTGTACGCGAAGGACGCCGTCGCGTCGCTCAACATGTACTACAACGAGGAGGCGAAGAAGCGGGAGCATCGCTGGAGCCAGGTCCTCTCCACGCCGATCACCGACTTCCAGCTCTCCGTCCGCGTCCGCAAGGCCCTCGAGAAGCTTGGCATCCGCTCGCTCGGCGACCTCGTGAAGAAGTCCGAGGAGGAGCTGATGTCGTGCAAGAACTTCGGCGAGACGAGCCTCCGGGAGCTCCGGGAGCTGCTCACGGCGAAGGGGCTCACGATGGCGACGGCGGGCGGCGACGCGGCGGGGAAGCGCTTCAAGGCGCCGTTCGCCCCCACGCCCGCGACGCCGACGGCCCCGGTGGCGAAGGAGGAGGTCCTCAAGAAGAACCTCACGGACCTCGAGTGGTCGGCCCGCGTGCGGAAGGCGTTCGAGCGGCTGCAGCTTCACTCGTTCGGCGAGCTGTGCGCGAAGTCGGAGAACGACCTCCTGGCGTGCAAGAACTTCGGCGTGACCTCCCTCAACGAGGTGAAGGACCAGCTCCGCAAGGTCGGCCTGAACCTCGCGTCCGAGGGGTAGCCCCTGCCAACATGACAGCGGGTCGCGGGACGCCCCCGCGGCCCGCTGCCAATGTGACAGCGCCTTCCCGGCGCCTCCCGGGCCGCAGCGTAACCCCAGTCGCCGCAAGCACGTAAAGCGCAGCTTTCCCGCCTTCCCGGCACGCCCGTTGCTTATCCAGTTGCGCCCGCACTCCATTCTCGGGCGGAAGCATTCCATTACCAGGAGGAACCCATGGGGGCGAAGAAGATCGCCTTTGACCAGGACGCTCGCGAGGCGATCAAGCAGGGCGTCATGAAGCTGGCCCGCGCCGTGAAGGTGACGCTGGGCCCGCGCGGCCGGAACGTGGTCATCGAGAAATCGTTTGGCGCCCCGACCGTCACGAAGGACGGCGTCACGGTCGCCAAGGAGATCGAGCTCGAGGACACGTTCGAGAACCTGGGCGCGCAGATGGTCAAGGAGGTCGCCTCCAAGACCAGCACGGTCGCGGGCGACGGCACGACGACCGCGACGGTCCTCGCCGAGGCGATCTTCCTCGAGGGGCTGAAGAACGTGGTCGCCGGCGCGAACCCCCTCGGCATCAAGCGCGGCATCGAGAAGGCCGTGGAGCTCCTGCACAAGGAGCTCGACAAGATGAGCGTAAAGGTCGCCGACAAGAAGGACATCGCGAACGTCGGATCCATCGCCGCGAACAACGACATGGAGATCGGGAAGAAGATCGCCGACGCCATGGAGAAAGTCGGCAAGGACGGCGTCATCACCGTCGAGGAGGGCAAGGGCCTCGAGACGACGGTCGACTGGGTCGAGGGGATGCAGTTCGACAAGGGATACGTCTCCCCCCACTTCGTGAACAAGGTCGAGACGATGGAGGCGGTGCTCAAGGACCCCTTCATCCTGATCCACGAGAAGAAGCTTTCCAGCGTGAAGGACCTGATCCCGCTCCTCGAGAAGATCGCCCAGGCGGGCAAGCCCCTGCTCATCATCGCGGAGGACATCGAGGGCGAGGCGCTCGCGACGCTGGTCGTCAACAAGCTGCGCGGGACGTTCGAGTGCGTCGCGGTGAAGGCCCCGGGCTTCGGCGACCGCCGCAAGTCCATGCTCGAGGACATCGCGATCCTGACCGGCGGCAAGGCCGTGTTCGAGGACCTCGGCGTGAAGCTCGAGACCCTCGACCTGACCTACCTCGGCCGCGCGAAGCGGGTCGTCGTGGACAAGGAGAGCTGCACGGTCATCGAGGGCGCAGGCTCCACGAAGGACATCCAGGGGCGCATCGGCCAGATCCGCCGCGAGATGGAGACGACGACGTCCGACTACGACAAGGAGAAGCTGCAGGAGCGGCTGGCGAAGCTCGCCGGCGGCGTCGCGCAGATCAACGTCGGCGCGGCGACCGAGGTCGAGATGAAGCAGAAGAAGGCGCGCGTCGAGGACGCGCTCCACGCGACGAAGGCGGCCGCGGAGCAGGGGATCCTGCCCGGCGGCGGCGTGGCGCTCCTGCGCGCGCAGAGGTGCCTCGACAAGGTGAGGGGCGAGCACGACGAGGCGGTCGGCGTGGACATCATCCGCCGCTCGCTCGAGGCGCCCCTCCGCCAGATCGCGGAGAACGCCGGGCTCGACGGCGCCATCGTCGTCGAGAAGGTGAAGGCCGCGAAGAACGCGAACGAGGGGTTCAACGCGGAATCCCTGGTGTACGAAGACCTCGTGAAGGCCGGGATCATCGACCCGACGAAGGTCGTGAAGACGGCCCTCACGAACGCCGCGAGCGTCGCGACGCTCCTGCTCACCACCGAGGCCATCGTCGGCGACATCCCCGAGAAGAAGGAATCGTCGGCGGGAATGGGCGGAATGGGAGGCATGGGCGGCGGGATGCCGGGGATGGGAATGTAGGACCTGGACCGGAAACGAAACGGGCCCGGCGTCGAAAGGCGCCGGGCCCGTGTTTCATTCCGGAAGCCAGGACAGGCGAAGGGCGACGCCTCGCGTCGCCCTTACGAGGCATCACATCCGGTAGTGCTTGGAGGCCTCGTTCAGGAAGTTGCGCTCCTCGGTCGAGAGCGCCGCCATCCCCTCGCGGCCGATCTTCTCGAGGAGGGAGTCCACGCGCGCCTTCAGCTCGTCCTCCTCGTCCTTCTCCCGCTTCGCCTGCTTCTCCGCCCGCCTCGAGCTGAACCAACGCGAGATCCGCTTCTTCAGCGACGTCCGTCGCACGGGGCGCGGGGAGGACGCCTCGAGGCTCGTGTAGCCATTCGAGAAGTCGTACCCCATGAATCCCTCCTCGCCCGCGCCCATCTCGAGGGCAACCCGCTCCTGCTCCGCGGCGAAGTAGCAGAAAATCGCGATGCCGGCAACCCACCACTCCTGCTTCCAGAGACCGTAGATGGCGAGGAGCACGGCGAACACCTTCGCGACCTTGACCGTGATCAGGGTCCCCTGGCCGTACCCCCATTTCCGCCACAGGAAGGCGTGCGCCATCCTCCCCCCGTCGAGCGGGAAGAGGGGGAGGAGGTTGAGGATGAGGAGCGTGGAGTTGATGGCGTACAGGAGCCGGAACCACAACGCCCCGCCGAGATTCCAGAAGAGGTACGGGTTGAAGGGGTCGGGTTCGCCCATCGCAAGCAGCCCCACGACGCCGGCCACGCACAAGAGGAACGTCACGAACGGCCCCGCGAAGGCCGTCCAGAAGGTCTGCCTCCACATCCGGGGGACGTCAATCGAGGCGAGTCCGCCGAGCGGCCAGAGGAGGATCTGCTCGGCCTGCCCGCCCATCTTGATTCCCGCGTAGCAGTGGCCGAGTTCGTGGAGGAGGACCGAGCCCCAGAGGATGACGCAGAGAATTCCCGCGATCTTGAGCTCAAACCACCCCAGGCTGGCCGCGTTGAGGAGCTCGACCGCGACGAAAACCACGAAGAGGAGGTGGACGCGGATCGGGATCCCGAAGATCCTGCCGACGGGGAAGGACCAGCCGTAGCGTTGGACGTCCATTCCGAGGCTCCGCTTGACCCATAGAGTATATTCGGCCCGACGGGCCCGCGCAATCCCCCCGGGGCGTCACGGTTCCGGACTCCCTAGTGTCTTGTCAGGCACATTGCCGTCAACTTAACTTCCGATCAGCTTGCGGCCCTTTGAGAAGTGAGCGAACGACTTCCAGTGTTTGCGGCCCTTGCAGTAGCGTCGCTTCCGCCGCAGGACGTTGCGAGGCTCTAT
>Ga0080064_1001054_pt1 | contig 61876 bp, 46 predicted proteins | sample Subgrocontami54m_FD_69260 | JGI IMG/M metagenome (GOLD analysis project Ga0080064, IMG submission 69260) | Subsurface groundwater microbial communities from S. Glens Falls, New York, USA - GMW46 contaminated, 5.4 m (SPADES assembly) (version 2) ... | reverse complement strand
TGCGTGCCCACCGCTTTGAACAGCGCCATCCACTGGCGCTGCACTTCGGCCAGACTCGCGTGGCAGGGCGAACGCTCGAAGCGCCGCCACAAGGCCGCGGAATCGGCCGCGGACAGGAGCGGCATGATCTGGCGCGCCACCTGGTAGAGCGAATGGAACCAGATGTCGTAGCGTTCCGGTTCGCGGCAGTCCAGCACCCGCAGACGCGTGATCTCGAGGTCCTTCTGGAATTGTCGCGGCATGTTGACCGGCTGGGGCGGCCGGGCGCGAAGGAAGAAGTCGCGCGCATACAGGGCGCGGCGCGCGTATTGGAGTTTTTCCAGGTAGTCCTCGCCGTCCAGCGTAGGGGCGGCATCTATTGGTTGGCTGCGCGTTTCAGCGCGCGATTCAATGCCCGGTTCTCCGCCGCGGCCCTCGAGCAATGCCACCACCGGCACGCCGGCCGCGCCGAGTTCCGTCAGGGCGCCCGCCGAGCGCTGCATGAAGCGGTAGCGGGCCGCGTTCTGGTCGAGGAACGGCCGGAAGTCGGAGTTGGCCGGGGACGGATAACTCGCGAACAGCGGCGCCAGCGCCGCCTTGCCGCCGATGCGGCGGATCTGCAGATCGCCCAGGGTATGCACATGCACCTGCGACAATTCGGCGGCCACGCCGGGCATGGCGGTGACGTCTGCCAAAGGCCGCGCCAGCGTTTCCCTGTCGCCCGCCACGATCAGCAGATCGCCGCTGGTGGCGGCGTACACCGCGTAGTCTGGAAAGTTCTCGCCCAGCGCGCGCAGCACCGAGGCCACCAGGGTGATGTCGGTTTCGTACAGCTGGAACCATTGCACCAGCACGCCGCCCGGGCTGAGGTAACGGCGCACATGCCGGTAAAACTCGCCGGTGAAAAGGCTGGCCACACCGCTCACCCAGGGGTTGGACGGCTCGGAGATGATGATGTCGTACTTCCTGTTGTGCGTGGAGAAATACGTCTTGGCATCGTCGAACACGATGTGGCTGCGCGGATCGGCATAGGCGCCGGCATTGCGCGGGGTGAAGCCGCGCGCGGCTTCGGCCATGGCCGGTTCGATCTCGATGGTTTCCACCGACTCGACCGTCCGGCTGGCCAGCAGGGTGTGGGTGGTGAGGCCGGTGCCCAGGCCGATCACCGCCACGCGCCTGGCGTCCGGCCTGTAGGCGAGGGGCAGGGCGGCGGTGAGGGTCATGGTGATCTCGTCGGAAATGCGCGCCCCCGGCGAGAGGTTTATGGCGCCGTCGGACTTGCCGTTGGTGCGCAAGGATCGCCCTTCCGGGAAGTCCATCAGGCTCACCGTCGCGGTTTTGCCGTCCTTGTGGAAGATCAGCGTCGCTTCGCGGTCGGAATACACGTCGCCGCGGCGGAATACGCCCGAGGCCAGCTTGTAATTGTCGATCTGCACCACCCCAACGGCCAGCGCGAAGCCGGCGGCCGCGAGCACCGTCGCGCCGGCCTTGAAGCCCATGCCTGCCTGGCTGGTCTGAATGCGCCAGATCAGCGCCAGGCCGAGCGCCACGTCGATCAGCGCACCCGCGGTGACGAGGCCCTTCAGGCCGAGCAGCGGCATGCCGGCGTGGGCGGCCGCGAACACGCCGAGGATGGCGCCCAGGGTGTTGGCGGAATACACCGCGCCGATGCTTTTTTCGCCGTGCCCGGCGCCCAGCAGCGCATAGGTGATGAGGGGCAGGGTCATGCCGGCGCAGAAGGTCGCGGGAAACATGATCGCCAGCGCGATGGCGTCGCTGGACAGCAGGAACAGGACGTAGCCCGAGTCGGTCTGCGCCAGCCCCTTCATGACCGCCTGCATCACGCCGAACATCTGGCCGTAGAGCGGCAAAGTGGCCAGGGCGAGCAGTCCCATGGCCAGTTGCACCATGCCGAGCAAGCGCAGCGGATCGGCGATCGAATCGATGCGCCTGCGGATCCACAGGCCGCCCAAAGCGAGGCCGAGGATGAACGAGGAGAGCATCAACTCGAACGAATGCGTGGAACTGCCCAGCACCAGCGACAGCATCCGGATCCAGCCGATCTCGTAGATGAACGAGGCGGCGCCGGTGGCTAGCGCGACGAGGAGCAACAGCGCATAGGGCGTTTGCGCTTCGTCCGTGGCGCCGGTGGGTGTCGTTGCCCTCATCGCCGGCTCGCGTCCGCGAGCCAGCAACAACACGGTCGCGGCCAGCGCGAGATTGATCAGGCCGGCAGCCTGCAGGGTGCCTGGCAGGCCGAGCTTGTCGATCATCACGAAGCCGCTCGCCAGCACGCCGATCGCCGCGCCCAGGCTGTTGGTGAAGTAAAGCAGCGACAGGGTTTCCCCGGGCGAGGACGGATAGCGTCGGATCAGACCGGCGCTCATCAGCGGGAAAGTCATGCCGAGCAGAATCGACTGCGGCAGGATCAGCAGGGCGGCGATGGTCCATTTCGCCAGTGCGGCGCCCGTTTCGCCGCCCGTTTCTCCACCCAGGGCCGGCAGGATGCTGTCATAGGCGAGGTCGGTGGCGCCGACGAAAACCGGATGAAACAGGAGGGCGGCAATTCCCACCAGCGCTTCTGCGAGCGCGTAGCCGCGCAGCAGATTGCCCCAGCCGCCCGAGCAGCGGCTGCACAGCCATGATCCGATCGCCATGCCGCCCATGAACATGGCCAGCACCAGGGTCTGCGCGTAGGCGGCATGGCCGAGGAACAGTTTGAGGTAGTGACTCCAGATGGATTCGTAGATCAGCCCGGCGAATCCGGAGACGGCAAACAGCGCAAAGTAGGCGCCGCGCGGAACAGAGGCGCGGTTGCGCGCCGCAGTGTCGCCTCCATCATTCCCGCCAGCCATCATTCCCGTCATTCCCGCTGTGTCATTTCCCGCGAAACTTGTGTTGCGCGAAACATGTCCCCGCGAAATCGCGGAGCGGAGAGCGGGAATCCATGGTCTTGGAGCGGTAGGCGGTTTTATCAAAAATCATAGTAAAAACGTGCTCTGGCCCGCTCTGGGCGGCGTTCTTAATTAGAAAAAGTTCCGAATTCCCGCTCCGCACGCCTTCACAGGACCGCGAACCACTGCTTGATCTTGAGCGCCATCAGCCGCCGCCGCTCTTCGAGGAAGGCGTCGTAGGTCGGGATTTCGCCGTCGACGAGCGATTCTGGCAAGCAGTGCATCCGCAGGTTGGTCTTCATGTCGGCGAGGTTCGTGATGCCGCCGTACTTCTTCTTACCGCCCTCACAACTGCTCGGCCAGCTCGCCGAAGTACTTCTCGGGAGCCTTGTCGCCGATGGTGATGTTGATCTCGCTCTGCGCAAGAACGAAGTTGGCAATCTGGTTGTAGCGGCCGCGGGCCAGGCCCTGGCCCTTCAGATGATTCCTGGGGAAGACGTGGTGGACGTCACTGCGGTTCATCAAAAGGTCGTGCACTGTGATGTCGCGCGAGAGGAAACCCTTATCGCCGAGCTTAACCTGCGCCGCCTGATAGGCGATGAAATAGGGGCTCTGCCCCGATGAGGTGTCCATGAGCTGCGGCAGCATCCCTGTCCAGAAGCTGTCGGGTAGTTCGTTTTCGAGGACCGCCTCGGCGTAGGCGGCAAGGCCACGTGCCTCGACTTGGCGGATGTCGAAGTCGAATGCCGTCTCGGGGCTGCCCGTGTAACGACCACGCAGGACCGACATCGCGTACCAGCGGCGCACCAGCCGCTCCAGATCCGCTGCAGGCACGTTCTCGGCTCGGCCGCGGAGGTAGAGAATGTATGCGAAGTTGAGCGCGTTCCGACCGCCGATCAGGCTCCTCGTCACGAATCCCGCCGACCGGAGGATCATGGTGATGCGGTCGAAGTGGGTCTTGTTGATGAAGGCCAGCACGCCCTTTTTGAGGCGCCCGAAAGACGCTTCAGCGACGGCCTCTTCATACTGCTTCGTTTCAAAGTTTCTGCCTGAGACTAGCGCCACGAGATCCTGCAACTTGCCGCGGCCGAACTCGGAGGTGAACGCTACGCGCAGCATGTCCGTGTAGGTCGGGTCGTAGATGTCGTCGTTGACATCCTTGAGCCAGCGCATCGCTGGGAGGAACTCGGAGGCAGCAAAGGCCTTGTCGCTCTTCTCGATCTTGGAGAGAAACTCCGGCGCGACGGAGAGGTGGCAAAAGTAGTCGATCGCCTTGCGTAGCAGGTTGCCGCCGTAGGTCTCGCTGACCGAGATTTTTGACATGGCGAAGTCAGCCTGCGAGAGCTCCGTCCCCGCCGAGTTCACTCGGATGAAGATCTCGGTGACGGTTTCGATGTCGAGGTCCTCTGCAAGATCGATGATGCCAACGTGATTGTTGATGATCTTGCGCAGCCTCTCGAGCACGCGCGAGATTCGCCTGCGCTCGGCGCCGGGGTTCTTTTCGCTGTATGTGTCGGTCAGTTCGGTGAGGCTAGCTTCGGGGGCGAACACTTCGGTGACATCGTCGATCCACGCAGCATCCTTGCGGATAGCCGGGTTCGAGACCTCAAAGCGCTCTTCCTGCGGGTGAAAGGCGATGCGGATACGCAGGGTTTCGTAGTCCTTGGTGAGAACTTCGCGCCCGAGCAGCGCCGCCATCAACGCCGTGACCCGCTGTTGGCCGTCAATGAGGATGCGCTTGCCTGCCGAGGAGGTTCCGTCCTTTAACTTCACCGTCGGGTTCCGCCATGCGATCAGGTAGCCGACGGGGTAACCCTGATATAGCGAGTCGAGTAGATTCCGGACCTTGGTGGCCTCCCACACGAACGGCCGCTGAATCTCTGGGATGGCGATCTCGCCAGACTTGACCCAAGTCAGCAGGGTCTCGATCGGGTGCGGCGTGACGGAATAGCGTTGGGTGGACACGGCTTACTTGCTCCCGTTCAGAATTCCGAATACGGCTTGCGGTCGGCGCTCACGGCTGGCCGCCCTTTTTCTTCCGCCGGGTTGACTTGCCCGAGGCCTTCCCCGCCGCGTTCAGGGCATAAAACTCGTGCAGTTTGGCCGCGAGCAGTTTCTTGTCGGGCAGTTGGGTCTGGTACTCGGCGATGAGCGCGGGTGAAAGCGAGCGGCTGAGAGCGTATTCGACCACCTCGCTGTCCTTGGACGCGCACAGGAGTACACCCATGGCCGGGTTCTCATGGGACTTGCGGTGATCGCGGTCGAGGGCTTCGAGATAGAACCCCAGCTTGCCCAGATACTCGGGCTCGAAGCGGTCCACCTTCAGCTCGATGGCCACCAGGCAGTTGAGCGCCCGATGAAAAAACAGCAGATCGAGCGCGAAGTCTCGGCCGCCAACCTGCACCGGGTATTCCGATCCAACGAAACAGAAGTCGCGCCCGAGTTCGACAAGAAAGTCCCTGAGCCGCGCCAGCAGGCCGCGATGCAGGTCGTCCTCCGTGTGGGAGGTCGGCAGGTCGAGAAACTCGACGAAATAGGCGTCCCTGAGGACACTGCCGGCTGCGGCGCCGTGAATTTGTCTCACCACTGGTGACACTTTTGGCGGATGCAGGACGGTGTGTTCGAAGAGTGCCTGACGGAACTGCCGTTCCAGGTCTCGCTTGCCCCAGCGCTCCTGGATGGCCATGCGCAGGTAAAACTCCCGTTCTTCCAGTCGTTTGGATTGGGCAAGGATGATGAGGTTGTGGGTCCATGGCAATTGTGTCACCAGTGGTGTCACTTTCTCGTCCTCAGCGTAGGTCTCGTAGAACTGACGCATTCGAAAAAGGTTTCGGCGGGTAAAGCCTCGCAGCCCGGGCAGTGTGAGGGCGAGATGCTGCGCCAGGCGGTCTACAACGCCTTCGCCCCACTCAGCGGTTTCGAGCTTCCTGCTGATGTACTTGCCGATCTGCCAGTAAAGACCGACGAGTTCGGTGTTGACCGCCTGATAGGCGCGCTTGCGGGCCTGCTCGATGAGGCTGACGACTTGCGCGAAGGAGGCCTGGATCGGCTCGGCGGGCGCAGCCTTTACGGGAATGGTCTTGGTGTTCGGAGCAGCTTTCTTCGTCTTCACGCTCGGCCTCCCTTCAGCAATTCATCGAGCACCGCGTCCATGCGCCGGATGACGCACATCGGCAGGATCACGTCCGGGTACTTGCCGCGCTTGAACAGGTCGCGCAGCACGTCATCCGCGATGCCCCAGATGAAGGAAACGATCTTGTTATGTATTGCCTGGTCCACTATCGCGTTCGCTCCCTTCAGGCTTCTCGGCCAAGGCGCCCTCCAGCGCAATGGGCGCTATTGTCCTATGGAATTCCGGCCCCGGGCGAGTGCTGGCTAGGCGCATGGGCTAACCATGACGATTATGGAAATTCTTTGACTTATGTTAATACAAGTGCCCAATACACGGGCTTTATATGTAAATCATATTATCATTTTTGATAATTTTACCAGGGAAATGGCTTAACAATGTGGCTGGATGCCCGCTTGTGCGGGATTGACGTGCAAGGGTGGATCGACGCCGCTACGGGCTTCAACGCACAATGCCGCACTGCCGCACTGTCACACCTGCCAAACAGGCCGACCTGACATGTCCAACGTAACCTCCGCGCGCCTGTCGGCGCTGTATTTCGCCTATTTCGCCTACGTCGGCGCGTTCTCGCCGTATTTCGCGTTGTATCTCCAGTCATTGGGACAGGGCGCATTCGAAATCGGCGTGCTGCTGTCGCTTTTGCAATGCATGCGGATTTTCGCGCCCAATGCCTGGGCCGGGATGGCGGACCGCAGCGGCCGTCATGCGCTGCTGCTGAAGCTCGCCCTGCTGGCGAGTTTCGCCGGCTGGGTCGGCGTATTTTTCAGCGAGCGTTTCTGGGGCCTGTTCGCGGTGCTGTCGGTGTGCGGATTTTTCATCAGCGCCGCAATGCCGCTGGTGGAATCGGTGACGCTCGCCCACCTGGGCGGCGACATCGGGCGCTACGGCCAGGTGCGGGTATGGGGTTCGGTCGGCTTCATCATCGCCGTCCTCGGCGTCGGGGCGGTGCTGGACCGCTCCGGAATCGGCGCGCTGCCGGCGCTGGTCTGGGGCACGCTCGCCGCCGCCTTTGCGATCTCGCTGCTGGTCTCCGACGCACCCGGCGGATCACGGCGCAGCCAGAATGCCTCGGTGTGGCGCGTGCTGTTGCGACCGGACGCGCTGCGGCTGTTCGCGGCCTGTTTCCTGATGTGTCTGGCGCATGGTCCGTTCTACACGTTTTTTTCGATATATCTGTCCGACCAGGGCTATGGCAAGGCGCTGGTCGGCTCGCTCTGGTCACTGGGCGTACTGGCCGAGATAGCGGTCTTCATGCTGATGCCGCAGCTGTTCAGGCGATTTTCGGCACAGCGGATTCTTGCCTTCAGTTTCGCCTGCGCGGTGGTCCGCTTCGTGCTCATCGGCTGGTTGATCGAATCGCTGCTGCTGTTGATAATCGCGCAAATCCTGCATGCGGCCAGCTTCGGTTCCTACCACGCTGCGGCGCTGGCGCTGGTCAACCGGCTGTTCGGCGAAGGGCAGCGCTCCCGCGGCCAGGCGCTCTATATCAGCCTGTCCTACGGCGCCGGCGGCATGGCGGGGAGCGTGGCGAGCGGCCTGGCGTGGGAGGCGGTCGGCCCGGCCTGGACGTTCACGCTGGCCTCGGTGGCTGCACTTGCCGGTTTGCTGCTGGTGCGCAAGGCGGGCGGCTGAATTTGTCGCCGCCGGGCATTCCACCGGGCGGGAAGGGTGCAGTCGGCGTGTGGTCCTAATGGCCGCGTCGCACGGTAGCGCGGATGTATTCCGGGGGCCACAATGTCGCATCGTCTTATCGAAGGAGGTCGTAATGAAATCAGGATGGTGGATGGGGCTGGCATTCGCCGCCTCGCTGTCGCCGCTGCTGCTCGGCGGATGCCAGTCGGTGCAGACCACGCAGGCCACCACGGTCGGCGTCGATCGCAAGCAGAACATGATGGTGTCCTCGCAGCAGATCAACGACAGCGCCGTCAAGGCTTATCAGCAAGTGTTGCAGGAAGCCTCCGCGAAGGGGCAACTGAATCGCGACCCGCAGCAGGTGGCGCGCATCCGCAGCATCGCCAGTCGCTTGATTCCGCATACCGGCGCATTCCGCCCGGACGCGCCGGGCTGGAAATGGGAGGTGAACGTGATTTCCTCCGAGCAGGTGAACGCCTGGTGCATGCCCGGCGGAAAGATCGCCCTCTACAGCGGCATGCTGAGCAAGCTGAACCTCACCGACGACGAGGCAGCCGCGGTGATGGGCCACGAGATGGCCCACGCGCTGCGCGAGCACAGCCGCGAACAGGTGTCGCAGAAAATGGAGCAGGGCATTGCGGTCGGGGTGATCGGCGCCGCACTGGGGCTGGGCGGTCTGGCGCAGGACGTGACGCGCATGCTGCTGGATGTGACGTTCAACCTGCCCAACTCCCGCACTGCGGAGACCGAAGCCGATCGCATCGGCGTGGAGATAGCCGCGCGTGCCGGATACGATCCGCGCGCCGCGGTGGCGCTGTGGCAGAAGATGGCGAGGCTGGCCGGAAGCGAGCCGCCCAAATGGCTGTCCACCCACCCGGAGAATTCGGCACGCTTGAAAGACCTGGAAGTCTATGCGGCGCGGGTACAGCCGCTCTACGTGGCCGCGAGGAAGAAATAAAGCCGCGCTTCAGGTGGTTATCCTGCGGCCGCCCGCGGCCGGATCAGGCGGTCCGCTTCGACTGGAGGAATGTGATCAACTGATCGCCGGGTAGTGGCTTGCTGAAGTAATAGCCCTGGTATTCCTCGCAATGCAGTGAAGCGAGAAACGACAGCTGCTCGGCGGTCTCCACGCCCTCCGCCACCACCCCCAGCTGCATCGATTTCGCCAGGGTGACGATCGCCTGCACAATGGCCGCGTCGTCTGCATCTGTGTGCACGTCGCGGACGAATCCCCGGTCGATCTTGAGCTTGTGCACCGGAAAACGCTTCAGATAGGCTAGGCTCGAGTAGCCGGTGCCGAAGTCGTCGATCGACACCCGAATCCCGAGCTCGACCAGCGTATTGAGCAGCCCGACGGTGTAGTCGGTGTGCTGCATGATCACGCTCTCGGTGATCTCCAGTTCGAGGAAATTGGGATGCAGGCCGGTAGAGGCCAGTGTGGCGGCGATCTTCGAGGTCAGGTCGCGGTCGCGAAACTGGCGCGCGGACAGGTTCACCGCGACGCTCAGTTCGCCCAGCCCCGCCAGCTGCCAGGCGCGCGCGTCGCTGCAGGCGCGGCGCAACACCCATTCGCCGATCGGAACGATCAGGCCGGTGTCCTCGGCGAGGCGTATGAACTGCAGCGGCGGCACCATGCCGCGTTCCGGACTGCGCCAGCGGATCAATGCTTCCACGCCGCTCACCCCGCCGCTCGCAATATTGACTTTCGGCTGGTAATGCAGTTCGAATTCGTCGCGCTCCAGCGCGCGGCGCAACTGGCCTTCGAGGTTGTTGTTGTCCTCGGCGGATCTGGAATGCAGGTCCCCGGAATAGAAGCGCACCGAGTTCGGCCCGTCGCGCTTCGCTTCGTACATCGCGATATCGGCGTTCTTCACCAGTTCATCGAATGTCCCTCCGTCTGAGGGAAAGGTGCCGATGCCGATGCTGACGGTGGCGAAGATCTCCCGGCCTTCGACCACCATGGGTTCATCGAACATGCGCTGAATCCTGTCCGATGCGATGCCGATCTGCTCGCGGCTGATGCAGCCTTCGACGATGACGGTGAACTCGTCGCCGCCGAAGCGCGCCACGGTGTCGGTGTCGCGCACCGTGGCGCTCAGGCGTGTGGCGACTTCCTTCAGGACCTTGTCGCCAACGTCATAGCCGAGCGTCTCGTTGATTTTTTTGAAGCGGTCCAGGCCGAGCCGCAGCGTGCCCACAAGGCCGCCGCTGCGGCGCGCGCGGGACAGCGCCTGATTCATCTTGTCCTGCGACAGGCCGCGGTTCGGCAATCCCGACAGGGTGTCGTATTGCGCCGATCGCCCGACCTTCTCTTCGGACGCCTTCTGCGCACTGACATCGACAAACGAGGTGACCACGCAGTCGCCCTCCGAGGCGGGATCGCGGACCAGCCGGGTGTTGACCGACAGCCATGCCAGCGTGCCGTCCGGCCGATAGACGCCCAGGCAGATGTCATGCTGAGATTGGCCGGTCAGCAGGGTCTGCATCGTCGGGTGAAGTCTGGCGGGCAATTCCGCGCCGTCCTCGCGAATGGCTCGCCATTTCGGTCCGGTCGTCAACTCCCCCGGATCAAGGCCCAGAATGCGCGCGGCGCTCTGGTTCGCCTCGAGCACCTTGCCGAGCGAATCCTGAATGATCACGCCCTCGGCGAGTGAATCGATCACCGAGCGGAATCGTTTTGCGCCGGCGGTCAGCGCTAGCTCGGAAAGGGCTTGCCTCGCGCTCAGTTCGGCGCGCTGCAGCACGCCGCGCACGGCGAAGCCGAGCAGGGACATCCGGTCCTTCGGCACGTAGCCGTCCACGTCGCGGAGCAATGAACGGGTCCGCCGGTCCTCGCGCAGGGTTTCCGACACCACGATCATCGGTGTCTGCGCTGAATGGTCGCGGAGAATTTCCAGGGCGCGAGCGGCGTTGAAGCGCGGCAGGGCGTAATCGGCCAGTATCAGATCCGGCAGCGGCGTGAGCGACGCCAGAAAACCCGATTCGGTATCGACCCGCGTCCACTCGGGGCTGAAGCCGGCAAGCCGCAACTGCGCCACCATCAGGACGGCCTCATCGGCACTGCCGCCGACGATGAGTACCTTGAGCGGCGCTGATGCAGGTATTTTTGCCGCCGGCCCGCGCAGGATGCGGCTGGCCGCGCGCCGGGCTGCATCGCCGCGTGCGTCGTCAGGTGCTGGAACGCGCTCCAGGCTGGGTCGTCGTTTCACAAGCCGCTTCCTCCCCCGAGGCAATTTACCTTCGCCTGGCACATCTGGCGGCCGACCGGCGTCGCTTCGCTGCCCTGAGAAATCAAGTATCTCCAGACGGGTGTGGACTTCAATCCGCCACTGTACTGCTTTTCGCGCCTCCGGGGTAGCCGGGCGGCGATTGGTCGCTGCCGGTCTGGCACAGAGTTTTCGATGCCACGCTGCCCCAAAGGCGCGCGCGACTGTATAATTTCAGGCTCTCCCTGAACCAACGGATTCCAGCCCAATGTCCCCCCAAACCCTCTATGACAAGCTGTGGGAAAGCCATGTCGTGCATGTCGAAGAAGACGGCACGACTTTGCTTTATATCGATCGTCACCTCGTTCACGAGGTCACCAGTCCGCAGGCTTTCGAAGGACTGAAGCTGGCGAACCGCAAGATATGGCGCGCAGGCGCCAATCTTGCGGTCGCCGACCACAATGTCCCGACGACCAACCGGCTGGCTGGCATTTCCGATCCGGTGTCGAAACTCCAGATCGACACGCTGGACAGCAACTGCGCCGAGTTCGGCATCGTCGAATTCAAGATGAACGACTTGCGCCAGGGGATCGTTCACGTGATCGGGCCGGAACAGGGCGCGACCCTGCCCGGCATGACGGTGGTGTGCGGCGACTCGCATACCAGCACGCACGGCGCGTTCGCCTGTCTGGCATTCGGCATCGGCACCTCGGAGGTCGAGCATGCGCTTGCAACGCAGTGCCTGATGGCGAAGAAGATGCGCAGCATGCTGGTCAATATCGACGGACCGGTTCCGCGCGGCATCACCGCCAAGGATATGGCTCTCGCCATGATCGGGGAAATCGGCACGGCCGGGGGCACTGGATATGCCATCGAGTACACCGGATCGGCGGTGCGCGCCCTGTCGATGGAAGCGCGCATGACCCTGTGCAACATGTCGATCGAGGCGGGCGCGCGCACCGGCATGGTGGGGGTGGACGAAGTCACCACCGGCTATCTCAAGGGCCGTCCGTTCGCCCCGACAGGCGATATCTGGAACCGCGCCGCGGCTCACTGGAAAACGCTCAAGAGCGATCCGGGCGCGAAATTCGACCGCGTGCTCAATATCGACGCCCGCCAGATAAAACCGCAAGTGACCTGGGGCACTTCCCCGGAAATGGTCACAACCATCGAAGACCGGGTGCCCGATCCGGACAAGGAAAAAGACGCCACCCGGCGCGAAGGCATGGAGCGGGCGCTGGTGTACATGGGCTTGAAGCCCAATACGCCGATGACCGACATTCATATCGACAAGGTGTTTATCGGTTCGTGCACCAATTCGCGGATCGAGGATCTGCGTGCCGCGGCCGTCGTGGTGCGCGGCAAGCACAAGGCGCCGAACGTGCGTCTGGCGCTGGTGGTGCCGGGCTCGGGGCTGGTGAAGGTTCAGGCGGAAAAAGAGGGTCTGGACCGGATCTTCACCGAGGCCGGTTTCGAATGGCGCGAGCCGGGTTGCTCGATGTGTCTGGCGATGAACGCGGATCGGCTGGAGCCGGGCGAGCGCTCGGCCTCGACCTCGAACCGTAACTTCGAGGGGCGCCAGGGAACGGGCGGCCGGACGCATCTGGTCAGTCCGGCTATGGCCGCGGCGGCGGCCATAGCCGGTCATTTTGTCGACGTACGGACCTGGCGCTGAACATGGACAAATTCATGACTCATACCGGGATAGTCGCGCCGATGGATCGGGCCAATGTCGATACCGACGCGATCATCCCGAAGCAATTCCTCAAATCGATCCGCCGCACCGGCTTCGGTCCGCACCTGTTCGACGCCTGGCGTTACCAGGACGAGGGTCAGCCCGGCATGGATGTGCGCGCTCGCCCGCTGAAAGAGGATTTCGTGCTGAATCAGCCCCGCTACAAGGGCGCTTCGATTCTGATCGCACGCAAGAATTTCGGCTGCGGCTCGTCCCGCGAACACGCGCCCTGGGCATTGGCGGAGTACGGTTTTCGCGCCGTCATCGCCCCGTCTTTCGGCGACATTTTTTTCAACAACTCATTCAAGACCGGATTCCTTCCCATCGTGCTGCCCGAAGCCACTGTCGAGCGGCTGTTTCATGATGTAGCGGCGTTCCCGGGCTTTCGCTTGACGATCGATCTGGAGAAGCAGCTGATTCTCTATCCGGATGGCAGCATCACCATCGATTTCCAGATTGATACGTTTCGCAAATACTGCCTGCTCAACGGCTTCGATGACATCGGACTGACGCTGCGCCACGCCGACAAGATTCGCGCCTACGAAGCGAAACGCAAGACCGAACAGCCCTGGCTGTTTTAGCGGGCCGCTTCAGTACATACAGTGTGCCGCCGGGCAGGGCGCGTTTGGCGCCGTGCCCGGCGGCGCCCTCAACTTACTCCGACTCGTTGGACAAAAAATGAAAATTGCGGTGTTGCCCGGCGATGGCATCGGGCCAGAAATCATGGAAGAGGCGCTCAAGGTGCTGCACGTTCTCGAACTCAAACTCGAGACCGAGAGGGCGCCGGTCGGCGGAGCCGGCTATGACGCTTGCGGCGAACCGTTGCCGGCGGCAACGCTGAAGCTCGCGGCAAGCGCCGACGCCATCCTGTTCGGCTCCGTCGGCGGCCCGCAATACGATCAGTTGCCGCGGGCAAAGCGTCCCGAGCAGGCGATTCTGGGCCTGCGCAAGGAACTCAATCTGTTCGCCAACCTGCGGCCGGCAACGGTATTTCCCGAACTGGCGGATGCCTCGACCATCAAGCCGGAAGTCGTGGCGGGACTGGACATCCTCATCCTGCGCGAATTGACGGGCGACATCTACTTCGGCGAACCGCGGGGTATCCGCACGCTCGCCAGCGGCGAGCGGGAAGGCTTCGATACCATGCGCTACAGCGCTCCGGAGATACGCCGCATCGCGCACGTGGCATTCCGCGCGGCGCGCAAGCGCGGCCGGCGGCTGTGTTCGGTCGATAAATCGAACGTTCTGGAAACGTCGCAGTTGTGGCGCGAAGTCGTGACCGGCGTGGCGAAGGAATACGCCGACGTCGAGTTGTCGCACATGTACGTGGACAATGCCGCGATGCAGCTGATTCGGAACCCGAAGCAATTCGATGTGCTCGTGACCGGCAACTTGTTCGGCGACATCCTCTCCGATGAGGCGTCCATGCTGACCGGCTCGATCGGCATGTTGCCCTCGGCGTCTCTGGACGAGAACAACAAGGGCTTGTACGAGCCGATCCACGGGTCCGCGCCGGACATCGCGGGCAAGGACATCGCAAATCCACTGGCGACCATACTGTCCGCGGCGATGATGCTGCGCTACAGCCTCGGCCAGGACGAGGCCGCGGACAGAATCGAGGCGGCCGTCAGAAAAGTCCTGGCCGGCGGCCTGCGCACCGCGGATATTCATCAACCCGGAACACACAAGGTCGGCACCCGCGAGATGGGCAACGCGGTGCTCAAGGCCCTTTCCTCGTAGCGGATTCGCCGCTGCCGCGTCCATGAATCGTGGTGTTGATCGAGTGAGTCCGGTGGTGGAGTGAGTTGCGTGAGACAGAACAAGGTGATTTCATGAAACGAGTCGGTTTTGTCGGCTGGCGGGGGATGGTGGGATCGGTCCTGATGCAGCGCATGCATGCGGAGCGTGATTTTGCCTTGATCGAGCCGGTGTTTTTCTCCACCTCGCAGGCCGGATCGATGGGTCCGTTCATCGGCAAGGAATCCGCGCCGCTGCGCGACGCAAACAGCGTCGCCGAGTTGCAGGCGATGGACGTGGTCATTTCCTGCCAGGGCGGTGACTACACCAGCAAGATTTTCCCCAGACTGCGGTCCGGCGGCTGGAACGGCTACTGGATCGACGCGGCCGGCGCGCTGCGCATGAATCAGGACGCGGTGATCATTCTCGATCCGGTCAACCTCGACCTCATCATGGACGCGCTCGCGAGAGGCGTGCGCAACTACATCGGCGGCAACTGCACCGTCAGCCTGATGCTGATGGGGATGCATGGCCTGTTCAAGGCCGGGCTGGTCGAATGGGTGAGCGCGATGACCTATCAGGCCGCTTCCGGGGCCGGCGCGGAAAACATGCGCGAGTTGATTGAGCAGATGGGATTCGTGCACGGCAAGGCTGAAGCGTTGCTGGCCGATCCGCGCTCGGCAATTCTCGATCTGGATGGCGAGGTCGCCCAAGCACTGAGAAGTGCTGAGCTGCCATCGCAATGTTTCGGCGGTCCGCTTGCCGGCAGCCTGCTGCCCTGGATCGACAAGGACCTGGGCAACGGACAGAGCCGCGAAGAATGGAAGGCTCAGGCCGAGGGCAACAAGATACTGGGGCGGGAGTCCGATCCGATCCCGATGGACGGCATTTGCGTGAGGGTGGGCGCCATGCGCTGTCACAGCCAGGCACTCACCATCAAGTTGCGGCAGGATGTGCCGATAGGCGACATCGAGGGCCTGCTGGGGTCTGCCAACGATTGGGTCAAGGTTGTACCCAATCGCCGCGAAGACTCGTTGCGCGATCTGACCCCGGCCGCGGTTGCGGGGGGGCTGTCCGTGCCGATCGGCCGCCTGCGCAAACTGCCGATGGGACCGGCATACCTCTCTGCCTTCACCGTGGGAGACCAGTTGCTGTGGGGCGCGGCCGAACCGCTGCGGCGCATGTTGCGTATCGTTCTCGACGCGTGATGGATGGTGCGTTCGGGTACGTTCGGACGGTCCGCGCAAGATGCGCGACGTACCGGTTTTGTGCCTCCGGATGTGGCATGTTTCCGCTTTCGAAACGGTTCGGTTTGACCTTTTTAATACGGCGTCAAATTCCGAAAACTGTTCAGAAAAGACAGACTTAACGCTGTTTACAAGAGGAAAGATTAGCTTGCAAGGCTAAGGCCATGATGGTATTTTCGTTTTCTCCCGTACGATTCTGAGGGTGGCAGAGTGGGAAAGAGCTTCTTGAACAGGATGTTACTGGCGCTCACGGCATTGCTTTTGCCGTGTTCCGTTGCCTTTGCCGCCGGCCTTGGCAAAATCACTGTACTTTCTGCTCTCGGTCAACCACTCAGGGCCGAGATTGAAATCGTGGCACTCCAGCCGGGCGAGGGCGACACGCTGTCGGCGCGCCTGGCCGCGGTCGAATCGTATCGCCAGGCCGGCGTTGATCTGAACGGTGCGTTGCTGAACGTCCGATTCGCCGTGCAGCGCCGGCCCAATGGCGAGTACGTGGTGAGCATGACGTCGAACCAGCCCCTCAACGAGCCCTTCATCGACATGCTGGTCGAACTGCATTGGGCCAATGGCAGGCTGACGCGGGAGTACACCTTCCTGCTCGATCCGCCCGAATACAAGGGTCCCGGAGCGGGTGCCGCAATCGCGACGCCGACGCTGCCGGTCACCCCGCCAATCGCACAGGCCTTGCCTGCCCCGCGCCCGCCCGTCGAGCCCCGGGGAGCGCCGGAGGCAAGACCCCGTTCATCCGTGGAAGACAGGCCCGCGGTGGTCCCGGTGCCGGGCGCTCGGGCTGCCGCGCCAGCGCCTGCCCAGTCCGCCGAGTCGGCGTACACCGTCAAGCGAGGCGACACGCTGGTGAAGATCGCGCTACAAACGAAGCCCGAGGGCGTGAGTTTGCAGCAGACGCTGGTTGCATTGTATCGAGGCAATCAGGACGCTTTCGATGGCAACAACATGAATCGCCTGCGTGCCGGCAAGATCCTCAACGTTCCGAGCAAGGAAGCCGCCGCTTCCCTGACCCAGGAGGAGGCGGTGCGGGTGGTCAACTCGCAAAGCGCGGACTATCGGGACTACCGCAACAAGATAGGCGCTGCGGTTGCCGCGGCTCCGCCACGGTCCGAGACCGGCAGGCAATCCGCCGGCCGGATAGGCGCTCCACGGGAAGACAAGCCGGGGCCCGCTGCCGATGCCGGCAAGGATCAGTTGCGCCTGTCCAGGCCGGACGATGGAAAAGCCGGCGCCCGCGCCGGCGGCGCCGGTAAAGCGGACGATCTGGCGGCCAGGGACAAGGCGCTGAAGGAAGCCAATGAGCGTATCGCGCTGCTGGAAAAGAATCTGCAGGAGCTGCAGAAGCTTGCTCAGTTGAAAAGCAGCGCCGCGGCGCAGGTGCAGGAGTCGGCCAAAGCCGCCGCCGCCAAGGCTGACACGCCGAAACCGGCAGCGCCGGCGCCAGCCGCGGACGCCGGCACTGCCGCCGCGGCGGCAAAAGCCGAGTCGATGAAATCCGCTGCGGCGAAAGCCGATGCAGCGAAGTCGGATGCCGCCAAAGTGGACGGCGGCAAAGGCGCGGCCCCCGCTGTGCCTGCGGATTCCGAGAAAGCGGCCGCAGAGGCGGCAAAGCCTCCGGCAGATGCGGCGAAGGCAGCGCCGGCAGCCGCGTCTCCGGGGACTGCGGATGCTTCAAAAGCCGCGCCAGATGCGGCAAAGCCCGCCCCAAAACCACCCGCAAAGGCCATCACGCCTCCCCCGCCGCCGCCGAGTTTTGTCGATGAATTGCTGGATGACCCGGTTACGATGGGTGCCGGCGCAGCGGTGATACTGGGTCTGTTCGGGTATGGTTTCTACGCTTTGCGCAAAAAACGCAAAGCGCAGGCGGCCAATGCGAACAACGCGAACAATGCTGCAAGCAATGAAATGGCGGCTTTGTCGGTTTCCGCGATGGGTGTGAATTCGGTGCCCGGGCCGGAAGTCGGACGCAATATCGACAGCGTATCCTTGCAGGGCGATATCACTCCCGCTGCTGCGGCGAAGATGGATACCGAAGAGATCGATCCGATTGCCGAGGCCGATGTGTACATGGCCTACGGTCGCGATACACAGGCCGAAGAGATCCTCAAAGAAGCGCTGGCGAAGGATTCGAACCGTCAGGCAATCAAGGTCAAATTGCTCGAAATCTATGCCAACCGCAAAGACACGGCGTCTTTCGCGCTGGTAGCCAACGATCTGCATGAGGCGACCGGCGGTACCGGCCCTGATTGGGAAAAAGCGATGGCCCTGGGTGTTGCGCTGGATCCGCACAACGCCTTGTACGGCGGCATACCCGCACCGGCAGCCCAGGGGGATATGCAGAGCACCCAGATACTGAATCTCGCTGATCTGGCTCCCGCGGCGCCATCCACCCACGATCTGCCACTGCAAGAGGCAACGCCTGAAACCTCATCCGGGCTGGATTTCGATCTGGACATTGGTGCGGAGCCAGCCCAGAGGGCGTCGCAACCGGGCATCGACATGGAGCCGCCGGCGCCTGCAAAGGAGGAGTCTTCTTCCGGCGGGCTGGATTTCGATCTTGATCTGGGCGGCGACAAGCCACAGGAAGGGGCGATTGATTTTTCCGCGGACGCGCAGGCGACCGGGAAAGAACCGGTGGTTTCCGATACTGCGAGTGCGGGCGGTCAATCCTCCGGTGGCCTGGACATTGATTTCGATCTGGCGGGCGACGACAAGAAAACTGAGGAAGGGGCGGCGCCTGCCGCCGATTCCGGGCTGGATTTCGATCTGGGCGGCGACAAAGTCGAGATTCCCCCGGAGGAAAAACCTGTTGAAATGGACTTGTCCGAAATCAGCTTTGATCTGGGAACACCCGGCAACGGCGCCGGCGAAGCGCCGGTCATGGATGCCCACTGGCAGGAAGTTGCCACCAAACTGGACCTCGCCAAGGCTTATCAGGACATGGGAGACAAGGACGGCGCCCGTGAACTGCTGAATGAAGTGCTGAACGAGGGTGACCATACGCAGCAGTCCCAGGCGAAGTCTTTGCTGGAGGCGCTGGAGGCCTGAAGGACCCGTGCACCCGACGCTATCGGCGCCTTGAGCGCCGATTTTTCTTGTGCGCCCAGGTTGTGTTAGGTTGTGTTGAAAATGTCGGATGAGGCGTGCAGCAGATCGGTTCATGTTCCATTCCAGTTGCCTTCGGATACCCGGTCCCAATGAGAGTCGCCATCGGCATCTGCTATGACGGCGCCAATTTCGAAGGCTGGCAATCCCAGTTGTCGGGAAATACCGTTCAGGACCGGCTGGAGCACGCGTTGCAATGCATATCGGGCACCCCTGTCCGTGTGATCGGGGCGGGCCGCACCGACAGCGGAGTCCACGCCTTGGCGCAGGTGGCGCATTTCGATTGCGACGTGGAGCGTCCGGATTCAGCGTGGGTGCGGGGCACGAACGCACAGTTGCCGCCGCAGATCGCGGTCCAATGGGCCAGGCGCACCAGCCCGGAGTTTCACGCGCGGTTTTCAGCTACGTCGCGAAGCTATCATTATCTGTTGTACAGCCATGCGGTGAGGCCGGCGCTGCTGGCGGGAAAGGTCGGCTGGTTCCATCGGCCGCTCGATCTTGGCCGGATGCGCGAGGCGGCCGGCATGATGCTCGGGGAGCACGATTTTTCGTCGTTCCGCTCCTCGCAATGCCAGTCGAGGAGTCCGGTGCGGCGGCTCACCGAAGCCCGCGTCGACAGTCGCGGTGCTTATTTCGTCTTCCGCTTCTCGGCCAACGCTTTTTTGCATCACATGGTGAGAAACTTGGTGGGGTGCCTGGTGCATGTCGGAAAAGGCGCGGCGCCGCCCTGCTGGGTGAATGACGTGCTTGCCGCGCGCGATCGAAAAATGGCCGCGCCCACGTTCTCGGCCGATGGACTCTATCTGACCGAAGTGCGTTATGCGAACCGCTGGCAGTTGCCTTCATCCACAGACGTGATGCCTCCGGGAATCGATGTATGAGAACGCGAGTCAAGATTTGCGGAATAACCCGGGTGGAAGACGCGGTTGCGGCCGTTGCACAGGGCGCCGATGCCATCGGTCTGGTGTTCTGGCCCGACAGTCCGCGCTACGTGGGGTTCGATCGGGCGAGGCAGATCGTCTCCGCGGTGGGTCCGTTCGTCTTCACGGTCGGGGTATTCGTCGATCCGAGCCGGGAAGACGTTGAAGCTGCGCTGGAACGGGCGGGCTGCTCGATGCTGCAATTTCATGGCGACGAATCGCCTTCCTTCTGCAGCGCATTCGGCAGGGCGTGGTTGAAGGCATTCCGGGTGGGAGGGAAGAGGGATTTGATAGAATCGGTCGAATCTTACCGCGATGCCACAGGGTGGATGTTCGATACCTGGGACGAACGGCTGGCAGGGGGAACAGGCGAATCTTTCGACTGGAATCTTGTTCCACGGAATCTGTCGCGGCCACTGGTGTTGTCCGGAGGGCTGACGCCGGGCAACGTCGGAGACGCCATCCGGAATCTTCGTCCCTGGGCCGTCGATGTGTCCAGCGGCGTGGAGTCGGACAAGGGCATCAAGGACGCCTCGAAAGTGGCCGCATTCATCGCTGGAGTGAGAAATGCAGATCAATGATCTACCCGGCACGACGCCCGACAGCGGCGGTCATTTCGGCCCGTACGGCGGCGTCTTCGTTGCCGAAACGCTGGTACACGCGCTCGACGAACTCAAGGCCGCCTACGAACACTATCGCAAGGATGCGGAATTCGTGAGCGAGTTCGAGTACGAACTCAAGCACTTCGTCGGCCGCCCCAGTCCCGTCTATCACGCCCGGCGCTGGTCGGACCTGCTCGGCGGCGCGCAGATTTATCTCAAACGCGAGGACCTGAACCATACCGGGGCGCACAAGATAAACAACACCATCGGCCAGGCGCTGCTGGCACGCCGAATGCGAAAGCCGCGGGTGATCGCCGAGACGGGGGCGGGCCAGCATGGCGTGGCGACGGCCACCGTGGCCGCGCGCTACGGCATGGAATGCGTGGTGTACATGGGCTCGGAAGACGTGAAGCGCCAGGCGGCAAACGTCTACCGGATGAAGCTGCTTGGGGCGCGCGTGGTGCCGGTCGAGTCGGGCTCCAGAACGCTCAAGGACGCGCTCAACGAGGCGATGCGGGACTGGGTCACCCACATCGGCAACACCTTTTATATCATCGGCACCGTGGCCGGACCCCATCCCTATCCGATGATGGTGCGCGATTTTCAATCGGTGATCGGCCGGGAGTGTTTGACGCAGGTGCCGCAGATCGCGGGGCGCAAGCCGGACATGGTCATAGCCTGCGTGGGTGGTGGCTCCAATGCCATGGGAATCTTCCATGCCTACGTTCCGGACCACTCGGTGCGCCTGATCGGTGTGGAGGCGGGCGGGCTTGGCATCGCCTCGGGCAAGCATGCCGCGTCGCTTTGCGCCGGCCGGCCCGGTGTGCTGCATGGCAATCGAACCTACCTGCTGCAAGATCAGCACGGGCAGATCATCGAGACACATTCAATTTCGGCGGGGCTCGACTATCCTGGTGTCGGACCGGAGCACGCCTGGCTCAAGGACACCGGGCGCGCCGAGTACGTGGTCATCGACGATGACGAGGCGCTGGCGGCGTTTCATCATCTGTGCCATTACGAGGGCATCATTCCCGCTCTCGAATCCGCGCATGCCCTCGCCTATGCGGCCAAACTGGCGCCGCAACTGACCAGGGAAAAGATACTGCTGGTGAATCTTTCCGGTCGGGGCGACAAGGACATGCATACCGTCGCCGAAAAATCGGGCATTGAATTCTGATTCAAGGAAACGCTGATTAACTCAAACCGCAAACAGCGTCGCGATAACCATGCACCATAAGTTCTTGATTGCCATGGTCCTCGCTCGTCCGCGCTTTTCGAAACAGCGGCCGCCTCGCGACACAACTCACAGTTCTTCAGATCTTCCCTAATGGAAGCGGACCTGCGTAACGAGGATTTTTTTGACGGCATCGCCTCCATTGCCGATTGCAGCGTGGATCTGGTCATCGCCGACCCGCCTTACGGGCTCGGCAAGGATTATGGAAACGATTCGGATCATCTCGCCGGAGATGCCTATCTCGATTTCAGCAGGCGCTGGATCGATGCTCTCATGCCGAAGCTGAAACCCAATGCAAGCCTGTATGTATTCCTTACCTGGCAGCACAGCCCCGAAGTATTCAGCTATATCAAGACCAGAATGCTGATGCTCAATGAACTCATCTGGGACAGGCGTGTTCCAAGCATGGGCGGCGGCACCCGCCGGTACTCCTCGGTGCACGACACCATCGGTTTCTTCGCGATGTCCCGGGACTATTATTTCGATCTGGACAGTGTGCGCATTCAGTACGACGCGCAAACCAAAAAGGCGCGCAGCCGCTCGATATTCGTCGGCAAGAAATGGCTGGAGGCCGGCTACAATCCCAAAGACGTGTGGAGCGTGTCCCGGTTGCACCGGCAGCATCCGGAACGCGCCGATCATCCGACGCAGAAGCCTCTGGAAATCGTGGAGCGCATGGTGCTCGCCAGTTCGCCCGCCGGTGGCCGGGTGCTGGATCCGTTCATGGGCAGCGGCACCTCGGCGGTTGCGTCGATCAGGCATGGCCGTCAATTTACGGGGTTTGAACTCAATCGCGGCTATCTTGATACCGCCCGGCGCCGGTTGACGATCGCAGTCGAAGACATGCGCACCGCCGCGGCACAGGGCCGACTCGCATTGGCTGCCGACTGACCGCCGTGTCCCGTATCGAACAAACGTTCGCTGCGCTGGCGATTCAGGGCCGAAAGGCTCTCATTCCATACATTACCGCCGGCGATCCGGATCCGGGTATCACCGTGTCCATCCTGCACGCGATGGCTGATGCCGGTGCCGACATTCTCGAATTGGGTGTGCCGTTCTCCGATCCCATGGCAGATGGTCCGGTAGTTCAGCGTGCCGGCGAACGCGCGTTAAAGCACGGCGTGGGATTGACGCACGTGCTGGATATGGTGCGCGAGTTTCGCAGCCGGGACGGGAAGACGCCGGTGGTCCTGATGGGCTACGCCAATCCGGTCGAGGCGATGGGTATCGCTGCGTTTGCAACAGCCGCAGGCGTTGCCGGGGTGGATGGGGTAATCGTGGTGGATTACCCACCGGAGGAATGCGTTGAATTTGCCGATCTGGTGCGTACCAACGGCATGGATCTGATCTTCCTGCTTGCGCCGACGACAACGCCCGCCCGGATGGCGGCGGTCGCGAATCTGGCCAGTGGCTACATCTACTATGTCTCGTTGACCGGCATCACCGGCGCCAGCCATCTGGATCTTGCCGACGTGGCGGCAAATGTAGCGCGCATACGCGGCGCCACCGGCCTGCCCGTTGCCGTCGGATTCGGTATTCGAGACGGCGCGACCGCGCGGGCGATTTGCGAATCCGCCGATGCCGCGATCATCGGCTCACGGCTCATCCAGGAGCTGGAAACAGCCGGCGCGGGCCAGGGCCCGGCCAAGGCCGCGGCTTTCGTTCGCGGCGTACGAGAGGCAATGGACGCGAAGGCATGAGCTGGCTGCAAAAGCTGCTGCCCCCCAAGATCAACCGCACCGTCAGCGGCTCGAAGAAAAACGTCCCCGAAGGCCTGTGGAGCAAGTGCCCCTCCTGTGCCGCCGTGCTGTATGCGACCGACCTGGAAAAGAACGCGAACGTTTGCCCGAAGTGCGCCTACCACAATCGAATCGATGCCCGACTGCGCCTCGACTTGCTGCTCGATCCGGAAGGACGGTTCGAGATAGGCGCCGAAGTATTGCCGGTGGACACTCTCAAATTCAAAGACAGCAAGCGCTACCCGCAGCGGCTGGACGAGGCGGGAAAAACCACGGGTGAGACAGACGCCCTGGTGGTGATGCAGGGCGCAATACTGAATCTCCCGGTCGTCGTGGCGGCGTTCGAGTTCGAATTCATGGGCGGTTCAATGGGGTCGGTCGTCGGCGAACGGTTCGTCCGGGGGGTGCACGTATGCCTTGACCAGAACGTTCCTTTCGTCTGCTACACAGCCACGGGGGGGGCACGCATGCAGGAGGGGCTGCTGTCCCTGATGCAGATGGCGAAGACCACCGCCGCTCTGACGCAACTGTCGGCTCGAAAATTGCCTTTCATCTCCGTATTGACCGACCCGACAATGGGCGGAGTCTCCGCGAGTTTCGCCATGATCGGTGACGTCGTGATTGCCGAGCCAAAGGCGCTGATCGGATTTGCCGGCCCGCGCGTCATCGAGCAGACCGTCCGCGAGAAGCTCCCGGAGGGCTTTCAACGGGCGGAATTTTTGCTGGAGAAAGGCGCCATTGACATGATCGTGGACCGGCGCCAGATGCGCGAGAAGGTTGCCTCCCTGATTTCCCTGCTGATGCGACTGCCGCCGGCGGGCAGTTGAGGGCACGATTCGCCGCCTGCGGAAACCCGGCCTCGTCTGCGAAAGCGGCCGGAATCCAGCATCCCTTCCCGGTAGCCGTGCTGCTCGTTGCGTGGATTTTTCCATGAGCGGCCGAACCCTTGCCGAGTGGCTCGCCTACATCGAGCGAATCCATCCCAAATCCATCGCGTTGGGTCTCGATCGGGTCGTCAGGGTGCGCGACGCGCTGGGGCTGGGCTTTGACGGGCCGATCATCACGGTCGGCGGAACCAACGGCAAGGGATCGACTTGCGCGATGCTCGAGGCGATCCTGCGGGCCGCAGGATACCGCGTCGGCGTTTATACCTCCCCTCACTTGCTCCATTACAACGAACGGGTTCGTCTCGATGGCGAACCGCTGGCCGATCCTCGATTGTGCGCAGCCTTCGAGCAGGTGGAAATTGCCAGAAAAGCACTTAAGCTCACGTATTTCGAGTTCGGCACGCTTGCCGCATGGGTAAATTTCGCGGAAGCCAAACCCGATTGCGTGATTCTTGAAGTAGGTTTGGGCGGCCGGCTGGATGCCGTCAATGCGTTCGATGCCGACTGCGCCGTGATAACCAGCATAGATATCGACCACGTCGATTACCTCGGTGATACGCGGGAGAAAATCGGCGCCGAGAAAGCCGGCATCTTTCGCCGCGGCAAGGCGGCGATCGTGGCCGACCCGGTGCCCCCGCGCAGCGTCGTCGAATACGCAGCCAAGGTGCAGGCCGACCTGCAGCTGTTCGGACGCGACTTTGGCTGCCAGAGCGATCCGCGGCAATGGTTATTCTGGGGGCGGAGCGGGCGGCGGGGCGGACTGGCTTATCCCGGCCTGCGCGGCGCCAATCAGCTGCTCAATGCATGCGCCGCGCTGGCCGCGCTCGATGCACTGCGCGAGCGCGTTCCGGTCGCCAATCAGGATGTCCGCAACGGCTTCGCGCGGGTTGAATTGCCCGGGCGATTTCAGGTGCTGCCAGGCCGCCCCGCCGTGGTGCTGGATGTGGCGCACAATCCGCATGCCGCCGCGGTGCTGGCGCAGAATCTGTCGAACATGGGGTTCTTTAATCGCACCTGGGCAGTCTTTGGCATGCTGAGGGACAAAGACCGCGCCGGTGTTTGCCGCGCGCTCAAAGGCAGGATAGACCATTGGCTCGCGGCCGCGCTGGCGGGTCCGCGTGGTTCGTCTTCCGCGGAACTGCGCAGGGAAATCGAATCGTCCGGGACCGGCGGAATCATCGAGGAATTCGATACGCCGCGGAGCGCCTTCGCCAGCGCGGCCTCACGCGCGGGTGAAAATGATAGAATCATCGTCTTCGGGTCGTTCCATACGGTGGCGGAAATCATGGCCGTGAGAAACCTTAAAACCGGCTCTTGCGGATCCGGGTAGCCTTGCGGAATCGGGTCGTAATTGGCGGAAAACCAGGACGCAATTCTTCTGCAACGGCGTGCACGCCGCCGGCTGGTGGGCGCCATCGCGCTCGTGGTTTTCGTCGTTATCTTCCTGCCGATCATCCTGGATCGCGAGCAAAAGCCGATAAGGCAGGATCTGACGGTGCAGATACCCAGCCAGGATGCGGGGCGCTTCAACACGCGGGTGTTGCCGCCGCCGGCGGCCAGGCTTGACGACAAGTCCGGTCTGGAAAAGTCCCCGGTGTTGCCCAAGCCGTTGGCCGAGCCGGAAGAGCCAAAGACTGCAACAAGCGGGGGCAAGCCCGCGATCGCAGCCACGCCCGGAACATTGGAGGGTGATAGTTCCAAAAGCGCCGCAGCCGCTGCAAAAGAGCGTTCACCGTCCCAGGAAAAGGACCGTTCCGCGACGACAGAAAAGGAGCCTGCCAGACTCGCTGAAAAGGAGCGTGCACAGGCCGCGCTGACTGACCAGGTCTGGATGGTTCCGCTGGGTGCTTTCTCGAACCCGGAAAACGTCAAGCGGTTGCAGGCAAGACTGGGGGCGGCTGGTATCAAGGCCTACGCGGAACCGGTTGCAACAAGGCAGGGCGAACAGATTCGCGTGCGCGCCGGTCCTTATCCCAGCAGGGAAGCTGCGGAGCAGGCGCGGGAGAAATTGAAGGGCATGTCCTTGCCGGACGTTGACGTGGGCGCCGTTGTTTCCCGCTAGCGCGCACCTGCCGCTTTTGCCTGCGGGGAGCGCCAACAGATGACTTGGTTCGATTACGGCGTGCTGGTGGTGCTCGCGCTTTCGCTGGTGCTTAGCCTGATGCGCGGACTGGTCAGGGAGATCGTGTCGCTGGCGGGTTGGGTCACGGCTTTTACGCTGTCGATCGTGTTTTGCGGGACCGTTGCTGCCCTCCTGCCCGCGAGCCTTGGGCCGATGCTGGCGGGCTTGCTGGCGTATTTGCTGGTGTTTGTCGGCGTTCTCCTCGCAGCCGGATTCATCGGCCTCATTCTGTCGATGCTGGTTCGGGCGGCGGGGTTTGGCCTGCTGGACCGATTGTTGGGCATGGCCTTCGGCATTGCTCGTGGAACGGTGATCGCGGTGGTGATCGTCATGCTGGCAGGACTGACGCCATTGCCCAGGGAACCCTTCTGGCGCGACGCCGTGCTTTCAGGCCCGCTGGAAACAGTTGTGATGGTGTTGCGCCCTTATTTGCCCAGTGGACTCGCCGAGCGCATCAAGTACCGGGGATAGTGGAATGTGCGGAATACTCGGAATCGTTGCCAAGACGCCGGTCAACCAGCCGCTCTATGACGGCTTGTTGTTGCTTCAGCACCGTGGCCAGGATGCCGCAGGCATAGTCACTGCCGAGCGCAAGGCATTCCACATGCACAAAGGACCGGGGATGGTGCGGGACGTATTCCGCACCCGGAACATGCGGTCTCTGCCCGGCGAAATCGGTATTGCGCATTGCCGTTATCCGACCGCCGGGTCGGCGCACAACGCGGGCGAGGCGCAGCCTTTCTACGTCAACTCCCCATTTGGCATCGTCCTCGGCCACAACGGCAATCTGACCAATGCCGACGTCTTGAAGCAGGAGATGTTCAGGCAGGACCTGCGCCACATCAATACCGACTCGGACTCCGAGGTGCTGCTGAACGTGCTTGCGCATGAACTGGAGCTGGCTGCTCAGGGACAGAAACTCGATCCCGAAACCATTTTCGCCGCGGTGATGAATGTCCACCGCCGCTGCCGCGGCGCGTATGCGGTTATCGCCATGATTTCCGGTTACGGCATGCTGGCATTCCGCGATCCGTATGGAATACGGCCGCTCGCGATAGGCCGCAACGCGACCGACGAGGGCTACGAGCATATCGTTGCCTCGGAGAGCGTCGCGATAACGGCGCTCGGCTTCGAACTGGTAAGGGACGTCTTGCCCGGCGAGGCGATATTCGTTGACGAAGGCGGTGAATTATTCAGCCGCGCGTGCGCCGCCGACACCACCCTGGCGCCGTGCATTTTCGAATACGTGTATCTGGCGCGGCCGGACTCGGTCATGGATGGCGTATCGGTCTATGAGAGCCGGCTGCATATGGGGCGGCACCTGGCGGGCAAGATCAAGCGCCAGATGCCGGGACTTCAGGTGGATGTCGTGATCCCGGTGCCCGATACCAGCCGGCCGAGTGCGCTGGAGCTGGCAAATGGTCTGGGCGTGACCTATCGCGAAGGGTTCGTCAGAAATCGGTATATCGGACGCACCTTCATCATGCCGGGGCAAGCCGTGCGCAGAAAATCGGTGCGGCAGAAACTCAATGTGATCGCGATGGAGTTCAAAGGCAAGAACGTGATGATCGTCGACGACTCAATCGTGCGCGGCACGACCAGCAGGGAGATCGTGCAGATGGCCCGGGAAGCGGGCGCGAACAAGGTGTTTTTCGCCTCTGCCGCGCCGCCCGTCCGGTTCCCGAACGTTTATGGAATCGACATGCCCACACGACATGAACTGATTGCGACCGGCCGCGATGAGGCGGGCATCGCGCATGAAATCGGCGCGGATGCGGTGGTGTATCAGGACCTTGAAGACCTGAAACGCTCGGTGCGGGCGCTGAACCCGAAGCTGACCCAGTTCGAGACCTCCTGTTTCGACGGTGTCTATATTACCGGCGACATCACCCGGGACTATCTCGCGAGCGTGGAGAAACAGCGCGACGCAGCGCGTGACAGCGAGGATGAACAGGACAGCAATCAACTGGATTTGAACGAGGCATAGCGGCGTTGGCATTCAATGTTCAGCCGATTTCTTCGAAGCGGCAACCTGATTGCGTGCAAATCAGCAGGCTGCCCTTGCGATACCAGTCGGCGAGCACCCAGCGTTCGCAGATCCTCCCGTCCACGGCGTGCTCGTGCCGTGCGGGGCGGTGGGTATGCCCGTGAATCAGGCGGGTGCATGCATGCCGCCGTAGCGCGTCCTCGACCGCCGCCGGATGCACGTCCATCATCTCGGCCGACTTGTGCCGCTTGTGCTCCTCGCTTCGGGTCCGCAGTGCTTCTATCTGGCGCCTGCGCTCAGTGAGCGGCTGAGCGAGGAAGGTTTCGACCCATTGAGGTGATCGTACTGTCGCCCGGAAATCGGCATACTCGATGTCAGCGGTGCAAAGCGTGTCGCCGTGCATCAGCAGCGTGGCAGTGCCGAACAGGTCAACCACGGTCTCATCGGAGATCAACCGGAGGCTGGCCTCCCGGGAGAACGAGGATCCGATGAGAAAATCCCGGTTGCCGTGCATCAGCCGGATTTCGACCTGGCTTGCACAGGCGGCGAGCGCGGAGGCGACCGCGCCGTTAAAGGCATCGCTGCGGTCGTCGTCCCCCGCCCAGTACTCGAATAAGTCGCCAAGTATGTATAACGCCCCGGCGTGCCGCGCAGGGCCTTCGAGAAACCCGAAAAACAGGCTCGCCATATCGGGACGGGTGGGGCACAGGTGCAGATCCGATATGAAAAAAACGGGCTTCACGGCGGGACTGGCAGGGCAAGCCCCGCACCGCTTACGCACTTGATGCGGACACTCGGCGAAGGATCTTTGCGCCCGGTCACCGCGGCAACCGGCTCAGCGGACCTCGGCGCGCTCTATCACCACGTCGTCGACCGGTACGTCTTTATGGAAGCCGCGGGAACCCGTTTTCACCGCCTTGATTCTGTCCACCACATCCTGGCCTTCGACGACGCGGCCGAATACGCAGTAGCCCCAGCCGTCCGGCGTCGGAGCGCTGTGGTTGAGAAAATCGTTGTCGCCTACATTGATGAAAAACTGGTTCGAGGCCGAATGAGGCTCCGCCGTACGCGCCATGGCGACGGTGTAGCGATCATTCTTCAGGCCGGCTTTGGACGTGACGTCCGCTTCGTTGCGGATGGTGGCGCCGGAGTCCTTTTGCTTCATCCCGGGTTCGAATCCGCCCCCCTGGATCATGAAGCCGTCGATGACGCGGTGAAAAACCGTATTGGAATAAAAGCCGGCCTCGGCATAGCCGAGGAAATTTCTGACTGTCTCGGGCGCGTGTTTCGCATCCAGTTCCAGCGTGATGGCGCCTGCGGTGGTGTGCAAGATGACCATGATGGTTCCCTTACTTGTTGGACTTTGCAGCGATCGATTCGATGACGATCGGTTGGCGTGGCACGTCTTTCATCGATCCGACTGCGGTGGTCGGCGTCTTGGCAATGCGCATCACCACGTCCATCCCGTGGACGACTTTGCCGAATACCGCATAGCCGTATCCCTGCTGTGATGGCTCGCGAAAATTAAGAAAGTCGTTGTCCTTGACGTTGACGAAAAACTGCGCGGTAGCCGAGTGCGGATCCGAAGTGCGTGCCATGGCCAGGGTGCCGATGGTATTTTTAAGCGCCGTGCCGGCTTCGTTCTGCAGGGGCGGACGGGTCGGCGGCTTTTGTCGCATATCACGGTCAAAGCCTCCGCCCTGGACCATGAAGCCGTCGATGACGCGGTGGAAAATGGTGCCATTGTAGAAACCGTCCTGAGCGTACTGCAGGAAGTTCGCGACCGTCTTGGGCGCCTTGTCCTGAAACAGTTCGATTGTGAAACTCCCGGCGCTGGTCCTCACCTCCAGTTGCGGGTTTTGAGCGTTGGCGCAGACGGCAATCGCGGTGGCGACAAGAAAAAAGCCGATTCTCTTCATTGTTCGATATCCGTATTCAAAGACAAGCGGCGCAGGCGCCGCGGTATGTGAGGGGACGTGCCGGCGTTCGCTGGCAACAAACCTGTCAGGCACCCTCGAAAATGATGCGCCAGCGTCCTTCTTCCTTGACCCAGTACTGCCGTTTTTTCATCGTGTTCGACAGATTGCTCGATCGATAGTCCTGATCGAAGCTCACCACGACCAGGTCTTCCTTCCCGGGATTGCGGAGCATGCTGAGATTCGAAATCCCGACCTTGATCCAGGTTTTTCCTGTGTTGACCTGACGCTTCTGTTTCGACCAGGCATTCAAATCCTGGTCCCCCGACGCAAAGCGCTTTGAATAATGCGTGAGATATTTATCGGTATCGCGGGTTTCCCAATCGGTGCGCCATTTTTCCAGTTGATCGCGGAATTGACGCCGTTCCCGGTCCCAGTCGTCGAGTCCCAGCCACTCGATCTGTTCGCTGATGATTACCGGCGTCAGACCGATTTGCAGGTAGCGTCCGACAATATCCAGATCCGTATTGGCCAGCACTACACAGCCATCGCTTGCGCGCGGCGGGCGGCTGTATGTGTCCGAAGGCGTTCCATGCAGCCAGATGCCGTGGCCGTTGCGGCCCTGGCGTCGATCCCACTCGTTCGGATAATTGATGGGATAGGCGCCATGGCCGTAAAAATCGGAAAGCTTCTGCCTGGGCAGGCTGGCAGTCACGTGGTACACCCCGATGGGCGTCCTCTGATCGCCTTCGCGTACTTTCTGCGAGCCCTTCTTCCCCGAGCTGATGTAGTAATCCGCCACGAAGCGGGGGCGATTTTTTTCGTTCTGATAGACGTACAGACGCGAGCGGCGGGTGTCGACCACCACTGCGTATTTCTGTTCGGGGCGAAGCTGCATCAGGTAGCGCGGCATGCGATCGGTCGCGGGACGGTTCCGGTAGGCCTGCAGCCGCGCCGTGGCTTCGTCCCGCAGTTCCTCCATCCGGCCGGCCGGCGCATTGGGGGCATTGCCCATGGTGAGAAGCGGGCGGGCGCGCGCGAGCAGCAGATCTCCCTTGATCAGATGCGCAAGCCGAAAATTCGGTTTCAACCGAATCAGCGCCTCGACCTGACTGAGGGCAAGGTCAAATCGCTGCCGGCCGATTTCCTCGAATACCCGGTTGAGCGCCGCCTCGGTTGTGGCTTCGGCTTCTGCTGCAGTGGCTGCTCTGGCAAACGAGGCGGGCGGGTATGCCGTGAACCCGAATGCGAGTACGGCGGTGAATACGACTTTGCTTAGTCCCATCAGTTTCCGATCCGCTCCTGCTGTATCAGCCACTTCCCATTGGTCTTGACCATAGCCAGCGTTTTGGTGCTGCTGACCTTGAGATTATCCGATCGATAGGACTGCCTGAAGGTCACCAGTGCATGATTATCGCCATTCGAGACTACTCTGGGCGATTCGACCCCCACTTCGATTTTCTTCGGGGCTGCAATCCGTTGGCGGCGTCCCTTTTCCCAGTCGCCGCGCGACTCTCCCTTGGGCGTCATGAAGTCCCTTGCGTAATGGGCGAGGTAAGAATCGGCGTCCTTGCCGGACCAGGCGCTTGCCCACCCTCTCACTGCCTTGAGTACTTCATCGCTGTTTGCGGATGTTCCCTTCGCCGCCGGTTCGGATTTTTCGACCTTCGGCGCTGGCTTGATCTCCACAGCAGGCGCCTGCTTTTGTTCGACTGCCGGCGGTGCGGATTTCGGCGCAGCGGCAACCACGGCCGGTTTGGACGGCTCCGCCGGCCTGCCAATGGACCCTGTCTGGGTCGTGGAACGTGGCGGCCGGCTCCCATTCGTGATCAGATCCCGTATCAGCGACAGCTTTCCCTGGGCGGTGATGTTGGAGGAATCCAGTTGCAGTGCTTTATCGTAGGCCTGGCTGGCCAGTTTAGAGTAAACATCACCCAGGTTTTCATAGGCGGTGGCATACGAGGGGTGCGTGCGGATGGACATCTCCAGAGCCTGACGGGCCTTTTCATACTGACCCTGCGAGGCATACAGCACGGCCAGATTGTTGTACGGCTCCGGCAGTTCCGGATAGTCCTGGGACAGTTTGGTGAAGATATCGATCGCTTCTGCGGCCTTGTTCTGTTCCGTAAAAATCAGCCCTTTCAGGAAGCGGCCCTGGGCATCGCGCGGCTTGGACGCAAGATACTGGTTGATTCGCTCCAGGGCCTGAACGTGCTGGCCCTGACGCATCAATTTGGTGATGTCTTGCAGGTCGTTTGCTCCAGCCGCCCCCGTCCAGGCCAAAAACAGGCTGCACAGCAGAGCCAGAAGTCGCGACCGGAACCGGAGAGACCAGGACATTGTGGTATACTTTCTCACCCTAGACGGGCAACGCTCCATTCTATCAAAAAGCCCGCAAAGTTCACAATAATCAAGTGCTTTCCGGGTTTTCCTCGAACCCGAAGCGGTTGTCTGCCGTAACCCGCCGATGCTCAAAATCTACAACAGCCTGACCCGGTCAAAGGAGCGATTCATACCGATCGCCCCGCCCCGTGTCGGCATGTACGTTTGCGGCATGACAGTGTACGACTATTGCCATCTGGGTCATGCGCGAGTGATGGTCGCCTTCGATGTCGTGCAGCGATGGTTGCGTGCCAGCGGTTACCATCTGACCTACGTTCGAAACATCACCGATATCGACGACAAGATCATCCGGCGCGCGGAGGAAAACGGCGAAACGATCGACAGTCTGACCGGAAGGTTCATCGGCTTCATGAACGAGGATGCCGACGCGCTCGGCGTGCAGCGTCCGGATCATGAGCCACGTGCCACGGCGCACATCGACAGCATGAAAAAAATGATCGCACGCCTGGCCGAACGCGAACTGGCGTACCAGACCGGCAACGGCGACGTCAACTTCGCCGTCCGGAAATTTCCGGGTTACGGCCGGCTATCGGGCAAGTCGCTCGATGATCTTCGCGCCGGCGATCGGGTGGAGATCGATCCTGACAAGCAGGATCCGCTTGATTTTGCGTTGTGGAAACGCGCCAAGGAGGGCGAGCCGTTCTGGGAATCGGCATGGGGAAACGGGCGGCCCGGATGGCATATCGAGTGTTCCGCGATGAGCACCGATTTACTGGGGCCCCACGTCGATATTCATGGGGGCGGGCAGGACCTGCAGTTTCCCCATCACGACAACGAAATCGCCCAGTCAGAAGGCGCCATGCCGGCGGACCAGACCCGGGGCTTCGTCAATTACTGGATGCACAACGGCTTCGTACGCGTCGACGATGAAAAGATGTCCAAATCGCTGGGCAATTTTTTCACCATTCGAGACGTACTGAAGCGCTTCGACGCTGAAGTGGTGCGCTTTTTCATCGTACGCGCCCAGTACCGGAGCCCGCTGACTTATTCTGCCGGCCATCTTGAAGACGCGCGCCAGGGATTATCCCGCCTCTATACGGCGCTCACGGGCGCGCCGCCGACCGAGGCAGGTCCGCCGGATTGGAACGAGCCACATGGCGCGGCATTCAGGAACGCCATGAACGACGATTTCAACAGCCCCGAGGCGGTGGCGGCACTCTTCGATCTTGCCAATGAAGTCAATCGCCATGGCGATCCGAAACTGCTCCGGCAATTGCGCGCTCTGGGCGGCTGTCTGGGATTGCTCGGACGCCGCAGTGAAGCGTTTCTTCAAGCCGGCGCCGCCATGGCGGAGGACCAGATCGACGCCTGGATTGCGAAGCGCCTTGCGGCGCGAAAAGCGAAGGATTTCGCCGAGGCTGATCGCATTCGCAATCTGCTTGCAGCCGCGGGGATCGCGCTGGAGGATTCCCCGCTGGGCACCAAGTGGCGTCGCGCCTGAGGCTTCCTGGCTTCTGATTCCATATCGGGAGAGCAAGTCAGCCGGCGAAAAACTGCTTGACCTTGTCCATCCACGATTTTGCGCGCGGATTGTGGCGGTCGTTGTCTTTCTGGCTGACCGAATCGAACTCGCGCAGCAGGTCCTTTTGATGCTCCGTGAGGTTCACCGGCGTTTCGACGGCAACATGGCAAAGCAGATCGCCGAGCGTCTGGCTGCGAACGCCTTTGATGCCCTTGCCACGCAGGCGAAACACCTTGCCGGACTGGGTTTCGCTCGGAACCCGAATCTTGGCGCTCCCGTCCAGGGTGGGGATCTCGATGTCGCCTCCGAGCGCGGCAGTGACGAAACTGATCGGCATCTCGCAGTGCAGGTCATCTCCGTCCCGTTCAAAAACCGGATGCGGACGCACTTGCATCTGCACGTAGAGATCGCCAGCCGGACCGCCGTTTGCGCCGGGTTCTCCCTCGCCGTTGAGGCGAATGCGGTCACCCTCGTCCACCCCGGCGGGAATTTTGACCGAGAGGGTTTTCTGTTTTTTCACCCGGCCCGCACCGCTGCAGGTTGAGCAAGGATCCGCAATTACTTTTCCGCCGCCATGACACTTGGGACAGGTCTGCTGGATGGAAAAGAAGCCTTGCTGTATGCGAACCTGGCCTTGTCCGCTGCAGGTGGGGCAGGTCGTAGGCTGGGTCCCTGGTTTCGCACCCGAACCATGGCATGTGGCGCACGTTTCGTGCGTGGGAATCCGGATTTTCGTTTCACTCCCGCGCGCCGCTTGCTCAAGAGTGATCTCGAGGTTGTATCGAAGATCTGCTCCCCGGTACACGCCGGACCGCCCACTGCGTGCCTGGCCGAATATGTCGCCGAATATGTCGCCGAATGCTTCGGCAAAATTCGAGAAACCGGCGCCACCCGCGGCGCCGGCGGATGCATTCACGCCGGCGTGACCATAGCGGTCATAAGCAGGGCGCTTGTCGCCATCGCAGAGTACTTCGTAAGCCTCTTTGGCCTCTTTGAATTTCTCTTCGGCTGTCTTGTCATCCGGATTGCGGTCCGGATGGTGCTTCATTGCAAGTCGCCGATAGGCCTTTTTGATGGTCTCCTCGTCCGCGTCGCGGTTGACGCCGAGTACGTCGTAGTAGTCCCGCTTTGCCACGTTCTACCCCCGATTGGAAAACAAGCGGCCGCAGGACCACCGCGGAGACGCCCATGCAAGCGGTGTCCGTCGTGGTTCTGCGAGCCGCCCGGATTTCCGATGACGTTATTTCTTGTCTTTGACTTCCGTGAACTCGGCATCGACAACATTTGCGTCGTCTTCTTTTCTGGAACGCTTGTTGTCTTCTCCGCCCCCCCCTCCGGGGGCGCCACCGCCAGCCGGATCCGCCCCGGCTGCCGCAGCCTGCGATTCCGCGTACATCTTCTCGCCGAGTTTTTGCGCCGCCTGGGCCAACGCCTGCGACTTCGCGTCGATAGCGTCCTTGTCGTCTGACTTCAGCGCTTCCTCGGCTTCCTTGATGGCGGCTTCGATTTTCGCCTTCTCATCGCCGCCCAGTTTGTCGCCGTACTCCTTGAGGGACTTTTGCACCGAGTGAACCAGCGAATCAAGTTGATTTCGCGAGGTGACGAGTTCCAGCACTTTCTTGTCCTCGGCGGCGTGTGTTTCCGCGTCGCGGACCATCCGCTGAATCTCGGCCTCGGTCAAGCCGCTGGAGGCCTGGATCTTGATCTTGTTTTCCTTGCCGGTCGCCTTGTCCCTGGCCGACACGTGGAGAATGCCGTTCGCGTCGATATCGAATGTCACTTCGATCTGGGGCATGCCGCGCGCCGAGGGCGGAATGTCCGTCAGGTTGAACTGGCCCAGGCTCTTGTTGCCGCTCGCCATGTCGCGTTCACCCTGCAGCACGTGGATAGTGACAGCGGTCTGATTGTCATCCGCCGTGGAAAACACCTGCTGAGCTTTTGTGGGAACCGTGGTGTTTTTCTGGATGAGCTTGGTCATCACACCGCCCAGTGTTTCGATGCCCAGGGACAGCGGCGTCACATCCAGCAGCAGCACGTCCTTGACGTCGCCCTTGAGCACTCCGCCCTGGATTGCCGCGCCGACGGCAACCGCCTCGTCCGGGTTGACGTCCTTGCGCGGTTCTTTGCCGAAAAAATCCTTCACCGCTTCCTGGACCTTCGGCATGCGGGTCATGCCGCCGACCAGGATCACGTCTTCAATCTCCGATAGCTTCAGCCCCGCGTCCTTGAGCGCGATGCGGCACGGTTCCACGGTGCGCTGGATAAGGTCTTCCACCAGGCTTTCGAACTTCGCCCGGGTAACTTTGATGGAAAGATGCTTCGGGCCCGACTGGTCGGCCGTGACGTACGGCAGGTTGACTTCCGTCTGCTGCGATGAAGACAATTCAATCTTGGCTTTTTCGGCGGCTTCCTTCAGGCGCTGCAGCGCAAGCACGTCTTTTCTGAGGTCCAGCCCCTGGTCCTTCTTGAACTCGTCGCAAAGGTAATCGATGAGGCGCTGATCGAAGTCTTCACCGCCGAGGAAAGTATCCCCATTGGTCGACAGAACTTCAAATTGATGTTCGCGCTCGACTTCAGCGATTTCGATGATGGAAACGTCGAAGGTGCCGCCACCCAGATCGTACACGGCAATCTTGCGGTCACCCTCTTTCTTGTCCAGTCCGAACGCCAGCGCAGCTGCGGTCGGCTCGTTGATGATGCGCTTGACTTCGAGCCCTGCAATGCGCCCGGCATCCTTGGTGGCCTGGCGCTGGGAGTCATTGAAATACGCCGGCACCGTGATCACCGCTTCGCTGACTTCCTCGCCGAGGTAGTCCTCGGCGGTCTTCTTCATCTTGCGGAGGATTTGCGCCGAGACCTCCTGTGGCGCTATTTTCTTGCCCCGCACCTCGACCCATGCGTCGCCGTTGTCCGCCTTGACGATCCTGTAGGGCATCAGGGCGATGTCCTTCTGCACCTCCTTTTCTTCGAATTTGCGCCCGATCAGGCGCTTGATCGCATAGAGGGTGTTCTTGGCGTTGGTTACGGCCTGACGCTTTGCCGGCGCGCCGACAAAGATCTCCCCGTCCTCCTGGTAGGCGACCACCGAAGGGGTGGTGCGCGCGCCTTCGGAATTTTCGATGACTTTGGGCTTGCCGCCCTCCATGATGGCGACGCAGGAATTGGTGGTGCCCAGGTCGATGCCGATGATTTTGCCCATGACTGTGTCCTTACGCTAGCTTCTGAATTTTATGGAAAACCTGCTTGGGAATATGGGGTCGGATCCCTCAAGTTCAAGCGTCCTTCGCCCGGGATACCGTGACCAGGGCGGGCCGTAATACGCGCTCATGCAGAAGATAGCCTTTTTGCAGGACGTTTATGACCGTGTTCGGCTCCTTGTCAGAGGGCAGGGCACTGATGGCTTGATGCCGGTGCGGATCAAATTTCTGGTTGACCGGATTCACTTCCTGGAGATTGGCTTTGTCGAACACCGCAGCCAGCTGCTTCAGGGTAAGTTCGACCCCGCTTTTCAGGTTTTCGGCGGAAGCGATTTCCGCCGCCAGGGCCGCCTCCAGGCTATCCCTTACCGGCAACAATTCCGTGGCGAAGCTTTCCACCGAGTACTTGTGGGCGTTGGCGATATCCACCTGCGCCCGCTTGCGTATGTTGTCCGCTTCCGCTTTGGCCCGAAGCCAGGCATCGTGGTGCTCGGCTGCCTTCAGCTCCGCTTGACGCAGGCGTTCTTCAGGCGAGCCGGCAGGCTCCGGAACGGTGTCGATGTTTCCGGGAATGGCGCCTTCTGCTTGCGTCCCGCTTCCTTTCGGGCCTTGTTCGCGGGACTGCCAAGGTTGATCCTGCTGAGACATATGGACTCCGGTAAATAAGAGAAATCCAAATGGGGGCGATGGCGGTAGTTTCAAGGTCCTGCCCGGGGCTGCTCGGGATGCCCGAGGGAAGCAGGAGAAAAGATCCGATCCGGCGAGGAACCCGCTACCCCGTTATCGTGCGGCTCCCGGAGCGAGCGCCCGGCGGCGGCTCGCGTCGGCAATGTCGGCGGATGCCTCACCGGCGGACCCGCCCACCCAGCCGCCCAAATGCTCGAGCGCGATCACGGCCATGCTGCTGATCCAGTCGTTTCGCTCATTCAGACAGGGCAGTAAATGAAACTCTTTTCCCCCTGCGGCAATGAACGCCTTTCTGCCTTCGATGCCGATCTCCTCGAGGGTCTCCAGGCAATCGGCGACGAATCCCGGACAGACCACGTCCACCCGTCGGGTTCCGGCTTTTCCGAGCGCCTCCAGACTCGTCGCGGTGTAGGGCTGCAGCCATTTGGCTGCGCCAAACCGTGATTGGAACGCGATTTGCCACGCGCCCTCTTCCAGGCCGAGGCTTTCCGCAAGCAGCCGGGCGGTCTTCCGGCATTCGCAGTGATAGGGGTCCCCCCGGGCCAGGGTGGCGCGCGGAAGCCCATGAAAACTCATCAGCAGCTTGTCAGGGTGTCCCGCGGTGCTCCAGAACTCACGAATCTGGTTCGACAGCGCCGCGATGTAAGCGGAATGATCGTGGAAGTGCTTGATGATCCTGATTTCAGGAATGTTCCGGGTCCGCTGCAGAAAGCGGCCGACCTCGTCGATCGCGGTCGCGGTGACACTGGCCGCGTACTGGGGATACAGAGGCAGAATGAGAATTCGATCGCAGCCGGCTGATTTCAGTGCGGAGAGAACTTCGGGTATGGAAGGCTCGCCGTAACGCATTGCGTAGCGGACCGTCAATTGTGATCCGATTCGTTTCTGAAGATTGCCGGCCAGCAAGGCCGCCTGGCGCGCCGTGTGTACTTTCAGGGGGGAGCCGCCTGCCGACCAGATGCGCGCGTACCTGGCAGCCGATCGCCCGGGCCGTATGGCGAGCACGATGCCGTGCAGGATCGGCCACCAGATAGCGCGCGGAAGTTCCACCACCCGCGGATCGGATAGAAACTGCCGCAGGAATCGCCGTACGGCGGCGCTCGTCGGCGCCTGGGGCGTTCCCAGGTTCACCAGCAAAATCGCGATCCCGCCCGTTGAACCATGCACAAAGACAGGTTCCTGATTGAAGCTGGCCATCAGGGGGAGGCAGCGAATTTATCGCGCACCCGCGCGGCCTTGCCGCGCAGCACCGGGAACACCGGATCGGGAAATTCCATCTGGCGAGGACAGCAAGCGTTCATCCCGGCTGCGTCCCCGGTTTGAAAGGCAAGAACCCGGGCGATGAGCTGCGCATCTGCCACACGGCGACACACGCGCTCAGTGCTGCGATAGAGCGGACGACAGCAGCTTGGCGGTGATGTCAACGATGGGAATCACCCGTTCGTATGCCATGCGGGTCGGCCCGATGACCCCCACCGTCCCTACCAGGTGGCCGTCCACTTCGTATTGCGCCGTGACCACGCTGCACTCGTCCAGGGGGGCAATTCCGGATTCGCCGCCGATGAACAACTGTACACCTTGAGCGCGCGTGCTGGTATCCATGATCTGCATCAGCAGGGTTTTCTTCTCGAACAGTTCGAACACCTCGCGTAGCCGCGACATGTTCGACGCGAGGTCGGCGGAATCGAGCAGGTTCTTTTCGCCGGAAACCACGTAATTTTCGCCCGACTCCGACACCGCCCGGTCCCCCACTTCGAGGGCGGCGGTCATCAGCTTGGTTATGTCTTCGCGCAGTTGCTTCAGTTCGTCGCGAACGCGTTCCCGGATGGCATCGAAGGTGAGCCCCGCATACTGCTGGTTCAGAAAGTTGGCGGCCATCACGAGGTCCGACGGCGAATAGATATTGTCGGTGAAAAGAATCCGGTTTTGCACGTCTCCGTCGGGAGTCACGATGATCAGCAGGATCCGCTTCTCCGACAAACTCAGGAATTCGATATGGCGGAACGCCGGACTCTTGCGCTTGCTCACTACGACCACCCCGGCAAAATGAGTCAGTTCCGAAAGAAGTTGCGACGCAGAATTGATCAGTCGTTGGGGATGATCGGGGTGAAGGTTTCCTTCGAGTTGGCTGATTTCCACCTGGTCCAGCGGCCTGGTGGTAAGCAGGGTGTCGACGAACAGCCGGTAGCCGCGGGGGGTGGGCACGCGCCCGGCGGAAGTGTGGGGGCTGGCAATAAATCCCAGCTCTTCCAGATCAGCCATCACGTTTCTGATCGTTGCAGGACTGAGGTCCAGTCCTGAGTAGCGCGAGAGCGCCCGGGAACCGACCGGTTCGCCGTCCACGATGTAACGCTCAACCAGGGTTTTCAGCAGGATTTGGGCGCGGCGATCAAGCATGGCGGCGATTCTACAGTGTTAGGGGGAGTCTGAAAAACGATGGGTTGTGTGTCGCGAGGCGGGCGCAGTTCGCAAAAGGCGAGGACCAGCGAGGACCATGGCAGTCAACAGCGTGTGACGCTTGCTCGCGACGCTGATCGTGGTTTGGGTTAACCAGAGCATTCCTTCGGGTTCCGGGGGACATCAAGGTACTTGTGATTTAATGACGATTATGGCTTCTTTCAAGACCATCGCGCTGATTGGCCGGTACAACACCGGCCAAAATGGTGAAACTTATCGCGAATTGCGCAAATTTCTGGAAAACCGGGGATGCGTGGTGCTCCTTGAAAGGCAAACGGCCGCGAACAACGGCTGCAGCGGGTTCAACGTAGCGGATTACGATGAAATTGGCGCAAGAGCAGACCTTGCCGTGGTCATAGGCGGGGACGGGACCATGCTGAATGCGGCGCGGCGTCTCGTGCTGCACCAGGTTCCCCTGGTTGGCGTCAACCAGGGACGGCTGGGTTTCATGACCGACATCGCGGCCGGCCATATGCTCGAATCGCTGGGCCAGATTCTGGCGGGCAACTATTCCATCGAGGAGCGGACGCTCCTGGCGGCGGAGGTGAGGCGGGACGGCGAATCGATACTGTCCACCCTTGCCCTGAACGATGTCGTGGTCAACAAGGGGGCCATAGGACGCCTGATCGAATTTCTGGTCCACATCAATGGCGAATTTGTCTATGATCTGCGCTCCGACGGAATAATCGTTGCGACTCCGACCGGGTCCACTGCGTATGCGCTGTCCTCCAACGGTCCGATCCTGCAACCCAACGTACCGGGCCTGGTGCTCGTCCCGATTTGCCCGCACACGCTGTCCAATCGGCCAATTACAGTGAGTGATAAATCCGTAATTGAAATCACGCTGAAGCGCGCCATTGACGCCCGCCTGCATTTCGACGGCCAGCCGGATTGCGATCTTGCCGAGGGCGACCGCGTGGTATTGCACAGTGCCGGCCCCTGCATTCGTTTTGTTCATCCGCCCGGGTACAGCTACTACGCGATGTTGCGGGAGAAGCTGCACTGGAGCGAATCGCTCTAGCGCTGTGCTTACCCGGCTTTCCATACGCGACTTCGCGATCGTCGACGAGCTGCATCTGGAGTTCAGGCCCGGCTTCACCGCGCTCACCGGCGAAACGGGCGCCGGCAAGTCCATCCTGATCGACGCGCTTGCTTTGACGCTAGGCGGGCGTGCCGACGCTTCGCAAGTTCGACCAGGCGGGGCGCGGTGCGATGTCGTGGCCGAATTCCGCATTGAACCCGCCGGGCAGGTACAGCGCTGGCTCGAGGAGCGCGCGCTCGAGGGCGACGAAGGCCAGCTGCTGCTGCGGCGGGTGGTGGATCAGGGGGGCCGTTCACGCTCTTTCATAAACGGATACTCCGCTACGCTGGCGCAACTGAAAGACGTGGGCGAAAGTCTGGTGGACGTGCACGGCCAGCATGCCCATCAGTCATTGCTTCGCCCTGCTGCGCAAAGGGCGGTTGTCGACGCGCACGCCGGTCTGTCGGATTCAGCTCGAGACTGCGCCGCGGCCTATCGTGATTGGGAGCGCCTGGCGAGGTCGCGTGCCGAGTTCGAATCAAGCGCCGCGGCGCGCGCGACTGAACGGGATACGATCGCGGCGCGGGTCGAGGAATTGGCCCTGCTTGACATCGCTCCCGGAGAATGGGACGAGATTCAATCCGAACATGGCCGCCTTGCCCATGCGGCGAGCTTGATCGAGGGCGTACAGGCGGCAATAGATGGCCTGTCGGAATCGGAACCGGCGGCCCTGGCGACGCTGGCCCGGGTGGTGTCCGGACTTAAACCGCTGGTCGAGTACGACAGGGGGCTGACGGAGGCTGTGGCCATGCTTCAGTCGGCACAAGTGCAGATCCAGGAGTCGGTCTACGCGCTGCGTCACTATGCGGATCGACTGGACCTTGACCCGGCCCGGCTCAGTGATATCGAGCACCGGCTGAACGCCATTCACAGCGCGGGCCGGAAATTCAGAACGCGGCCCCAGGACCTGGGAGAGCTGCTCGAACAATCGCGTGCGCGGCTCGAAGAACTGGAAATTGCGTCTGACATCGAAGCCCTGGCTCGGCAAGAGCGGGCCGCGCAGGGACGATATCGGGAACTTGCGGCACACCTGTCCCGGGAGCGAAAAAAAGCCGCGGCCGAGCTCGCGCACGAAGTGACCGCAGCGATGAATGAACTCGCCATGGCGGGCGGGAACTTTCAGGTAGCGCTGCTGCCTGTCCCGGAAGGAAGCGCGGGCGGGGATGAAGACATAGAATTTCTGGTGGCTGCCAACCCCGGTGTTCCACCTCGCCCGCTTGTCAAAGTCGCCTCCGGGGGCGAACTGTCGCGAATCAGTCTTGCCATTCAGGTAATCACGAGCAAGGCGGCAGCCGTACCGACCCTGATCTTCGATGAGGTCGACGCGGGGATAGGAGGCGCTGTCGCCGAGATAGTCGGTAAGAAACTCAAGGCGCTTGGTGCAGACCGGCAGGTGCTGTGTGTTACGCACTTGCCGCAGGTCGCCTCGCAGGCCGGCGAGCAATGGTCGGTGTCCAAGACGGGCGCGAATGGGGACGGTAAAGGAATGGTGCGCAGCCACGTCTCGGTGCTGGGTTTCAAGGCGAGGATCGAGGAGATTGCCCGCATGCTGGGCGGGGTGGAGATTACCGCCACAACCCGCAGGCATGCCGCCGAAATGCTGAAGGGGATACCTTAGTTGATGTCCCGGGTCGCAAAGGTTTTTCAGCATCGGTGACAAGGTTTTGATAGAGTGGTACTACCCTGACACATCGGGGCACTGGCGAGGGAGCGATACGATGGTGCAGCAGTCAAGGAACAAACAAGCGGGGGATGCGCAACTGGTCGTTCTGATCGTGCTGGTAGTTCTTCTGGCGGCCGGGTACTTTGCGCTGGACATGTACGGCGGGGGCCAAAAAGACATGCTCACGGTTGAAACTCGCGGGACGACCATGATCCAGGGACTGACGAAGTACAAGCTGGACGCAGGAAATTACCCCGATGCTCTGGACAAGCTGGCTCCGAAATACGTGGCGGCGATACCGAATTGCCCCAACGGCGAGCGCATCGCCTACCGGCTGAGCGGGAACGAGTACACCCTGTCGTGTCCCAAGGTCATGTTCGGCAAGCCGTATGGATACGATTCCCGGGTCAGGACCTGGTCCGGCTGAACGGCAGCGCGATTACACCGCTATGCATTGTGCGGCGCGCGCAATTCCGATAATATCCAACGCTTCTCAGGCGCGTAGCTCAGCTGGTTAGAGCATCACCTTGACATGGTGGGGGTCGTTGGTTCGAGTCCAATCGCGCCTACCAGCTGCCCAATCCCACCGGGCTAAGCAAAGAGGCATGACTTCATTGCGGACTATGGGTTCCATGGCGACGTTCTAGAGGCGGGCCTTTTTATACCGGGTGGGGAAAAGTGCGGTTCGACCGCACTTTTTTTTGTAGCTGAATTTACCAAATGATCAAAATCACACTCCCCGACGGATCCGCGCGGACCTTTGACCATCCGGTGACGGTTGCCGAGATCGCCGCGGACATAGGCGCAGGCCTGGCCAAGGCCGCGCTGGCGGGACGGATCGACGGGCGGCTGGTCGATACGTCCTACCGGATGGACCGCGATGCCGAGCTCGCCGTCGTGACTGATCGGGATGCCGATGGCGTGGCAATTTTGCGTCACTCGACTGCGCATCTGCTCGCCCATGCGGTAAAGGAATTGTTCCCCGACGCGCAGGTGACGATCGGCCCCGTCATTGAAGATGGTTTTTTCTACGATTTTGCGTACACCCGGCCGTTCACGCCGGAGGATCTTGCGGCGCTGGAAAAGCGCATGACCGAACTTAGCAAAAGAGATTTGCCGGTCACTCGAGAAGTATGGGAAAGGGATAAGGCCGTCGAGTTCTTCAAGTCCATTGGCGAAAACTATAAGGCGCAGATCATTTCAGCGATTCCGGCCGGGGAAGATGTGTCGCTTTATCGCGGCGGCGACTTCATCGACCTGTGCCGCGGCCCGCATGTTCCGTCCACGGGCAAGCTCAAAGTCTTCAAGCTGCTGCGCGTGGCCGGCGCTTATTGGCGCGGTGACTCGCGCAATGAAATGCTGCAGCGCATATACGGCACCGCCTGGGCCAAAAAGGAAGACCAGGAGGCGTACCTGCGCATGCTGGAGGAGGCCGAAAAGCGTGACCATCGACGCTTGGGCACGCAACTGGACCTGTTCCATGTCCAGGAAGAGGCGCCAGGGATGGTGTTCTGGCATCCGAAAGGCTGGGTCATCTGGCAGTGCATCGAGCAATACATGCGGCGCTCGTACCGCAGCAACGGCTATCTCGAGGTGCGCTGCCCTCAGATTCTGAACCGCAGCTTATGGGAAAAGTCGGGTCACTGGGCAAATTACAAGGACAATATGTTCACCACCGCGTCGGAGAATCGCGACTATGCGATCAAGCCGATGAATTGTCCCGGTCATGTCCAGATATTCAACAAGGGTTTGCGTAGTTACCGCGACCTGCCGCTGCGCTACGGCGAGTTTGGCGCGTGCCATCGCAATGAGCCCGGGGGGGCGTTGCACGGCATCATGCGCATTCGCGGATTTACCCAGGACGATGGCCATATTTTCTGCACCGAGGACCAGATTCTGGCCGAGTGCGAGGCCTTCACCGCCCAGTTGCAGCGCGTGTACCGATATTTTGGCTTCCATGAGGTGATCTACCGCATGGCAACGCGTCCGGACAAGCGCGTCGGGGCAGATGAATTGTGGGACAAGGCTGAAAACGCCCTCACCGAATCCCTGAGGCGATCGGGCTGCGCTTTCGAGGTTTGTCCGGGGGAGGGCGCTTTTTACGGTCCGAAAATCGAGTATTCCCTGAAGGATGCGATCGGTCGCGCATGGCAGTGCGGCACCATGCAGGTTGACTTCAACATGCCCGGTCTGCTCGGCGCCGAATATGTGGCCGAAGATAACAGTCGCAAAACCCCGGTAATGCTGCATCGGGCCATTCTCGGCTCAATGGAACGGTTTATCGGCATCCTCATCGAGAACCATGCCGGGGCCCTGCCGCTGTGGTTGAGTCCGGTGCAGATCGTTGTGCTGAATATCTCGGTGGGACAATCGGCCTATGCCCGGACGGTGGGCGAACAACTGCGCGCAGCCGGCTATCGGGCCGAAGCGGACTTGAGAAATGAGAAAATAACCTATAAAATTCGCGAACATAGCTTGCAGAAGCTGCCCTACCAGTTGATCGTGGGTGAGAAGGAAAAGGCAGCGCAAAAGGTGGCCGTTCGCACTCGCAGCGGTGAGGATCTGGGGCAAATGAGTGTCGCGGAGTTCATCGTGCGCCTCCAGCGGGAAGCGCTTGCGGATGAGACGGCCTGATTTTTTTAATTTCGAGAGGTACCGAACATCGCCACAGAAAAACCGCAGCGCCTGAATGGGGAAATCACCGCACCGGAAGTGCGGCTGGTCGGGTTGGAGGGGGAGCAGCTAGGCATCGTCCCGGGGCGCGAGGCATTGCGCATGGCGGAGGAAGCCGAAGTTGATCTGGTGGAGATCGCCCCGCTGGCACAGCCTCCTGTGTGCAAGATGATGGATTTCGGCAAGTTCAAGTACCGTGAGGCCAAAAAGGCTCATGAGACGAAGCTGAAGCAGAAACAGATTCAGGTCAAGGAAGTGAAGTTTCGCCCCAGCACCGATGAGGGTGATTACCAGATCAAGTTGCGAAACCTGATCAAGTTTCTGGACGAGGGCGACAAAACCAAAGTTACGTTGCGCTATCGCGGGCGTGAAATGGCGCATCAGGAATTCGGTTACCGCCTCATAGAACGGGTCAAGCTGGACCTTGAGCCCCATGGTGTGGTCGAGCAATACCCGAAGATGGAAGGGCGGCAGTTGGTCATGGTGATTGCCCCCAAGAAGGGCAAAAAGCCGGGAAAGGACGAGCCCAAGGAAGTGAAGAAGGATGCCACCAAGGCTTCCGCCCCGCATTAGGGGATGATGATGCGTGGGCGATCCGGCACAAGGCCGGATCGAGCCCGGGCAGGGCAGTGAAGACGGCACGCTCAGCGTGCCGCTCAAAACAAGTTGTGCCGCGGTACCGAAGCGCTCCGCAGGAGCCACCCGGCGCGATGTCAGATAGCAGGAGAGTTGTCATGCCTAAAATGAAGAGCAAGCGAAGCGCCGTCAAGCGCTTCAAGGTACGGCCCGGCGGGACCATCAAGCGCTCGCAGGCGTTCAAGCGCCACATCCTCACCAAGAAGACCACCAAGAACAAGCGCCACCTGCGCGGCACTGCCGAAGTGCACGCGAAGGACAAGAATCACGTGCGCGCCATGCTGCCGTACGCGTAAGGAGAGATCATGCCCAGAGTCAAACGTGGTGTAACGGCCAGAGCGCGGCACAAAAAAGTCATCGATCAGGCGAAAGGATTCCGCGGCCGCCGGGGCAACGTCTATCGCGTCGCCAAAGAGGCGGTGATGAAGGCCGGACAATATGCATATCGCGACCGCCGGCAACGCAAGCGCCAGTTCCGGGTGCTGTGGATCGCACGAATCAATGCGGCCGCCAGAGAACTGGGAATGACCTACAGCGTCCTGATGAACGGCCTGAAGAAAGCCGAGATCGAAGTGGATCGCAAGGTGCTGGCCGATCTCGCGGTGCTGGACAAGGCCGCATTCGCGCAGATCGCGAACCAGGCAAAGGCAAAACTCTCCGCCTGAAGACCCTCTCCCGAGCGCGCGCAGCGGGCTCGGGGCATTGTTGCAGCCTTCTGACGGCGGCCACGCGGCGTCCATGGACAATCTCGAAGCACTCGTCAGCGAAGCCATCGCGCTGTTCGATTCGACAAGCGACGCTGCGGCACTCGAGCAGTTGAAGGCGCGCTATCTGGGCAAGGGCGGGTCACTCTCCGAAGCGCTCAAAAGTCTGGGGAGGCTCCCCGCCGAGGAACGCCGGGAGGCCGGCGCGCGCATCAACGGCGCGAAGGAGCGCGTCGAGTCGGCGCTTGCCGCTCGGCGCGCCGCGATCGCCGCTACGGCCCTGGAATCGCGCCTCGCCGAAGAAGCCCTCGACGTAACCTTGCCAGGCCGCAATCGCGGCAAGGGCAGCATTCATCCGGTAATGCGCACCTGGCAGCGCGTCGAAGCGATATTTTCCTCCATTGGCTTCGATGTCGCCGATGGTCCGGAGATCGAAACCGACTGGTACAACTTTACTGCGCTGAATAATCCGGAGAATCACCCGGCGCGTTCGATGCAGGACACCTTCTACATCGAAGACAGGGATTCAGCCGGCCTGAACCTTGTCCTTCGCACGCATACCAGCCCGATGCAGGTTCGGTACGCCAGAGCGCACCGCCCGCCGATCAAGGTGATCGCGCCCGGACGCACTTACCGGGTCGACAGCGATGCGACGCATTCACCGATGTTTCATCAGGTGGAAGGCCTGTGGATAGATGAGGACATCAGCTTCGCCGATTTGAAGGGGGTGTACACCGACTTCCTGCGCCGCTTTTTCGAAACTGACGAACTTCAGGTTCGTTTTCGCCCGTCTTTCTTCCCGTTTACCGAACCCTCTGCCGAAATCGACATGCAGTTCGCTTCCGGACCGATGAAGGGAAAATGGCTGGAGATCTCCGGCAGCGGTCAGGTCCATCCGGCCGTGGTGCGCAATTTCGGCCTGGACCCGGAACGCTACATCGGATTTGCTTTCGGTTCGGGACTGGAACGCCTGACGATGCTGCGCTACGGAGTCAATGATCTCAGATTGTTTTTCGACGGCGATCTGCGCTTCCTGCGCCAGTTCGCCTGACCCGTCATGCAGATTTCCGAACACTGGCTGCGATCTTTCGTGGACCCTTCTCTGTCCACCGAGGCGCTGGTTCACCTGCTCACCATGAGCGGCCTGGAAGTGGAGGCATGCGAGCCGGTTGCGCCTCCTTTCCGGGGCGTCGTCGTCGCGGAGGTTGTCGAAGTGGCAAGGCATCCGAACGCAGATCGTCTGAGTGTCTGCCGGGTGGCAGCGGGCGAGGGCAAACTTCTCTCCATCGTCTGCGGCGCACCCAATGTTGCGAAAGGGATGCGCGTGCCGTGCGCCCTGGCCGGCGCGGAATTGCCCGGTATCCACATCGAGGCAGCAACGGTTCGCGGTTCGCAATCGCAGGGAATGCTGTGCTCGGCGCGTGAACTGGGTTTGTCGCAGGACCACAGCGGACTGCTGGAGCTGCCGTCCGACGCTCCGCTCGGCGTGGATGTCCGGACGTATCTGGCGCTGGATGATCATTTGATCACGGTCAAGCTGACTCCGAACCGGGCCGACTGCCTGTCGGTACTCGGGATAGCGCGGGAAGTGGCGGCGCTCACCGGAGCGCAGCTGCGATTGCCGGATGCCACGCCGGTACCGCCCGTGAGCAGCGCAATACTTCCGTTCGGCATTTCCGATCCGCTCGCGTGCGGGCGTTTCGCCGGGCGTGTAATCGGCAAGGTTGATGCACGCGCACCGACCCCGGACTGGATGAAGCAGCGACTGGAACGCGCCGGGCAGCGCTCGATTTCCGCATTGGTGGACGTTACCAACTATGTGATGCTGGAATTGGGCCGCCCGCTGCATGTGTATGACACCGAGAAACTTCAGGGCGGCATTGATGTACGCGCCGGTCGAAGTGGCGAGCGCGTAGTGCTGCTCAACGGACAAACGGTGGATGTCGATCCGGGCGTGCTGTGCATAACGGATGCAAGCGGCCCGATCGGGCTTGCCGGAATCATGGGAGGCGACAGCACCAGGGCGGACCTTGCAACACGCAACGTGTTCCTCGAGTCTGCTTTCTTCTTCCCCTTCGCCATTTCGGGTAGAGCGCGTCGATTCAACCTGTCGAGTGACGCTGCCTACCGGTTCGAAAGGGGTGTGGATTTCGACAGCAACGTCACTGGTCTGGAGCGGGCCACGCGGCTGATTCTGGATATCTGCGGGGGCGAAGCGGGCCCGGTAGTGGACGTCGTGGCGGGACTGCCGGAGCGCCGGCCGGTTCGCATGCGGGTTGCCCGGGCGCAAAAAGTCATCGGTGTGCCGATCGCTGCGGCCGAGATGCAAACGATTTTTTCCCGACTCGGATTCCCGTCGGCTCATGAAGGGTCCGCTGAGGCCGAAGCGTTCGTGGTCACGCCGCCGTCCTTCCGCTTCGACATCGAAATCGAAGAAGACCTGATCGAAGAAGTTGCGCGGGTGTACGGATTTGACCGGATCCCGGCGAAGCCGCCGCTGGGGGCGAATGCCATGCGGGCGCGGCCCGAGGGTTCCCGCCCCGTCAGCCGGATTCGCGACCAGTTGACCGACCTGGGGTACGACGAAGTGGTGAATTTCAGTTTTGTGGACGAACAGTGGGAAGCCGATTTCGCGGGCAATTTCGCCCCTGTCCGGCTGCTCAACCCCATCGCGGCGCAACTGGCCGTGATGCGCTCGACGCTCATAGGCAGCCTGATTGCGAACGTCCGCTACAACCTGAATCGCAAAATGGAGCGGGTGCGCGCCTTCGAAATCGCCCGGGTGTTCCGGCGCAATGACGAGGACAAGGACGGGGAATTGAGTGTGGCCGGACTGGATCAACCATTGCGGGTCGGCGCCATTGCCTACGGTCCGGCATTCGAGGAACAGTGGGGAATGGCCAAGACACCGGTCGATTTCTTTGACCTCAAGGGCGATGTGGAAGCGCTGCTGGCGCCACGCCCGGCTGTTCTTTCAGCTTTTCAGCACCCCGCGCTGCATCCGGGGAAGGCGGCGGTAATCGCGGTGGATGGGCGCGAAATTGGCTGGATTGGGGAACTTCACCCCCGCTGGCGGCAAAAATACGAGCTTCCGTTCGCCGCGGTGGTGTTCGAACTCGATCTGGACGCCCTGCGCGACGTAGGCGTGCCGCACTATCGCGACGTATCCAGATTTCCGCCGGTGACGCGGGACCTCGCGGTGGTCGTAGCGGAATCCGTTTCAAGCCAGGCCTTGCTTGACCTGATGACCGCCCTTCGATTAGACGCAGTGCAGCATATCCGCCTGTTCGATGTTTACCGCGGCAAGGGGGTGGAGGAGGGGAGAAAAAGCCTTGCGTTTCGGGTAGTTATGCAAGATACTGGAAGAACCCTGACCGACTCGGAAGTCGACGCCGCGATGGCGAAACTGACCGAGGCACTGACGTCAAGGCATGGGGCACGACTGCGCACGTAGGGAAAAAGAATGACGCTCACAAAGGCAGAACTGGCGGATATGCTTTTTGAGAAGGTCGGGCTGAATAAGCGCGAAGCAAAGGACATGGTCGAGACGTTTTTCGAGGAAATACGCATCGCCCTCGAAAGTGCGGAATCCGTCAAGCTTTCCGGTTTTGGCAATTTCCAGTTAAGAAACAAGCCCCAACGCCCAGGACGCAATCCTAAAACCGGCGAGGAGATTCCGATTACTGCCCGCCGGGTCGTCACCTTTCACGCAAGCCAGAAACTGAAAGCGCTGGTCGAACAGGCCCATGATGGAAAATCCGAGCAAGGGCAGCCCCAGTAACCTGCCCTCCATCCCCGCCAAACGGTACTTTACGATCGGCGAGGTGAGCGAGTTGTGTGGTGTAAAACCCCACGTGCTGCGTTATTGGGAGCAGGAATTCACGCAACTGAAGCCGGTGAAGCGCCGCGGCAACCGTCGCTACTACCAGCACCATGAAGTGTTGTTGATCCGCCGCATTCGCGAACTGCTTTATGAGCAAGGCTTTACCATCAGTGGTGCACGCAATCGCCTCGAGGAAGGCCTTGGCGGCAGCGCCCGAGCCAACCGTGCGGCAGTTGCTGCTGCGGCCGGCGTCGACCTCACCACGATGCGTCAGGAAATACGCGCAATCATCGAGCTGTTGCGCGCTTGATCGTTTCCCCCGCTCAACTCCCCCGCGGCTTGACCGGGCGTCACAGAAGCATCTGATATAATTTGCCGCTCGGGGCGTAGCGCAGCCTGGTAGCGTACCTGCATGGGGTGCAGGTGGTCGGAGGTTCGAATCCTCTCGCCCCGACCAAAAATCAAAGACTTAGCGGTCCTCGCTCAGTCATCACTTAGAACCGCTTAGAACGCGTTCTAAGTTTTTGGGGTTTATGCGGCCACGTTTTGTTTCACGTTCATCCTTGCCCCCACATTGTCATTCGCACGGCGGCGTGGATGTGGCGGGCTGGGCCCGAAATGCTCTGGGCAAACAGATTTCCATGATCTGTCGCTCCCCCATTCTCACTTTCATCTGTGACGGCACTGATTTATTGGCCGGCGCTCTGGCATCAGCCCGCCTCGCTCAACCCGGGTCTGAGGGTGACTTCGCGTCGCCGAAATGGCCATACTCTGTTTTCCCGGCTCTCATTCCATGCGGTTTGCCTGCTCGGCGCTTCCTTCTTCGGATGGCAGGCGGTGCGCCAAGGCATGGTTGAGCTTCAAGGTGGGATGGGAGCAGGGCGCACGGACCTCAGCGGTGAACAACTCAAGAACTCATAAACGGGGAAATCATGCGGCATGGCACGTCTTATTTGCTCGAAGTCAATCCGGTAATACCGCACCGATTGGCGCGTCTGGAGGATCTGGCCTACAACTTGTGGTACAGCTGGGATCGTCCCACCCGGGCGCTTTTTGCCCGGCTGAATCCCGCGCTGTGGGATGCAGTGGGGCACAGTCCGCGGGCGATGCTGAACCGCATAGACGAGCATCGCCTGGTCGAGGCGGCGGCGGATCCGGTTTTTTTGAATATCTTCAATCGCGTCCTGTCGGCCTACGATACTTACCGCTCCGAGCCGCTGCAGAAGCAAAACAAGGCCACCTTCGCGGAGGATGACCTGGTTGCGTATTTCTGCGCCGAATTCGGCATCCATGAGAGTCTGCCGATCTACTCGGGCGGCCTGGGCATCCTGTCGGGAGACCACTGCAAGGCGGCAAGCGATGGCCAGCTTCCTTTTGTGGCAGTCGGCCTGCTTTACCGGCAGGGCTATTTCATTCAGACCATCGACAGCGAAGGCAACCAGCGGGCGGAGTACCTCGACTCCGATTTCGACGACATGCCGATCATACCGGTCAGGCGCGACGATGGTTCTGAACTGCATGTGGACGTGCCGCTCCCCGGGCGGAACGTCGTTTGCAAAGTCTGGCGCGCCCGCGTCGGGCATGTCACGTTGTATCTGCTCGACACCGATCTTGATGCCAACGGCGAACGGGACCGCGATATTGCCCACCAGCTCTACGGCGGCGACCGGACCACGCGCCTGGAGCAGGAATTCGTTCTCGGCGCCGGCGGCGCGCGCGCACTTGCGGCAATGGGATTCAAGCCGACGGTGTGGCATATCAATGAGGGCCATGCGGCGTTCCTGATCCTGGAGCGCATCCGCGGCCTGGTGACAGGCGGGCTGGACTTCAACGCCGCCATCGAAGCGGTGGCCGCGAACACCGTATTTACCACCCACACCGCGGTGCCGGCGGGCCACGACCAGTTCGCAGAGAAAGCCATCGCGCCTTACCTCGAGAGCTACTGTGCCGAGATGCAGGTCGATCTGGAGCGGGTGCTGGCGCTTGCGCGGCCACCCAACGGCGAAGGGTTCAACATGACCACCCTCGCGGTGCGCGGTTCGCGCTTCCACAACGGCGTGTCAAAAATCCACGGCGGCGTCTCGGCGCGGATGCTGAAGGATCTGTGGCCGCAGATTCCGGACGAGGAAAACCCCGTCACGTACATAACCAACGGGGTTCACGTGCCGACGTTCGTCGCGCCCGAATGGTACGAGCTGTTCGAACGATTCATCGGCGTCGATTGGCCGCTGCGCCTTGGCGATCCCAATACGTGGGTCCGGATCCGCGACATTCCCGACAACGTCTTCTGGAGCCTGCGCCAGTATCTGAAGACGCAGATGCTGCACATGGTGCGGCACCGCGTGCGCGTGCAGCATTTCCGCAATCAGGGCAGCGAATCGCATCTGGACCGGTTGTTGCGCTACGCCGACCCGGCCGATCCGAATGTGCTGACCATCGGTTTCTCGCGACGCTTTGCCACCTACAAGCGCGCCACGCTGTTGTTCAATGAGCCTGAAATACTGCGCAAGATAATCGGCGATCCGGCGCGGCCGGTGGTCTTCATCTTCGCCGGCAAGGCGCATCCGGCGGACCAGCCGGGCCAGGATTTCATCAGGGCGCTTACGCAGGCGTCGCACAAGGCGGAGTTCGAAGGCAAGATTCTGGTCGTCGAAGGCTACGACCTCCATATCGCGCGGCGCCTGGTGTCCGGCGTGGACGTGTGGCTCAACAATCCGGTCTATCCGCTCGAGGCCTCCGGGACCTCGGGCATGAAGGCGGGCATGAACGGCGTCATCAACCTGTCGGTGCTGGACGGCTGGTGGGCCGAGGGTTACGAAGGCGACAATGGCTGGGGGATCAAGCCGGCATCATCGGCGCTCGATCCTGAGCGCCGCGACCGGGAAGAAGCCAAGACCTTGTACGAGATTCTGGAAGACCGGCTGATCCCGCTTTATTACGCCCGCGGTAGCATGGGTTATTCACCGGAATGGATTCACAAGGCGAAGCGCTCGATGGCCTCGCTGCTGCCGCGATACAACGCCACACGCATGCTGAACGAATACATTTCCACCTCTTATCTTCCCGCGGCCAGCCAGCACCGGCGTTACGGTGTACGCGAGTTCGAAGGCGCCAGAACCATTGCGGCGTGGAAGGCGCGGGTGAGGGCCGCATGGCCCGGTATCTCGGCCCGGCGCCTGGACACGCCGGAACGGCAAATTCAATTCGGCCAGAGCATCCCGATCGAGGTCGCGGCGAGGCTCGACGGACTTCAGCCGGACGACGTCATGGTGGAACTGTTGTTGTCGCGGGGGCAGCATGAAATGCACCGGCTCGCCCTTGCGGCAGCCGGTTCCGGACCCGACGCGGGCGAGCATCGCTTCAGGCTGGAACTGAAGCCGGCCTTGTGTGGCCGGCTTGACTATCAGATTCGGCTCTACCCGAAGCATGAACTGCTGACGCACCCGTTTGAATTGGGCCTGATGCTCTGGCTCTAGGAAGAAAACGCCTTGGCGTTTTCCCCGATATCGGGGTGTGCGAGGGGGCTTGCCTCCTCGCGTCGTGGACGACTCGAACCGCTTCCCCGGCCCGGAGACCGGCGGGGTCTTTATCTTCGAAATCGTGTTTTTGTGCGGATGGCTTCATCATCCGTACAAAAACACGATTCATACGACTTCTGCTCAACCTTCCGACCTTCGACGAACGCCTGGCCAAGTCCGACAGGCTCTATGCCGATGGCGCAGGTTGAACCCCCGCCTGCTCTCGAGGGGCGCCCGCGGGGGGTGATTCGGAAACGAGCAGCGCCACCGGCAGGCAGCCGAGCACCGATGCAAGCGCCAGCCCAGCCTCCTTGCCGTGCTGCTCCGGGTGCAGGTGTTCACCGGTCAAAACGTTGAGGTACCGGGGAGTTCCGGGCGCAAGGACGAGGCGGGTCTCTCCCCACACCTCCTCGCCTGTCGGATGGCGGTATTGGCCGCCTGTGAGGCCGACGTAAAGCCGTGGCGCGATGGTGATGAGCGAGCGCCCCTGATAGTGTCGCGCAAAGGCGCAGACCCGGTCTGCCTGGGCGCCGGCTGCGTACAGCGGCCGGTAGTCTGCGTAACAGAACAATTCCGGATCCCGCGCCCGCAGCTCCAGAGTCCTGAAGTGCAGGTACAGCTTGATGCGCCCGTCCGCACTGGAATCGAGCATCTCCCGCAGCCGCGGCGGAAGGTCATGTTCCGGAATGTCCTGTAACGCCTGCAGCATGGCGCGGCGCCTGGCGTAGTCCACCGGGCGGCGATTGTCCGGATCGACCAGACTGAAGTCCCAGATTTCGTTGCCCTGATAGATGTCGGGCACGCCGGGCGATGTCAGCTTGATCAGGGTCTGCGACAGGCTGTTCAGCATGCCGTAGCGCGCAACCGGCGCCTGCGCCGCAAGAAAATCATCGAGGAACCCGTTGTGTTCCGGCGATGAGAGCAGCGCGCCGATAAAATCGCGCAGCGCAGCTTCGTATTCCTCGTTCGGGTTGACCCAGCTGGTGAGACGTTTGGCTTCCCGCACCGCCTTGAGCATGTATCGCTGGATGCGTTCGCGAAACGCCGCCAGCGCCGCCTGATCCATGGGTTCGAGCGGCCAGGCGCCCAGCAGGATTTGATACAGCAGGTACTCGTCGTTGCGCGAAGGCGCCGGTTCTCCCGCCACCCGGGTTTTTTTCCGCCGATTCAGGCGCGACCATTTCGCCAGCGCAAGGCGCCAGGCCGCGGGCATTTCGGAGATGACGTTGATGCGCGCCCGCACGTCCTCCGAACGCTTGTTGTCGTGCGTCGAGCTGGCAAGCATCGTATGCGGCCAGGCGCGCGCGCGGGCGAGGGAGCCGGCGTGGAATTGTTCCAGAGACAGCCCGAAGGTGCGCGGATTGCCGCCCACTTCGTTGAGCGATGAGAGGCGGTTGTAGATGTAGAAACCGGTGTCCTCGGCTCCCTTGGCCATGACCGGAGAGGTGAATTGCTGGAAGCGGCCGACAAAGCTCGCGATGCGTTCGCGTGTTCCTGCCGGGCCGCGCAATGCGCCGCCGGTCAAAACACCCCGGATGAAATCGAACACGCTGGTCTCCGCCGCATGATGGCGGCGCTTCGCGCTGTCAACCGCCGATTCGATGGTGCGCCTGTCAGCCTCGCTGATGCGCTCGGCGGTCACGTAAGTCCGGTAGACCGGAAAGGCGGCGACGATTTCTATCAATGCACGCCGCAGGCTTCCCACCGTGAAATCACGATGCCGCCGGTCGGCGGAAGCGATGCGGCTCAGGGTCGCGCAGAGCACGTTCAGCTCGCTGGACATCGAAGTCAGCATGATGAGGACCTTCGAGCTGCGCAGCACTTCGTCGTAGTCGAGGCGCTCGCCGGTGAAGCCGGCGTAGATGCGGTCGAAGCGTCGCTCCTGGCTGCGGTCAACGAACAGGCCGTTTACATGATTGATGAAACCGTATCCGGTGGTGCCGTGCACCGGCCAGTCCTGGGGCAGATATTCGCCCTCGGCGAGGATTTTTTCGACCGCTAAATAGATTCCAGGCGGAGCCGGTTCCTCCAACGCCGCGAAGCCCGCGCCTTTGCGCCGGCCGGCCCGTCGCTGCAGCTGCTCCAGATAGCGGCGCGGGTCGTAGAGCCCGTCCGGGTGGTCGACGCGCAGTGCGTCTATGCGGCCCTCGTCGATCAGCCGGAACACCAGGCGGTGCGTGTCCTCGAATACCGGCTCTCCCTCCATGCGGAGCGCGGCCAGATCGTTGATGTCGAAAAAGCGGCGATAGTTGATCTCGTCGGACGCCACCCGCCAGTGCGCCAGCCTGTATGCCTGGGCATCCAGTAACGCGTGCAATGCATCGAAACTGGCGGGCTGCCCGGGCACGCCGTTGATTGCGGCAACGTTTGCATCGATGAACTGCGCGATCTGCGGCAACTCCCTGCTCAAGCGGGCGAGCTGCCGTTTGCGCACCTCCTTGTCGCGTGCGCGTTCCGCCTTTTTCCCGGACGACGTTTCGTTGCGACCGGGCAGGTGGCCCAATGCGGTTACGAGGCTCTGGAACTCAAGCACCAGCGGATGCTCGGCGCCGCTGCGCGCAACCAGCGTTTCCATGCCTGGCCCGAGAATGCGCGGGTATTCGCGCGGATCGATCGGGAAGCGGTGCTGGTGATACTCGACGCTGAAATCGCCCTGCTCCGGATCGAAGCGCAGTCTCAGTTCGCCCTTTTCCAGCGCGGCGCCGTATTGATCGCCCAGGGCCGCCAGCAGGACCTTTCCCTGCAGATCGGCATTCAGCGGATGCCATTCGATGTCGAAGTACGCGGCGTGCATCGCCGCCGGGCCGTTCTCCAGCACGTCGGACCACCAGACATTGCCCGGCGCCATTACTCCCATATGGTTGGGCACCACGTCGAGCATCTGTCCCATGCCGTGCTCGCGCAGGACGCCCGCCATTTCATCGAATTGCGCTTCGGTGCCGATTTCCGGGTTGAACGCGTTGTGATCGGTTATGTCGTAGCCGTGGCTGCTGCCCGGACGCGCCTTCAGATACGAGGATGCATAGATGTGGCTGACATGCAGGGCGGCGAGGTAAGGTACGGCGGCGCCGGCGTCGGCAAAGGTGAAGTCACGGTTGAACTGCAGCCGGTAGGTGGCGCGCGGGATGGCGGCCGAACGCTCAGGATCGTCGCGGGGTTCGCTGCCGGTGCCGTGTGCCGCCGGCGCGGCGCGGCGCGCGGGCCGCTCCAGCATCGCCCGCGCGAGCGCGACCATCCGGTTGTCGTCGGGCCACGATTCCAGCGCAACCGGCAGCTTGCGCCGCCAATTGGGATATTGCGGCTCCACCGTCCCGGGAAAGTTCACCTGTTCCGCCTGGCCAAACACGTCCTCGAGCTGAACCATCAGTAATCTTGCGGGGGTCCGGGCGAGGAATCTGTGCACCCCCTGGACGAGCAGGTCATCGACATCCGGCATGGCGCCGGCGCGCAGACTGGTCCCGGGTTCCGCCAGGCCGGCCCGTTCCAGGGCAAGCAACAGGCGGACGCGGTCCTGCGCGCGCTCAACGGTCTGTCTGGCGCGCAGGGCTTCACTCGGAAACATGTCGAGTTCATGCCTGACGGTGAGATCGGCCCCCTGCCAGAAACCGCGCAGGGTGGGCAGATCATGGGTGCTGACGGTAACCAGCGCCTGTTCCGGATACCGTTCAGGCGGCTGGAATTCGCCGTCATCGGCCCGTTCGAAATACAGCGAACGATAAGACAGCGCGCCCAGCGCCTTCAGGGCGGTCCGCACCCGTTCCGGCACGGTGCCGAGGTCTTCGCCGATGATGAGGCAGCGATTGCGCCGGCTCTCCAGGGCGAGAATGCCGAGCAAGTCATCGAAAGGATAGGCGACGTATGTCCCTTCACCGGGGGAGGAGGATTGCGCCGGAATCCAGAACAGCCGCATCAAGCTCATCACGTGATCGATGCGCAGCGCCCCGGCGTGGCGCATGCTCGCCCTGAGGATGTCTATAAACGGCTGATAGCGGGCTTCCACCAGACGGTGCGGAATGAACGGAGGCAGGCCCCAGTCCTGTCCTTTGGCATTGAATTCGTCCGCGGGCGCACCAATCCGCACCGCAGGCGCGTGCAAGCGGCGGTTGATCCATGTGTCGGCGCCGCCTGAATTCGCGCCCACCGCGAGATCGCGATACAGCCCGATCGGCAGGCCGAGCGCGATGGCGTGTCGCTGCGCGCTGCCGAGCTGGCAATCGGCCTGCCATTGCAGATAGAGAAAATAGTCGATCCGCTGGGCATTGCGCCGGGCGAAATCGCGCACGGCTTCAGACTGAGTGTCGCGGAACGATTCAGGCCACGCCGGCCAGCCCCAGTAGGACGGATCCTTCCTGAAAAAGTGTTCGTGCAACGCGTCGAACAGTGCGTGCAGGCGTAGTGACTCGCCCCCTTCGGCCTGGAACGCCCGGTAAGCGCGTCCACGCTCAGTCAACGCGCCAGCCGGCCGCGGGGCCCCCGGCGAGGGCGCCGCGGTCGATGCGCCGAGATGACGTTCGCGGAAGTCGCGGTAAAGCATCTCGAGGATTTCGATCTTGGCTTTTCCCACGCCCGAATAATCGACCAGCGCCCTCTCCCGCAGCGCCCGCAGCCTGGCTTGAAAGGCCGGCGAGGATACCCGCTCTCGCGCAGCTTCGCAGGTTGTGAATTCGGCGATCGATTCGACATCGAGATAAAGAACGTTGAGTGCAAGCCGGCTGGACGGACTGTAGGGGCTGGCCTCATCCGGGCGCGCCGGAAAAAGCGCGTGCAGCGGATTGACACCCACGATTCCGGCATTCATTCCCGCGGCCAGTTCGACCACCGATTTCAGGTCGGCGAAATCGCCGATGCCCCAGTTTCGATTCGACCTGAGGGCATACAACTGCAACGCAGGCCCCCAGATGCGCCCGCCTTGCGCAAAGGCCGGGGGTTCAAAGCAGCGCTCAGGACACACAATCAGTCGCGTGGCGGCGAGCGTCCGCGTGCGGCTGCCCGGTTCCAGCACGCTGAAGGAGTGATACCCGGTTTCAGGAATGACCGGCAGGTCGAATTCGAATCGCCCGTGGGGCGTGCCTTCGATCTCGCGCACCTCCTGCAGGGTGAATGTCGCGGTTGTCAGTTCGCCGGCGGCGCGGCTGCCATTTTCGAATTCCAGCGACCATTCGAGCGCCGGCGGGAGCCAGGCGGATTGCGCTGCCTGCGCCGCCGCGGCCGGCAGGGCGAGAGACAGCCGGACAGGGCCGCCGTGGCGGATGACGACGGTGACCGGAAGCATGGCTTCCCGCCAGCGCTGCGATTCCATGCCGCAAAGATGCGCAGCCGCGGCGGCGGAATCATCGACAGGTACGCCCGCGGCCTGGAGCAGTGCGCGCAGCGTGCTTTCCGGGACCTCGTGGCGCTGCTGCCAGAAGTCCAGATAATGCCTGTGGATGCCGAACAACTCGCACAGACGGTTGAGGACTTGCGCCTCTGCCTGCGGCACGGGAACCGGCGCGTTCACCGCGGCACCAGCAACGAAGTAACCGACCAGGGCTGCAGTAACGCCTCTTCCCCGGTGATCTCCGGGGAGGGGTGAGTGGCGTAGATCAATCTGCCGGCCGGCGCGGCGCCAATCGGCAGGGGCGCGTCGGCCAGATTGGCAAGGAGTATCAAGTCGGTTGTACCTGCCTGCCATCGCACTTCGAGAGCCCGCTCCCCGATCACGCGGCAGAGGCGTTCACCGTCTCCCATCAGCGGTATCAGCGGCACGATCTCGCGCCGGCGAATTTCCAGCAGGCTGCGATACAGCGCCAGGCTTTGCGCATGGGGCGCTTGCCCGAGGCTGCTCCAGTCGAGCTTGCTGCGCTCGAAGCTGGCCGGCGCCCCGGGGTCGGGAATGCCGGCGACCAGCGCCGGGTCCTGAAACCGGGCGAAGCGGGAAAATTCCCTGCGTCTGCCCTCGGTCACCGCCTGCGCCAGTTCCGGGCCGAAGTTGCAGAAAAACAGGAACGGCGTCGTCGCGGCGAATTCGTCACCCATGAACATCAGCGGAGGCGATGGGGCGAGCAGCACGATGGCGGTCGCGGCCGCAAGCGCGCGACGATCCGAAAGCTGAGCCAGGCGTTCGCCGAACGCGCGGTTGCCGATCTGGTCGTGGTTCTGCATGAAGCAGACGAATGCGCTCGGGGGAAGGTGGCTGCTGGGCTCGCCGCGCGCGGCATGGCCGCGAAAGCGCGAGAGATCTCCCTGATAGGCGAATCCCTCGGTGAGGCAGCGGCCAAGTTGCGCCATCGGTGCGGCACTGTAATCGGCGTAGTAGCCGTCGCTCTCTGCGGTCAGCAGGACGTGCAGGCAATGGTGCTCGTCGTCATTCCATTGCGCCGAATAGCGCCGTGTGCCCCCGGTCGCGTCACGCTCCAGAAAATGCGCGCCGTTGTCGTCGTTCTCCAGTACCAGGTGAATGTGACGCTCCCGGCCCGGCCCCTGCCTGACCGCCTCCGCGATCTCGATGAGAATATGCCGAGCAGAGTCATCCCGTATGGCGTGCACTGCATCGAGCCGCAGCCCATCAAAACGGAATTCCTCCAGCCAGTAAAGCGCGTTGTGCACGAAAAAATCCCGCACCGTGCGACTGTCTTTGCCGTCGAAGTTGATGGCACTGCCCCACGGGGTGCGGCGCCGGTCGGTGAAAAATTGCGGAGCATAGGCGTGCAGATAATTGCCTTCCGGCCCGAAATGGTTGTACACCACATCGAGCAACACCATCAGGTTGTGCTGATGCGCGGCATCGATGAGCCGCTTCAGCTCCTCCGGACGTCCGTAGGATGACTCCGGCGAGAAGGGCAGCACGCCGTCATAGCCCCAGCCGCGCTCACCGGGAAACTCTGCGAGGGGCATCAGTTCGATGGCCGTCACGCCCAGATCAGCGAGGTATGCAAGCCTCGACGCCACGCCGGCATATGTGCCTTCGGGAGTGAACGTCCCGACGTGCAGTTCGTAAATCACCGTTTCGTGCCACGGCCGGCCGCGCCAGTCGGGGGTGCGCCATTCGAACGCCGACGGATCGATCAACTCGCTCTGGCCATGGGCATCGTGAGGATTGAAACGCGATGCCGGGTCGGGCACCAGCAGGCGGGCATCGATGCGATAGCGATAGCGCACGCCCGGTGGCACGGGGTCCAGGTTCAAGGCGAACCAGCCGGCGTTGAGCCTGTCCATCGGCAACCAGGCTTCGCCCGCACCGCGATCGAGCGCAAGTTCGACCGTCGCCGCGGCTGGCGCCCACAGCCGGAACGCAGCGCCATCGTCGCCATGCAACGATGCGCCGAAGGGCATGACATGACTGCTCATCCTGGGGTGCGGCTCAAAGGTCCGGGGAATCGGGAACTAGGAAGAAAACGCCTTGGCGTTTGCCCCGACTTCGGGGTGTGCGAGGGGGCTTGCCCCCTCGCGTCGTGGATGAATCGGCTCATGGTTCGCAATTCACAGGCCCCGGTTCACGAATTTGGCTTTTAC
>Ga0080064_1001052_pt1 | contig 61903 bp, 58 predicted proteins | sample Subgrocontami54m_FD_69260 | JGI IMG/M metagenome (GOLD analysis project Ga0080064, IMG submission 69260) | Subsurface groundwater microbial communities from S. Glens Falls, New York, USA - GMW46 contaminated, 5.4 m (SPADES assembly) (version 2) ... | reverse complement strand
GGCCCCCCGCGCGCCCCGTCGCCGCGTCGGCCCGGCCCGCGCGAAGCTCGTCTTTCCAGAGCGAATGGCGCGCAGCGTCGAGGAACTCCATGGCGAAGACGCCCGCCGGATCGTGCGCCAGGACGCGTGGCGCGATGCCCGGGACCGCGCGCCGGGCGGCCTCCATCCAGCGCCATTCGAACTGATTGCGTTCCACCGGCGCTTCCCAGACTTGCGCCACGCGCAGCCGCGGCAACGCGCGCTTCACGCAGACGCTTGCGGAGCCGAGCGCGACCTGCCAGATGTCGGAGGAAACGCCGCCGGGGAGCCGCCGCGCGTGCGGCGGCTCGCCATCGGCCGCCAATCCGCTGCGTCTCAGGAACGCGAGAATGTCCTCAGGGAGCGAGTCGCTCAAGGGTCCAGCCGCCATCCCGGCGCCGGTAGAGCAGGCGGTCGTGAAGCCGGTTTTCGCGGCCCTGCCAGAATTCAATCGCCTGCGGCACGAGGCGGTAGCCGCCCCAGTTCGCCGGTCGCGGCGGCTGCTCGCCGAAGCGGCTTTCCATCTCGGCGAGCGCACGCTCGAGGAACCCACGATCCGGCACCGGGTCGCTTTGTTGCGACGCCCAGGCGGAAAGCCGGCTGCCGAGCGGACGGGACCGGAAGTAGTCATCCGAATCACGCTCCGCGACCTTCTCGGTGATCCCTTCGATGCGTACCTGGCGCTCGAGCGCAGCCCAGAAGAACACCAGGCACGCGGCGGGCCGCCGGGCAAGTTGTCGGCCCTTGCGACTGGCGTAATTGGTATAGAAGACGAAACCGCCCGATTCGATTCCCTTCAGCAGAACGACGCGGCCGTCCGGCGTGCCCTCTTCGGTGACCGTGGCGAGCGTCATCGCGTTGGCGAGCGGCACGGCGGCGTCGAGCGCGTCCTGAAACCAGCGCTCGAACTGCCGCACGGGATCGCGCTCCGCTTCGGCTTCGGTCAGACCCGCGAGGCGGTATTCCTGACGCAGATCGGCAAGGCTCATGAAGTGAATTCTATAATCGACCGATGCATGGCGTCTTTGATTCAGCGTTCGGAATCAGCACGGTGGACGCGGTTTATGACCGCGAACTGCAGACTTCGGTGCACATCGTGGTCGAGGCCGGGCGCGCGGTGGTGGTGGACAGCGCGACCGCGCCCTCGGTGCCGCGCGTGCTCTCGGCGCTCGCGGGCAAGGGCGTATCGCCCGAGGCCGTGGACTACGTCCTGCTCACGCACGTGCATCTCGATCATGCTGGCGGCGCCGGGCAATTGCTCGCGCACTGCCGCAATGCGCGCCTGACCGTGCACCCGCGTGGTGCGCGCCACATGATCGATCCCAGCCGGCTGCTGGCGGCTACGGTCGGGATTTACGGCGAGGCGGCGACGCGAAAGACCTACGGCGCAGTGCTGCCCGCGCCCGCCGATCGCGTGATCGAGACGCCGGAGGGCGCGACGCTGCGCTGGCAGGGGCGCGAGTTCCTGTTCCTCGAAACGCCCGGGCACGCCCGCCATCATTGCGTGATCCACGACTCGGCGAGCGGGCATTTGTTTGCCGGCGACTGCTTCGGGCTGTCGTACCGGGAACTGGACTGCGACGGGCGGCAGTTCGCGATCCCCACGACCAGTCCGTCGCAGTTCGATCCGCCGGCGCTGCACCGCTCGATCGAGCGCATCGTGGCGCTCGATCCCGGGGCGGTCTACGTGGCGCATTTCGGGCCGGTGCGCGACGTCGCGCGCCTGTCGCGCGATCTGCACCGCCTGATCGACGCGCACGCCGAACTCGCCCGCCGTGCAGGTGCGCACGACGCCGGACGCCTGCCACGCCTGAGGGAGGGGATTACCGGGATTTTCCTCGAGGAACGCGAGCGCCAGGGGTGGCGATTGCCGCCCGAGGCGCTGCTCGAACTCCTGGCGCTCGACATCGAACTGAACGCGCAGGGACTCGCCGCGTGGCTGGACGCGTCGGACCGCTGACGGCGCGTCGCGGCAGCCGCAGCGCGCATCAGGAAGAAAAAATTTGTCGCTAGGTCATTGACACTTCCCTCGGGATTCGGCATCGTTCGCTCACCGCTGCAGCAGGCGGGAGGATTTTCAGACGCGGTAGTTCTCAACTCGAACACAGGAGAGGATCCGATGGCGAAGAAGAAGGCGAAGAAGGCAGCAAGCAAGAAGCGCAAACCGAGTGCGGCGTTCATGAAGCCGATGACCCCGAGCGCGACGCTCGGGGCGGTGATCGGCGCAAACGCAATGCCGCGCACCGAGGTGACCAAGAAGATCTGGGGCTACATCAAGAGGAACGGGCTTCAGGACAAGAAGAACCGACGCATGATCAATGCCGACGACAAACTGAAGCCGGTGTTCGGCGGCAAGGGCCAGGTGTCGATGTTTGAAATGACCAAGCTGGTCAGCAAGCACCTCAAGTAGCCGACTTCACACTCGATCCGAAAGCCGGAGGCGATCCCTCCGGCTTTTTGTTTTTCAGAGACGGAATTCGCCGAGCCGTTTCCTGACCGGAGCGTTCTGGAGCCGCACGTAGACGGGCAGACCGTTTCGATATGGCGGGTAGTCCTCGCCGCGGATGAGCGGTTCGAGATAAGCGCGGCATTTCGCGGTAATCCCGAAGCCGTCCCGGGTGATGTAGTCGCGCGGCATCATCTTCTCGACGTTGGCGACTTTGTCGAGTTGCGCCACGCCGACGCTCCACCGGTAGGGAGCGTTCGACTTGCGCACCACGGTCGGCATCACCGCGTTGCGGCCGCCGAGTGCGAGTTCGATTGCCGCCTTGCCCATGGCGTACGACTGCTCGACGTCGATCTTCGACGCGATGTGGCGCGCCGCGCGCTGCAGGTAGTCGGCGACGCCCCAGTGGAATTTCAGATTGAGGCCCTGCTTGACGAGGTTCGCGACCACCGGCGCCACGCCGCCGAGCTGGGCGTGGCCGAACGCATCGCGCAGACCCTGGTCGGACAGGAACTTGCCGTCCGGCCCCTTGACGCCTTCGGAGACGACCACCGAGCAGTAGCCGTGCCTTCGCACCATTTCGTCCACCCGGGCGAGGAACCGATCCTGCTGGAACTCGATTTCAGGAAACAGGATGAGGATCGGGATCGCGGTGTCCCTCGTCGATGCGAGCCCGCCGGCCGCGGCGATCCAGCCCGCGTGCCGTCCCATCACTTCCAGCACGAACACCTTGGTCGAAGTCTTCGCCATGCTCGCCACGTCGAAGCTCGCCTCGCGCACCGACACCGCGACGTACTTCGCGACCGAACCGAACCCCGGACAGTTGTCGGTGATCGGCAGGTCGTTGTCCACCGTCTTGGGAATGTGCACCGCGACGATCGGGTAGCCCATGCGTTCGGAAAGCCGCGACACCTTGAGGCAGGTGTCGGCCGAGTCGCCGCCCCCGTTGTAGAAAAAATAGCCGATGTCGTGCGCTTTGAACACCTCGATGAGGCGTTCGTATTCGGTGGGATCCTTTTCGAAGCTCTTCAGCTTGTAGCGACAGGAGCCGAACGCGCCCGACGGCGTGTGACGCAGCGCCCGGATCGCAGCCGCGTTTTCCTTGCTCGTGTCGATCAGGTCCTCGGTCAGGGCGCCGATGATTCCGTTGCGGCCGGCGTACACCTTGCCGATTCTCCTTCGGTGCCTGCGTGCGGTCTCGATCAGGCCACAGGCGGATGCGTTGATGACCGCCGTAACGCCGCCCGACTGGGCGTAAAAGGCATTTCTCGCGGACATGCGTTTCTCCAGAAGAGAAGTACGCCGTCGATTTTACCGTGCGTCCCGGTCGCGCCGGCGGTGCGCGAACACGCTGCCCGAGAGCAGGAACGCGGTCATCAGCCAGTACACCGGCGCCATGCCGCCGAGCGCCGCGCCGAGCGCGCCGAATGCCAGCGGCAGAAAGGTGTGGCTTGCGTTGAGGAGCGTCGTGCGCACGCCGACCACTTCGCCCTGGCGGCCGGGCGGCGACGCGGAATACAGCAGCGCCATGATCATCGGCTGCGCGCAGCCCAGTCCGACGCCGAGCAGGAACGACAGCGCCATCAGCAGCGGCAACTGGCTGACGAACGGGAACAGCGAATAGGCGACTCCGGAAATCACCAGCGCCGCAGTGACGACGGACCATTCACGCAGCCGCCGAGCAAGCGTCGGCATGACCAGCCGCACCGCAAAAGTGGCTGCCGCGAAGGAGCCCATGATCACCCCGATGGTCGTCGCCGACAGGCCGATGCTGGAGCCGTAGATGGGGGTCACGAAGGTATAGAGGTCCCATCCGGTGGCGAGCAGCGCGCTCGCGATGAACGCGCCCCGCAGCCGCGGTTCGCGCAGCAGGTCCACGATGCGGTGGTCGCGGCTGTCGGCCCGCGGGCCGTGGCGATGCGGCAGCGCGCCGCGATTGAAATGCACGATCAGCAGTGCGGCCACGGGAAACGCCGCGAGGATGAGGAAGGCCGAGCGGTGGCCGATCGAATCGATGGAAAATCCCGCGAGCAGCGGTCCGCAGAATCCCCCGATGGAAAAGGCGAGCGAGAACCAACTGAAATTGACCGCGCGATCGGCCGGCGTTCCGAGCGCTCCGACGGCGTGATTGAGCGAAACATGCACCACCATGAACGCAGTTCCGATGAGCGTTGCCGCCAGGTACAGTCCCGGCATCGCAGGCCAGAGCCAGGGCAGGGCGAGCCCCAGGGCGAGCGCAACGCCGGACCAGGCGAGCGGACGCAACGTGCCGACGCGGTCGATCAGCCTTCCGGCGGCGACTGCCAGCAGCATCGGCAGCAGCGCGTAGAGCGCCATCAGCACGCCAATCGTGAGGGGTGAGGCGTGCTGGTGAATCGCGAACAGCGAAATCACCATCCGGCTGCCGACGAAACCCGTATGCGTCAGGACCGTCAGACTGATGATGACGGCCAGTTTCATCCGGCTTCGGCTCTACGTCGCCGCGTACGGCAGCCCGATCCAGCCGGCGAGAAACCCGGAGTCCGGCACGACAACGAATTGCCACGCGAGCAGCGTCTTCTGCCAGCGTGGCGTCGCCCGCGCCAGGGCACTACTTCAGACGCGACCGGGCGGGCGCGTCTGCAGCGCTGCGATTCGCTGCTCGATCGGCGGATGCGTCGAAAGCAGCGCCATCCAGCCCGAGGCATTGTTGATCCCGGAGGACTGGAACGCCGAGGGCAGGGCGCCCGGCTGCAGCCCGCCCAGCCGCGCGAGCGCGTTCATCATGGGACGCGGCGAGCCCAGCAGATCGGCGGACGCTGCATCGGCGCGGAACTCGCGCCGGCGCGAGAACCAGGCGACGATGATCGACGCCAGAATGCCCAGCACGATTTGCGAGACGATCACGGTGACGAGGTATCCGATACCGTAGCCGCGCTCGTTTTTCAGCAGGACGCGATCGACCAGATAGCCGATGACGCGCGACAGGAAAATGACGAAGGTGTTGACCACGCCCTGAATGAGCGTGAGCGTCACCATGTCGCCGTTGGCGACGTGGCCGATCTCGTGTCCAAGCACGGCCTCGACCTCGTCCCGGCTCATCGATTCGAGCAGGCCCGTGGACACGGCGACCAGCGCGGAGTTGCGGAACGCGCCGGTGGCGAAGGCATTCGGCTCGCCTTCGTAGATCGCCACGTCGGGCATGCCGATGCCGGCGCGCTCGGCAAGGCGCCGAACGGTTTCGACCAGCCAATATTGATTCGAGCCCTCGGTGCCGTCGATCAGCCTGGCGCCGGTGGTCCATTTCGCCATCGGCTTCGAGATCAGCAGCGAGATGAAGGCGCCCCCGAAACCGAAGATCGAGGCCACGATCAGCAGCGGAACGACCTGCAAGCCTTCCTGCGCGAGCGCACGGTCGATGCCGAGGATGCTGATGACGATGGACAGCAGAATCATCACCGCGAAGTTGGTTGCGATGAGCAGCACGATTCGTTTCATGGTCTTTGGGGTCTCCTTGGGGCCGCAGATGATACTGCAGTCTTAGGTCTTAGATGGGGTTCGCCGGGCGGGGTTCAATGGCGCGCGGCGAGAATCATCTGGGCGCCTTTTTCGGCGATCACGTAGGCCGGGGCGTTGGTATTGCCCGAGGTGATGCGGGGCATGATCGAAGCGTCCACCACGCGCAGCCGGTCGACGCCATGGACCCGGAGCGCGTCGTCGACCACGGCCATCGGGTCGGCGCCCATCCGGCAGGTCCCGACCGGGTGAAAAATCGTCGTGCCCAGTTCACCCGCCGCGCGTTCCAGTTCGGGATCCGACTCGGCCCGGGGTCCGGGGCGGAATTCCTCCGGCTGGTACTTCGCGAGCGCCTTCGCGGCCATGATGCGGCGCGTGAAACGCATCGCTTCCACTGCCACCCGGCGGTCCTCCTCGGTCGAGAGGTAGTTGAGCTTGATTTCAGGATACGCGTTCGGGTCCGGCGAAGTGATGCGCACCCAGCCTCGCGAAGTCGGGCGAAGGTTGCACACGCTCGGCGTGATCGCCGGGAACTCGTGCAGGGGATCGCCGAACTTGTCGAGCGACAGCGGCTGCACGTGCCACTCGATATTGGGCGTTGCCTGCAAGGCGTCGGTCCTGGCGAAGGCGCCCAGCTGCGAGGGCGGCATGGTGAGCGGACCGGTTCGAAACAGCAGGTACTCCAGTCCCATGGCGATCTTGCCGCTGAGGCGGTTCGCCATCTGGTTCAAGGTGCGCACGTGGCTGACCCGGTACTGCATCCGGACCTGGAGGTGGTCGTGCAGGTTCTCCCCGACGCCGGGCAGATCCTGGACGACGGCGATTCCCTGCCGCCTCAGCAGTTCGCCCGACGCGATTCCGGAGAGTTGCAGGAGCTGCGGCGAGCCGATCGAACCCGCGGCGAGTATCGTTTCGGCCTTTGCCGCCGCGAACTGATCTCGACCGCCGCGCGTGAATTCGATCCCGGCCGCACGCCGGCCGTCGAACCGGATCCGTCGCACCATCGCGCCGGTCAGGACGGTGAGGTTGGGCCGCTTCATCGCCGGCCGCAGAAAGGCGTTGGTTGCGCTCCAGCGCCGGCCGCGCCGCTGATTCATCTGGAAATAGGCGCAGCCGGAATTGTCGCCCGTGTTGAACACCTTCACCTTCGGGATGCCGCATTCGGCGGCCGCCTCCCGCCAGGCGTCGAGGATTTCCCAGGAGACGCGCGGGTCTTCGACGCGAAGCTCGCCGCCGGTGCCGTAGCCATCGGCGTCGCCGCCGGCGTAATCCTCGAGCTTGCGGAACAGCGGCAGCACGTCGCGCCAGCCCCAGCCCTCGTTGCCCAGCGCGGCCCAGTGATCGTAGTCGCCCTGCTGTCCGCGCATGTAGATCATGGCGTTGATCGCGGAGCATCCGCCGAGCACGCGCCCGCGCGCATAGTGGATCGAGCGCCCGGCCAGATGCTCGTCGGGCGAGGTTTTGTAGCACCAGTCCGTTCGCGGGTTGGCGATGGTGTAGAGGTAACCGACCGGAATGTCGATCCAGAACCAGTCGTCCTTGCCCCCGGCCTCGAGCACCAGCACGCGATGCGCCGGGTTTTCGGAAAGGCGGTTGGCGAGCAGGCAACCGGCACTGCCGGCTCCCACGATGATGAAGTCGTATTCGCCGGTCGTTTCGCTCATGACACCCCCGGTCGAATTGTAAACGCGGGGATCGAACTTCCGGGCAGGAGTCTTGCGACCTAGGTCTGCCTGCAGCAATACCTTTGGATTGCCGATTTTTGCCGCGGAAGCGAGCAAACTCCAAATCGCAGTCTGACGGCGAATCGTGGACTGCAACCCAGAGATGCCAGTCTACGTCTCCCAGCTGGCATCGGTGCTGTCCCCGGTGCGTGTCCTGCGCACCGGGGATTTTTTTCCCGGTAGCACGGCCAATCGATCAGCGCTGGGACTTGCGCTTGCGCTCCAGGATCAGGTTGCCTTCGCGCACCGACTTCGAAAAGAGTTCGGGGTACCCCGAGCGAAGCGGGCCCCAATCGGCCGCCTTCAGGCGATCGAACTCGCGGGTCGCGACGAGGTCGCTGCGCTCCTGCTGTATCGAAGCGAGCTGTTCCTTGACGAGATCCTCGATGCGCAGATCGCGCACGCGTGCCAGCCGCCCGATCGACGGCACGCGCACCCGGGCGATCGCTTTGAGGTGGTGCGGGACTTCGATCTCGGCCGCCGCGATCGCCTCGCGCACGTTGCGCGCGTTCGATATCGCAAGCGTCGCCGCACGGCCGAGTTCCTCGAGCTTGGCCAGTTCCTCCTCGAGCGCTTCGGGTTTGTCGGTGGCGGACATCGCGCGGCGGGGCTCCTGTGCGCTCAGTGTATTCCCTACCGCGCCCCGGCGGAATCGCGGAACGCAGGTTCCGCAGGCGGAGCCGCGAATCACGGAGGGTAGAATCGCCGGGTGAGGCGTACCGATTGAATGTGAGCCAGGAACCCTTCCGACACCGCCTGGCGGCGATTCTTGCGGCCGACGTCGAAGGCTACTCGCGGCTGATGGCGGTCGACGAGACCGCGACGGTCGCCTCGCTCGATGCGGCACGCACGGTGTTCCGGTCGCGGATCGAAGCGCACCAGGGCCGGATCATCGACATGGCCGGCGATTCGGTGCTGGCGGTGTTCGACACGGCCGGCGGCGCGGTCTCCGCGGCCATCGAAGTGCAATCGGAACTCGCGATCGCGGCGCAGTCGCTCCCCGAGCGCGCGCGGATGCGCTTTCGCGTCGGCGTGCACCTGGGCGACGTGATTGAAAAGGACGATGGCACGATCTACGGCGATGGCGTCAACATCGCCGCGCGGCTCGAGGCGCTCAGCGGGGCAGGCGGCGTTGCAGTCTCCGACGCGGTGCGCAGTGCCGTGCGCTATCGCCTCGCGCTCCGCTTCGAGGACCTCGGCAAGCAGCAGGTGAAGAACATTCCGCACCCGGTGCGGGCTTATCGCATCGTCGGTGAGTCCGGGACGGCGCCGCAGGGTACGCCGGCCGCAGAGGCGGCGACTCCGCTCCCGGACAAGCCGTCGATCGCGGTGCTGCCCTTCGTCAACATGAGCGGCGACTCCGAGCAGGAATATTTTGCCGATGGCATCACCGAGGACATCATCACCGACATGTCGCAGGTCTCGGGCCTGTTCGTCATCGCACGCAACTCCTCGTTCGCGTTCAAGCAGCAGAACGTGGACGTCAAGGACGTGGGGCGCAGGCTAGGCGTGCGCCACGTTCTCGAGGGCAGCGTCCGCAAGGCGGGCAGCCGCGTGCGCATCACGGCGCAGCTGATCGATGCTTCCACCGGCGGCCACGTCTGGGCAGAGCGATTTGACCGCGAGCTGGAAGACATCTTCGCGGTGCAGGACGAGGTGACGCGCCGCATCGTCGGTGTGCTCAGGGTCAAGCTGACCGACCCGGAGCAGCGGCGGCGCGAGCAGCGCGGCAAGGTCAATGCGGAGGCCTACGACTACACGATGCGCGCCCGCGGCTGCCTGCTGCAGTTCACGCCGGGTGCAGCAGAGGAAGCGCGCGCGCTGCTCAGGCGGGCAATGGAGGCCGACCCCGAATTTGCGGCGGCGTACGCGCTGCTCGGGCTGATCCACGCCACGGAATTCGTCAACGGCTGGACCGGGGCCGGGCCGAAGCATCTCGACGCGGGCTTGGCGCACGCGAGCCGTGCGCTGGAACTCGATCCGGAGCACGGGCTCGCGTTCCAGGCGCGGGCGGCGCTGACGCTGTGGCAGCGGGACTACGCGGCGGCGGAGCAGGCGGCGCGCCAGGCGATTGCGCTCGATCCGAATTTCGCGGGGGGATTCCTGTCGCTCGGACAGGTGCTCGATTTCACCGGTCGCCACGAGGCCGCGATCGAGGCGTTCGAGCGGGCGCTGCGGCTCGATCCCGAGTTCGACCTCGCGCTGCATTTTCTCGGTCGCGCGCAGGCCGGCGCCGGTCGCTTCGACGAAGCCGAGGCGAGCTTCCGGCGCCGCCTGATCCGCAACCCGCGCTCCGACATGTCGCGCGCCTACCTGGCGTCGATCTGCGGCACCCTTGGGCGCGTCGAGGAGGCCAGGCGACTCTGGGACGAAATGCTCGCGATCAATCCGGGGTTCTCCGTGGAACACCTGCGCCGCGTCCTGCCTTACAAGGATCCCGCGTGGTTCGAGCGGTTCGTCGAGGGACTGCGCCGCGCGGACCTGCTTCCCGCCGGCTGACCGGTCGCCCCGTCAGCGCGGCCGCACGAGCAGGCTTTGCGTGGAGCGCCCGATCATTCCTTCGGCGTCGAAAATCCGCGCTTCGGCGAGCCCGCCGCCGGCCGGGCCGATCAGCGTCCAGGCATCGATGCATACCCATTCGCCGCGCGCGGCACGCAGCAGGTTGATGGTGAGATCCGAATTGACGAATACGAAACGGTTGAAATCGAGCACCGCGCTGATGCCGTTGCCCGAGTCTGCGGCCACCGCAACCCGTTGCAGCGCCGTCGGCTCTTCTCCGGCGACAAGCGGGTGGCGCAATCGAAACCAGACCGCGGAAGGCCCGGTGAAGAACGAGCCTGCCGCAAGCCGGCTTTCGATCAGGTCCTGGTAGCCGGTCATGGTGCGGTTGAAGGGAAATCGTGCGGCCGCGGATTCGGAGACCCGGCGCGGCGCGTCGGGCAGCGGATGTCCCGGGAGAACGGGAGGCAGATCGAGCGTCGCCTCGCGCTGCGCGAGCGCCGTGAAGCGCGCAACTTCCTTGCCGCCCGCCTGCAGGCTGCCGGAAAAGTGAGCCGCGTTCCGCCCGGCGTATTCGGTCTGCACCGAGACGGTCAGGACGTCGATCGGGATCGGGCGGAGCAGATTGGCCGTGACGCGCGCGACGTGCGTCAACTCGAGCGGCGCAGCGAGCCGCTCGATTTCGCGCGCCACCAGCGCAATCGGCGGCCCCGCGTGCTGGTGGTCCGGATGCCACGGCCCCCGGGTGAGCGGGGTCGCCCGATAGGCGCCATTGCCCAATGCAACGAAGGCGCTCGAGGGCGCGGACTCCGCCGTCATCCTGGGCGCTCGTCCTCGGGAAACGCGGATGCGGCGCCGGCAAGCCAGGCGCGCCCGTGCGCGTACAGGCGCTCGACCACGGGACCCTTCAACTGCGGCAGGTCGAGCTTGATCGTGAACCCGTTGCGCGTCTGCAGATAGGCGAGGTGCCGGTAGCCTTCCGGAAACCTGATCAGCAACTGCGGATCGAGCCTGAGCGACACCGAAGGGTCGACCGGATCGAGCCGGTCCTTTTCGTAGATCGGCTGGCGCCGCACGATGGCCCAGCGCTGCGCGCGCATTTCGAAGAAATCGTAGAACCGTCCAGTGCATACGACGTCCACCAGCACGCCGTCGACCGGAGCGCGCTGATTGATCGTCATCTTGGTCTGTGCGATCGCCCGCGTGCCATCCACCTCGACGCTCGAGCCGCCGAGAAAGTGCAGGATGTTGACGCCGCGCGCGAATCCCGCGCGGCTCACCTCGATGAACTGCTCCGCAGGTCCCTGAAACCAGGTGGCCGTCATCCAGCCATCGGCGTGCCAGACCGTGCGGAAGCGCTCCCAGTCGCCCGCATCCCGCCAGACGGCCCAGTTGTGCACGACTTCGACGATCGCCTGGCGATCATCCACGGTCGGCACCGACAGACTTCGAAACCCGCCGTGACGCGCATGCCAGGCCGGCGATCAGCGATGCGGCAGTCCACGCCACGGCGAAGACTCCTTCTCGATTTTCGGTTGCGCATCGTACCGCAACGGTACGACCCCGGTCGCGCGGGCTGGCACAATGTGCACGATGAAACGCACGATTCGCATCCTGCCCTCTCGCGTCACGGTCGAGGGCATCGACCGCGCGCCGCACCGCGCCTTCCTGCGGGCGCTGGGCGTCACCGACGCCGACCTCGGCAAGCCGTTCGTGGGCGTAGTGTCCACGGACGGGCGCGTCACTCCCTGCAATGCGCTGCTTGGCGCGCTGGCGCGCGAAGCCTGCGAGGGGGTGCGGGAATCGGGCGGAGTGCCTTTCGATTTTGCCTCGATTTCGGTCGCCGATTCGATGTCGATGAATCATGCGGGCATGCGTTTTTCGCTGGTTTCGCGCGAACTCATCGCCGACGGGGTCGAGGCCGTGACCCTGGGACATGCCTACGACGCGCTCGTTGCGGTGGCAGGCTGCGACAAGACTCTGCCCGGACTGATGATGGCCATGGTGCGGATCAATCGGCCTTCGGTGTTCCTATATGGTGGCGCGGCGCTGCCGGGCACCTGGCGAGGCCGCGAGGTGACCGTGCTCGATACCTACGAAGCCGTGGGCGGCGTCTACGCGGGAACGGTGAAACCCGAAGAACTTGCCGAGCTCGAGCGCGCCTGCCTGCCGACCCTGGGATCCTGTCCGGGGCAATTCACCGCCAATACGATGGCGATGGTGGCGGAGACGCTCGGCCTTGCGCTCCCCGGCAGCGCCACCCTGCCTGCGGTGGATCCTGGGCGTGCGGCAATGGCGCGGGATTGTGGACGTGTCGCAATGGACATTCTGCGCAATGGCGCGCCGCTGCCGCGAGAACTGGTCACGCGCAAGAGCCTGGAAAACGCCTGCGCCGCGGTTGCCGCGACCGGCGGTTCGACCAACGCCGGCCTGCATATCCCCGCGATCGCCCACGAAGCCGGCATCCGGTTCGATCTCGACGATTTTTCGCGCATCGCCCGTCGCACGCCCCTGATCGCGGACATGAAACCGGGCGGACGTTTTCTGGCGAAGCATCTGCACGAGGCCGGGGGCGTGTACACGGTGCTGAAGGAACTGCTGCGGCGGGGCGCGCTTCACGGCGATTGCCTGACGCTTTCCGGAAGCACGCTGGAACGGGCGCTCGCCTCGCATCCGGGCCCGGACGGTGAAGTCGTGCGCCGCGAGCCGTTGCTTCCGACCGGAGGCGTGGTCGTGCTGAAAGGCAATCTCGCGCCAGACGGCGCGCTTGTCAAGGTCGCCGGTCTGAAGAAACGGGAGTTTGCCGGACCTGCGCGCGTCTTCGACTCCGAAGAGCGCTGCGCAGACGCGGTTCGCCGGCGAACCTATCGCGCCGGCGAAGTGCTCGTGATCCGCTACGAAGGGCCGAAAGGCGGTCCGGGAATGCGTGAAATGCTCGGCGTGACGGCGCTTCTCGTCGGCCAGGGAATGGGCGAAGACGTCGCGCTCGTCACCGACGGGCGATTTTCCGGCGCGACGCGCGGATTGATGATCGGATACGTTTCGCCCGAAGCCGCGCTCGGCGGTCCGCTCGCGCTGGTGAGGAACGGCGACCGGATTCGAATCGACGCGATGCGCGGCCGGATCACCCTCGAAATTCCGGCGGGCGAACTTGCGCGCCGGCGCCGCGCGTGGCGCGCGCCGCGGCGTCCCGAGCTTTCGGGCGCGCTGGAAAAATACGCGGCGCTCGTCGGTTCGGCGTTTCGCGGCGCAGTGACGCATCGCGGCGGCGGTCGGCGCCGCCGTTGAGCGGCGCGCGAATTCGCGGATGTCAAGATTTGCGCTGCCGCGCGAAAGAATTTTTGTTGACTGCGGCGTCTCAGCAACAACTACGCCAGCTTCGCGCAAAAAATTTGCGCCAACACACCCAAAAGCGATTGTGCTCGCGAATCTGTGCCGATATGATGCGCGCACGTTCGAGGCGAGGCGTAGGCAACCGCGCGGACGCAGGAGCGAGGACGGTGCCCGGCTTCCCGGCCGGGAGCAAAAGGGGAGAACGGATGCCATCGGTAGTCACCAAGTCGGACCTCGTCGAGGCGGCCGCGAAAGCGAGCAATCTCAGCAAGTCCGCAGCGGGCGAAGCCGTGAACGCAGTGTTCGATGCGATCGTCTCCGGCGTGGCGAAGGGCAAGCGAGTGACCGTGGTCGGGTTCGGGACGTTTCTGCCGCGAAAGCGCAAGGCACGCCTCGGCCGCAATCCTGGGAGCGGCAAGGAAATCAAGATATTGGCGAAGACACTTCCCGCATTCGCTGCGGGTCAGGGTTTCAAGGACGCGGTATCGGGCCGCTAGCCGCGGGCGCCTGAAGAAGAGTTGACCAGGGCTGCGAAGATCGTTTCGCAGCCCTTTGTTTTTGCGTGGTCGTTGCAAAGCAGCATGCGAGTTGGCAGAATCCCGCCACCGAGTCCGCGCGATCATGAACAACCTGCTCATCCTCACGCTTGACAGCCACGGCGTGCCGCATCGCTGGGTGAGCTGGCAGCAAGCCTGTTTCTATTACGCCAAGAACCTGGTCGCCTGGACGCTCGGCGAGCGCACGTTCACTTTCCACGGCGGGATTTCGCGCTTCACCGGCGAGCGTTCGAGCATCACGGCGCACTCGATCATTGCGATCAAGGGCAAGGCGCATGCGGCGCGCGGGTTCCAGCACGTGCCGCCGCTCAACAACCGCGAATTGTTCCGGCGGGACCGCCACATGTGCGGTTACTGCGGCGGCGAATTCGGCTTTTTCCGCCTGACCCGCGACCATATCACGCCCCTGTCGCGCGGCGGCAGCGACACCTGGATGAACGTGGTCACCGCCTGCCGTCACTGCAACGGGCAGAAGCGCAATCGGCTGCCGCAGGAGTCCGGGATGGAGCTGCTCTACGCGCCGTACGTGCCCAACAAGGCGGAATTCCTGATCCTGACCAACCGGCGCATCTTCGCCGACCAGATGGAGTTCCTCAAGCAGCACGTCGCGGCGCACTCGCGGCTCGTCCTGTCGCCTGGCTGATTTCTGGCGCAACAGCGGTTTCCGGCTCCTCGTGCGCGACGCGACGGGGCGGCTGGCAATCACCGACGATTTCCTGCGCGCGTATTACCTGCGTCCGGAAGTGCATCCGGTCGAGGAGTCCTGCGACGCCGAACGCGCGCTGCATGCCGCGCTGATGCAGGCGCCGCGACGCGCGGTCGAACCGGGCGAACTCGATGCGATTGCGGATGCCGACGCGCGCGACAACTATCGCGTCGTGCTGCGTTTTCGCGACCGGCTGCTCGCGGCGGGGAACGCCGAGACCTGCTACGCCTCGCTGTTCCACGGCACCGGAGGAGTGGACGTGCCGCCGCTGTTCGTCGACCAGCTGGCGCACGTGATCCTTCGCAACATCCTGGACCGGCGCGACGACCCGCTCGAAGCGCGCGCGGCGGAGATCTTCTTCCGCGAGCAAAAGGCGACGCTGCGCGAGGGACACGTGCTGCTCGCGGATTTCGAGACGCTCGAAATGCAGGCCTCCGGGTCGCGCTACGGCAGCCTCGGGCGCCTGATCGTCGAGGCGAGGGGGGAGATCGCGAGCGTGAATCTCGAGGTTCTCGATCGCGCGAACGCGCCGCTTTACTGGGAGCGCGAATCGCGCCACGACCTGGTGATCAGCCTGAATTACGGGCAGGCGGCGACCGCGGCGTTGGCGCGCGTCATTGCGGCCTGGGTCGGACATTTCTTCTGCATCGAAGTGAGGGTCGAGCCGGTGCGCGCGATCGAGGAGGCGAAGTGGGCGTGGCACCTCGGGCTGGACGCCACGTCGACGGCGATTCTGAACCAGCTGTGGCGCGGGGAAACCGTCGAGCAGGGCGAGTTGCGTCGTATCGTTGCGCTGTTTCGACTCGAGTTCGCCGACGCAAGCCTGGTGCGCCCGGAGGTCGGGGGACGACCGGTGTATCTCGCGCTGTCCTCGGACCAGCGCGATGTGGTTCGAATGAAGCCGCAGAATCTGCTGACCAACCTGCCGCTCGCGGCGCGGTCGTGAAGCCCGCCTACTGGGACCGCGCCAAACGCGCGCTCGCGCAGCGCGACCCGGTGATGCGGGAGATCATCCGGTGCCACCCGCGCACGCACCTGATGTCCCGGGGCGACGCGTTCCAGACGCTTGCGCGCTCGATCGTCGGGCAGCAGATCTCGGTGAAGGCCGCGCAGTCCGTGTGGGAGCGCGTGGCGCGCGCAGCGTCGCCGGTGACCCCGCGGACCGTCCGTGCGCTCGATGCCGAGGCACTGCGCGGCTGCGGACTGTCGGTGCGCAAGGCCGAATACCTCGGCGATCTGGCGCGGGAATTTGCCGAAGGTCGCGTCCGCGCGCAGCGCTGGGCGGAACTGGACGACGAGGAGGTCGTCGCCGACCTGGTCCGGCTGCGAGGCATCGGCCGCTGGACCGCGGAGATGTTCCTCATCTTCAATCTGATGCGGCCTGACGTGCTGCCGTGCGCCGACCTCGGGTTGCAGCGCGCCGTGAGCCTCGCCTACCGGCGCGGGCGCCCGGTGAGCGAAGCGACGATCCGCCGCGTCGCGCGCGACTGGCAACCGTGGCGCTCCGTCGCAACCTGGTACCTGTGGCGGTCGCTCGATCCCCTGCCAGTGGAATACTGAGATCGATGGAAACCCCTTTGCGGCGCACCGGAAAGCGCGCCGGATGCGACCCCGAGGTCGTGGTGGACTAGAATCCGGACCGCATGAAGACCTCGTTTCTCGATTTCGAGCAGCCGATTGCCGAGCTGGAGGCCCGCATCGAGGAACTGCGTTACATGCAGGACGATTCGGCGCTCGATATTTCCGAGGAGATCTCGCGCCTCACCAAGAAGAGCCAGGCGCTGACGCGGGAGATCTACGCCAAGCTTTCGCCGTGGCAGGTGGCGCAGGTCGCGCGGCATCCTCAGCGCCCCTACACGCTCGATTACGTGCAGTCGCTCTTCTCCCAGTTCGAGGAACTTCATGGCGACCGCTGCTTCGCCGACGACGCCTCGATCGTCGGCGGCCTGGCGCGCTTCGATGGCGCGCCCTGCGTCGTCATCGGGCAGCAAAAGGGGCGCGACACCAAGGAAAAGATCCTGCGCAATTTCGGGATGCCGCGTCCCGAGGGTTACCGCAAGGCGCTGCGGCTGATGAAACTGGCGGAAAAATTCAGCCTGCCGCTGTTCACGTTCGTCGATACGCCGGGCGCGTATCCGGGAATCGATGCCGAGGAACGCGGCCAGTCCGAGGCGATCGGGCGGAATCTGTTCGAGATGGCGCGGCTCAGGACTCCGATCATCGCCACGGTGATCGGCGAGGGCGGCTCGGGCGGCGCGCTCGCGATCGCCGTAGGCGACGTCGTCCTGATGCTGCAGTACGCGACCTACTCGGTGATTTCGCCCGAAGGCTGCGCCTCGATCCTGTGGAAAAGCGCCGACAAGGCGCCGGAGGCCGCGGAGACGCTCGGAATCACCGCCAGCCGCCTCAAGACGCTGGGGGTGATCGATCGCGTGGTGCCGGAGCCTGCGGGCGGCGCGCACCGCGATCCGCAGGCGGCCGCGGCCGCACTGAAGAAGGCGCTCGGCGAGGCGTTCGCGCAGTTGCAGGGAAAAAAGCCCAAGGCGCTCGTCGAGGAGCGGCTCGAGCGCCTGATGGGTTATGGCAAGTACAAGGAATCGGCCGCGCGCTGAACGCGTCCCGCAAGCCGTGCGCGCGACGCTGCTCGCGCACGCGCTGCGCAGCAAACGCGTCGTGGTGGCGCTCTCGGGAGGTGTCGATTCGGTGGTGCTGCTTCATGCGCTGCGCGAGGTGGCGCCGGAACTCGGCATTCGCGTCGCTGCGGTGCACGTCGATCACGCGCTGAGCCCGAACGCCGGAGGCTGGAGTCGCTTCTGCCGCGCGCTGTGCCGCCGCTGGCAGGTCCCGCTCACGGTGAGACGCGTGCGCGTCGTGCGCGCCGGAGCCGGCCTCGAGGCGGCGGCACGCAATGCCCGTTACGAAGCGCTCTGCCGCAGCCGCGCCGGCGCGATCGCGCTGGCGCACCAGCTCGACGATCAGGCCGAAACGGTGCTTCTGAATCTGCTGCGAGGCGCCGGCCTCGCCGGCGCACGCGGCATGCCGGTGTCGCTCGAGCGGCGCGGGCGGCTGCTGATCCGGCCGCTGCTCGAGCTGCCGCGCGAAAGAATCATGGAGTACGCGCGCGCCAATGCGCTGCAATGGGTCGAGGACGAAACCAACGACGACGTGAGGCTGAAGCGCAATTTCCTGCGTCATCGGGTGGCGCCCAGGCTCGCGGAGGGCTTTCCGCGGTGGCGCGAACAGCTCGCGCGCGCCGCGCGCCATTTTGCCTCCGCCGATGCGGACGGCAACCGGCTGCTGCGGACGTTCCTCGCGGAGCGCGGCCTGCGCGCACCGAGCGAATCGCGCCTGGCCGAGATGCTGCGGCAGATTACCGGCGCGCGACGAGACGCGCGCGTCGCGCTGCGCCACGACGGCACGGTGCTGCGCGTTCACCGCGACCGCGTGGCACTGACATCCGGGGAGGCGCCGGCGCCGTTTTCGCCGGTCCGCTGGAACGGCGAGCGGCGCCTCGCGCTCGCCGCGCTTCGCGGCGAGTTGCGTTTTCGGCGAGTGCGCGGCGACGGAATCGACCCGGCACGCATTGAAGGCGAAGCACTTACCGTACGGCTGCGCTCCGGCGGCGAGCGCCTGCAGCCCGATGCGCGCAGACCCCGGCGCACGCTCAAGAATCTGTTCCAGGAGGCCGGCGTGCCCGCCTGGGAGCGCGGACGGCTGCCGCTGTTGTTCTGCGGGCGGGAACTGGTCTGGGCACCGGGTCTCGGCGTGGACCGTCGCTTTCGCGCGGGTCCACGCCAACGCGGGTTCGTGCCGCAGTGGTGCGCGCACGATTGAGCAGGAACGCCTCCCGCGCGGCGATCGAGATCTGCGGCAGTTCCTCCCAGGCGCGCGCCATTCGCAAGCCCAGAAAAGCGATTTCGCGGCGCTGAACCAGGGTGGCGGAATCGTTCGCCCAGCGCCGGGCGTCCTTGAGGTCGGCTCCGGCGGAGAAACAGCCGCCGCGACCCGTGACGATGACGACGTCGACGTCGTCGCGCACCGAGAGATCGCCTGGGCATTGGATCAATTCGCGCATGACTTCGGTGGAGAGCGCGTTGCGCTGCGCCGGGCGGTTTAGCAAAACCCGCGCGACGCGCCGCGAAATCCTGCAGCTCAGCGTTCCATACATCGGCGCAACCCCTTGTTTTTACGAGTAAGAGGGCTTCTCCATGATATACTTTCCAACTTTCCCGGAAACCCCTGGTGGAGGCAGTTCGATGGCACTGGAACGAACCCTTTCGATCATCAAGCCCGACGCCGTAGGCAAGAACGTCATCGGGCAGATTCTGGCGCGATTCGAGGGCGCGGGCCTGAAAGTCGTGGCGGCGCGCATGATGCTGCTGTCGCGCCCAGAGGCGGAAGGATTCTACGCGGTGCATCGGGAGCGGCCGTTCTTCAGGGATCTGGTCGAATTCATGACCTCGGGGCCGGTGATGGTGCAGGTGCTCGAAGGCGAGGGCGCGATCGGGCGCAATCGCGAACTGATGGGCGCGACCGACCCGAAGAAGGCGGCCGCCGGAACGATTCGCGCCGATTTCGCCGCTTCGATCGACGCCAACGCGGTCCACGGCTCCGACGGTCCCGACACCGCGCGCACCGAGGTCGCGTATTTCTTTCCCGCGTGCGAGGTTTTTCCGCGTTGAGCGGCCGGCGATGAAGGTCAATCTGCTCGATTTCGATCGCGCTGCCCTGGAGCGTTTTTTCGCCTCGATCGACGAGAAACCCTGGCGTGCGCGCCAGGTGCTGCGCTGGATTCACCAGCGCGGCGCGGCGGATTTCGACGCCATGACCGACGTCGCGAAGAGCCTGCGCGCGCGCCTGGCCGAGACCGCAGAAATCCGCCTGCCCGAATTGGCGGGCGATGCGGTCGCCGCGGATGACACGCGCAAATGGCTGCTCAAGGTCGACGCCGCGAACTCGGTCGAAAGCGTCTTCATTCCGGAGAAAGGCCGCGGCACGCTGTGCATGTCGAGCCAGGCCGGTTGCGTGCTCGACTGCGCGTTCTGCTCGACGGGAAAACAGGGATTCAACCGCAACCTCTCCAGCGGCGAGATGGTGGCGCAGCTTTGGATCGCGAACCGGGCGCTCGGCCGAAAGCAGGGCGCCGAGCGCCCGATCACCAACGTCGTGATGATGGGGATGGGCGAACCCCTGCTCAACCTGGATGCCCTGATCCCGGCGCTGCGACTGATGCTCGATGACGACGCCTACGGTCTTTCGCGGCGCCGCGTGACGGTGTCCACCTCCGGAATCATCCCGGGCATGGACCGCCTCGCCGAGGAATGTCCCGTTGCGCTCGCGGTGTCGCTGCACGCGCCGGACGACGAGCTGCGCGAGCGCCTGGTGCCGGTCAACCGCAAGTATCCGATCCGCGATCTGCTCGCGGCCTGCCGGCGCTACCTGGAAAGGGCGCCGCGGGACTTCATCACCTTCGAGTACGTGATGCTCGATGGAGTGAACGATCGCGACGCGCAGGCGCGCGAACTGTTGCGGATCGCGGCGCGGGTGCGATGCAAGTTCAACCTGATCCCGTTCAACCCGTTTCCCGGGTCTTCGTTTCGCCGCTCCAGCCCGGAGCGGATCCGCGCCTTCGCTGCGGTGCTGCAGCGTGCCGGACTGACGGTGACGACGCGCAAAACGCGCGGCGACGCGATCGACGCCGCATGCGGGCAGCTGGCCGGCGATGTCACCGATCGCACCCGACGCACTGCGCGACCGGCACGGATTCCGATTGTGGAGTTGAACGCATGACGCGCTTTTCGTGGCTGGTCCTCGCTGCAACGCTGTTCGGTTGCGTGGCACCTCAACAGCAACCTGAGCTGACCGTGGACACGGGCGTCAACCGGGGTGAGACTGGAGATCCAAGGAACCGAGCGCGGTTGCACACCGAACTCGCGGCGCTTTACTTCAGTCGCGGCAACATGGCGGTGGCGCTGGAGGAACTGCGGATCGCGGTTGCGGCGGACCCGACCTTCCCGCCGACCTACGGGGTATTCGGATTGGTGTACATGGAGCTGCGGGAAAACAAGCTCGCAGAGCAGAGTTTCCAGAACGGCCTTCGAATTTCGCCGCAGGACCCGGACCTGAACCACAATTACGGCTGGTTCCTGTGCCAGACCAGTCGCGAGGCCGAATCGCTCAAGTACTTCCGGAACGCGCTCGCCAATCCGCTGTACGCGAGGCCGTGGCGCTCGAATTCGGCTGCCGGGACCTGTGCGATGCGTGCCGGCAACGTGACGGAAGCCGAACGGTATTTCGAGGGCGCGCTCAAGGACGAACCCGACGAGTTGGCGTCGCTGCTGCAGCTGGCGCAGATCCGTTACCGGGAGAACCGGTTCGAGGACGCCCGACGCCTGGTGTCCCGGTTCAACCGCCTGGTCGATCCTACGGCGGAGTCGCTGTGGCTCGCGTTGCGCATCGAGCGCAAGCTGAACGCGCCCGTCGCCGAGCAGGCGTTCGCCAATCAGTTGCGGCGGCGCCATCCGGCGTCGCGCGAATATCAGCTTCTGCAGCGCAATGAATACGACGACTGAGCCGGCGCGGCCCGAGGCAGCGGAATCGGCCCGGGCACCGACGCCAAACGGGGTCGGCGAGACGCTTGCGCGCGCGCGCTGTTCGGTCGGGCTGTCGGTCGAGGATGTCGCGCAGCAGTTGAAATTCAACGTTCGCCAGATCGAGGCCCTCGAAGCGGAGCGTTTCGGCGAGCTGCCGGCGCGAGTGTTCGCGCGCGGCATGGTGCGAAGCTACGCGCGCCTGCTCAAGCTCGATCCGGAACCGCTGCTGCTGCGCGTCACGGATGGGTTTGCCGCACCCGCGGAGGCGGCCGAGGCGGTTCCGTTCCGCAAGCCGATCCCCTTCTCCAACAGCGCGCGCCGCGTCAATCTCAGCTACGCCCTGCCTTCGATCGCGGCGCTTGTGGTGATCGCCGCGGTGGCGATCCAATGGGCGCAGGAGGGCGCCTCCGGAAGCGGCCTGAGTTTCGTTCCGGCGACGCGACTGCCGCCGCTCGAACCAGCGGCTGCGCCCGATGCCGCGCGCTCGCAGTTGGCTTTGGTGGGAACGCCGCTGGCAGTCGCCACGCCCGAGGTGATTGCGCCGGAGCCGCGGCCCCCTGCGCCGGCCGTGACGGCGGATCTGCGCATCACGCTGCAGTTCGCGAGGACCGCGTGGGTGGAAGTGCGCGGCGCTAACGGCGCGGTGCTGCTTTCGCAGCTGAACGCTGGCGGAACGACGCGTGTGGTCGAGGGCACCCGGCCTTTCAGCCTGGTCATCGGCAATGCGCAGCACGTGAAACTCATGGACGGCGAGCGCGCGATCGATCTCGACCGGTACACGCGCCAGGACGTCGCCCGCCTGACTCTGGAATGACGGACGCGATTCGCAGAGTTTCGCGGCAGGTGCGGGTCGGCCCGGTGCGGATCGGCGGCGACGCGCCGATCGTGGTGCAATCGATGACCAACACCGACACCGCCGACGCCGGGGCGACCGTCGGCCAGGTGGTGGACCTGTGGCGCGCCGGCTCCGAGCTGGTGCGCATCACGGTGAATACGCCGGAGGCGGCGGCGCAGGTCGCGCGGATCCGCGAGCGGCTCGATGCCCTCGGCTGCGACGTTCCGCTGGTCGGGGACTTCCATTTCAACGGACACCGGCTCCTCACCCGGTATCCGGACTGCGCCCGAGCGCTCGCCAAGTACCGGATCAACCCGGGAAACGTCGGCAGGGGCGCCAGGCGCGACGAGCAGTTCGCCGCCATGATCGAGGTGGCGCTGCGGCACGACGCCGCGGTGCGAATCGGCGTCAACTGGGGTTCGCTCGACGCCGAACTGCTGGCGCGAATGATGGACGAGAACGCGCGCCGCCCCACGCCGCTCGCGTCGGCGGAAGTCATGCGCGAGGCGCTGATCGCGTCGGCGATCGAATCCGCGGCGCAGGCCCGGTCGCTCGGACTGCAGGCGGAGCGCATCGTCATCTCCTGCAAAGTGAGCGGCGTGCAGGACCTGATTGCGGTTTACCGCGAACTCGCTCGCCGCTGCGATTACGCACTGCACCTCGGCCTGACGGAGGCCGGAATGGGATCGAAAGGCATCGTCGCTTCGAGTGCCGCCATGGCGGTGCTGCTGCAGGAGGGGATCGGCGACACGATCCGGGTTTCGCTCACTCCGGAACCCGGCGGCGACCGCACGCGAGAGGTCCTGGTTGCGCAGGAACTGCTGCAGAGCCTGGGGTTGCGATCGTTTGCCCCGATGGTGACCGCTTGCCCGGGATGCGGGCGCACCACCAGCACGGTGTTCCAGGAACTCGCCGACCGGATCCAGAATTATCTCCGCGCGCAGATGCCGGCTTGGCGGGAGCTTTACCCGGGCGTCGCCGAGATGCGCGTCGCGGTGATGGGTTGCGTCGTCAATGGACCCGGCGAGTCCAAGCACGCCGACATCGGCATCAGCCTGCCGGGCACGAACGAATTTCCGGTCGCGCCCGTGTACGTCGACGGCGAGAAGACCGTGACGCTGAAAGGCGAGCGCATTCCGGAGGAATTCATGGCTCTGGTCGAAGAATACGTGCGGCGGAACTTTGCGCCCGGCGCCGTGCGGCATCGCCAGGAGCACTCGATTCGCATCAAGGCCGTGTCGTGAGCGAGCCGTTGCAGGCGGTCCGCGGCATGAACGACGTGCTGCCGGAGGAAGCGGCGCTATGGCTCGCGTTCGAGCGCCGGATCGAGGGGTGGCTCGAGCGCTGGGGCTACCGCAATATCCGCATGCCCCTGGTGGAACCGACGGCACTGTTCCGGCGTGCGATCGGGGAGTCGACCGACATCGTCGAGAAGGAGATGTATTCCTGGCGCGACGAGCTGAACGGCGAGGATCTGACGCTGCGACCGGAGGGCACGGCGTCCTGCGTGCGCGCGGCGATCGAGCACAATCTGCTCTACGACGGACCCAAGCGCCTCTGGTATTCCGGTCCGATGTACCGGCACGAGCGTCCGCAGAAGGGCCGCTATCGCCAGTTTCACCAGTACGGGGTCGAGGCGCTCGGCTATTCCGGACCGGACGTCGACGCTGAACTGATCGTCATGTGCGCGCGACTCTGGCGGGAACTGGGGCTCGAGGGCGTCCGCCTGGAACTGAATACGATCGGCTCGCCCGAGGAGCGCGCGCGCTACCGCGCCGACCTCGTCAGGCACCTGGAGGCGAACGCCGAGCGCCTGGACGCCGACGCGAAGCGGCGCCTGCACAGTAATCCGCTGCGCGTGCTCGATTCGAAGAATCCTGTGGTGCAGGAGGTGGTCGCGCGCGCGCCGGAGATGATGCGCTACCTCGGGGAGGCGTCGGTCGCGCATTTCGACGGCCTGAAGAAGTTGCTGGCGGGCGCGGGCGTCGGGTTCACGATCAATCTGAAGCTGGTGCGCGGGCTGGACTATTACAACCTGACCGTGTTCGAATGGATTTCGGACTCGCTCGGCGCGCAGGGCACGGTCTGCGGCGGCGGGCGATACGATGGATTGTTCGCGCAACTCGGCGGCAAGCCGGCCCCTGCGATCGGATTCGCGATGGGCTGCGAACGGCTCGTCGCGCTGATGCGTGATTCGGGCCACGCGCCGGGTGCGCGTGCACCCGATGCCTACGTCGTGCATCAGGGCGAGGGTGCGCTGGAGTCGGCACTCGCGTTGAGCGATTCGCTGCGTAGCGCGGGGTTCGCGGTAATCCAGCACGCCGGCGGCGGCAGTTTCAAGTCCCAGATGAAGAAGGCCGACGCCAGCGGTGCGAGGCTCGCGCTCATCGTCGGCGAAGACGAAGTCCGCGCCTCTGAAGTCACGCTCAAGCCGCTGCGCGACGGCCGGCCACAGCGGCGCGAATCCTGCGCCACACTCACCGCGCGCCTTGCGCAACTGCTTGAGGGCAACTGAACATGGCACCGCAGAATCTGGATCTCGAAGAACAGGAACAGCTCGCCACGCTCAAAGGGTGGTGGCACGACAACGGCAATTTCGTCTTCGCGCTGATCGCGGCGGTGTCGCTGGGCATCGCGGCCTGGCAGGGCTGGAACTGGTACCAGCGCAACCACGCGTTCCAGGCGAGCGCGCTGTACGAGTCTCTGGCAAGAGGCGTGCGCGCGGGTGATGCCAAGGCGGTGCGGGATGCTTCCGGCACCCTCGCGGAGAGCTATCCGCGGACGCTTTACGCGGCGATGGGGACGCTGACCAGTGCACGGTTCCTCGCCGACCGCGGCGAGGCGAAGAATGCCAAGGCGCAGCTGGAGTGGGTGATCGAGCGCGCGACCTCCGCGGACTTCCGCGATCTCGCGCGGCTTCGACTGGTGGCGCTACTCCTCGACGAAAAGGCCTACGACGCGGCGCTCAAGCAGCTCGAGGCGAAACCCGCAGGTGCCTACGCCGCGCAGTTCGAGGCTGCGCGCGGCGACGTGCTCTTCGCCAAAGGCGAGGCGAGCGAGGCGAAGGCTGCGTATCGCGAAGCGCTCAACAAGGCGGGAACGGGGAACGACGCGTTACGCCAAAGCCTGCAACTGCGCATCGACGCGCTCGGAGGCTGATGATGGCACGCAAGATTGCCGCTGCGTTCGTGATCCTCGCGCTGGCTGGATGCTCCAGCGCACCGAGCTGGAATCCGCTCGACTGGTTCGCCTCGCAGCCCGAAGGCGCGAAGCCCGCCGTGCTGACGCCGATCGCGGCGACTCGCAGTGTGCGGGCGCTGTGGACGGCGAACGTCGGCAGTGGCGACACGTTCGTGTTCGAGCCGATGCTCGCCGGTGACAGCGTTTATGCAGCGGCGCGCGACGGCACGGTGGTGCGGATCGATGCCGCGACGGGACAGGTGCGCTGGCGAGCCAACGCCGGCGCCCGGCTCTCGGCGGGCGTCGGCGCCGACGCCCGCGTGGTTGTGGTGGCGACCGACGAGGGCGAAGTGATCGCGCTCGAAGCGCAGAACGGTGCCCCGCGCTGGCGCACGCGCGTCTCGAGCGAGGTGCTGGCGCGACCGGTGGTCGGAGACGACCTGGTGGTGGTGCGCAGCGCCGACAGCCGCGTCTTTGCGTTCAACGCGGCGGACGGCAAGCGGCGCTGGGTTTATCAGCGCGCGGCTTCGTCGCTCTCGGTGCGAATGCCGGCGGGCGTCACGCTTCACGAAGGATTCGTATTCGGCGGATTCCCCGGCGGAAAACTCATCGCGCTCACCACGAACACTGGCGCGTTGCGTTGGGAAGTGACCGTCGCGCTGCCGAAGGGCGCCACGGAACTCGAGCGCGTCACCGACGTCGTCGGCGAGCCCGCAATGCAGCGCCGCGAAGTCTGCGTGGGCGCATTCCAGGGCCGTATCGCCTGCTACGAGTGGCAAAGCGGAACGCAGCAGTGGGCTCGCGACATCTCCACGCTGACCGGCGTATCGATCGACGCCGGCCACGCCTACCTGAGCGATCAATCCGGCGCCGTGCACGCTTTCGATCGCAGCGACGGCCGCAGCGTGTGGAAGCAGGATCGGCTTGCCAACCGGCGCCTGACGCTGCCGCGGCCGCTCGGCGCCGAGATCGCGATCGGCGACCTCGAAGGCTTCGTGCATTTCCTGTCGCGCGACTCGGGCGCGTTCGTCGCTCGCATCGCGACCGACGGCAGCCCGATGCGCGCCGCGCCGATCGCCATTCCCGGCGGCTTGCTGGTGCAGACCCGAAACGGCGGCCTGTTCGCGCTCGGCCTGCAGTGATCGCGGCCGCACGGCGGAACGCGTGAAGCCCGTCATCGCCCTCGTCGGGCGGCCCAACGTCGGCAAGTCGACGTTGTTCAACCGGCTCACACGCAGCCGCGACGCCATCGTGGTCGATGTTCCCGGGGTGACGCGCGACCGCCATTACGGGGAAGGCCGCCTGGGCGGCCGCCCGTTCTTCGCGATCGACACCGGTGGCCTCGAGCCGGCGGCGAAGGAGGACATCTTCGTCGAGATGGCGCGCCAGACCGAGCAGGCGATCGCCGAGGCCGACGCGGTGGTCTTCATCACCGACGCACGCAGCGGCCTCGCTGCGGGGGACCGCGTCATCGCCGGACGGTTGCGCCGCCTCCAGAAGCAGGTTTGGGTCGCGGCAAACAAGAGCGAGGGCATGGCGCACGAAACCGCGATCGGCGAGTTTCACGAGCTGGCGCTGGGCGCGCCGGCGGCAATCTCGGCGGCGCACGGCGAGGGGGTCAGGGAACTCATCGAGGCGGTGCTGGCGAAATTCCCCGAATCGCCCGAGCGCGAGGTTTACGAGAAGGACGACCATCCGCGGGTCGCGGTCGTCGGGCGGCCGAACGTGGGGAAGTCCACACTGGTCAATGCGCTGGTCGGCGAGCAGCGGGTGATCGCGTTCGCCGAACCCGGCACCACCCGCGATCCGATCGAGGTGCCGTTCGAGCGCGCCGGCCGGCGCTACACGCTGATCGACACCGCGGGCCTGCGCAAACGCGGCAAGGCGGGCGAGGACGTGGAGCGCTTTTCGATCGTCAAGACGCTGCAGGCGATCGAGGCGTCGAACGTCGCGGTGATGGTGCTTGATGCGCTGGAGGGCGTGAGCGACCAGGATGCGCACGTCGCGGGGTTCATCCTGGAGCGCGAGCGCGCCGTGGTGATCGCCGTGAACAAGTGGGACGCCGCCGACCGCGATCTGCGCGCGCGAATCAAGACCGAACTCGTCTGGAAACTCGGCTTTCTCGATTTCGCAGAGCTGCATTTCATCTCCGCGCTCGACGGTAAGGGCCTCGGCGCGGTGATGCGGTCCGTGGACGCGGCGTACGCCGCCGCGATGGCGAAGCTGTCGACGCCGCGCCTGACGCGAACCATGATCGCAGCGGTCGCGCGGCAGGCGCCGCCGCGCAAGGGCTATGCGCGGCCCAAGCTGCGCTACGCGCACCAGGGCGGATCGAATCCGCCGCGCATCATCATCCACGGCAATTCGCTCGATCACATCTCCGACGCCTACCGCCGCTACCTCGAGGGCGTGTTTCGCCGCACCTTCAAGCTGGTCGGCACGCCGCTCGCGATCGAGTTCCGCACCGGGCGCAATCCCTACGCGCCGCGGAAGTCAAAATAGCAACTGGTGGAGGAAGCGCCCCGGGGCGAGGGCGCCGGCCCCGGCGCCCATCAGACCGAGCACGGTGCCGATCATGAATTTCCGGTGCGCCGACACGTTGCCGCGGCGGATGAACCAGATCGCGGCCGCCAGGTTGAGCAGCACGAAGATGGACAGCAGGTGTATCAGCGAGAAACGCCCACCGCTGCTGATCCCCGTGATCCAGAACGAAGACACCGCGGCGATTCCCAGGGCGGCGACCCAGGCGCGACCCAACGCCACATGCGACCGCGTTCCCTTCGGCCGCAACATCTGTGCCGCTCCGAGGACGACCGCGGGCAGCACCGCAGCGAGGTGGATGGCGCTGGCGAAAGTCAGTTCCCGGATCACGCCGAATGTGCTATGTTGTCAATGACAACATTAATTTAACGGGCAATGTAGCCAATGTCAACATCGAAGCGCGCGAGAACTGACTACCACCACGGCGATCTGGCGGGCGCGGTCCTGCAGACCGCGGGAAAGGTTCTCGAGGAGCAGGGCGTCGAGGGCCTGAGGATGCGGGATCTGGCGCGGCGTGCGCAGGTTTCCCACAACGCGCCCTACCGTCATTTCCCGGAGCGCGAGAGCCTGCTGGCGGCACTCGCGGCGGAAGGATTCGCCATGCTGGGGCGCGCGCAGCAGGCCGCGCGCACGGCAGGCGATCTGCGCGCCATGGGCGAGGCTTACGTCGCGTTCGCCCTGGCGCACCCGCAGCGTTTTCGCCTGATGTTCGGCGGCACCGTGCGAATCGCGCGCCATCCGGCGCTGCGGGAGGTCGCCACGCGCGTGTTCGACGGCCTGGCGGGAGCGCTGGAACGGGAAGTGCGTTCCACGGGGGCACGCGATGCCTCGGTCGCGGCCTGGGCGCTGGTCCACGGCCTGGCACAACTGCTGCTCGAGGACAAAATCAGCGCCGCCGCGCGCGGCGGTCGCGACGAACTCGCCTTCGCGCGCGACGTGCTGTCCGCGATCCGGTTTGTGATTCGACCGGGCGCGCCCGGAACAGCCCAGCCGGATTGAATCGCGAAGGCTGGGGCGCGGCGCGCCACGGCGCGTGCTGGAGCATGGCGCGTCGCGGTTGCAGGGCCATGACGCGAGGCCTGTGTAACATCCGCCGCACATGTCGGCGACCGCCCGCCTGGCCGGTTTTTACTTCGCGTACTTCTGTCACCTCGGCGCGTTCGTCGCGTACTTCCCTCTCTGGCTGGATGCGCGCGGATTCACGCCTGCCGAGATCGCGACGGTGCTGACGCTGCCGGCGGTGATGCGCGTCGTGGCGCCAACGGCCTGGGGCTGGATCGCCGATCTTCGCAGCACGCGGCGGTTCGGCGGCCGGCGCGGCCTGGTCGCATTGCTTTCGACGATGGCCGCGGCAAGCCTTGCGCTGCTGTCCGCGGCAGGCGACTTGCGCGCGGTCTTCGCCTGCGTGGCGCTGACGGCGCTGTTCACCTCGGCGGTGCTGCCGCTCGTCGATGCGATGACGCTCAACGTTCTCGGCGCGCGCGTCGGCGGCTACGGACCGGTGCGTCTCTGGGGATCGGTCGGATTCATCGCGAGCGTGCTCGCGGTCGGCGCGCTGCTGGATCACGCACCGGTCGCGCTCCTTTTGCCTATCGTCATCGGTTGGATGCTGGTTGCGTCGGCGAGCGCGGTTGCGTTGCCACGAGGCGCCGCGCCGTCGCCGGAGCCCGAGGCGCCCGGAATCGGACGGCTCCTGCGCGACCCACGTGTGGCCGCACTGTTCGCCGCGTGCTTCTGCATGACGGCCGCTCACGGTGCGCTGTACGCGTTCTATTCGATCTACCTGGTCGAGGCCGGGTATTCGAAGGCGGTCGTCGGGTTGCTCTGGACGCTCGGCGTGGTGGCGGAGATCGCGCTGTTTGTCGCGTTGCCGGCGCTGTTCCGCCGCTTCACGCTGCGCGCGATGTTGCTCGCGAGCTTTGCTGCCGCGGCGGCGCGCTTCGCCGCGATCGGTTGGGGCGTCGATTCGCTCGCGCTGCTCGTGCTCGCCCAGCTGCTGCATGCGCTCACCTTCGGCGCGTATCATTCGGCATCGGTGGCTGCGGTGCATCGCCTGTTCACCGGGGCCCTGGCGGTCCGCGGGCAAGCGCTTTACGCGAGCATTTCGTACGGGCTCGGCGGCATGGCCGGAGTGCTGCTGGCGGGTTGGACCTGGGGCGCTTTCGGGCCGGGACCGACGTTCCTCGCGAGCGCCGGGTTCGGACTGGCGGGCGCGATGCTCGTCGCGTGGAAAGTTCGTTTGTAATCGGGAGTCGCTGCTGATGCGGAAACTGCTGTGCGCGGGGCTCATTCTGCTGGCTGCGGGCTGCAAGACCGTGCAAACGACCCAGCCGGGGGTCGTGGGAGTGAGCCGTGAGCAATCGATGCTGGTGTCCTCGGCGACAGTGAACCAGAGCGCCGAGCGTGCCTACCGCCAGGTGACCGTCGAGGCGGCCCGAAAGGGGCAACTCAACCCCGATCCCGCGCAGGCTGCGCGCGTGCGCGGCGTGGCGCAACGGCTGATTGCGCAGACCGGCGCGTTCCGGTCGGACGCTCCGGGCTGGAAGTGGGAGGTGAACCTGATCGGATCCAGGGATTTGAACGCCTGGTGCATGCCGGGGGGAAAGATCGGCGTTTACTCGGCCCTCATCGACGAGCTGCATCTTGGTGACGACGAACTCGCTGCGGTGATCGGTCACGAGATTGCGCACGCGCTGCGCGAGCATGGACGCGAGCGCGTCTCGAAGGCTTACGCGCAGAGCATCGGGTTTGCCGTCGTCGGCACCGCGCTCGGCATCTCGAGCGCCGCGATCGACCTGTCGCGCGTGGTGCTCGACGTCACCTACAACCTGCCGAACTCGCGCCAGGACGAGCAGGAGGCCGATCGCATCGGCGTCGAGTTGGCGGCGCGCGCGGGATTCGATCCCTACGCCGCGATCGGACTGTGGCAGAAGATGCAGGCGCGCGGCGGCAGCCGGCCGCCGCAATTCCTGTCGACGCACCCGTCGCCCGAGACTCGCCTGGGCGATCTCAAGGGATACGCCGACCTGGTTGCGCCGCTGTACCGGCAGGCTCGCGGCGCCCACTGAGCGACGACCGCGCGACGCGCGTTCGGCGCCAAGCGCAGTTCGCGGCGCCCCGCGCTGCGATAAAATTCCACCGCATCATGGCCGGCCAGACACTCTACGACAAACTTTGGGACGATCACGTCGTGCGCGTCGAGGAAGACGGCACCGCGCTGCTTTACATCGACCGCCATCTGGTTCACGAGGTCACCAGCCCGCAGGCCTTCGAAGGGCTCAAACTCGCCGGACGCAAACCCTGGCGAATCGATTCGGTGGTGGCGACCGCCGATCACAATACGCCGACGACGGGCTGGGAGCACGGCATCGCCGGCATCACCGATCGCATTTCGCGCACGCAAATCGAAACGCTCGACGCGAACATCCGCGAGTACGGGGCCAAGGCGTATTTCCCGTTTCTCGATCGCCGGCAGGGCATCGTGCACGTGATCGGTCCCGAGCAGGGCGCGACCCTTCCCGGGATGACGGTGGTGTGCGGCGACTCCCATACCAGCACGCACGGCGCGTTCGCCTGTCTGGCGCACGGCATCGGGACCTCCGAAGTGGAGCACGTGCTCGCCACGCAATGCCTGATCACGAAGAAGATGAAGAACCTGCGCATTGCCGTCGAGGGCGCGCTCGGGCGCGGCGTCACCGCCAAGGACATTGCACTCGCGATCATTGGCCGCATCGGAACCGCCGGCGGATCCGGACATGCGATCGAGTTCGCCGGCAGCGCGATCCGCGCCCTTTCGATGGAAGGGCGCATGACGGTGTGCAACATGGCGATCGAGGCCGGCGCGCGCGCCGGCATGGTCGCGGCGGACGAGGCGACGATCGAATACGTCAGGGGGCGCCCGTTCGCGCCCACGGGGCCGGACTGGGATGCCGCCGTGGCGCACTGGAAGACCCTGCGCAGCGATTCCGATGCGCGCTTCGACCGCGAGCTGACGCTGCGCGCCGAGGACATCCGGCCGCAGGTCACCTGGGGCACGTCCCCGGAAATGGTCGTGGCGGTCGACGAACGCGTGCCCGATCCCGACCGCGAGCGCGACGCGCAGCGGCGCGAGGGCATGGAGCGCGCGCTGCAATACATGGGCCTGCGACCCAATACGGCGATCCAGGACATCGCGCTCGACAAGATTTTCATCGGATCGTGCACCAATTCGCGGATCGAGGATCTTCGCAGCGCAGCGGCGGTCGCGCGTGGCAGGCGCGTCGCGCCGAACATCCGGCTCGCGATGGTGGTGCCGGGTTCCGGGCTGGTGAAGGCGCAAGCCGAGCGCGAGGGGCTCGACCGGATTTTCCGCGACGCGGGCTTCGAATGGCGCGAGCCCGGATGCTCGATGTGCCTCGCGATGAACGCCGACCGGCTCGAACCGGGGGAGCGCTGCGCCTCGACGTCGAACCGCAACTTCGAGGGACGGCAGGGAACCGGCGGACGAACGCACCTGGTGTCGCCCGCGATGGCTGCGGCCGCGGCGATCGCAGGGCACTTCGTCGACGTGAGGCAGTGGCGCTGATGGAACGATTCACGCTGCTCAACGCCCTCGTTGCGCCGCTCGACCGCGCCAACGTCGACACCGACCAGATCATCCCGAAGCAGTTCTTGAAATCGATTCACCGCACGGGTTTCGGGCCGAACCTGTTCGACGCCTGGCGCTATCTCGATCCGGGCGAGCCGGGCCAGGATCCTGCGCGGCGAGCGCCGAATCCGGATTTCGTGCTGAACCACCCGCGCTACCGGGGGGCGGGCATCCTGCTCGCACGCAAGAACTTCGGCTGCGGGTCCTCTCGCGAGCACGCGCCCTGGGCGCTGCTCGACGCGGGCTTCCGTTGCGTCATCGCGCCTTCGTTTGCCGATATCTTTTTCAACAACTGCTTCAAGAACGGGCTGCTGCCGGTGGTGCTTTCCGAGATCGAGGTGGATGCGCTGTTCCATGACTGCGCCGCGTTTCCGGGGTTTCGCCTCGCGGTGGATCTCGCCGGGCAGAGGGTGGCCACCGAGGATGGCGCCAAGGTGATGCGCTTCGAGGTCGATCCGTTCCGCAAGTACTGTCTGCTGAACGGCTTCGACGATATCGGCCTGACGCTGCGCCACGCCGACGCGATCCGCGTGTTCGAGGATCGGCGGCGCGAGCGCTATCCCTGGCTGTTCCGGTGACGGCGATGAAGATCGCGGCGCTGCCGGGAGACGGCATCGGGCAGGAAATCGTCGCGCAGGCGCTCAAGGTGCTCGCGCGCCTCGAGCTGCCGCTCGAGATCACGCAAGCCCCGGTGGGCGGCGCGGGCTACGAGGCAAGCGGCAAACCGCTGCCCGATGCGACCCTGTCGCTCGCCCGCGACGCGGATGCCATCCTGTTCGGCGCGGTGGGCGATCCGCGGTTCGATGCGCTCGAACGATCGCTTCGCCCGGAGCAGGCGATCCTCGGCCTGCGCAAGGCGCTCGGCCTGTTCGCCAACCTGCGGCCCGCGCAGGTGCATCCGGAACTCGTGTCGGCCTCGGCCTTGCGGCCCGAGATCGTCGCCGGGCTGGACATCCTGATCGTGCGCGAACTGACCGGCGACATCTACTTCGGCGAGCCGAAAGGGATCCGCGTGGTCGATGGCGCCGAGCGCGAAGGCTTCGACACCATGCGTTACCGCGAGAGCGAGGTCAGGCGCATCGCGCGCGTCGCCTTCGGGGCGGCAAGAAACCGCAGGCGAAAGCTCTGCTCGGTCGACAAGGCGAACGTGCTCGAGACTTCGCAGCTCTGGCGGGAAGTCGTCGTCCTCGAGGCGAAGGCTTACCCCGAGGTCGAACTGCAGCACATGTACGTCGACAACTGCGCCATGCAGCTGGTGCGCGACCCCAAGCAGTTCGACGTCATCCTGACGGGAAACCTGTTCGGCGACATTCTCTCCGACGAGGCTTCCATGCTCACGGGATCGATCGGGATGCTGCCGTCGGCGTCGCTCGATGCGCGCGGCAAGGGACTGTACGAACCGATCCACGGATCGGCGCCGGACATCGCCGGGCGCGGAATCGCGAACCCGCTCGCGACCATTCTTTCGGCCGCGATGATGCTGCGCCATTCGCTCGGCCAGCCGGAAGCTGCCGCGCGGATCGAGCGCGCCGTGGCGCAGGCGCTGCGCGAGGGCTACCGCACGGCCGACATCCATTCTGCAGGCGGCAGGCGCGTCGGCACCGAGGAAATGGGCGAAGCCGTCGCCGCCAGACTTTGAACTGAGGAGCCGGAAATGTTGCGCGTGGGAATCGTCGGTTGGCGGGGCATGGTGGGATCGGTACTGGTGCAGCGGATGCGCGAGGAGCGCGACTTCGAGCAGGTCGATCCGGTGTTCTTTTCCACCTCCCAGGCGGGCGGAAAAGCGCCCGGCATCGGGCGCGACGTCGCCGCGGTGAGCGATGCACGCGACCTGGACGCGCTCAAGGCGTTGCCGGTGATCATTTCCTGCCAGGGTGGCGACTACACCAACGAGGTCTATCCGCGGTTGCGCGCCTCAGGGTGGACGGGGCACTGGATCGACGCTGCGAGTGCTCTGAGGATGAAGGACGATTCGGTGATCATCCTCGATCCGGTGAACCTGCCGCTGATCCGGGACGCGGTTCGCGCGGGACGCAGGGATTTCATCGGCGGGAACTGCACCGTCAGCCTGATGCTGATGGGGATGGCCGGGCTGTTCCGGAACGACCTGGTGGAGTGGATGACGTGCATGACCTACCAGGCGGCTTCGGGAGCGGGGGCCGCGCAGATGCGCGAACTGGTCGAACAGATGGCCTACCTCGGCGGCGCGGCGAAGGATCTGCTTGCGGATCCGGGCGCAAACGCGCTCGACATCGATCGCTGCGTGACCGAGGCGCTGCGCGGCGGCGAGCTGCCGCGGAAGAACCTCGGCCGTCCGCTTGCGGCTAACCTGCTGCCCTGGATCGACAAGGACCTGGGCAACGGGCAGAGCCGCGAAGAATGGAAGGCTCAGGCGGAAGCGAACAAGATCCTCGGGCGCAGCGAGCGCCCGATCCCGGTGGACGGAATCTGCGTGCGGGTCGGGGCCATGCGTTGCCATAGCCAGGCGCTCACCGTCAAACTCAAGCGCGACGTGCCGATCGACGAGATCGAGAACATGATCGCGGAGGGAAACGAATGGGTGCGCGTGGTGCCCAACCGCGCAGAGGAAAGCCTGGCCGGACTGACGCCTGCGGCGGTCAGCGGCAGGCTTCCGGTGCCGGTCGGGCGCCTGCGCAAGCTGCCGATGGGCGGGGACTATCTCGCAGCCTTCACGGTCGGCGACCAGTTGCTCTGGGGCGCAGCCGAACCGCTCCGGCGAATGCTCCATATCCTGATCGAATCGGGGGTTCGAAACTGATTCGCCCCGAGGCGATTTTTCCTATCGAGTCGGGGCGCAAGCCCGGCAAACCCAGAAAATCTCTCAGCTTGCAGGGCTAATGCCATGATGTTATGGTTCCCGATCCCAAAGAATAGCCTCAGGGTGGACCCCGTGCTAAGAGCGCACACGACATTCCGGCTCCTGGTCGCGGCGTGCTTGCTGCTGCCGTGGATTGCTCAAGCTGCAGGCCTGGGGCGACTCACGGTTCAATCGGCGCTTGGCCAGCCTCTGCGTGCCGAAGTCGCGATCGTTTCCCTGCAGCCCGGTGAAGCCGACGGTTTGAACGCACGCATTGCGCCGCTGGACGCGTTCCAGGCGGCAGGCATCCAGATCGCCCCGGTGGTGCTCAACATCCAGGTCGCGCTCGAACGGCGCGAAGGGCGGCCGATCCTGCGTTTGAGCACTACGCAACCGGTCAACGAACCGTTCCTCGAGATCCTGCTGGAACTTCAGTGGTCCCGTGGTCGACTGGTCAGGGAATACACCTTCCTGCTCGATCCTGCGGAATACAAGCCGCCGCAACCCGTGGCCGTGGCGCCGCCGCCATCGCCGGTCGCGAAACCCGCGCCACCTTCCGCACCGGTCGAAGCGAAGCCGGTTGCGACCAGGCCGGCGGCGGCTGCGACCTATCAGGTGCGACGCGGCGACACCTTGAGCAAGGTGGCGCGCGAGAGCAAGGCCTCGGGCGTCTCGGTCAACCAGATGCTGGTCGCGCTCTATCAGGCCAATCAGGCGGCGTTCATCCGCAACAACATGTACCTGGTGCGAGCCGGGCAGATTCTCAAGATCCCGGATCGCGCGGCGGCGGCGGCGATCGACCCCGCCGAGGCGACCCGGACGGTCCGTTCGCATTCGGCCGGGTTCGACGAGTACCGCCAGAGCCTCGGGGCTTCAGTGGCGGCGGCGCCGGCAAAACCGACGCCGCGAGCCGAGCGCGAGTCGCCTGGAAAGATCGCGCCCAAGCCGCCCGAGCCGATGGAAAAAGACACGAAGGATCAGATCAAGCTCTCGAAGGTCGACGCCACCAAGTCTTCTGCGCCCACTGCGCGCGCAGTGGCGGAGGACGAAAAGGTTTCTCTGGGCCGCGCGCTGAAGGAGTCGCAGTCGAGGGTCACTGACCTCGAGAAACAGGTCGTGGACCTGCAGAAACTGGTTGCGATGAAGAACCAGCAACTCGCGATGCTGGAGCAAAAAGCGGCAGCCAAGCCCGCAGCGGAAACGCCGGCGGCGCCGGCCCCGAAACCGGCGGCGGAACCGGCAAAGGCTGCGAGCGAACCTCCGAAACCCGCTGCACCTGCGCCCGGCGCAGACGCGCCGAAGCCTGCTGCAGAGGCGCCCAAACCGGCACCTGCGCCGGCACCCAAACCGGCGCCGGCCAAGGCGAAAGCCGTGGAACCGCCTCCGCCGAGTCTCGTCGACGAGTTCCTGGAAAACCCGGTTGCGCTTGCAGGACTCGGCGCCGTGATCGTGCTGCTGGCTGGGTACGGCGCCTGGCAGTGGCGGCGGAAGAAGGCGACGCAGTCGAAGGGCGGTGGATTCGCGACGCTTGTGCCCGAGCATTCCCCGGTTTCTGTGGCCGCTGCAGCGGCCGCGGCGGCGGCGCCGCAGGTGAACGAGCCCGCGGCTGCGCCGGCAGCGGTTGCGCACGCGGGCGGCGATGAAGTCGACCCGATCGCGGAGGCCGACGTCTATCTCGCCTACGGGCGCGACGCCCAGGCAGAATCGATTTTGAAGGACGCGCTCGCGAACGACCCCAGTCATCTCGCGGCGCACGTGAAGTTGCTCGACATCTACGCGCAACGCAAGGACAAGTCGGCGTTCGAGCGCACCGCCCTCAAGGTGAAGGAGTTGACCGGCGGTTCGGGCGCGGAATGGACCCGCGCGGTGGGACTGGGTCGCGCCGTGGACCCCGGAAACGGTCTGTACGGCGCAGGCACGGCCGCCGAAGAGGCTTCTGGACCGCCGGCTGCTGCATCACCGACACTCGACTTCGACTTGGGCGGCGCGCCGGCAGGCGGTGCTGAATCCGCAGCGGCCGAGCCATCGGTCGATTTCGATATCGGATCTTTGACGCAGGGCGAGGAACCGGGGAAGACGTTCAAGCCCGGCGATACGCTGGTCATGGACTCGAAGAGCTTGCAGGCTCCCCCGAAGCTCGATTTCGACATCGGTTCGACGACGCAGGAAACCCCGGCCGGAAAGGCACCCGCGGCGAAGGATGCGCCACAGGAGCCGGCTGCAATGGACTTCGATCTGGATTTCGATATCGGCGCAGGCAAGCCAGGCGATTCGCCGTCCGCAGACGCGAAACCGGAATTCGGCTCGGTCAACCTCGATCTGGGCGCGCCGGGCGCGGCCTCCTCCGGGATCGATCCCAAATGGCAGGAAGTGGCGACCAAGCTCGACCTGGCGAAGGCCTACCAGGAGATGGGCGACAAGAACGGCGCGCGCGAGTTGCTGAACGAAGTGGTCAGGGACGGCGACTCGGCGCAGCAGGAAGAGGCGAACCGCATGCTCGCCAAACTCGGATAGTTCCGGCAGTGACGCAGGCCGAAAAGGCCGCGGCGCGCAAGCGACCGCGGCTTTGTTTTTTGTCCGCATGAGAGTTGCACTCGGCATCGAGTACGACGGCAGCCGCTTCCTCGGCTGGCAGACGCAGTCCGGTGGTGGCACGGTCCAGGACGCGCTCGAGACTGCACTGGCGGCGATCGCAGGCGAGCGCGTGGCGGTCACCTGCGCCGGGCGCACCGATCGCGGCGTGCACGCGCTTGGACAAGTGGTCCACTTCGAGACTGCGGCGAGTCGCCCCGAGAGCGCCTGGGTGCGAGGCGTCAATGCGATGCTTCCGGATTCAGTGGCCGTGCTCTGGTCGCGCGAGACGACGGCCGATTTCCACGCGCGCTACAGCGCGCTCGCACGACGTTACCGCTACCTCCTGCTCAACCGGCCGGTGCGCCCGGCGATCGCGGCGAGCCACGTCGGGTGGTGCCACGCGCCGCTCGACGCCGGGGCGATGCGTGCGGCAGCGGTCCACCTGGTCGGCACCCACGATTTTTCCGCGTTCCGTTCCGCCGAATGCCAGGCGAGCACGCCGGTTCGCGAATTGCACTCGATCGACGTCTCGCGCCGCGGAGAACGCATCGATTTCGCGTTTTGCGCCAACGCGTTTCTCCACCACATGGTGCGCAACCTCGTCGGCTCGCTGGTCCACGTCGGTTGCCGCAGGCGTCCGCCCGATTGGATCCGGGAAGTCCTCGAGTCGCGCGATCGTCGTCTGGCGGCGCCGACCTTTTCGCCCGCCGGGCTGTACCTGGAATCCGTCGAATACGCGCCGGACTGGAATCTCCCGGCAACCGCGAGGCAGGTGATGCTTCCCGAGGGTGCATGAGAACCCGGATCAAGGTCTGCGGGATCACGCGGCAGCAGGATCTCGAGGCCATCGCCGCAGCCGGCGCGGATGCCTTCGGTCTGGTGTTCTTTCCACCGAGTCCGCGCTGCCTGACGATCGAGCAGGCAGGCGCGCTGCGCCGCGCCGCGCCCGCGTTTCTCGATTCGGTCGCGCTGTTCGTCAATCCGCCGCGGGCGGAGGTCGAATCGGTCATCGCCGCGGTATCGCCCGACTTGCTGCAGTTCCACGGCGATGAACCGGCGGAATTCTGCCGCAGTTTCGGCCGCCCTTACATCAAGGCCTGCCGCGTGAGGCAGGGGGTCGATTTGCTAGAATACTGGCGCCGGTATCCTGACGCGAGCGCGTGGCTCGCCGACGCCTGGGTGGAAGAATACGGCGGCGTGGGTGCCGGGTTCGACTGGTCGCTGCTTCCCGCGCACGGCGACCGGCCGCTGGTGCTTTCCGGCGGCCTGACGCCCGGCAACGTGGCCGCCGCGGTCCGGCGGCTCAGGCCTTGGGCCGTCGATGTGTCGAGCGGCGTCGAATCCGCCAAGGGAGTCAAGGATGCGTCGCGAATCGATGCCTTCGTTCGAGAGGTCCGTGATGCAGACGGCTGACCTTCCCGACGCGCGCGGCCATTTCGGCCCGTACGGCGGCGTGTTCGTCGCCGAAACGCTGATGCATGCACTCGGGGAACTGCGCGATGCCTACGAGGCCTGCCGCAGCGACGCGGCGTTCAGGCGGGAACTCAGTCACGAACTGAAGCATTTCGTCGGCCGGCCCAGCCCGGTCTACCACGCGCGCCGCTGGTCCGAACATCTGGGCGGCGCACAGATCTATCTCAAGCGCGAGGACCTGAATCACACCGGCGCGCACAAGATCAACAACACCGTCGGACAGGCGTTGATCGCCCGGCGAATGCGCAAGCCGCGCGTGATCGCGGAAACCGGCGCCGGACAGCACGGCGTCGCAACGGCCACCGTCGCGGCGCGCTACGGCATGGAATGCGTCGTTTACATGGGGTCGACCGACATCGAACGGCAGGCAGCGAACGTGTTTCGCATGAAACTGCTCGGCGCATCGGTGGTGCCCGTGGAATCCGGTTCGAAGACGCTGAAGGACGCGCTCAACGAGGCCATGCGGGACTGGGTGACGAACGTCGAGAACACCTTCTACATCATCGGCACGGTCGCGGGTCCGCATCCGTACCCGATGATGGTGCGCGATTTCCAGTCGGTCATCGGGCGCGAATGCCTCGTGCAGATGCCCGAGCTTGCGGGACGCCAGCCCGACGCGGTGATCGCCTGCGTCGGCGGAGGTTCCAACGCGATGGGGATTTTTCACGCCTACGTGCCCGATCCCGGGGTGAAACTGATCGGCGTCGAAGCGGCGGGTGAAGGAATACCGAGCGGCAGGCACGCGGCATCGCTGTGCGCCGGACGCCCGGGGGTGCTCCACGGCAACCGCACGTATCTGCTGCAGGACGCGAACGGGCAGATCGCGGAAACACACTCGATCTCGGCGGGGCTGGATTACCCCGGCGTCGGGCCCGAGCACGCCTGGCTCAAGGACAGCGGTCGCGCCGAGTACGTCGCGGTGGGCGACGTCGAGGCGATCCAGGCGTTCCACGATCTGTGCCACTTCGAGGGAATCATCCCGGCGCTCGAATCGGCGCATGCGATCGCGCACGCTGCCAAGATTGCGCCGACGCTGCCGCGTGACCGGCTGCTGCTGGTGAATCTCTCGGGGCGCGGCGACAAGGACATCGATACCGTGGCGCGCCTGTCCGGGATTTCGCTCTGAGCATGTCGCGAATCCAAGCCCGCTTCGCGTCGCTGCAGGCCGAACGGCGCAAGGCGCTCATCCTGTTCGTCACCGCGGGCGATCCCGACCCTGCGTTCACCGTGCCGCTGATGCACGGCCTGGTCGAGGCCGGCGCGGACATCCTCGAAGTGGGGGTGCCTTTTTCCGATCCGATGGCCGACGGACCGGTGATCCAGCGCGCTTCCGAGCGCGCGCTCGCCAAGGGCGTGAGTTTGCGCGACGTGCTGGACATGGTCCGGAGGTTCCGTGCGCGCGACACGGCAACGCCGGTCGTCCTCATGGGTTATGCGAACCCGATCGAATCCATGGGCGAGGGGAGGTTCATCGCCGAGGCGGGCGAGGCCGGAGTGGATGGGCTGATCGTGGTCGATTACCCGCCGGAGGAGTGCGGCGAGTTCGCGGCGCTCGCGAAGCGCCACGGCCTCGACCCGATCTTCCTGCTGGCGCCGACTTCCACTGCGGGCCGGGTCGCGGAGGTCGCGCGCTTAGGCAGCGGTTTCGTGTATTACGTGTCGCTGAAGGGCGTCACCGGCTCGGGGCATCTGGACGTCGACGAAGTGCTCGCGCGGCTTCCGGGAATTCGCGCCGCGACCCAATTGCCGATCGGCGTGGGATTCGGCATCCGCGACGCGGCGTCGGCCAGGCGCATTTCCCGCGGGGCCGACGCTGTGGTGATCGCGAGCCGGTTGATCCAGGAACTGGAGGGCGCGCCGGACGAGCAGTTGGTCGAGCGGGCGCGTACTTTCGTGCGGCCAATCCGCGAGGCGCTCGACGCATGAGTTGGCTGCAGAAACTCCTGCCGCCGAAAATCCAGCGCGGCTCGGGACCGCGCAAGACGGTTCCGGAAGGTCTGTGGACCAAGTGCCCGGGCTGTGACGTCGTGCTCTACGCCGCGGACCTGGAGAAAAACCTTCACGTCTGTCCCAAGTGCGGTCATCACCAGCGGATCGGGGCGCGCACGCGGATCGACGCACTGCTCGATGCGGAGGGGCGGTTCGAAATCGGCGCCGAAGTGACCCCGGTGGACGGGCTCAAGTTCCGCGATTCGCGCAAGTACTCCGAGCGGCTCGCCGAAGCCCAGGCGCAGACCGGCGAGACCGACGCGCTCATCGTGATGCAGGGCTCGATCCGTTCGCTCGGCGTGGTGCTCGCGGTATTCGAGTTCGAATTCCTCGGCGGCTCGATGGGTTCGGTCGTCGGCGAGCGATTCGTGCGTGCGGTGCGGGTCTGCATCGAGCAGCGCCTGCCGCTCGTTTGCATCACGGCGTCCGGCGGCGCGCGCATGCAGGAGGGGTTGCTGTCTCTGGTGCAGATGGCGAAGACCAATGCCGCGCTCACCGATCTGGACGAGCGTCGCCTGCCGTTCGTCACGGTGCTGACCGATCCGACCATGGGCGGGGTTTCGGCGAGCTTCGCCATGATCGGCGACATCGTCATCGCCGAACCGAAGGCGCTCATCGGCTTCGCCGGCCCGCGGGTGATCGAACAGACCGTGCGGCAGAAACTTCCGGAGGGATTCCAGCGCGCCGAGTTCCTGCTCGAAAAAGGCGCGATCGACCTGATCGTCGACCGGCGCCAGATGCGCGACGCGCTGCACAGATTGCTGGCGCTGCTGCTTCGGCGCCCTGCCGACGCGGCATCGTAGAGTTGCGCCGTCACCGGCGCGTCGCTTGAAAACGCGCAACCTCCGGCAGTGGCTCGGGTTCATCGAGCGCCAGCATCCGCAGTCGGTCGCGCTTGGCCTGGAACGCGTGGGTGCCGTCTGGCAGCGGCTTGGAAGCGCGCTTGCGTGCCCGATCATCACGGTCGGCGGCACCAACGGCAAGGGGTCGACGTCCGCGATGATCGAATCGATCCTGCGGGAGGCCGGATACCGCGTCGGCCTGTATACCTCGCCCCATCTGATGCGCTACAACGAACGGGTTCGCGTGTGCGGCGAGGACGCCGCTGACCCGGAACTGTGCGAGGCGCTTGGGGTCGTGGAGGCGGCGCGCAGCGAGGTGCCGCTGACTTATTTCGAGTACGGAACGCTCGCGGCAGCCTGGATCTTCGCCCGTTCGACGCTGGATGCCGTGGTTCTGGAAGTCGGTCTGGGCGGGCGGCTCGACGCCGTGAATCTCTTCGATGCCGACTGCGCCGTCCTCACCAGCGTGGCGTTGGATCACGTCGAATACCTCGGCAATACGCGCGAGTCGATCGGTCGCGAGAAGTCCGGAATCTTCCGTCCGGGCAGGCCGGCGGTGATCGCGGAACCCGATCCTCCGGGGACCGTGCTGCAGGAGGCAACGCGCATCGGAGCGCGCACGATCCGTTTCGGGCCCGATTTCGGCTATCGCGAGCAGGACGGCCAGTGGTCCTATTGGGGACCGGCAGGATCGCGTGCCGGGCTCGCGCACCCGGCGCTCCGCGGCGCGACGCAGTTGCGCAACGCGGCGGCCGCGGTGACGGCGCTCGATTCACTCGGTGACCGGATGCCGGTCGCGATGCAGGACGTGCGTCGCGGACTGGCAAACGTCACGCTGCCGGGGCGGTTCCAGGTACTCCCCGGGCGCCCCCAGGTGATCCTCGACGTCGCGCACAATCCGGAGGCCGCCGCGATCCTGGCGAAGAACGTCGCCGCGAGCGGCTACGCTCCGCAGACGATCGCGGTCTTCGCCATGTTGCGCGACAAGGACGTGGCGGGCGTCGCGCGCGCGATCGCTTCGAGGATTTCGCGCTGGCATGTCGCAGGACTCGAAGGGCCGAGGGGTTCGAGCGCAGCGGAGTTGGCCGCCAGCATCGCGCAAGCCGGCGTTTCCGCACCCATCGTGGTTCACGCGAAAACTGCGGCGGCGCTCGCCGCCGCGCAAAGCGAGGCGGGGGAGAATGATAAAATCATCGTTTTCGGATCGTTTCTGACCGTCGCCGAAGCGATGGCCAGCCTGTTTCCGCGGAGCGATGGCTGAATCCCAGGACGTAAACGCTCTCAAGCGCCGCGGGCGCCGACGCCTCGTCGGCGCGATTGCGCTTGTGCTGCTCGCCGCGATCGTGTTGCCGATGGTGTTCGATCCGGAGCCCAGGTCGGGCGTCCCGCCCGTGAACGTGCGCATTCCTTCGGAGGATGGTGCAAGTTTTTCGCCGAAAGCGGGAGCCGGGATGCGACCGGCGGCGGAGCCGGCGCCGAAGGCCGTCGAAAAACCCGCGCCGCCTGCAGAGCCTGCGCAGCCGGCCGCCAAGGCGCCGGAGCCCGATGACGCCAAGGCCAGGGCTGAACCTGCAGCCAAGGAGCCGGCGAGGATCCCCGAGAAGCGCGCACAGACAATCGAGCCGAAAGCTTCTGCGAAGCCCGTGGAAAGGCCCGTCGCGTCGTCCGCGGCGACGGCGGCGCCTGCTGCCACTCCTGCAGGCGAGCAGTTCGTCGTGCCGGTCGCCGCGCTCGCGCAGCCGGACAAGGTGAAGGAACTGGTTGCCAAGCTGAAGTCGGCGCGCCTGCCGCATTACACCGAGCCGGTGGCGACCGCGGGCGGAACGGTGACGCGCATACGGGTCGGGCCGTATTCCAGCCGCGAGTCGGCCGAAGACGCCCGGCGGCGCTTGGAGCGAATCGGACTCAAGCCCGGAAGGGTGCTGACGAAACCATGACGTGGATCGATTACACGGTGCTCGGTGCGATGCTTCTTTCGATCGTCTGGGGCATCTGGCGCGGACTGGTGCGCGAGGTGATCTCGATTCTCGGCTGGGTGATCGCGTTTCTTGCGGCGAACCTGTTTGCCGGGCCGGTGGGAGCGTTGCTGCCGCAAGAAATTTCCACGCCCGAACTCAGGATTGCGATCGCCTTCGTCGGTATCTTCGTGACTTCGCTCGTGATCACTACGCTCCTCGCATTGCTGCTGTCCAAGGCCGTGCACTCGGTCGGCCTGGCGTCGCTCGACCGCACGCTGGGCGCGGTTTTCGGGCTCGCGCGCGGCGTTCTGATCGTGATGGCCGCGGCGTTGCTCGCCGGCCTGACGAGCCTGCCGCGCGAACCGGTCTGGCGTGATTCGCTGGTCGGCGCGCCGGCCGCGCATGCCGCGCTTGCCCTCAAGAGCTATCTTCCGCAGTCCTTTGCGGAGCGCTTGCGCTATGATTGAGATCACGAACCACGCTGGGGCTCGCGCCCTCGCACACTGAAAGGATCGCGCTCCGCCCCATGTGCGGCATTCTCGGCATCGTTGCGCGTTCACCGGTGAACCAGTTGCTGTACGACGGGCTGCTGCTGCTGCAGCACCGCGGACAGGACGCTGCGGGCATCGTCACCGCGCAGGGAAAATCGTTTCACATGCACAAGGGCGGCGGACTGGTGCGCGACGTATTCCGCACGCGCAACATGCGCGCGCTGCCCGGAAACATGGGGATCGGCCACTGTCGCTATCCGACCGCCGGCTCGGCGCACAACTCGGCCGAGTCGCAACCCTTCTACGTCAATTCGCCGTTCGGAATCGTTCTCGGCCACAACGGCAACCTGACCAATACCGACACGCTGAAGGACGAGATGTTCCGGCAGGACCTGCGGCACATCAATACGAATTCCGATTCCGAAGTGCTGCTCAACGTGCTGGCGCACGAGCTGGAGAACGCCTCGGTCCGGCTGCGCCTCGATCCACAGACGATTTTCACCGCGGTGTCCGCGGTGCACCGGCGCGTTCGCGGCGCCTACGCCGTGATCGCCATGATCGCGGGCTACGGGGTGCTCGCCTTCCGCGACCCGTACGGCATCCGCCCCGCGGTCATCGGTTACAACGAGTCCGGCCAGGGCACCGAGTACATCGTGGCCTCCGAATCGGTTGCGGTGGATGCGCTCGGGTTTCGCCTGCTGCGCGACATCGCGCCGGGCGAGGCCGTGTTCATCGACGAGGACGGGGGCTTCTACAGCCAGCAGTGCGCGCCGCGCGCCTCGCTCAACCCGTGCATTTTCGAATACGTCTACCTCGCGCGCCCGGATTCCCTGATCGACGGCGTCTCGGTGTACGAGGCACGCCTCAACATGGGCGAGCGGCTGGTGCGCAAGATCGCGCGCAAGCACCGCGACCTGGACATCGACGTGGTGATCCCGATCCCGGACTCGAGCCGTCCGACCGCGCTGCAGGTGGCGCTCGGGCTGGGCGTGCCGTACCGCGAGGGCTTCGTGAAGAACCGCTACATCGGGCGGACGTTCATCATGCCGGGTCAGGCGGTGCGCAGGCGCTCGGTGCGGCAGAAGCTGAACGTGATCGCGATGGAATTCCGCGGCAAGAACGTGCTGCTGGTCGACGATTCCATCGTTCGCGGCACGACCAGCCGCGAAATCGTGCAGATGGCGCGCGAATCGGGCGCTCGCCGCGTGTTCTTCGCCACGGCGGCGCCGCCCGTGCGATTCCCGAACGTCTACGGCATCGACATGCCGACGCGCGCCGAGCTGATTGCGGCCCACCGCAGCGAGGACGAAGTCGGCATCGAGATCGGCGCCGACGCACTCATCTATCAGGATCTGGACGCGCTCAAGGACTCGGTGATCAGCATCAATCCGAAGCTGACGCGGTTCGAGGCGTCCTGTTTCGACGGCCAGTACGTCACGGGCGATGTCACCAGCGACTACCTGGCCGAGATCGAGAACCGCCGCGACGCCCAGCGCGACTCGGACGAGGACGAGGCGGCCCAGCTCGACCTCAATCTCGTCACCGCCAACTGAATCTGATATAGTCCGCGCATCGCGCCGATTTGAGCCACAGCTTGCGGGCGCGTTACAAATTCAGCTAAAGCGTGCCGACACGAACCCGGTCCGCTTGGCCGGGTTTTTCATTTCTGGCGCAGGCTGTGGGGACGAGACCATGAGCCACCCCGATTCGCTGGCGACTCTTGCAGTGCGCGCCGGCCAGCAGCGCAGCCAGTTCGGCGAGCACGCCGAAGCCCTGTATCTCACCTCGAGCTTCGTGTTCGAGTCCGCGGCCCAGGCGGCGGCGGGCTTCGGCGGCGGCACCGACAGGCCGGTCTACTCGCGATTCACCAACCCGACGGTGACGATGTTCCAGGACCGGCTCGCCGCGCTCGAGGACGCGGAAAGCTGCCTCGCGACCGCCTCGGGCATGGCGGCGATCCTGATGACGGCGATGTCTCTGCTCAAGGCGGGTGATCACGTCGTGTGCTCGAACGCGGTGTTCGGCTCGACCGTGACGCTGTTCGGCGGCATTCTCGGGCGTTTCGGCGTCGAGACGTCGTTCGTCCCGGCGACCGACGTCTCCGCTTGGCGGGGGGCGCTGCGGCCGAACACGCCGCTGCTGTTTCTGGAGACGCCCTGCAACCCGCTGATCGCAGTCGCCGACATCGCGGCGATCGCCACCGTGGCGCACGACGCAGATGCGCTGCTCGTGGTGGACAACTGCTTTTGCACGCCGGCGCTGCAGCGACCGCTGAAACTCGGCGCGGACCTCGTGGTGCATTCCGCGACCAAGTATCTCGACGGGCAGGGCCGCGTGCTCGGCGGCGCGGTCTGCGGATCGAAGCGTCTCGTAGGCGAGGGGATGCTGCCGTTCCTGCGGACCGCCGGCCCGAGCCTTTCGCCGTTCAATGCCTGGGTGGCGCTGAAGGGGCTCGAGACGCTCGAGCTGCGGATGCTCGCCCAGTCGGCGGGCGCGCTCGAACTGGCTCGACGCCTGGAGGCGCACCCGAAGGTGTTGCGCGTTCTGCATCCGGCGCTGCCCTCACACCCACAGCATGCGCTCGCCATGCGGCAGCAGCGCGCCGGTGGCGCCGTGGTGTCGTTCGACGTGAAGGGTGGGCGCGAAGCCGCGTGGAAGGTGGTCGATGCGACGCGCCTGATTTCGATCACGGGCAACCTCGGTGACGTCAAGACGACGATTACGCATCCAGCAACCACGACGCATGGCCGCATCACTCCGGAAGCGCGCGCCGCGGCCGGCATTACGGAAGGCATTCTGCGGGTCGCCGTGGGCCTCGAGGCGGTGGACGATATCGAGGCGGACCTCGCGCGGGGGCTCGGCTAGAAGGCGACCAGCCGCCCGCCCACGTCGTCGATGGCGAGGTAGCCGCCGGCGCCGTACCAGTCCGGAAGCACCCAGCGCACCCGCTGCATGCCGTCGACCTCGAGCAGATGCCGCGCCGGGCGGTGGGTGTGACCGTGAATCAGGCGGCGGGTCCCGTGGCGCCGGAACGCCTCCTGCACGGCCTCGGGCGTGACGTCCATGATGGCTTCGGGTTTTCCGCTGATCACCGCCTTGCTGCGCGCGCGCATCTGGCGGACCGATTCGCGCCGCGACTCGAGCGGTTGCGCGAGAAGATCCCCCTGCCAGCCGGGCGAGCGCGCAGTGCGGCGCCACGCCTGGTAGTCGTGATCGTCGGTGCACAGCGTGTCCCCGTGCATGAGCAGCGTGGACGTACCACAGACGTCGACCAGCGCAGGATCGTCGATCAGCCGCGCGCCGCTCGCGGCGCAGAACCCACCGCCGATGAGGAAATCACGGTTGCCGTGCATCAGTTGGACCGAGACGCCCGCCGACGACAGCCGGCGCAGCGACTGGGCGACCTGACGCGCCAGCGGCTCGCCGTCGGCGGCGCTCAGTTCGTCGTCGCCGGTCCAGTATTCGAACAGGTCGCCGAGGATGTACAGCGCCGACGCGCGCGTCGCCTCGTCGCCGAGAAAGCGGAAGAAACGCTCGCTCGTCTCCGGACGCTCGCCCGCGAGGTGCAGATCGGAAATGAACAGTGCCTGCGCCACATCACTTCTTGGCGGGAACCAACGTGACCTTCTCGATGACCACGGCCTCGCGCGGAACGTCGCTCGGAAACATCCCCGAGGGGCCCGTCGGAACCTTGGAGATCTTCGTCACCACGTCGAGCCCGGATACGACCTTGCCGAACACGGCGTAGCCGACGCCGTCGCCGCGCGCATCGCCCCAGTTGAGGAACGCGTTGTCGGCGACGTTGATGTAGAACTGCGCGGTCGCCGAATGCGGATCGCGCGTGCGCGCCATCGCGATCGTGCCGGTGTCGTTCTTCAATCCCGCCTTGACGCCGGTCTCGGCCTCGTTGCGGATCGGGTCGCGCGTCGGCTTGTTCTTCAGAGCGCGATCGAAGCCGCCGCCCTGGATCATGAATCCCGGGATCACGCGATGAAACACCGTGCCGTCGTAATGCGTTTCCCTCACGTAACGCAGGAAATTCTCCACGCTCTGCGGCGCCTTCTCCGGGTACAGCTCGAGGCGGATCGTGCCGGCGCTGGTCTGGATGTCGACCTGGGGATCGGCCGCGAGTCCCGCGCCGGCGGCGGCCACGGCGGACAGCGCCACGAGGGGCTTGATCAGTTTGAACGGATTCATGATGTCTTTCCTTCGGATCGATACGGTCCGCGGCGCGATGCGGCGTGGCCGCGCGGTGCCGTGCTATGATTTTCGGAGAGCCTGCGGCGAGCGCAATTCTAGACCAGGCGCCGTGCGTTCACAATCGAACCGGCGGTCGACGCCGCGGAAATCAAGCATGCTGCGAATCTACAACTCGCTGGCGCGAGAAAAGCAGGAGTTCGTTCCGATCCGGCCCGGCGAAGTGCGGATGTACGTCTGCGGCATGACGGTATACGACTACTGCCATCTGGGTCACGGACGCATGCTGGTGGCGTTCGACATGGTGCAGCGGTGGTTGCGCGCCAGCGGCTTTCGCCTCACTTACGTGCGCAACGTCACCGACATCGACGACAAGATCATCCGCCGCGCGATCGAGAACGGTGAACCGATCGGCGCGCTGACGGAGCGCTTCGTGCGCGCGATGAACCAGGATCTTGCCGCCCTCGGCGTCCAGGCGCCGGACCACGAGCCGCGCGCGACCGAGTACGTGCCGCAGATGCTCTCGATGATCGAGCGGCTGGAGGCGCAGGGGCTCGCCTATCAGGATGCGGGCGGCGACGTGAATTTCGCGGTGCGCAAGTTCCCGCGTTACGGCGCGCTTTCCGGAAAGTCGCTCGACGAGCTGCGCGCGGGCGAGCGCGTCGAGGTCGACGCGGCGAAGCGCGATCCGCTCGACTTCGTGCTGTGGAAGCGCGCCAAGCCCGATGAGCCGAAGTGGCCATCGCGCTGGGGCGAGGGCCGTCCCGGCTGGCACATCGAGTGCTCTGCCATGGGCTGCACGCTGCTCGGCGGGCATTTCGACATCCACGGCGGTGGCCAGGACCTGCAGTTCCCGCACCACGAGAACGAAATCGCGCAGTCCGAGGGCGCGAACCGGGAACGATTCGTCAACTACTGGATGCACAACGGGTTCGTGCGCGTGGACGACGAGAAGATGTCCAAGTCGCTTGGGAACTTCTCCACCCTCCGGGAGGTTCTCGAGCGCCACGACGCGGAGGCGCTGCGCTTTCTTTACCTGCGCACGCATTACCGCAGCCCGCTCAACTTCGCCGAATCGCAACTGCTCGAGTCGCGCCAGGCGCTCGCGCGCCTGTACACGGCGCTCAAGGGCGCGCCGGCGCCAGCCGATGGCGCGATCGACTGGAGCGAGCCGTTCGCCGCGCGTTTCAAGGCGGCGATGGACGACGACTTCAATACGCCCGAGGCGGTCGCGGTGCTGTTCGACCTGGCGCGAGAAATCGGCAAGGGACGCGCCGAATTGATGCCGGCGCTGCGCGCCCTGGGCGGCGTGCTGGGGTTGCTGCAGCGGGATCCCGTTTCCTTCCTGCAGTCGGGTCCGGGAGAGACCTTGCCGGATGCGGAAATCCGGCGGCGCATCGAGGCCCGGCTCGCAGCCCGAAAACGCAAGGATTACGCGGAAGCCGATCGGATTCGCGCCGAGCTCGATGCAGCCGGCATCGTGCTCGAAGACGCTGCCGCAGAGACGACCTGGCGAAGAAAGTAGCGCTAGGCGGTCGCTGCGAGCCCCGGGCATTGCTGCGATGCGATCATCCGCCGCAATTCCGCCGGCGCACCGACGACGATCCGGGCCGGTTCGAGCAGCGCGAGCCGCGCCCGGACCGTGATGTCTGCCATGGACCGGTGAACCACGAAGAGCGCCGCACCGTGGACTGCAATCGCCGCGCAAAGAACAGTCATCCGAGTCGCACGCGTCATGATCACCTCCTGGACGAGACGCCCGCAGCGTAGGCGCCACACGGCGTGCGTACAACGGGCGTGCGACGAATCGGGCAAATCAGGGACTGAATCGCCCCGCAGGCGGATCCGGCGGGATCCCGGAGGAATCACCCGTCCCGTTTGGTCGCGCGGCGCGAAGACCAGTGGATATGCACGATTCGCCATCCCTGTGCCCCGAGCCGGAGCACCATCGTCTCGGTACCTACGAGATCTCCGCCCGGAGTCGAAATGCGCGACTGCGTCGTGACCGACGCAAGCGCACCGTCCCGGGAAGCGGATTGGCGCAGTACGCTGACTTTCGCCTTGGCGAGAAAAGCGAGATCGGCGTCGAGGTGGTGTGCCGAGTAATCCGCACGCGTGGCATCCACGTCCCCGGATTCGTACACCAGCAGGTCCGGCGAAAGCAGTTCGAGCGCGGTCACGCGGTCGCCGGTTTCGAGTGCCTGCCTGAAAGCCCTCACGGCCGCGACCGGATCGGGATCATCGGAGGCTGCGGTCCAGGCGGGAATTCCGACCAGTGCGATGCCCAATGCCACCAGGATCAGTCGTTGCATGATGCACCCCTTGGATTTCAACGGATTGCATTATGCAACCCGCGTGCGGCTCGTCCTCCGGAATTGCGATCTGCCGCCCGATATCCGCAGCCTGTCGGATTGCGCTCGCCCGCTCACTCGATCGCCACTAGAGTGCCGCCATCGCAAGACGCCTTTTGCAGAGAGCCGAAGTGAATGCGAAATTCCAAGTCCTGGATCGTAATCCGAGCGCCGGCAGGCCGTAAGCTACCGGTTGGCATGAAGCGCACGACATGAGCGACCAGGCATCCGCCGCGGGAACTACGGCACCGAAGTCGGGCTGGGAGGGTTTTTCCCGGGCCGCCGCCGGGGCGTTCCGGCGGTATGCGGAATGGCTGGTCGGAATCTCGTGGAAGAAGTTCTTCCTGCTCTCGCTCCTGTCGATGATCGCCGCGGGAATTCTGAGCGAATTGCCGCCGTTCAACCTGGAGATCTCCAGGACCGAGAAACCCGCCACCGCCAGTCGACCCGAATCGCAGGCCCAGCGCGCTGCGCGCGAGAAGGTCAGGGAAAGGATCCGGGAGCGGGTGGGCGACGTCGAGATCAAGATCGATCGGTCGGGAGTTCGGATCCTTCGCAACAGCGATCCGTCGGCGAAAGGGACTAAGCCGAAAGACGCGCCCACTGGCGAGTCGAGGGAAACGCCTGGCACCGAGCCGAAAGATGCGCCGGGCACCGGGCCGAAGAAGGCGCCGGAAGGCGAAGCGAAGAAAGGGATCGACGAGGGCGCCTCGAAATCACCGGATGCGCCGCACTCCGCTGCCGGCGGAAAGATCGTCGTCGGGCCGCTGGGCGTGCGCATCGACCTGCCGCCCGGTGAGGTGAATGACGAAATTCGCCAGGCGATCGGGGAGGCGAGCGAGAGCATTCGCGAGGCGATCGAGGAGCAGGCAGGACTCGCCCAGGATAAGCCCAAGGTTCGGACGAAGATCGTTCGGCTCGGGGATTTCCTGCCGCAGCTCGCGCTGCTGTTCATCGTCGCGTCGATGGTGATCAAGATCGCGTACGCCGGGCGCGTCAAGGCGGAGGTCAAGGCTGCGGAGGCGCAGGAGACCGCGGATGCCGAAAGCCTCAGGCGCCAGGTCGTCGAGGCGCGCATGGCGGCGATGCAGGCGCAGGTCGAGCCGCATTTCCTGTTCAACACGCTCGCGAGCATCGATCACCTGATCGAGACCGATTCGCGGCGGGCGAGCGCAATGCAGAAGAACCTGATCGCGCTGCTGCGCGCGTCTATGCCGGGAATGCGGGAATCCGAAACCAACCTCGGCCGGGAACTCGCGGTGGTGCGGCCGTATCTCGAGATCCTGCGGGTGCGGATGGGCGAACGGCTCCGGGTCGAAATCCGCGTCGGCGAGGGACTGAATTCGGCCGATTTTCCGCCCATGATGCTGCAATCGGTGGTGGAAAACGCGATCAAGCACGGCCTCGAGCCGAAACCCGAAGGCGGCAGGCTGACCGTGGAGGCGGAGGTCGTGCACGGCCGGCTCGAGGTCACGGTCGTCGACACCGGGGTCGGATTCGGGCGCGCCGCGACCACCGGCACCGGCGTCGGGCTGGCGAACATCCGGGAGCGGCTGAAACTCATCTACGGCGGCGAAGCCGAGCTTCGCATCGCCGACAACGCGCCGAATGGCACGCGGATCACCATCGTCGTACCCTATAGGACCGCGAACAACACCCCCCGCGCCTGAGGGATCATCGATGCATGCACGTGCCGTGATTGCGGATGACGAAGCGCTCATGCGTGAGCAGTTGCGCGCGCGCCTCGCCGAAGTCTGGCCGGAACTGGAAATCGTCGCCGAGGCGCGCAACGGAATCGAAGCCGTGGAGCGAACTGCGGCGGCGAACCCCGATCTGGTTTTTCTCGACATCCGCATGCCGGGCAAGACCGGGGTGCAGGCGGCGCGCGAGATCGCGGCGCTCGAACCCGGCGCGCCGCCCGCGATCGTGTTCGTCACCGCCTACGATCAGTACGCGATCGAGGCCTTCGAGCAGGGCGCGATCGACTACATCCTGAAGCCCGCCGAGCGCGAGCGGCTGCAAGTGACCGTGGACCGGATCAAGGCGCGCTTGTCGCAGCGCGGCGCTCCCGGACCGGCAGAATCCGGTTCACAGGACCTGATGCGGCAGCTGCTCGACCGTCTCCAGCAGCAGTTGGGCGGCGACGGGACTGCCCCGCTGAAGTGGATCCAGGCGGCCGTTGGACAGCAGATCCAGATGATCCCGGTCGAGGAGGTGCTGTTTTTCGTCTCCGACGAGAAGTACACGCGCGTGCAGACCGCGCAGCAGGAGGCGCTGATCCGCAAGCCGATCAAGGAACTGATCGCGGAACTCGATCCGAAACAGTTCTGGCAGATCCACCGTTCGACGCTCGTGAATACGCGCGCCATCGCGGGCGTCAGCCGGGATTTCCGCGGCCGGCAACTGGTGCACATCAAGGGCCGCCAGGACAAGCTCGAGGTGAGCCGCAGCTACACGCACCTGTTCAAGGGCATGTAGGCGTCCGCGGGGACGCTACTCGGCGAAGAACGCGCGCACCTTGTCGAGCCAGGACTTGCTGCGCGGATTGTGGCGCGCGGCGTCGCCCTGACTGATGGCCTCGAATTCGCGCAACAGCTCGCGCTGCCGCTCGGTCAGGCTGACCGGCGTTTCGACCACCACGTGGCAGTACAGGTCGCCGCGGTTCTGGCTGCGAACGCCGTGAATGCCCTTGTCGCGCAGCCGGAAGACCTTGCCGCTTTGCGTCTCGGGAGGCACCTTGATGCGCGCGCTGCCGTCGAGCGTGGGGATCTCGATTTCGCCGCCGAGCGCCGCGGTCGCGAACGACACCGGCATTTCGCAGTGAAGATCGTCGTGATCGCGCGTGAATACGGGGTGCGCCTTGATGTGGACCTGAACGTAGAGGTCCCCGGCCGGTCCGCCGTTCACGCCGGCCTCGCCTTCGCCCGACAGGCGCACGCGGTCGCCTTCGTCCACGCCCGCGGGAATTCGCACCTGCAGCGTCTTGTGGTGCTTGGTGCGTCCCGCGCCCGCGCATTGCGCGCACGGCTGGGCGATCACCTTGCCCGCGCCGCGGCAGCGCGGGCAGGTCTGCGCGATCGAGAACGGTCCCTGCGAAATCCGCACCTGCCCGGCGCCGTGGCAGGTCGGACAGCCCGTCGGCTGCGTGCCCGGCTTCGCGCCCGTGCCGTGGCAGGTGCTGCATTCGGCCATCGTCGGGACCCGGATCTTGGTCTCGAATCCGTGCGCCGCCTGCTCCAGGGAGATTTCGAGGTTGTAGCGCAGATCGGCGCCGCGATACACGGCGGACCGGCCGCCGCGTCCGCCGCCGAAAATTTCGCCGAAGATGTCGCCGAAGATGTCGCCGAAGCCCGCGCCACCGAATCCCGCCCCGGCGCCTCCGGCGGCCGCTGCGCTCGGGTCGACTCCGGCGTGGCCGAAACGGTCGTAGGCGCCGCGCTTCTGCGAGTCCGAGAGGATCTCGTAGGCTTCCTTGGCTTCCTTGAAGTGTTCTTCGGCCTTCGGGTTCTCGGGGTTGCGGTCCGGGTGCCATTTCATGGCGAGCCGGCGATAGGCCTTCTTGATGTCGTCGTCGGAGGCGTCGCGGTTGACCCCGAGCACTTCGTAATAGTCCCGTTTCGCCATCTAGATCCGTCCGCCCGATAGGTAAAGGCCGGGATGAACCGCGGCCGATGCCGCGGCTTCGATCCCGGCCAGCTGATCCCGCGCGCGGCGCGCGTCGGGCATCAGCCGGTTTTCTTGTCCTTCACTTCGGTGAACTCGGCGTCCACCACGTTGCCGTCGTCCTTCGCGCCGGCGCCGGACTCCTGCTTCGTCTCCGCGCCGGCCGGCTGCTGTTGCGCCTGGGATTCGGCGTACATCTTCTCGCCGAACTTTTGCGAGGCGAGCGCGAGCGCCTGCGCCTTGGTCTCGATCTCGGACTTGTCCTCGGACTTGAGCACGGCCTCCGCGTCCTTGAGCGCGGCCTCGATCTTTTCCTTCTCGCCCGCGTCGAGCTTGTCGCCGTAGTCCTTGAGCGATTTCTTCACCGTGTGCACCAGCGCCTCGCACTGATTGCGCGCGTTGACCAGCTCGAGCGCCCTGCGGTCGTCGTCGGCGTGCGCTTCGGCATCCTTCACCATGCGCTGGATTTCGTCCTCGGAGAGTCCGGTCCCGGCCTGGATCTTGATCTTGGCCTCCTTGCTGGTGGCCTTGTCTTTCGCCGTGACGTGGAGGATGCCGTTGGCGTCGATGTCGAACGTCACTTCGATCTGCGGCATGCCGCGCGCCGCCGGTGGAATGTCGCTGAGGTTGAACTGGCCGAGCGACTTGTTGCCTCTCGCCATGTCGCGCTCGCCCTGGAGGACGTGGATGGTGACCGCGGTCTGGTTGTCGTCCGCGGTCGAGAACACCTGCGCAGCCTTGGTCGGAACGGTCGTGTTCTTCTGGATGAGCTTGGTGAAGACGCCGCCCAGGGTCTCGATGCCGAGCGACAGCGGCGTGACGTCGAGCAGGAGCACGTCCTTGACGTCGCCTTTCAGCACGCCTGCCTGGATCGCGGCGCCGACGGCGACCGCTTCGTCCGGGTTGACGTCCTTGCGCGGCTCCTTGCCGAAGAACTCGCGCACCCGGTCGACCACTTTCGGCATGCGCGTCTGGCCGCCGACCAGGATGACGTCGGAGATGTCCGAGCCCTTGACGCCCGCATCCTTGATCGCGATGCGGCACGGCTCGATCGTCTTCTCGATCAGCTCGTCGACCAGCGACTCGAACTTGGCGCGCGTCACCTTCATCGTCAGGTGCTTCGGCCCCGACGCGTCCGCGGTGATGTACGGCAGATTGATCTCGGTCTGTTGCGAGGACGACAACTCGATCTTCGCTTTCTCCGCGCCTTCCTTGAGGCGCTGCAGCGCGAGCACGTCCTTGGACAGGTCGACGCCCTGGTCCTTCTTGAATTCGGTGACGATGTAGTCGATCAGGCGCTGGTCGAAATCCTCTCCACCGAGGAAGGTGTCGCCGTTGGTCGAAAGGACCTCGAACTGCATTTCGCCTTCGACGTCGGCGATTTCGATGATCGAGATGTCGAAGGTGCCGCCGCCCAGGTCGTACACCGCGATCTTGCGGTCGCCCTTTTCCTGCTTGTCGAGGCCGAACGCGAGCGCCGCGGCCGTCGGCTCGTTGATGATCCGCTTGACTTCCAGCCCCGCGATCCGCCCCGCGTCCTTGGTCGCCTGGCGCTGCGAGTCGTTGAAGTAGGCGGGCACCGTGATCACGGCCTCCGTGACTTCCTCGCCGAGATAATCCTCGGCGGTCTTCTTCATCTTTCGCAGCACGTCGGCCGATACCTGTTGCGGCGCGATTTTCTTGCCGCGCACTTCCACCCAGGCGTCGCCGTTATCCGCCTTGACGATCTTGAAGGGCATCAGGCTGATGTCCTTCTGCACTTCCTTCTCTTCGAAGCGCCGCCCGATCAGGCGCTTGACCGCGAACAGGGTGTTCTTCGCGTTGGTGACGGCCTGGCGCTTGGCCGGTGCTCCGACGAGGATTTCGGTCTCCTCGGTGTATGCGACGACCGACGGCGTCGTGCGCGCGCCCTCCGAGTTCTCGATCACCTTGGGTTTGCCGCCCTCCATGATGGCGACGCAGGAATTCGTCGTCCCGAGGTCGATGCCGATGATCTTTGACATATCAGTTCCTTGATTGTTGGTCTAAGCCTTGGTTCGATATGGGGTTTCCGCCGCCGTTTTCAACCTGGGGGGTGGGGTCCGGGGCGGCCTCGGGCGCCTTCGCGACCGTCACCATCGCGGGGCGGACGATGCGATCGTTCAGGCAATAGCCTTTCTGCATGACCGCGACCACGGTATTGGGCGGAACTTCCGCCGGGACCACCGCCATCGCCTGGTGGCGGTGCGGATCGAATCGCTCGCCCGCGGACGGCGCGACCTCGGTCACGCTGGCGCGCTCGAGCGCGCCGCGCAGAAGCTTGAGCGTCAGTTCGATACCGCTGCGAAGCGATTCCGCGTTCGCGGCCTCGGTGGCGAGCGCCGCCCCGAGACTGTCGGCGACCGGGAGCAGATCCTCGACAAAGCGCTCGACGGCGAATTTGCGCGCCTGCGCGACGTCGGCCTGGGCGCGCTTGCGCGCGTTTTCCGCGTCGGCGAGGGCGCGAAGCCAGGCTTGCCGCTGGTCCTCCAGTTTGGCCTGTGCCTCGGCAAGAATTACTTCGAGCGGGCGCGGCGTTTCGCTCTCCGCGGCCGGCGCAGCGTCCTGGGGCGCTACGGGTTGATCGATTGGCGTGTTTTCAGACATGTGCCGCTTCCTGGGTCAACTCGTTCTAGCTGAGGGCATCCGCCCCCGTTTTCAAGGGGGCCGGCCGGGGAGGGTCGGCGGCTACGCCGGTGACGCCAATGCGACCGCATCGCCGCGGCGGCGGTCGCGGCGACTGCGCCGGCTACGCGCTGCGTCCGATCGCGGTGATTTCAGCGAGCGCTGCGATCCACTCCGGTTCTTCGTTGAGGCAGTGCAGCGCGCGGTATTGCCGGCCGCCGGCCTGGAGAAACGCGTCACGCACCTCGATGCCGACTTCTTCGAGAGTCTCGAGACAATCCGACACGAATCCGGGACAGACCACGTCGACCCGCGCGAGACCGCCGCGCGCCAGATCGACCAGCGTGTCCTGGGTATAGGGCTGCAGCCACTGCGCGGGGCCGAAGCGCGATTGAAAGGTGAGTTTCCACTGCGAGGCCCCGAGTTCGAGTACCGCGGCAAGCAGGCGCGCGGTTTCGCGACAGTGCTGCTCATACGGGTCGCCTCGCTCGACCGAGCGCTTCGGAATGCCGTGAAAACTCATCACCAGCAGGTCCCCGCGACCGTGCTCCGCCCATTGCCGGCGCACGCTTGCGGCGAGCGCCGCAATGTAGGCGGGATGATCGTGGAACTGCTCGATCATCGGGACCCCCGGTTCGAGCACGTCGCGCACGCTCTCGGCGGTGCTTTTCGCGTACTGCGGGTAGAGCGGAAGGCACACGACTCGCCGCGCGCCGGCGGCGCGCAGGCGCGCGAGTCCGTCGGCGATTCGAGGTTCCCCGTAGCGCATCGCGTACTCGATCGGAACGCGGGTTGCCGCGGCGAGCAGGCGAGCCTGCTTTGCCGTATGCACTGCGAGCGGCGATCCTTCGGGCGTCCAGATCGATGCGTATTTCTTCGCCGAGCGCTCCGGGCGGAGGTTGAGAATCACGCCGTACAGGATCGGCAGCCAGATCCAGCGCGGCAACTCGACGACGCGCGGATCGGACAGGAATTCCGCCAGATAGCGGCGCACGGCCGGCGCCTCGGGTGCTTCGGGCGTGCCGAGATTGACCAACAGGACGCCGTCGGACACGCTTGCCTGCGCTCAGTGCTGGGACAGCGCGGTGGAAAGGAGCTTGGCGGTGACGTCCACCAGGGGCACGACGCGATCATAGGCCATGCGCGTCGGCCCGATCACGCCGAGCGTGCCGACCACCTCGCCGTTGACGCGATACGGCGCGGTGACGAGGCTCACCTCGTCTGGCGTCGAGACGCCCGATTCGCCGCCAATGAAAATCTGCACGCCCTGGCCGCGCAGCGACAGATCCAGGATCCGCAGCAGCGAAGTCTTGCGCTCGAACAGCTCGAACAACTGCCGCAGGCGGCCCATGTCCTGCGACAGGTCGCTCACCGCGAGGAGGTTCTTCTCGCCCGTGATCACCAGCGGCTCGGTGCCTTCCGCCGCGGCCTGGCTGCTGGCGTCGACCGCCTCGGTCATCAGCTTCAGCATGTCCTGGCGCAGCTCGTGCAGTTCCTCGCGCAGCCGCTTGCGGATGTCCTCGAAATTCTGGCCGTTGTAATGCTGGTTGAGAAAATTGGCCGCGGCGACCAACTCCGACGGCGTGTAATCGCGATCGGTGTGCAGGATGCGGTTCTGCACGTCGCCTTCGGTCGTGATCACGATCAGCAGGACGCGCTTTTCCGACAGCCTCAGGAATTCGATCTGCCGCAGCGTCGTCGGTCGCCGGCGCGGCGTCATGACGACCCCGGCGAACTGCGTGAGCTGCGACAGCAGCTGCGATGCCGCCTGGATCATGCGCTGCGGATTGTCCGGATGGAGCTGCCCCTCGAGTTCGTGGATCGCGTCGGTGCCGAGCGTCTTCACCACCAGCAGCGTGTCGACGAACAGGCGATAACCCTGTGGCGTGGGCACGCGCCCGGCGGAGGTGTGCGGGCTGGCGATGAATCCGAGTTCCTCCAGATCCGCCATGACGTTGCGGATCGTCGCGGGCGACAGGTCGAGTCCCGAATGCCTCGAGAGCGTGCGCGAGCCGACCGGCTGGCCCTCTTCGATGTAGCGTTCGACGAGGGTCTTGAGAAGCAAGCGGGCGCGCTTGTCGAGCATGCGGCCGATTGTAATGCGGCTACAATGCCCGCGGCTCAGTCACCGCTTCGGGACCCGATGCAGCCCGCGTTCCGCCGCATCGCATTGATCGGCAAGCAGACCCCGCAGATCGCGGCGTCGCTCAAGACGCTGCGGGATTTCCTGCGCGATCGCGGCTGCGAGGTGATCGTCGAACTGGAGACCGCCCGCAGCGTCGGCGACGGCGACGCCGGAGCCGACTTCGAGCGCATCGGGCGCGAGGCGGACCTCGCGATCGTGGTGGGCGGCGACGGCACGATGCTCTCGGCGGCGCGCAACCTCGTCCGGTTCGGCGTGCCGCTCGCGGGGATCAACCAGGGCCGGGTCGGCTTCATGACCGACATCGCTTTTTCCGACATCCAGGACTCGGTCGGCGCGATCCTCGCCGGCCGCTACGCGATGGAATCCCGCTCGCTGCTCGATGCCGAAATCCGCCGCGGCGACGCGGTCCTGCTGCATACGCTGGCGTTGAACGAAGCCGTGGTCGGCAAGGGCTCCCAGGGCCGCCTGATCGAGTTCGAACTGCGCATCGACGGCGAATACGTCTACCGCCTGCGTGCCGACGGGGTGATCGTGACGACGCCGACCGGGTCCACCGCGTATTCGCTTTCGGCGCAGGGGCCGATCCTGCAGCCTACGGTGCCCGCATTCGCGCTGGTGCCGCTCAATCCCCACGTATTGTCGGCAAGGCCGGTGAGCGTAAGCGACGCCAGCCTGATCGAGATCGGATTGCTGCGCGCGATCGACGCCCGGGCGCACTTCGACGGCTTCGCGCTCGCCGACATGCAGGAGGGCGACCGCCTGGTGCTGAAGCGCTCGGTGGATGCGATCCGCTTCGTCCACCCGCCCGGCTACAGCTATTTCATGATGCTGCGGGAGAAAATGCGCTGGAGCGAGAATCCGGCGCCGCCGCTTCCGGACGACTGATGCTGCGCGCGCTCGGCATTCGGAATTTCGTCATCGCGGAGCGCGTCGAGCTGGAGGTCGAAGGCGGCTTCACCGTGCTCACTGGAGAGACCGGGGCCGGGAAATCGATCCTGGTCGATGCGATCGAACTGCTCGTCGGCGGCCGCGGCGATGCCGCGCTGGTTCGCGAAGGCGCCGATCGCGCGGAGCTGCAGGCCGAATTCGATCTCGAGGCGGGCGGCCCGCTGGCCGCATGGCTGGTCGAATCCGGATTGGAGGGCGATCCCGGAGCGCTGCTCCTGCGCCGGACCATCGACCGGCAGGGCCGCACGCGCTGCTTCATCAACGGCCATGCCGCGACGCTCGCGCAACTCGCGCAAGCGGGCGAATCGCTCGTCGACATCCACGGCCAGCACGCGCACCAGTCGCTGCTGCGCGCTGCGGGCCAGCGCGATCTGCTCGACGCGTTTGCGGGCGCTGAGGCGCTGGCGGCGGAGACGGGCGGTGCGTATCGGGACTGGCAACGGCTGCAGCGGCTCGCCGACGACGCCGAAAAACAGTTCGCGCAGCGCGAGGCCGAACGCAGCGATCTGGCGGCGCAGGTCTCCGAACTCGCGCGCCTCGCGCCGCGCGAAGGGGAATGGGGGGACCTCGAAGCGGCGCATCGCCGCCTCGCGCACGGATCGAGCCTGCTGGCTGGGGCGCAGTCCGCGCTCGAGACCCTGTCGGAAGCCGAAGGCGCCTGCCTGCCGCAACTCGCTGCGGTTGCGAGCCGCCTCGCGTCGCTCGCCGAGCATGACGGCGGCCTGCGCCCGATCGCGGAATTGCTGCAATCGGCGCAGGCGCAGGCGGGCGAGGCGGCGCGTGAACTGCGCGCCTACGCATCGCGCGTCGAGCTGGATCCCGAGGCCTTGCTGGAAACCGAGCGCCGCATCGAGGTGCTGCACACCGCAGCGCGCAAGCAGCGCGTTCGACCCGAGACGCTCGCGCAGCGACTGGCGCAGCTTCGCGAGCGCCTCGCCGAGCTGGAACTCGCAGCGAGCCCCGAGGCGCTGCAACGCGAAGTCGCGGCGTCGCTGGCGAGATACGATTCGCTCGCCGATCAGCTTTCGGTCAAGCGGAAAGCGGGCGCGCAGCGCCTGTCGCGTGCGGTCAGCGCGCAGATGCAGGGGCTCGCGATGAAGGGCGGCCGATTCGCGGTTGCGCTCGAATCGCTCGACGCGCCCGCGGCCGCCGGTCGCGAGCAGGCCGTGTTTCAGGTTTCGGCGCATCCCAGTCTGCCGCTGCGACCCCTCGCGAAGGTCGCCTCGGGCGGAGAACTTTCGCGCCTGAGCCTCGCG
>Ga0080064_1001051_pt1 | contig 61957 bp, 53 predicted proteins | sample Subgrocontami54m_FD_69260 | JGI IMG/M metagenome (GOLD analysis project Ga0080064, IMG submission 69260) | Subsurface groundwater microbial communities from S. Glens Falls, New York, USA - GMW46 contaminated, 5.4 m (SPADES assembly) (version 2) ... | reverse complement strand
TGGCACTACATCGCCGCTTTCGAGGGTGCCTCCGGCCTGCGCCAACGACTTGCGACGGAATCCACCCCTCGGATTTCGCCTCCGATTGACCCAAGTGCGGAAGTTGGGCCAACGCGCAGCGCCTTCATGCAGCGGCGAGCGTCGCCGCCGGTGTGGAACAGGAGATCGACGAAGCTCACGTGGTGCTCGAACGGCGGATAGAGCTGCTCGTACTCCGGGTACCCCTCGTAGTCCATGTACTCGAGGGCGATGCCGGCCGCCGCGAACTGCGCGACGTCGATGTAGGCCTGCGCGCTCGGCCCCGAGAGATACGTCGTCGCCCCCGCCTGCCGGCAGAGCGATACGAGCCGCTCCGTCTTCGAGCCCTCCCCTCGGGAGTCCGTCGACCACCTGAGCCGCGTGCCGATCCCGAGCAGCCCGCAGATCCCCCCCAGCAGGTGGTGGTTGATCCGACTCAGGTAGATCTCGTCGCCCTCCAGCAGCAGGGCCTCGATCCGGTCGGCATACGCGCGGAAGTGCGGCGCGCGCGCGTAGCAGTGGACCAGCGTCTTCCAGTGCTTCCTGCGCCACGCTTGGTCGCTGACCTGGACCTCCTGGATGAGCTGCTCGTGGGCGCGCTCGACGTGCACCGGGACCGTTAGCCAGATCCGCCCCGTCGGCGACTTCACCTGATTTCGGTTCCGCCAGTCCCGCGAAGTGTACTGCACGTCGTCGTAGAGGATGAACTCGTCGACGAGCCGGATGAGGTCGAAATACCCCTTCCACGGCAGATAGCACGATTGGACGATCGCGACGCGCTTGCCCATCCTCAGGCGCCCTGCGGAGCCGGCCGGCGCAAGAGGAACTCGTTGTTTTGCAGTGTGCAGGTCGACTTCATGCGGAGTCCGCGGTGATGAGCGCAATCGCACTCCGCCCGGTCAAGCGCGACCGTGGGTCCCGCTCGCGCGGTCCAGCAGCTCCCCCAGCCGCAGCGCGAATCCGGGCAGCACGTCGCCGCCCGCCAGCATCTGTTCCTCGTTCGTCGCAAGGCGACTCTCGGGGGACGTGAAGACCCCCGCAGTTCGGGTCTCCGGGTCGACCAGCCAGACGAGGCGCACGCCGGCGTCAAAATACTCCCGCACCTTGCGTGCCATCTCCTTCTGCGTGTTCCCCTCGCTCAGGACCTCGATGGCCAGGTCCGGGGCAAGATCCGGGATCGGGGCGCGCGGGACCTGGTGACCGGGGAGGCGGTTCCACGAGACGAAGGAGACATCCGGCATGCGCACCAGATGCGGCGCGATCCGCATCATTCCGTCAGGAGCGAGCACGATTCCCAGGTTGTGAAGGTCCGTGAAGTTCCCGAGGAGCTGGATGAGGACGGCGGCCACGCGGGACTCGAAGAAGCCCATGACCTTCTCCACCAGCACCCCATCGACCAGCTCGAACAGGCGGTTCTCCCGGTCGTGAATGTCAATCACGTCCTGTTCCGTCGCCGTTCCGGGCGCGGGACGGAGGCGGACCCTCTGCGGCGGAATGTCGCCGAGCTGATCGAGCAGATCGGCCATCGTCAGGACATCCATGGCTTCTTGCCCTACACGTGTCTTGTCCCGACCGGAGCGTACCAGGGGGGGCGCGGCCGGGTCAAGCCGACCCCGTCTCCGTCGCGGAAGCTCACGACCCGAGAGGCTCCCAGCCTCTGCGCCGACAGTGAGAACAGCCCGCTCGCGTACCCGATGTCCAGGAACGTCCGCCCCGCGAGCGTCGCCGGCGCCAGGAACTCCGCGAGCGCGCGCTGCGCCTCCGCTGCGGCCGGGTGCCTAGGCCATCCGCGTTTCGAGGCGATAGCGGATCACCATCAACGAAGCAAGCCCCTGGCCTTCCGGTGGACATCGGCCGCGGGGATGGCCTTCGCGCGCCCAGCTCGATACGACCCCAGGCGTTTCTCGGACTCTCCAGCCCAGATCCGCTCGGCCTCTTTCGGACTCAGCTCGTCGAGACTCTCCAGCATCTTCTCCGCGACCATCGCCCGCTCGCGCGCGCTTAGGCCCAGGGCCTGTCTGAGGACTTTAGTCTCTTCGGGCATCGGAATCACCTCGTCCAGCCGCAGCAAGAGCCCGCCACTCCCGGGTCCACAGCAAATCGTAAGGGTACCCTCCAAACCGGTTAAGGGGTGCTGAGTCGTGCAACGGATCCCGAGTCCGTTGACACCCGGCCGGGACGGGAGTACCCTCGGTTCCTCCACTCGGAGGGCGCTCGCATGGCGGGACAGATCCTCCAGAGACCCATGCCCTCCCCGGCCCCGTCGCCGCCAGCCGACGAGGTTCTCTCGCTCCACGAGGGGTACCTCAGGTCCCTGCCCGGGCGCCACGACGCCTAGAGCGGGTTCCGCCAACGCAGGCCCGGGAAACGCGAGAAGTCAGCGTCACTCGTGTGAAGCTCGGCCTTGTACTCGATCGCGATCGCCGCGAGGTGCGCGTCCGTGGTCAGGTTCCCCGCAGCCCCCGCGTGCCCGAGCAGCCTGTCGAGCAACTCCAGGTGGCAAGGCCCCGGCTCCAGGATCTCCACCACCGGCTGCGCGAACCATGACCGTACGTGCGCCACAGCCGGCCCAGGCGCCAGAGGAGTCACCAGGACGGCGGGATGCGTCATCAGCCGGATGAACCCGCACGTCACCGCCCAGGGCAGACCCACCGGATGCGACCCCGAGAGCTGCCGCTCCCACCAGGCCTTCGCCGCGGCATGGTGCGGCGCATCCCGGTTTTAGGCGTAGACGAGCAAGTTGATGTCCAGGAGGATCACCGCCGAGACCGTGCCTTCCGCGTAAACCCCTCCGCATCGAGCTGGTCCACGAGCTGGTTGAGCTTCGCAGGGTCGATTCCTGCCCGGAACCCCCCGGAGTGGGGACGAACCACGAACGCGGGACGCTTCCCTCCCGCCGTCCCATGCGAGGCCAGCCCGCGTCGGATGAGCTCGTTGAGCGCGGCCTTGAAGGAGGTCCGCCGTCGATGCGCATACTGCTTCAGCATCTCGGCGACCTCCGGGTCGAGCGTGACGGTCGTTCGCATGACGTCATCATGACGGCCGCGCTGAGTGCTGTCAAGATGCCCGTCGGGGCCCTCCCGCTCCGCAATCGTACTTGGCATACGGCCGGCCAAATGGAAAGTACGCTTGCATGGTGAAGAGGCCGTTCTGAACCGATCGGGTCCGCTCCGCGTGGCGCAAGCGACCCCTCGTGTGGCTGGCCGGAGTCCGGCGAGTCGGCAAGACCACCCTTGCCCGAATGCTCGGGGGAGCCGAGTACCTCAATTGCGACCTCCCTTTCGTCGGCGCCCGCCACCTCCTCGCGGCGTTCGAGCGCCCCCCTCGGCCGTCCGTCAAGGCGTAGGTCGGCGAGACCGCCGGTTCCCCCTACCTCTCGCTGTCGAATGAGACATGCAGCTCCTGAGTCCGTTGACACCCGGCCGGGCCGGGGGTACCCTCCGGTCGCTCACTTGGAGGGCGCTCGCATGGCGGGACAGATCCTCCTGAAGCCCAAGCCTGCCGCGGCCCCGTCGCCGCCGGCCGAGGAGGTCCTCTCGCTCCTCTCCCTCGCCGCCCCCGAGCTTAGGGAACGGCTGCTCGTGGAGATCGAGCGAAATCCCGTGCTCGTCGCCATCGAGCAAGCAGAGGGCGAAGACGAGGCCCCAGGCGTCGACCCCGACATCGACCTCCCCGTCATGGAGTGGATGGCCGATCTCCATCGGCCGTCGCTCCGCAGCCCCGTCCATACGCCGCAGGAGGTCCACGAGGGGTTCCTCCGATCCCTCCCCGGCCGCCCCGATTCGCTTCCGGAGCGGCTTCACCGGCAGTTCCTCCTCGTCGAGGGCGACCCCTGGCGTCGGTGGATCGGCGAGCAGATCATCTTCAACCTCGACGACCGCGGCTACGTGCGCGGGGACTTCGGGAGGCTCGTCGCCTCCATCAATGGGGGGCTCTCAGCCAGGGCCAGGACCCTCCTCGCGGAGACCAAGGGCGTCACGCGCCGTGGCGCCTTCGCCGACATCCCGCCCACGCTCCAGCCCGATGCGCGGCTCGCGTCTGCCATGCTCCGCGTCATGGACGAGCTCGGCGCCCTCCGCACGCCGCTCGTCCGACTCCTCGACGGACTCGAGGTCACCTCCAATGCGGCCGAGTCCGTGCTCCGCACCGTGCAGGGCCTGGAGCCCGCTGGCGTGGGGGCGCGCGACTTGAAGGAGTGCCTGCGACTGCAGCTCGCCGACCGCGGGGCCCCGCCCCTCGCGCGGAAGCTCGTCGACCGCTGCCTCGCCGATGTCGAGGCCGGCCGCCTTGACCGCGCCGCCCGCCGCCTCGGAGCCCCGATCTCCCGCGTCCGCGCGGCCGCGAAGCTGATCCTCTCGCTCGATCGCGCCCCAGGCGTTTCACTGGCGCCCCCGGAGGAGCAGGGCTCCTCGCCGGATGCCGTCCTCGAGCACGATGGGGGAGGTTGGCGCGTCCGACTGGAGCGCGCAGGCGTCCCCGACCTCGCCGTCTCGAAGGGGTACGCTCGTGAGTCGCGCCGCACGTCGGATCCCGAGACCCGCGTCTACCTCGCGAAGAACTTCGCCCACGCGGAGCGTCTCGTCGCCGCCCTCCGCGAGCGCGACCGGATCCTCCAGCGGGTCCTCGAGGCCGTCATCGAGCGACAGCGCGCGTTCCTCCTCCGCGGGCCGTCAGCCCTCTCACCCGTCTACATGAAGGACGTCGCGAAGACCACCGGCCTGCCCGTCCGGACCATCGCGCTGGCCGTCGAGGGGAAGTCCGTCGCGACGCCGTACGGCGTGCTCCCGATCCGCGCCCTGTTCGCCTCCGGCGAACGGCGGCGACAGGACCGCAAGTCGAAGCGGGGGAGGGGATGACGTCGCGCCTTCTCCTGGGCCTCCTCCTCTCCGCGGGAATCGCGGGGGCAGAAGACCTGCGCCTCTCCGCGTCCTGTGACGACCAGGGGAACCTCGTCCTCCACGGCGAGGGCCCGTTCGGGTCGGGCGAGACTGTCGAGATCCGCCTCCTCAAGCTGGTGGGCTCCTCCCGCGAGTACAAGGCCGGCAAGCAGGTTCAGTCGGCCGCGCGCATGTTCGACGCCATGCTCGAACCCGGCGACCTCCCTCCGGGCGAGTACGTCGTCGAGGTGCGCGTTGCGGGCCTGGCCGCGGCCGTCGGCGTCCAGCTCTCGAGCCTCAAGGCGGTCGAGCTGGCGCGCGAGGAGGAGCAGAAGGTCCTCCTCGGGCTCTACAGGCGACTGCGCGCCGAGGCGAAGGACCTGGAGGAGGCCATCGCAGTCGCCGACGCGGAGACCCGAGCCTCGCGGCTGCGGACCTGGGAGAAGGGCGCCACGGCCCTTGCCAAGGAGATCGAGCGCCGCGAGGTCACCCAGCTCACGGCAGCGAAGCAGGCCCTGTCCCAGGCCGTGGGGCTCCTCGTGGTCCTCTCCCGCGTGCACCGGGGAGTCGCAGACGAGGAGATGGGCGATCTCCTGAAAAAGCACATGGTGCTCCGCGAGGACGGGACGCCGAGGGAAGCCTCCGACGTCTTGGAAGTCGGGCGGCGCGACTTCGGCGGCGCCCTCGCCGACGCGTTCGCGGGCGTCATGCGAAAGTCCATGGAGGAGCTGGACCGCGCCCTCGCAAAGGTCCAGGGGAAGAAGCGGGAGTTCGACGGGTTTCGCTCGACCGCCGGCGCCTGGGCCGCAAGGGTGTCGAAGTCGTGCGACCGGGAGAAGGGAAACGTCCCGCCCGATGGCCCCTACCCGGAGCCTGTCGCCGACGACGTTTCGCAGCTTCGAGCGTGGCTGCGGGACCTCGCGGACGCCTACTGTCAGACATTCGACCGCGATCTCGGGCCGGGCGCCTTCACCCGGATCAACGAGCTCCGCGGCCGCATCGAGACACGCCTGACGCAGATCGTCGAGCGCGCCCGGCAGTAGGTTGCAATCGCCGGCGCGTTCCGTTACTGTGGGATCCTATCACGTCGCCGGGAGGTCCCGTGGAGGTCGAACGCGCGCTCGCCCAGTTCCAGGAGCGGATCGGGCTCCTGCGACAGGAGATCGGCAAGGCGATCGTCGGCCACGATGCGGTCGTCGAGCACGTCCTGATCGCCCTTGTCGCGGGAGGACACGTCCTCCTGGAGGGCGTTCCGGGGCTCGGGAAGACCCTCCTCGTCCGCACCCTCTCCCAGGCCCTCTCGCTCCGCTTCAGCCGCATCCAATTCACCCCCGACCTCATGCCCGCCGACATCCTCGGGACGAACATCGTCGTGGAGGACGAGGGAGGAAGGCGCGGCTTCCAGTTCCAGCGCGGCCCGATCTTCGGAAACATCGTCCTCGCCGACGAGGTGAACCGCGCGACGCCGAAGACCCAGTCCGCCCTCCTCGAGGCGATGCAGGAGCAGTGCGTGACGGTCAGCGGCGTGAGGTACCCGCTCGAGGAGCCCTTCTTCGTCCTCGCGACCCAGAACCCGATCGAGATGGAGGGGACCTACCCACTCCCCGAGGCGCAACTGGACCGCTTCCTCTTCAAGGTCCTCCTCGGGACGCCTCCCGTCGACGAAATCGTGGACGTGCTGGAGCGCACGACGGGGAGGGCGCCCACGGCCGTCAGGCAGGTGCTGGCCGGCCCCGACGTGCTCGCCATGCGCGCCCTCGCCCGCGAGGTCCCGATCGCCTCGCACGTCATCCGATATGCCGCACGCATCGTCTCCGGCACGCATCCCACCACGCCTGAGGCGACCTCCTCGGCCAAGCGATACGTCCGCTACGGCGCCAGCATCCGCGGCGGCCAGGCGATGGTCCTCGGGGCGAAGATCCTCGCCCTTCTCCGCGGAAGGTACAACGTCAGCTTCGAGGACATCCGCACGGTCGCTACGCCGGCCCTCCGGCACCGCCTCATCCTCAACTTCGAGGGGGAGGCGGAGGGCGTGAAGACCGACGACCTGGTCGCGAAGGTCATCCAGGAGACGCCCGAGCTGCCGCGCGAGGTCGAGAAGTTCGTCGCGAAGATGGGGAAGAGGTAGGCGCATGCGGCGCGTCGCTCTCGCCATCCTCGCGCTGACCGCCTCGCTGTGGGCCGAACAAGCGGGCCAGAAGCCCGTCGAGGCCCGGGCCAGGCTCGCGTTTCGCGGCTTCTACCGCTCGGGCTGGATCCCCGTCCTCGTCGACAACCTCCGGAACCTGACCGGCCAGGAGGTGGATCTCGAGGTCCAAATTGATGGCGGCGACGGCATGGGCGGAAGCGGAAGCGCCTTGCCGGACTCGGTTGCCTGGATCTCGCTCCCGCGCCAGGAGATGGCGGGGAGGAAGCGCCTCTTCCTCTACTTCTACGACCCGGGCGGCTGGTGCAGCCTCAAGCTGAAGCTCCGGAAGCGGGGGGACAAGGAGCCGTTCCTCGAGCAGGTCATCGACGGGAACCAGTTCAACTCGACGGGGGTCGTCGTCCTCTCGGACAAGTCGGAGGCGGAGGCGCAGATTCGCACCGCGCTCAACTACAACACCAACTCGACGTCCTACTACTACAACCAGCCTACGCCGCTGGTCTGTCCGACCGAGCTGATGCCCGACCGGTGGATCGCGTACTCCCAGGCAGACCTGGTCGTCCTCGCGGGGTTCGCCTGGGACAAGGTCGAGGACAAGGCATGGAAGGCCCTGGTGGAGTGGGTGAGGAGCGGTGGGACCGTTCTCATTTCCCCCACCGTGGACGAGGGGTGGTTCCGCGACCCGCACCTCAAGGACCTCTGCGACCCGGGGACCGTGCAAACGGGGACGGCCGACCTGGGCAAGTCCGGCTTCGGCCCCTCCAAGGAGGTCCCCTACGCCCGGTACGAAAAGGGCGACGCGCTGCTGCCGACGGGCCTCGCGGACCGCTCCCCCTTCCTTCGGCACTACCGCGCGGAGTTCGGCCACGTCTACCTGATGGCGACCGATCTGACGGCGCAGCCCTACCTCGGCTGGGGGGGCCTGGCCCCAATGTGGGCGAACCTGTATGGGCTGTTCTCGCTCGTGAATCCCCACGACCTCATGGACCGGGGCCAGGGGGAGTCGATGAGCGACGGGAGCTACTATCGCCGCGAAGACCAGGGCTTCCCGATGCGGCGAGCCGTGGGCCACGGGATGCGGTCGCTTCCGGACATGTGGGGATTGGTCGCCCTCATCGTCGGCTTCGTGCTGGCCGTGGGGCCGATCAACTACTTCGTCCTGAAGAAGCTCCAGCGGCCACTCTGGACGATGTGGACGATCCCGTCCGTGTCCCTCCTCTTCGTGGGCTCCATCGTGGCGATGGGCTACCTGACGAAGGGGACCAGTACCGCAGTGCAGCGGGTCTCGTTCGTGGACCTCGTCGCAGGAAGCGAGTTCGTCGTGGAGTCGCGGCACGCCTGCGTCCGGGCCGCGGCGCCGGGCGACTACGACCTGCAGTGGGACCCCTTGACCTACCCGCGCGCCCTCCGTCCCGCGGAGACATCGTACCGGATCACGCAGGGGGCGGAGTTCGCCATCCGGGGCTTCCCGCTCCACATGTGGGAGGAGGGGTACTTCCGCGGTGACTCGGTTCGTCGGGTCCGAGGGACGATCGACCTCGCCCGCGACGGGGACGGCGTCGTCACCGCCACGAACCGGACGGGACGCAACGTGCGTACGGCCGTCTACGTGGACACCGAGACGACGCGGCACGGGACGACCGCGGGGAGCTACTGGGTCCTGGGGCCGATCGCGGCCGGCGCAACGGTCCGGAGCGCGGGCCCGTCGCGATCCCTGCCGCCGGAAAACCGCGGCGAGGCCGTATCGGATGGCGCCGGCCTGGGCGGCCTCGACCGGGCCGTCATGGCCTACCTGCTCGACTCCAGGTTCGTGCATGGGAACGAGCCGCCCATGCTGCTCGCGTTCGTGGACGGTGACACGGTGTCGATGACGCTCGCCGGGCGAAACCCGCAGGAGGCGCGGACCCTGACGGTCTACCGCGTGTTCCAGGAATGATCGAGATCCGCGGCCTGTCCAAGTGGTACGACGAGTTCCTCGCGGTGAGCGACCTCTCGTTCACCGTGCAGAAGGGGGACATCTTCGGCTTCATCGGCCCGAACGGCGCCGGGAAGACGACGACGATGCGCGTGCTCGCCACCATCCTGGAGCCCTCCGCGGGCGACGCCCTCGTCGCGGGGCACTCCGTGATCGACTACCCCGAGAAGGTGCGGCGCGTGCTGGGGTACATGCCAGACTACTACGGGGTCTACGAGGGTCTCACGGTCTGGGAGTACCTGGATTTCTTCGCCGCGGCCTACGGCATCCCTCGCAGGCGGCGCCAGCGGATCCTGGAGGACGTCATGGACCTGACGGACCTCAAGGGGCTGCGCAATCGGATGGCGAGCGACCTGTCGAAGGGGATGACGCAGCGGCTCTGCCTGGGGAAGACGCTGATCCACGACCCGCAGGTCCTGATCCTCGACGAGCCGGCCTCGGGACTGGATCCGAGGGCGCGGATCGAGCTCAGGGTCCTCCTCAAGGAGCTGCGGGACATGGGGAAGACGATCCTGATCTCGAGCCACATCCTGACCGAGCTGGCCGACATGTGCAACGCGGTCGCGATCATCGAACGAGGGAAGCTCGTCGCGAGCGGGGACGTGAGCGAGATCGTACGCCGCGCGATGCCGCTCACGACGATGGTGCTGCGGGTGAAGGCGGAGGCCGATCGCGCGAAGGAGGTGCTGGGCCGCTTCCACTTCGTCCAGCGGGTGGAGGCGAAGGACCACGAGCTGACGTTCCAGTACCAGGGCGAGCAGGACATCCCCGCGGTCGTGAAGCAACTGGCGCTGGCCGACGTGCCCATCGTCGGGCTGGAGGAGCAGAAGGCGGACCTCGAGGACGTCTTCATGAAGATCACGAAAGGGGAGGTCGCGTAGGCCATGCGGGACTCGCAAGGCCAGTTCGCTGGGACGCTGGCGAGGGCGTGGCGCTGGGTCGCGACGCCGATCCTCGTCAAGGAGCTGCGGGCCACGTTCCGCGGATGGCGGTTCTTCGCCGCCCACGCGGGGCTCCTGTCGCTCTTCGCCCTGATCCTCCTGATCACGCTCGTCGTGTGGATGACCGAGACGGACCCCAACCCGGCCATGATCGGGCGGGTCGTCTTCGCGATGTTCATCGTCTTCCAGGGGGTCCTCGTGGCCCTGGTGCTCCCGGCATTCGGATGCACGTCCGTGGTCGGGGAGAAGGAGCGGAAGAGCTTCGACCTCCTCCTGACGACCACTCTCTCGCCGGCCGAGATCGTGTGGGGGAAATTCACGGCGACGATGGCCTACTCGATCCTCTTCCTGGTCTCCACGCTGCCGCTGGTCACGGTCGCCTTCCTGTTCGGGGGCATCTCCCTCTTCGACCTCGGGGCGGCGTATCTCTACCTGTTCGTCTGCTCGGTTCTGCTCAACCTGTACGCCGTATTCATCTCGACGACGGTGAAGACGAGCCAGCGGGCCGTCGTCGCCTGCTACCTGTTCCTGGTGCCCCTGGTCACGGCCCTCTGCTTCTGGGCGGTGGGGCTCTCCATGCGGTACGTAGAGCGCATCTTCGAGGGGCGGGCTGCGGAGCTGACCTTCGAGTTCGAGAATGCGGTCGACTTCGTCCTGAGGGCAGGGCTGCCGGGATTCGGCTACCTCGCGCTCCTGGGTTTCTTCTTCCTCTCGGCGACGAACCGCCTCAAGGCGCCGACGGCCAACCACTCGACCTCTTTCCGCGTCTATTATGTCGTCCTCGTCGCCGGCCTCGCGGGCATGTCGATCTGGGTCCTCGAGCACGGTCTCCGCGAGGTCTCGTTCGATGCCAGGCGGACGGCCTGCCTGATCTACCTCTGCGTCGCGGGGGCGCTCGGGGTGTTCTCGATGGTCTTTGCCGCGGAGGACCCCGTCCTCCCGCTCCGCCTGCGCTCGCAGGTCTCCCGGATGACCGGGGCCTGGCGGTTCCTCCGGCCGTTCATGCCCGGTTCGGTGAATGGGGCGCTGTTCTGCGTCGGCGTCAATGGCCTCGCGCTCGCGGCGAGCGTGATGCCGCTCTGGCGCGGGGTGCTCGGCCCGGAGTCGTTCGGAGGGGTCGGGAAGAACTTCGAGTGGGTGCCGACGCTCGCGTCGCAAGGGGCGCTCGCGGTCCCCTTCACGGCGGCGTGCATCGTCTCCTTCCTCGTGTTCCTGGCGGGCGCGGGCGTCCTGTTCTCGACCGTGTTCAAGCGGTCCACCACCGCGAAGGGGATGCTCGGGGTCCTCCTCCTCGTTTCGCTCCTCGTGCCGCTGATCGGGTGGCTCGTCGTCGAGTTGGGGAGGGAGCCGGAGACCTCGCGTTTCTACGGGATGGCGATCCTCAACCTGCCGCTCGCCGTGACATCCCTCTGGAACGGCATGGGGGAGGGGGGAATCTTCGAGTGGCAATTCCATGCCCTGGGTCGGGACATCCCCTACGCGGCCGTCTTCTGTGGCCTCCACGTCGCGCTCGGCGCGGGGCTCTTCCTGTGGGGCCTCCTCCGGCGGCGGCGGCTGTCGCGCCTGGCGGAGGTCGGACCGGCCATCCTTGCGACCTCGGGAGTCCGCGCATGATTGAGACCCACGCGCTCGTCAAGCGGTACGGACCGATGCGGGCCCTCGACGGCCTCGATCTGAAGGTCGAGAAGGGGGACATCTTCGGCTTCATCGGCCCGAACGGCGCCGGGAAGACGACGACGATCCGGATCCTCGCGACGCTGCTGAAGTCGACCTCGGGGGACGCGACGGTGTGCGGGTTCTCGGTCCGGCGGCACCCGAAGGACATCCGCCGCTCGATCGGGTACATGCCGGATACGTTCGGCGTGTACGAGGAGATGCGCGTCGACGAGTACCTGGAGTTCTTCGCGGCCGCGCACGGCATCGGGCGGGCGTCGCGTGCGAAGGTCGTGGGCGACATCCTCGCGCTGGTCGACCTGGGGCACAAGCGCGAGAGCCAGATCGGCCAGCTCTCGCGCGGGACGCAGCAACGGCTGGGCCTGGCCCGCGTGCTACTTCACGACCCCCAGGTGCTGCTCCTGGACGAGCCCGCGAGCGGGCTGGACCCGCGGGCGAGGATCGAGATCCGGGAGCTGATCCGCGAGCTGGGGAGGATGGGGAAGACGATCCTCATCTCGAGCCACATCCTGCCGGAGCTGGGGGACCTCTGCAACCGGGTCGGGATCGTGGAGAGGGGGAAGCTGGTCTACCAGGGCACGCTTGCGGAGGTCGCCGCGCGCCTGCGCGACGGGCGCTGGATGCAGGCGCGGGTCGCGCGGGATGCGGAGCGCGCGGTCGAGGTCCTCGCGGCGTTGCCGGAGGTGGCGGAGGCGCGCCTGGACGGAGAGGTGCTGTCGGTCAAGGTGAAGGACTCGTGCCCCTCGCCGTCGGCGATCTCGGATGCGCTGGTGCGGGGCGGGTTCGGGCTGCTCCACTTCCAGGAGGAGACATTGGACCTGGAGCAGGTGTTCCTGCGGGTCACGCGCAAGTCGGACACGCGCAAGCTCAAGCCGCCGCCGATCCAGATCCCGCAGAGGGACGCGTAGAGTCTACAGCCCCGGCCGGGGGATCGGGCGAAGGACCGGCCGCAGCGCCCTCCGTACAGGGAATCTGTCGCGTTCCTCGAGCTTGCGCGCCTCCTCCTGCCACTGGGGGTAGCGGTAGTGCAGCGCCCCCACCACGCCGAGCACGACCATGAGCTGTTCCATGGTCCTGATCGACGTGAACGACGTCGCCCCCATTCCGTGGACGGCGAGGCACAGAATGGACAGGGAGGCCCCCAAGGAGAATCCCTCGGCCACAGGATCACCTTGGGTCAATTGCTCGGATTCGGAGCACACCCGCATCTGCCTCCACAACATCCAGAGGAACACGCCCAGCCCGAGGACTCCGCCCTGCACGAGCTGGAGCATGTACTCGTTGTCGGCGGCGGACAGACCAACGACTCCCACCCCTCTCCCGATAAGGGGATCCGTGAAAATGCTTCGCGAGAGGGACTGCCAGCCAATGACGCGCGCATTCCAGGAGCTTGGTGACTTCTCGCCGAAGATGTCCAGGATCGTAGCTGCGCGGTCCACGATGGACCTCGGCATCGCCACTTGAAAGACCACGGACAGCACGATCACCCACCCGAGGATTGCCCGACGACGAAGGATGGCGAGGAAGACGAGCCCGAGTGCAAGTGCCACATAGGACGTACGAGAGAATGTGAGCATCATGGCCCAGAATGACAGCAGGATCCCGACAGCGTGGATCAGCTTCATTCGCGCGTTCCGGGCCGCGATGAACATGCCAAGGAAGAGGGCGCACACGATCATGACATACCCGCCGAAGATGTTGGACCCCTCGCCCTCCGGTCCTCCAGCCCGCCCGGGCCCACCTTCGCCCCCCTGGTAGGCGCCGAGGATGGCCGCCAGGCTCGCCGTACCGCCCGTAACCAGGATTGCCAGGACGAGCCCCTCGAACTCGCTCCTGGACCTGATGGCGTTGACGAAGATCCAGAAGATGACGAAGTACTCCACGACCTTGCCGATCCGGAATCCCGTGAAGACCGGTTCAACGTATCCCTGCACGACCCCAAGGAGTGACGAAAGCACCGCGACTACGAGGACCCCGAAGATGGGGGCGTTCACGGGACTAGGAACGAAGGCCTCGCGACCTCGAGAGGCCTGACTGAGCCAAGCGAAGCAGAGGACCGGCATCAGCAGGTCTTCATACCGCAGGTTGGGCACGACGCTGATTTCGAATTCTGGAGAGAAGCCGACACAGAAGACCAGCGCTGCAAGCCCAGCCCGCATGTCGATCACGGTCACGAGGGCAAGCGCAACCGCAACCATGAGTAGACCCGTCGAGCCCGTGGCGGTGGCGGATAGGCCCAAGGCGTCGCGGCCGAACACCGCGAGCAGGCCCACGACCAGAACGACCACGATCAGGCCGGAGCTCGGACTGGGGGACCGGGGAGGTGTAGGTTGCACTGGCTCGACACTCCGCCGATGGATCCGGACGTTGATCGACCATCCAGGCACCGGAACTTGAATGAAGACAAATGGTAGCAGCGCCCCGAAGCCGGATCAACCGCAGGATCCCCCGCGGCGCAGTCGACACTTGCGATTCCCCCGAATTCTGCGATCATCCCGCCTTCCCTGTCGCGCGGAGAGCGGATGAAGGTCAGCATCGTCATCCCCCTTTACAACGAGCGGGCCACGCTCGAGACCCTGCTCCGAAAGGTCCTGGATGCCCCCGTGGACCTGGAGAGGGAGGTCATCGTCGTCGACGACTGCAGCAAGGACGGGAGCTGGGAGGAGCTGCAGCGCGTCCGCGACCAGGTGGGCGATCCCCCTCTTCGCATCTTCCGCCACGAGCGGAACCAGGGCAAGGGCGCCGCCGTCCGGACGGGTTTCTCCCACGTCCAGGGGGACGTCGCCATCGTCCAGGACGCCGACCTCGAATACGACCCCCGCGAGTACCCACGGCTTCTGGCCCCCATCGTCGAGGGGCGCGCGGACGTCGTCTACGGCTCCCGCTTCCTCGGCGGGCCGCACCGCGTCCTCCTGTTCTGGCACTACATGGGGAATAGGTTCCTCACGTTCGTCTGCAACCTCCTCTACAACGTCAACCTCACCGACATGGAGACCTGCTACAAGGTGCTCCGACGCGAAGTCCTCGAGCGAATCCACCTCAAGTGCGAGCGGTTCGGCTTCGACCCCGAGATCACCGCGAAGGTCTGCAAGCTCGGCTGTCGCCTGTACGAGGTCCCAATCTCCTACCACGGCCGGAGCTACGCGGAGGGGAAGAAGATCACGTGGAGGGACGGCTTCACCGTCCTGTGGACCCTCCTCAGGTTCCGGTTCAACGATTGACGGTCCGCCTCGGAGCCCCATGCCGACGCAAGCTCCCCCGAAGCTGTCGATCGTGATCCCCGCACGCAACGAGCAGGATTCGCTGACGCCCACGGTCGAGGCCATCGAGCGGACGCCCCTGCCGTCGCACGAGGTCGTGATCGTGGACGATCACTCCACCGACGCCACGTGGCAGGTCGCCCTCGCCCTCGCCGGACGCTTTCCCGCGGTCCGTCCGGTCAAGAACCCCGGCCCCGGGAGCTTCGCAGGCGCCATCCTCGCCGGGTTCGCCGAGGCGCGCGGCGAGGCGCTCGTCCCCGTCATGGCCGACCTGTGCGACGACCCGCGCAGCCTCGACGCCATGTGGCAGCGCATCGCGTCCGGCGCGGACGTCGCCTGCGGTTCCCGCTACATGCCCGGCGGGTGCAAGGTCGGGGGACCGCCGATCAAGTCCCTCCTGTCGCGCGCCCTAGGCCACCTGGTGCGCTGGCTCACGGGCCTCCCCACGTGGGACCCCACGAACGCCTTCAAGATGTACAGGCGAAGATGGCAACCTCGGGAGGTCCCCGCCGCCGGAGGCTTCGCCGCCTCTCTCGAATGGGTCCTGGCGGCATGGTTCGCCGGAGCGAGGGTCGTCGAGGTCCCCACCACCTGGCTCGACCGCACCGCGGGCGCTTCGCACTTTCGCACGGGGCCCGCCCTCCGGAACTACGGCGGCGTCCTCTTCCTGGCGGCCCGGCGCGTCCTCCAGGGCCGCGGGAGGGGAGGGCCGTTTGACGGGCGCGGACCCCGCCCATAGAATGCTCTGGCCCTGAGCGGGCCGTTCCAACGGAGTCGCGCGTGTACGTCCTCGGAATCACGTCGTTCGGCCACGACTCCGCCGCGGCGCTCCTCCACGACGGCCACCTCGTCTGCGCCGTCGAGGAGGAGCGCTTCGCCCGGAAGAAGCACACGGGGGAGTTCCCCGCGCGCGCGATCCAGGCCTGCCTCGCGGCGGCGCGAATCCGCCCCGACCAGGTCGACGCCGTCGGCTTCTACTGGAATCCCTGGGCGCAGATTGCGCGCCGGGGAATGCACCTCGTGCGGTACTTCCCCGACTCCCTCGCCCTCCTCTCGCTGAAGCTGAACACCGTCTCCAGCCGCTGGTCCGTCCCCGGCAGGATCCGCGACTTCCTGGGCAAGCCCTCCCTCCCCGTCCACATGGTCGAGCACCACCTCGCCCACGCTGCGAGCGCCTTCCATGTCTCGCCGTTCGACGAGGCCGCCATCCTCTCCATCGACGGCACCGGCGAGTGGACGACGACGCTCTACGCCCACGGCCGCGGGAACGACATCCGCAAGCTCAAGGAGATCTACTTCCCGAACACGCTCGGGGACCTGTACACCGCCGTCTGCGTCTACCTCGGCTTCATGCCGTGCAGCGGCGAGGGGAAGGTCATGGGCCTGGCCGCCTATGGCGACCCCAATCCGTGGTACGAGCCGATGCGCGAGATGGTGCGCCTGAAGGGGGACGGCGACTACGTCCTCGACACGAGGAACTTCCTCTTCCACGTGAAGGGCGAGCAGGAGTGGTACTCGCCGCGGATGGTCCAGATCTTCGGCCCGCCGCGGCCGCCAGAGGCTCCGATCGAAAAACGCCACGAGGACATCGCCGCCGCTCTCCAGCGCGTCCTGGAGGAGTGCGTGATGGACCTGGTCGGGTACCTGAAGCGCGCGACGGGGTCGGATCGCCTCTGCCTCGCCGGCGGGGTCGCGCTGAACAGCGTCATGAACGGCCGCATCCTTCGCGAGGGCCCCTTCCGCGAGGTCTCGGTCCAGCCCGCCGCGAACGACGCGGGCGCCTCGCTCGGCGCGGCGCTCTATGTCTACCACTGCATCCACGGGGGGGCGCGAGGGTACGTCCTCGACTCCGCGCAGCTTGGACCGGAGCACTCCGAGGAGGAGATGCGCCAGGCGGCCGGCGCGTCGGGGCTGCCCGTCCAGGAGATGCCCGTGGAGGACCTCGTCCCGCACGCCGCGGAGGCGCTGGCACAGGGGAAGATCATCGGCTGGTTCCGCGGCCGCGCCGAGTTCGGACCCCGCGCGCTGGGGGCTCGGAGCATCCTGGCCGACCCGCGTCGCAAGGAGATGAAGGACATCCTCAACTTCCGGGTGAAGCACCGCGAGCCGTTCCGCCCGTTCGCACCGGCCATTCCCCTGGAGCGGTGCGCGGACTACTTCGAGCGGGACTACCCCTCGCCGTTCATGCTCCTCGTGTACAACGTCCTCACGCATCGCAGGGACGAGGTCCCCTCGATCACGCACGTCGACGGGACGGCACGCGTGCAGACCGTCGACAAGCGGATCGACCCCGTCTTCCACTCGCTCGTCGAGGAGTTCGGCCGCAAGACGGGGACGCCCGTCCTCCTCAACACCTCGTTCAACGTGCGGGGAGAGCCGATCGTGAACTCCCCCGAGCAGGCCGTTTCGTGCTTCCTCGGCACCGACCTGGATGCGCTTGCGCTAGGCAACCGGTGGATCGAGAAGCCGCCCGGGTTCAAGCCGCTGCCGACGGCGAAGCGGGAGCTGGACTGATGAGGCCGACGGGTCTCCCCCGCGACGAGGACCGGACCGCGCGCCTGTACGCCGACGTCCACGGGATCCGAGCGGGGGAGGAGGACGACCTCCGCCGCATCCTGTGCCCATCGCTTCTCGAGGAGGGAGCCGACTTCTTCCACGGACGAAGCTGTCTCGACGCGGCATGCGGAGGGATGGCCCCGGCCACCTGGGCCCTGGCGCGTTACGGCGCAGGGCGCATCGCGGCCATCGACCTCTCCGAGGAGAATCTTCGACATGCCCGCCGCGACGGGGCCGCGGCCCTCGCACGCGTCCGCTTCGCCCGAGGCAGCCTGACGGCGCTCCCGTACCGTGAGCAGAGCTTCGATTTCGTCAACGCAGGCGGGGTCCTGCATCACCTGCGCAGCCCAGATCGCGGGCTCGCGGAGCTGCTGCGCGTGCTGCGTCCGGGCGGGGCGCTCACCGTCGGCTTGTATGGGCGAGGTGGACTGGTGCCGCTCCTGCTGGGGCTTGCGCGACTCGTGGCCTCGTTCGTCCCGTATCGCGTGGCGCGCGCCCTCTGCGTCCGCCTCTTCCGCGCGAACCCGCTCGCCGCGGGCGACGTGCTCGACCTGCTTTACGTGCCGTACGCGTGGCGCTTCAGCGAGCGCCAGGCGCTGACCTGGCTCGAACGGGCCGGCGTCCGGAATGCCCGTCGGGTGGCCCCCGATCCGGGCCGCGCCTACCACGCGCCGCTCGCGCGCCTGCTCCACGCCTCGGCCTTTCCGCGGGACTCGCCGCTGCGGCGATTCCTCCACGGGGACGGTTGGCTCTACCTGGTGGGAAAGAAGGGCGGTTGAGATGTCCGAGGAGCACGCTGGTCCGGCCAGTCGCATCGAGGGGGTGTCCGTCGTGGTACCGGCCTGGAACGAGGAGGCCGGGATCGGCGAGACGCTCGTGAGGCTCAAGGAGTCCCTCGCGGCATCTGGATCCGCGTGGGAGATCGTCGTGGTGGACGACGGATCCACGGATCGCACCGCGGAGATCGCCGCCGCCTCGGGCGCGACGGTCGTCCGGCACGCGGTGAACATCGGGTACGGCCGCTCGCTGCAGGACGGGATGCAGGCCTCCCGCTACTCCTGCATCGCGACCGTCGACGCGGACGCGACCTATCCGGTGAAGTACCTTCCGCGCCTCCTCGGCGAGCTCGCGCACTGCGACATGGTCGTCGGCGCGCGGCAGGGGCCGGCGTATCGCGGTAGCCTGTTCAAGTCGCCTGCGAGGTTCGCGTTCCGGTGGCTCGCCGAGTTCGCCTCGGGGACCCGGATCCCGGACATCAACAGTGGGATGCGGATCTTCCGCATGGAGGCGGCGGAGCCCTTCCTCGACACCCTCCCAAACGGCTTCTCGTTCCCGACGACGATCACGCTGGCATTCCTCTTCAACGGCCGGGGGGTGAAGTACGTACCGATCGAGTACGCGGCACGGAAGGGGGCGTCGAAGATCCGGATCGTGCGGGACACGCTGCGCGCGGCGCAGGCAATCGTCACGTCGATCGTCTACTACAACCCGCTCAAGGCGTTCCTCCTCCTGGCCCTCGCGTGCTGGCTGCCGGCCCTCGCGCTGACCGTGGCTGCCATCAACGAGGGAGGCGTATGGGCGATCCTGGCCGGCGAGTCATTCCTCGCGGGGGTCCTCGTCTGCGCCCTCGGCCTGCTCGCCGTCCGCGTGGGTCCGAGGCCCGGGGCGCGTACGTTGTCGAATCGATCGAGCGAAAACTCCTAGTGTCTTGTCAGGCCATATTCTGTGGGCTGGAGTCGCGCCCGTAAGGGCGCGGTGGATCACGCCCATAAGGGCGTGACCCCGCGGCCGCACGCCCTTACGGGCGTGATCCACCGCGCGCTTACGCGCGCGACTCCACCTGCCGGAATAGCGGTTGACGGGACACTAGGCACACCGCACCAAGTCTTGTGGGATGCGAATCAGGCCTTTGCTGGAGTCGCGCCCGTAAGGGCGCGGGGGGGTGACGCCCGTAAGGGCGTCATCGCGGGCCGTGACGCCCTTACGGGCGTCACCCCCCCGCGCGCTCACGCGCGCGACTCCAGGATCCGCGTGACTGCGCATCCCGGAGGACTTCGTGCGCTCTACTCGGACTCTGGCGACGACTTCAGGAGGACGGTGAAGAAGCCCCGAAGGGGCTCTTGACCTCCTCGCCAAGGTCTCACGATTCCCGATTCCGATGGACCGCAGCGTGGGACCGATATACCCTGTCGCTGGTCCCGGCGGCGGAGGCGCCGCTGAGTGGGGTGGAAGGACAACCGGGGGCGGCCATTGGACGGAGGGCGAGTGAGTTCCGTCGAAGGGCCGATCCGGGTCCTGCACCTCCTGTACTCTTCCCTTCCGGAAGTGGCCGGGTACACCATCCGGTCGGCCTACCTCCTCCAGGGCCTCCGCGCGCAGGGCGTCGACGCCGTGGCGGCCACCGTCCCGGAGTTCGGCGAGCGGACCGGCACCGAGGTCATCGACGGGGTGACCCATCACCGCTGGTCCCCGTCGGGTCTCGGGCCGCACTGGTCCTGGGTGAGGCGGATCCCCGGCTACCGCAACCGCTATCGCGCGGACCGGGAGGCCGACTACTACGCCGACATCGCCAGGCGGATGGGCGCCCAGGTCATCCACTCCCACAGCACCGCCCGGTGTGGGATGATCGGCGGCCGCGTGGCGGCGCGACTCGGACTCCCGTTCATCTACGAGGTGCGCGGGCTTTGGGACGAGTCGGCCATCGCGGAGGGGAAGCTCGTCGCCGGATCGGTCGAGCACGACCGTCGGAAGCGCCTCGAGTTGCGCGCGGTCCGCGCGGCCGATCGCGTGATCGCGATCAGCGAGGCCCTCCGCGCCCACCTCGTCACCGAGATGGGCGCCGATCCAGGACGCTGCGTGGTCGTTCCGAACGGGGTCGACGTCGATCGATTCCGCCCCTGGACAGGGGACAACCCGCTCCGCGCCGATGCGCGACTCGGCACGGGCCCCGTCCTCGGCTACGTCGGTTCCCTCCGCCGCATGGAGGGCCTCGACCTGGCGGTCCGCGCGATGCCGCGGCTGCGCGAGCGCTTCCCCGACGTGCGCCTCGCGATCGTGGGCGAGGGGCCGGAGCGCGATCCGCTGGGCCGACTGGCCGCCGAGCTCGGCGTGGCGGACCTGGTGGTGCTCCCGGGCCCGGTCCCGCACGCGGAAGTCCTCCAGTGGTACGACCGGATCGACCTCTTCGTCGTCCCCCGAATCGACCTCTTGGTGACCCAGCTCGTCACGCCGCTCAAGCCGCTGGAGGCCATGGCGGCCGGCCGACCGGTCCTCGCAAGCGACGTAGGGGGGCTTCGAGACCTCTGCGCCTCGCCAGGGATCTCCTACGTCTTCCGCGCCGGGGACGAGGGCGACTTCCTCGAGAAGGCGAGCGCCGCGCTGTCCGACCCGGAGGGGCGACGCGCGACGGGGGAGCGCGCGCGCGTCTGGGTCGTCGCGGAGCGGACGTGGGCCTCCCTCTCCGCGAAGTACCTGCCGATCTACGCGGAGCTGCTGGCCAACCCGCCAAAGCCGACCAGCACGCGGTTCCGCAGGCTCGTGCCGACCTCGCCTCCGGGCAGATGGGTCGCAGCCTGGAGCCTCCTGGTAGGCGCGGCGATCCTCGCACTGTCGCGTACGACGGGCCAGGACGCGACGCCCGTCGTGCAGGGCCTCCTCCTCTCCCAGGTGGTCATCTACCTGGTCTCGCACTGGATGAGCCGCCGGGCGGTGGACGGGGCGCTCTTCCGCGCCGCCGCGGACACGTTCTTCGACGTGGGGTTCGCCGCGAGCCTCCTCGGGCTGGCCGCCTGGACGCAGCGCGAGCGGATGCCGGTCGACCGACTCCCGCTGACGGTGGCGTCCGTGGGGGCCCTCTGCCTCTTCTCCGCGTCGCAAGTCGGCTTCTACCTCCAGGGGAAGGCGGAGCATCCCGCGTTCTGGAGCACCGTGCGTGCCATCCTCGCGCTCGGGACGGCCATCCTGGCCACGGTCACCATGGACTTCTGGCCGCTCACGTTCGTCCTCACGGCAAGCACGCTCGCATGGGCCCTGCACGCCGCCGTGGTCTGGCACAACGCGCCCCCCCCGGAGGCCCCGCCCGTCCCGCCGTCGGACCCGGAGGCCCGCATCGCCAAGGTCCGGGACAACATCGTCGACAAGCTGGTGTTCCGGCCCCTCTCGCGCCGCATCTCCCTTCCCCTGGCGCGCGCGGGGGTCTCGCCCGACCTGGTGACCATCGCCGCGCTGATCTTCGGCGCCCTCGCCGCCAGGCAGATCTCCCGGCCAGGCGTTCTCCCCTCGATCCTCGGGGCGCTCCTGCTTCAGCTCTCGTTCGTCATGGACTGTGCCGACGGCGAGGTTGCGCGTGCGCAGGGGCGTGTCAGCCCGTTCGGGGCTTGGTTCGACTGGATGTCGGATCGGTTCGTCATCCTCCTGGCGATCCTCGGGCTCGGGATGGGGGCCCGGTTCGAGACGCCTCACCAGACGGCCGTGATCTGGGCCTCGACCCTCGCCCTCATTGCATGCGAGGTCTTCCCCCGGAGCTTCCGCGACAAGACGTCCTTCATCGGGAGCATCGCGCGCGGCCACACACGCGGTCCGGGCTCCGGGGTCATCGCCGCCTTCCACCGCTGGCGGGAGCGCCGCGGACTGGGGATGAGCCTCGGGCCGGGGGCGCTCATCCTGGTCGTGGGGCTTGGTGCGGCGCTCGGTATGAAGTTCGAGACCCTGCTCCTCCTGATGGTTGTCCGGGGGCTCGCCCTCCTGTACAAGTTGACCCGCATCGTGAGGGAGCTGGAGTAGCCGCCGGATGCAGGACGAGGCGAAGTGCTGGGACCACCGGGCCGGATCGTTCGACCGGCTGGAGTGGGCGAAGAGCCAGTCGTACCTGCGGACGCTCGTCCGGCTGGGCGCCTTCCGCCGCCACCACCTCGTCCTCGACGTCGGGACCGGGACGGCGATCGTGGCCAAGGCGATCGCCCCCCGAGTCTCCCAGGTCGTCGCCATCGACATCAGCCAGAAGATGCTCGACAAGACGCGCTGGGAGGGGAACATGCGGTGCGTGCGCGCCGACATCCGCCAGCCCCTCTTCGCCGAGGGGGTCTTCGACCGCGTGACGGCGCGGATGGTCTTCCACCACATCCTCCGGGACACGCAGCAAGCCATGGACGAGTGCTGCCGCGTCCTCCGCCCCGGCGGGCGGATGGTCCTGTCCGAGGGCGTGCCGCCGTGCGAGGAGGTGAGGCCCGACTTCGTGCGCATCTTCCGACTGAAGGAGCGCCGGCTGACGTTCATGGGGCCCGATCTCGCGGAGATGATGCGCCGGGCCGGATTCCGAGGCGTCCGGACGCACGAGGTGCACCTGAGGCGGATGAGCGTGCGCAACTGGCTTCGCAACAGCGGCCTGCCCGAGGCCGTGCAGGAGCGGATCTACCTCATGCACTCCGAATCGTCGGAGACCTTCCAGCGGGCCTATCGCCTGGTTCGCAGGGGAGGGGACTGCTTAATCGATTTCCGGATGCTGATCCTGGTGGGGACGAAATGAGCGGCGTGGGCGGGGGGGGATCGCTCAGGACACGGACGGTGCGGAGTTTGGGCGTCGTACTCGCCTTCCGCGTCCTCACGCTGGCCTATCAGATCGTCAAGGCGCGATTCCTCGACCAGGTCTCGGTCGGAATTGTGGCCCTCGGCGAGACGCTCATCGGGTTCGTCCAGACCTTCGCCGACCAGGGGGTCGAGCGCGCCGCCGTCCAGGTGGAGGGGGACGACCGCAAGGTCCTGAACACGGCCCTCTGCCTGCGACTCGCTTTTTCCGTCCCCTGCTACGCGATTCTCTGGTTCGTCGCCCCGATGTGGGGAACCTGGCAGGGGGGGGAGTTCGCGGCGGAAGTGACCTGGGTGGTCCGGCTGGTTGGCCTCAATCTCGTCATCGGTGTGGTCTCGATCGTCCCATCAGCGCAATTCACCCGCCATCTTCTATTCGGCCGCATCGAGACGGCACAGTTCTCCGCGATTCTCCTCAGCTCCGGCCTCGGAATCTACCTGCTCTGGGTCCACAAGATGGGGTACCGGGCCGTGGCGATCTCCGCGGTGGCGAACGTCGGCGCCTACACGCTCTTCGTATCGGCAATGAACCCCGCCCACTTCGGCCGAGGCTGGGACCGCGAGACCGCGCGGCGGCTCCTGGGGTATGGGAAGTACGTCTTCGCCGGATCGGTCCTGATCTACCTGATCAACTACGTCGACAACGTCATCATTTCAAGCGAGCGCGGGGTGGCGGAACTGGGTGTGTACGCCATGGCGTTCACCTGGGGCAACCGCGTCGTCCTCGACTTCACCCACGTCGCATCGAAGGTGATGTTCCCGACGCTGTCAAGGCTCCAGTCCGATCCGAGCCGCTTCCGCGGGGCCTACCTGAATGCCCTGCGGTTCGGGGCCTTCCTCGTCTGCCCTCTCGCCCTCGGGATGGCGGCCGTTTCCGAGACGTTCGTTCCATGCGTCCTGGGCGCCACGTGGGACCCCGAGGTGACGAAACTCCTGCCGGTCCTGTGCGTGTACGGCTGCCTGCGCTCGTTCGCGAGCATTCACGGAGATGCCCTCGCCGCATCCGGGCGGCCCCGCCTCGTCACGCTGACCAGCGCCCTTTTCCTGGCGCTGGTCGTGCCGTCGGGCGTGCTCGCAGCGCGCGCGCACGGCGCCCTGGGCCTGACGTACGCCTTCGTTTCCGTGTCATTCCTGGCCAATCTATTCGCCATCGTCCTGGTGCGTCGGGCGCTCGCCGCGAGCATCGGCGAAATCGCAGAGTGGATCCTGCGACCCCTCGCTGCCGCGGGACTGATGGCTGGCGGTGTATGGGGCCTCTCTCGTACGTGGCCCGGGAAGGGATGGACGGAGCTCGGGACGCTCGTCCTGACCGGAGCGGCCCTCTACCTCCTCGGGAGCCTCCTGCTTCAGCGCGCCACGCTCCGTGAGACCTGGGGCCTGCTGCGCGAGGCGCTCCACATCAAGACCCCATCCGTCGACGCCCGGCCCGAGGCATGATAGGATCGCGGCGTGATCGAGCGCGTGCGTCGGAACCTCCGCTGGGCCCGCGTGATCGCGCGGCTGGGGCTCCCCGCGTCCCTGCGGGCCTGGGCGGCCTACCGGGGAGTGCGGTGGCCGGGCGGCGCGCGGTGGGGTGCCTGCTTCACGTTCGACCTGGACTACGAGGAGGATGAGCGCGCCATTCCCGTCGTCCTCGAGGCCTTCGCCGCAACGTCGACGCGCGGGAGCTTCGCGTGCATCGGGGCCCACGCCACGATCCGGCCGGGTCCCTACCAGGAGATCGCCTCGGCCGGCCACGAGATCGTCAACCACAGCATGACCCACCCGTTTCACAAGGAGCTCTCCCCCACGCGGCACTGGAATGAGCTGTCGAGGTCCGAGGTCGACGACGAGGTGCGCCGGGCCCACGACGGCCTCTCGACGCTCGCCGGCCGACCGCCTGCGGGCTTTCGTGCGCCGCACTTCGAGCGCAACGCGGCCCAGGCGGAGGTCCTCGAGGCCCTGGGCTATGCCTATGACAGCTCGGGCCTACATGCCGAGCGGGAGCCGTCCGACGGGCTTCCGGTCCTAGGCAACGAGGTGCCTGAGATTCCGATCCACCGGTCGGCGTCGAGCTGGGCACACTTCCGCGCGCCGGGCGCCCGCCCCGAGCAGTGGGAGCCTACGGCCTCGGCCCTCCTCGACGAGGAGCGGCGGCGAGGCGGGCTCGCAGTATTCTGCCTGGACCCGCAAGACGTCCCGTCATCGAACGGAGGTCTGCGAAGGCTCCTCGACCGGGCCCGGGACGGCGGGGCCTGGGTGGGCACGATGATCGAGCTGATTCGCCACCTCGAGGCCGCCCCGTGACGGAACGAATCGAGGCCTTCGACTGCCACGTCCATGCGGGCCTCGCGGAGCCTGCAGACGCCCTCACGCCCCCTCCGATCGAGGCACTCGCCCGCCGGCTGTCCGCTGCGGGAGTCTCGCAGGCAGTCATCTTCGCCCCGAATCTGCGGGGCGGCTACCGGGTAGCAAACGACGAGGTCCTCCGCATCGCGGCGGCCGACCCGGCGCGTTGGGTTCCGTTTCTCCGGATGCGCTCGGCCCGGCCGCACCCGTTCGGGAGGCGACGACGCTGGCTGAAGCGGCTCGGATTCGATGCGACCGCGGGGACGGACGAGTACGCCGCGTCCGAGCTTGCGACTCTTCTCGCGAGCGGGGGATTCCGCGGGGTGAAGCTGAACCTCGCCGCGGACGGCATGCCCGCGGGAGACTCGCTCGACCTCCTCGCGCGCGACCGTGTGCCCGTGCTGCTCCACACCGGGGAGGGGATTGATCGCGGCGAGGTCGAGGAGGAGTTCCTTCGCCGGGGCATCCCGACGATCCTGGCGCACATGGGAACCTATCCTCTGCGCCGTCGCGAGGCCGCCGGCTGGCTCGCGCTCCTCGAGAAGTACCCGAACGCATACGTGGACACGGCCGGCGTCTTCTTCGGGCACGTGCTCCAGGAGGCGTGCAGGCGGTTCCCACTCCGGGTGCTCTTCGGGACCGACGCGCCTGCATTCGATCCGTGCGTGGGCCGCGCCGCGATCGACGCCCTCGACCTGGACGACGCCGCCCGTGAGCGCGTCCTCCGAGGCAACCTGCGTGACCTGCTCTCGCAGAATCCTACGGAGAGACATCGGTAACCGGCTGGCGAACGATTTTGCCGTGTGATCGCGCGGCCCTTGAGGCGACCTTGCGGGTCTATTCGCGACCCGAATGCGCGGTGCAAGACCTGTGGGCACTTCGCACGATCAATATGCCAAGGGGAGAGAGCCTGCAGAGGGCGAAGCTCATCGCCGACGGGATCGTCGCGGCGATTGCGCGGAGGATGGTCGCTTGGTGAGCAGTTCTTCGACCACATCTGCGCAGCAAACACGCGAGGCCACATCGCGCGTGCGATGTCTGGATGGACTGCGCGCGGTCTCCATCGGTCTCGTGCTCCTGGGTCATGCGTGCCGCGGAATGTGGCGGACGCAACCTGGCACCGTTCACTGGATGGTGTTGAACTGGGGCACAATCGGCGTTTCGGTCTTCTTCGCCATCAGCGGGTTCATCATCACGAGACTGCTGATAATCGAACACGAGAAGGCGGGTCGCATTGACCTGAAGGCCTTCTACGTCCGACGCGCCTGCCGAATCCTACCCGCCCTCTGGGTCTTTCTTGGGATCAGCCTCCTGTTGTCGGAGCAGGTGCGCAGCGCGCATCCGATTCGAGTGTTCCTATTCTTGACCGACTACTTGGACCCGGGCTGCTGGTGGCTTGCGCACACCTGGTCACTGAGCGTTGAGGAGCAGTTCTATCTCCTGTGGCCTTGGGCGCTGTGGGCCCTGGGTCCTTTCCGATCGCTGCGTTTTGTCTGCGTGGTGCTTCTTGCGGCTCCCGGATTCCGTATTGCGATGTACTACGTTGCCCCTTCTCTGCGACATGGCATTGAGTCTCAGTTCCACTCGGTTGTCGACACGCTCATGATTGGGTGCTTGATCGCGTTTCTCGTCTGGTATCGTCCCCAATGTTGGTTCTTGCGTCTGCTGGGGCGATGGGAGATGGCCGTGTCATCGCTCCTCTTCGCGATGCTCCTGTCCCCCACGCTATTCAATCTATTCGGTGGCGCCTACCTCTTCACCATCGGCATCAGCCTGCGGGCGGTGTCGCTCGGCTGCATCCTCTACTGGTGCGTGGGGCATGCCAGTAGTATTGTCGGCCGCATCCTCGAGTCGAGGCCCTTCGTCCATATCGGGCTCATCAGCTACAGCCTCTATCTCTGGCAGCAGCCGCTATTCGACGCGCAGGCCAAGGGGATCGTCTTCGGTCGATCGTGGGTCGCGGTCCTCTACGTCCTTCTCCTGGCGGAAGTCTCCTACAGGTGCGTGGAACTACCGATCTTGACGTTGCGCAGGCGCGTGACAGCGGCCAGGTCCGCGCTTAACGAACCCGCATGACGGACCTCCATCCTCGACATCTGTCCATGTCGAGGAGGACCGGCTGGTCCATGCCGGTCGAGTCTACTCGCGTGTGCCCAGGCGTGGCCCGGCGATCAGGCACGCATCGAATCCACCCCCAGAAGCCCACCTCCGGCGCCTTCCGCGCGACCGAGCCCGTCGTCTCGAACGCTTGCCACCGCCTCTCGATCCCCGTACGCTTGGGCAGGCGGCACGTCAGCGAAATCAGGACTCCGTCCGCAGGCTGCCGGGGTTCTTTCGCAGTGGCCGTCACGGGTGAATCGAGTTCCGCGAACCGGTCAGGGATGCAGGAGGGGCGAACGTGAAGTGCGCTGGGTACAGATGGAACCTGGGCCTCCCCTGCGGCGTCTTCCTGCTCCTGGCCACCCTGAACGCGGCCGTCATCCCCTTCTTCGAATTCCCCGACGAAAGGCACCACGTCCACTACTGCCAGTTCCTCGCACGCGAAGGCGAGGTCCCGACGATGAACTACGCTTGCGTGACGGATACCAGGACAACCGTACGCGCCGCGTTCCACCCTCCCCTATACTATCTGCTCGCAAGCCTCGCCATGGACCCATCCATTGAAGATGTCTCGCCGGCCCTCCAGTGGAACCCCCGCGGGGCCAGGGCGTTTTCCGAGGGTCCCTCCGGCGGTTGGGGACGGTTCGGAAGTCTCCCCTGGCGACTCTCGGCGCTCAGGGTCCTCTCCATCTTCATCGGGATCGGCACGGTCGTCGGGTGCTTCGCGTTTGGACGGACCGTCCACCCGTCCGAGCCCGCCGTCGCAATCGGGATGGCCTGGGTCCCAGTCTGCCTACCACAGTTCGTCTCGATGTCCGCCGCGATCAACAACGAGGGACTCGCCATCGCGCTGGCGACTGTAGCAACCTGGCTGGCCGCTCGCGCTGCCGTCCGAAGGAGCGCCGGGGGCTCTTTTGCGGCAGGCGCGGTGTTCGGCCTCTCACTGTTCGCGAAGGTCTCGGGGCTGGCCATCCTCCCCGCATTTGGTCTTCTTCTCGCCTCGGCCAGGGACGGGAGGTGGCGAAGGCTCATCGAGGCCTCCCTGGCCATCCTGCTGGTCGCCGGCCCATGGTTCGTCTACAACGCTGTGGCGTATGGGGATCCCTTTGGACTCGGAAGCCTCGCATCTTCGGAGCCTCCTCATGCGGCACCAACGCCTTCGATCGCATCGCTCGCGAGAGGGATGACGGTGTTGTTCTGTTCGTTCTATGCGTGCTACGGGCAACTCGCGGTGTGGCTCCCCGCAGTCCACTACCTCCTCCCCACATCGCTCGCACTTCTCGCCGCGATCGGCTTTGCTCGGCGCGCCCACCGGTTGGAGAGCAGCCTCCCCGCGCTGCCGGCCGTGGCGCTTCTGGGGATCGCTGGCCTGGTCGGCTCGGCCCTCTCGTACGCCGTGCGGGTGCGGGCGCCACAGGGAAGGTACTTGTTCATTGGCATTGCGTATCTCGCGCTCGCGGCCATCGCGGGCCTCCTGACATGGTGTCCCGTGCCGAGGCGTACCCGCGTCGTCGTCCTCGCCGGCGCGGCAATGGCGCTGCTCCAGCTTGGATACCTTGTCCTATGCGTCTGGCCCGCCTATCATAGATGACCCTGAGCCGTAGCCCCCCCCCGCGTCGGGCTGGTGCCTACCGCTGATGAAATGCGTCTAACGGTCATCGTCCCCGTCTACAACGAGGCGCGCACGCTCCGACAGGTCATCGACAGGCTTCGCGAGCTACCGCTCGAGCTGGAGATCATCTGCGTAGACGACGGTTCGACGGACGGGACAAGGGAACTCCTGCAGCTCGAGATCGAGCCCCTCGTCGCGCGCGTCGTCTACCAGCGCGCAAATGCAGGAAAGGGCTCGGCGATCCGCGCGGCCATTCCCTACGCGACGGGGGCGGCTGTGGTCATTCAGGACGCGGATCTGGAGCTTGACCCGGGAGAGTTCCTACGCCTTCTCAGGAAGCTGGAGTCCTCCCCGGGCTGCGTCGTGTACGGATCGAGATTCCGGCGCGGTCGGGGCGAGGCCTCCTGGGCCCCCTGGTGCGCAAACCGCGTTCTGACGCTGCTGACCAACCTGCTTTTCGGTTGTCGGCTCACCGACATGGCCACAGCTTACAAGATGTTCCCGGGTGGGGTCCTTCCCTGTCTTGGTCTGAAGTGCAGGGGGTTTGAATTCGAACCCGAGGTCACAGCACGCCTACTGGTACGGCGGGTGCCCATCGTCGAGGTGCCTATCGCATATATGCCTCGAGGAAGGAAGGAAGGGAAGAAGATCCGCTGGCACGACGCACTCGTCTACGTCGTGTGGCTCGTCCGCTGCCGTCTTGGGGGATAGCAGTCTAACCGAGCTCGCGCAACGGGCGCAGAGTTCGAGGACGGCTCGCCCTCCCTTCCTGGGAGATGCGCATGAAGGTCCTGATCACCGGCGGGGCCGGGTTCATCGGTTCGCACGTCGCGGAAGAGCTGCTCGCGGCCGGTCACTCCGTCGCGCTCTTCGACAACCTGGACGGCCAGGTCCATCCCGGCCGTCGACCGCCCGGTTACCTCCCCCGAGGCGCAGTCCTCCACCGCGGAGACGTCCGGCGCAGGGCGCCGCTCGCCAAGGCGATCCGCTCCGCGGAGGCCATCCTCCACCTGGCGGCCGTGGTAGGAGTCGGGCAGTCCCAGTACCAGATCCACCGCTACTCCGATGTGAACGTCTGCGGGACGGCTTGCCTCCTCGACATCCTGGCGAACGAGCGGCACCGCGTGCGTCGTGTCGTGGTCGCCGGGTCGATGAGCGCGTACGGCGAGGGCGCCTACGACTGCGCCCGATGCGGTCGGGTCCGCCCGTCGATCCGCACCCAGAAGGACGTGCGAGGAAAGCGGTGGGACCCGGCGTGCCCGTCGTGTGGCGGCCCCTTGAGCCCGCGGGCCACGACCGAGGAGGACGTCTTCCAGAGCCCGTCCACGTACGCCATCACCAAGGCGACCCAGGAGTCCCTGGTGCTCAACTACGGTCGCACGTACGGCGTCTCCTGCGCATCCCTGAGGTTCTTCAACGTCTACGGCCCCCGGCAGGCCCTCTCGAACCCATACACGGGCGTCGCGGCGATCTTCCTGTCCCGAATCAAGAACGGAAGGCCCCCCGTCGTGTACGAGGACGGGGAGCAGACGCGCGACTTCGTCTCCGTGCTGGACATCGCGCGGGCATGCCGCCTGGCGCTCGAGAAGGAAAAGGCGGCCGGCGTCGCCCTGAACATCGGGACAGGCCACGCCGTGAGCATCCGCCATGTCGCCGAGACGCTGGCGCGCCTGGAGGGCTCTGAGGTCGCGCCGGAGCTCACCCAGGCCTTCCGGAAGGGAGACGTGCGGCACTGTTACCCGGACGTCTCCCTCGCCGGGCGCGTGCTCGGGTATCGTCCCAGGGTCGCCTTCGATCACGGGATGAGAGACCTCGTGGCGTGGGGCCGGGGCGCCGAGGCCAAGGACTACTTCGCCCGTGCGGACCGTGAGCTCCGCCGGAGGGGACTGCTGTAGCGCCCCATTTTGCTCGTGACCCCTGGAGTCGCTGGCTATAACTGCCCCGATGCCCATCGACGTGTCGATCGTGGTCGTCAGCTACCACGTTCGGGACTACACGCTGGCCTGCCTCGACTCGGTGCGGGCCCACGCGGGCCGCTGTTCGACCGAGACGATCCTCGTCGATAACGCCTCCCGGGACGGGACGGTGGAGGCCGTCCGCGCGCGATTCCCCGAGGTTCGCCTCATCGAAAACGACGCCAACCTCGGCTTCACCGTCGCCAACAACCAGGGAATCCGCGTCTCGGCGGGTCGATACGTCCTCCTGCTGAACAGCGACGCGGAGGTGCGGGACGGGTCGCTCGAGGCCATGCTCGCCCATATGGACGCCCACCCGGACGTGGGCATCCTGGGCCCCCGGCTGGTCTACGCGGACGACTCGCACCAGCTCTCGGTGAACCCGTTCCCCACCGCATGGGGAACGATGACGCAGTTCCTGATGCTGGCCCGCCTGTTTCCCGAGTCCCGGTGGTTCGCTCCCCACAGGCACGCGCTCGTGCCGCGGGACTTCCCTCGCGCCACGGACGTCGACTGGGTCTCCGGCGCCTGCATTCTCGCCCGCAGGACGACCCTGGAGGAGATCGGGCTCCTCGACGAGACCTTCTTCATCTACTACGAGGAGACCGACCTGTGCCGTCGCGCGAGGGACGCCGGATGGCGGGTCGTGTATGAGCCGGCGACGACGGTCCTGCATCACGGCCAGAAGACGACATCGCAGAACCGCCCCTTCTTCCTGGAGCACTCGCAGCAAAGCCTCGTGCACTACTTCGTGAAGCACGGCAGTCTCGTACAGAGGGAAGTCGTCCGGGGAATCGTGATCCTGAACGCGCTCCTGCGCATCGCCGTCTCGAAGGTCCGATGGTGGATCCGCCGCGAGACGATGGACCAGGATCGCATCCGGGCGTGCAAGAAGGTGCTGGGGCGCGCCCTGGGGCGCGATCCCGGACCCCGAGTTCCCCCGGTCGCGCCGCCCCAATCGAACGGCCATCCCTCCGTAGGCGTGATCGTCCCGACGTACCGCCGGACGTGGGATCAGGCGAGGGATACCCTCGAGGCCCTGGCAAGGCAGTCCCCCCCGGCGGCCGAGGTCATCATCGTCGACCAGACCCCCGACCCGGACCCGCGCATCGCGCGCTTCGCCGCCGAGACGCCATCCTTCCGATACGTCCACATCGATACGCCCGGACTCCCGAACGCGCGCAACGTGGGGGCTCGGGAGGCGACCGCCGAGGTCGTCGCGTACTGCGACGACGATGCCGTCCCGGTCCGGGGGTGGGTCGGGGCCCACGCGTGGCGATACCGGAACCTCGCCGTCGTAGCCGTCGTGGGACGCGTCGTGATCCCGGGCAGGGGCAGGGGGCGACCCGCTCCCTCCCGCGTCGGCAGCTTTCGCGCGTTCGACGCCGATTTCGTCGACAACTACGCCGCCACCTTTCCCGCTGAGGCCCACAGCCTCACCGGCTGCAACATGTCGGTCCGACGAGCGGCCCTCCTCGCGGTCGGGGGCTTCCGCACGGAGTACGGGGGCACCTCGCACCTGGAGGAGACCGACGTCTCCCTGCGCCTCCTGCGCCACGGCGGACGGATCGTCTTCGAGCCCTCGGCCGAGGTCGAACATCGGGTGGCCCAGACCGGCGGGTGTCGCGCACCGGACCGGACGAGGTGGGCCTACTGGTACGCGAGGAACTACGTGCTTCTCTATTGCACGCACTTCGCAGGCCCCGGCGCGTGGCCCTTCGTGGCCCAGCGCGTCGCCCGCCTCCTCCTCTTCGCGTGGGAGGACTCGGGGCCGGGTCCGCTGTTCGCCGGGCTCCGCGGAATGATGGACGGTCTCATGGCCCATCGGTTTCTGGCGGCGTCGACACGCGACGTCCCGCGGTTCGACGGCGCGCGGGCCCAAGCGCCAGGAAGGCGGCCTCCCGGTGTCCCGTCCCCCCATGGACGCACCCTGCCGTGAAGGTGCTCGTCCTCGACGGAGACAGTCGGGTCGCGCTGGCAGCCGTGCGGTCGCTCGGCCGCCGGGGCTGCGAGGTCGACTGTGCGGAGCGGGACTCCGTCCCGTCGCCGCTTTCGTTCCGGTCCCGCTACGTGCGCCGGAGGATCCGGCTGCGGTCGCTGGAGGCCGAGTCCCTTGCGGCGGCCGCGAAGGGGCACGACGTGGTCCTGGCGACGACTCGCAGGTCGGTTGACGCGCTGGCGGCAAGCCGCGCGGCCGTGGAGGCGTCCGGCGCACGGGTCCCGCTGGCCTCCGCCGAGAGAATTCGTGCGGCGAACGACAAGCAGCACGTCCAGGAGACGGGCCGCGCCCTGGGAATTGCGACCCCCGAGACCTGGAGCCCCGCCGGGATCGAGGAGTTCGCCGCGCTGCAGGGGCGGCTGACCTTCCCCGCCATCGTGAAGCTCCGCAGCGACGAGGGTCCCGATCTCGCGCCCGCAGAGCGGTATGCGATCGTTCGGGACGGCGAGGGGCTCCGTCGTGCCTGGGAGCGACTGTCAGGGCTGCAGCCGCGCCCCCTCGTCCAGCAGTGGATCGACGGCGTCGGACTTGGCGTGGGGATGCTCCTGACATGGGAGGGAGACGTTCTCGCGCGGTTCACCCACCTTCGCCAGCGCGAGCTTCCCCCGTCGGGCGGCCCGTCCACGGCCTGCGTCAGCGTCCACCACGCGGCCGCCGAGGAGGCCGCGCTGCGGCTCCTCCGGGCCCTCGGGGTTTCCGGCGCGGCAATGGTAGAATTCCGCCTCGACCGCCGGAGCGGAGTGCCGTACCTGCTGGAGGTGAACCCGCGGCTGTGGGGGAGCCTCGAGCTTCCGATCCGGTGCGGAGTCGACTTCCCCTGGCTCTTGTGCCGCTCGGCGATGGGGGAGGCTGTGCGCGCGCCGGACTACCGCGACGGGGTTCGCCTCCGATTCCTCGCGCTCGACGCCGTAGCCGCCCTGCAGGCGATGGGGGAGCCCCGGCTGCGGGCGCGCTACGTCGGTGGCTTCCTCCGCGACCTCGTCCTCGGCGGTGTCGAAGACGGCGTCTTCAGCGCGGACGACCCCTCCCCGGGATTCGGGTACGTGGCATCCAGGCTCTCGTCGGTGTTCGGGAAGTGCGCATCCTCGCAGTAATCGACGTCCTCTCGTTCCAGCCCGCCGGAGGCGCCGGAACGGTGCTCTTCGAGGCGGGGAGGGCGCTCGTCCGCCGTGGACACGAGGTCCGCGTGGCCTGCCGGCGCCGCACCGACCTGCCCGAGGAGGGAGAGGTGCTCGGGATGCGCGTACGGACCTACGAAGCGGACACCACGCGCCCGTGGACCGTCTGGACGCGGGGAAAGCGCACCACGCTCTCCGCCTATCAGCAGGATGGGCCACCCGATGCCGTCTGGTCGCACCACGCCCTCCCGACCTTGTGGCTCTCCCGCCGCATGGCGCGCGACCGCGTGCCGTGCGTCTACACCTTCCACTCCCCGTGGCATGAGGAGCACCTCACCCGGCTGGGGAGGCCGCCCGGGGCGCTCGACAGGTTCTCTGCGGCCGTCCGCCGCCGCTGGGAGTGGCGGGCGATTGGTTGCTCCGCCGGCGTGACGGTCCTCAGCAAGGCGATGGGGCTGAAGCTCGCCGAGGTCCACGGTCGCCGGGACGACGTCGACGTCATCCCAGGTGGCGCCGACCTCGATCGCTTCCGCCCTGCGGCCGACCGGGAGTCCGAGCGCGCGAAGTTCGGGGCGGCCCCCGGGACATTTCTCATCGCCACGGTGCGCTCGCTCATCCCGCGGGTGGGAGTCGACCGGCTGATCGAGGCCTTCGCCGCCTTGCACAGGGAGCTGCCCGAGGCCCGCCTGCTGGTGGGCGGACACGGCCCATTGCGCGAGGCCCTCGAGTCGCAGGCCCGGGGCCTCGGGCTCGGAGACTCGGTCCGGTTTCTTGGCTTCGTCCCCGAGGCGGAGCTTCCCGCACTCCTCTCCGCGGCGGACGTCGTGGCGATGCCGAGCCAGGAGCTGGAGGGCTTCGGCCTGGTCGCGGCCGAGGCGATCGCGTGCGGGACGCCGGTCGTCTCCACGCCGATCGGAGGGCTCCCTGAGGTGATTGCGCCGCTCGATCCCTCCTGGGTGGCGGACGGGAGCGACGCCGGCGCGATCGCCGCGGCGCTGCTGCGCCTGGCGCGCGCTGGGATGCCGCGGGGCGAGGTCGAGGCCCGCTGCCGGCGTCACGCCGAGGCGCGATTCGGGTGGGACCGCTTCGCCGAGGGCCTGGAGCGGGCCTTCGCCGCCGCGCGCGACAAAACCTTGTGAGCGCACACTGGCGCCGGTATCCTGCGCCCCCATGCGTATGGGCGTCGTCATCCCGTGCTTCAACGAGGAGGGGAACCTCGACGCGATGGTGGAGGCCTTCCTCCCGTACCGGGAGGCCCTTCCCGTCGATCTCCTCTTCGTAAACGATGGCAGTGTCGACAAAAGCGGCGAGATCCTCGCGCGGCTCTCGTCGACGCACCCCTGGGTGAGGGTCGTGACTCACCCGCGCAACCTCGGCCTTGCGGCGGCGCTCAAGACGGGGTGGGGGTTCGCGACGTCCGAGAAGTACGACCTGATCGGCCAGATGGACTGCGACCTCACGCACCCCATCTCCCTCCTCGCGGAGATGGTCCGCGCGATCGAGGGGGTCGACATGGTGGTGGCGAGCCGCTACGTCCCCGGCGGCGGCATGAAAAACGTCCCGACGTGGCGGGTGGCGCTCTCCGTGCTCGGCCAGCAGGTCTTCCGATTCGTGTTCCGTCTCCGCACCCGCGACACGACCAGCGGCTTCCGGCTGACGAGGCGCCGCGTGTTCGAGGCGGTCCGCCTCGAGGCCGACTCGTTCCAGATCCAGCTCGAGTTGACGCTTCGCTCCGAGCGGCGGAAGTTCAAGATCCGCGAGTTGCCGTTCGTCCTCGAGAACCGCAGGGTCGGCGTCTCGAAGTTCCGGCTCTCGATGGGCACCAGGTACCTCGTCCTGATGTACCGCGAGCTGGCCCGCGAGCTGCGCGAGGCCTGCGGGGGGGCCAGGGCATGAGTGCCCGACGAGTCCTGCTCGTGCTGGGGACGCGGCCGGAGGCGATCAAGCTCGCCCCCGTCCTCAGCGCGCTGCGCGGCCGCCCGACCGACTTCCTCCCGATCGTTTGCTCCACGGGCCAGCACCGCGAGATGCTGGACCAGGTGTTCGAGCTCTTCGGCATCACGCCCGATGTCGACCTGCGCGTGATGACGCACAACCAGGGCCTGGCCGGCCTCACCGCCCAGGTCCTGACCGGGATCGACGGTGTCCTCGAACGCGAGAAGCCCGACCTCGTCCTTGTCCAGGGGGACACGACCTCGACGTTCGTCGGCGCGCTGGCGGCGTTCTACCGACGGATCCCCGTCGGGCATGTGGAGGCCGGCTTGCGGACGTGGGACCGCTTCGCGCCGTTCCCGGAGGAAATCAACCGCACCCTGGCAGGGCACCTGGCCGACATCCACTTCGCGCCGACGGAGCGCGCGCGGCAGAACCTGCTTCGCGAGGGGCTCCCTGCGGATGCGATCCACATCACGGGAAACACCGGGATCGACGCCTTCCTAGACGTAGCCGGCAGGCCGGAGCCCGGGGGCGGGTACCCGTGGTCCGCGCACGCCGGCCCGCTGGTCGCGATCACGGCCCACCGGCGGGAGAGCTTTGGAGACGGGTTCGTCCGCATCTGCGCTGCGCTGCGGCGGCTGGCGGAGGCGCGCCCGGACACGCTCTTCGTCTACCCCGTCCACCGGAACCCCAACGTCAAGGGACCCGTGGAGCGCGATCTCTCGGGCTTGCCGAACCTGCTCCTCGTCGAGCCCTTGCCGTACCTGCCGTTCTGCCATCTCCTGAAGCGATCCACCATCATCCTGACCGACTCGGGCGGGATCCAGGAGGAGGCCCCGTCCCTGCAGAAGCCCGTCCTGGTGCTGCGCGCGACCACCGAGCGCCCCGAGGCTGTCGAGGCGGGCACGGCGATCCTCGTCGGCACAGACGTCGACGCGATCCTTTCGCACGCGACGAGACTCCTCGATTCAGCGGATGCGCGGGCGGCGATGACCCGCGGCGGCAACCCGTTTGGAGATGGGCACGCATCCGAGCGGATCGCCGACCTTCTGGCGCGCATGGCGACGCGCCGATAGGATCCTCGCCGATGAGAATCCTGTACCTCGCGTTCGCCGACCTGGCCGTCCCCCGGGCCTGGACCGTGCACGTCCTCGGCATCTGTCGTCACTTGCACGCGATGGGGCACCAGGTCACACTCGTTACACCGCGGCCCTCCGCCGAGGTGCCGGACGAGGCGTTCCGTTGGATCCGCCTCCCCCTCCCCTGGAGACGAATGCGCGCCCTTGTGGAGTTCCAGGCGCGTCTGTGGCACGGACTGCCGGGGTGGATCCGTGAATCCTCGATCGATGCCGTCTATGCGCGGGTGGTCCCGTTCGCCCCGTGGATCGCCGCACGCGTGCAGTCGACCGGCGCCGCGATCGTCGCGGAGGTCAACGGCGTCCTGGAGGACGAGCTTTCGGCGGAAGGGAGTTCGGCCGCCCGCGCGCGAATTTACCGGTACACGGAGCGACTCCTCCTTGAAGGCTGCGACGGCGTTGTGGCCGTGACTCCGGCCATTGGGAGGCGGATCCGCGAGCTCTGTCCGCGCATCCGCGATCTCGAGGTGATCCTCAACGGGGTCGATCCGGAACGCTTCGACTGCGTGTCGCGCGCGGAGGCCATTCGGACGCTCGGCCTCCCAGCGGGCCCATGGATAGGGTTCGTGGGGGCCTTTTATCGATCCAGGGCGCTCGAGGCGCTCGTCGCAGCGATGCCGCACGTCCGGCGGAGCGTGCCGCAGGCTCGCCTTCTGCTTGTCGGAGACGGCCCGGAGCGGCCGGCCGTAGAGGCGGCGGTCCGCGCCGTCGGTCCCGAGGTCGTTCACCTTCTGGGCGAGGTGCCGCCGGAGCGCGTACCCGTCGCCGTCGCGGCGACCGACGTCTGCATCTTTCTATGCACGCTCCCGAGGGCCGAGACGGCCGTCAAGCTCTTCGAGTACATGGCCGGCCGCCGGCCGGTGGTCACTTCCTGGACGGCGGGGGTTGGCGAGTGGATGGAGCGCGAGGGGACCGGCGTTGGGGTGGACGCCTTTTCGCCGCCGTCGATCGCGGAGGGGATCCTGCGCATCCTGGGGCGCCCGGAAGAGGCCGTCGACATGGGGGAGCGAGGCCGTGCGCTGGTCGAGTCTCGCCACACCTGGCGGGAGGCCGCGAGACTGACCTTCGCGTTTCTGGAGCGGCTGGTCGAGCGGCGGAGGCGGAATGACCGGACCTGACGAACGGGAGCTGGTCGTTCGGGCCTTCGACCTGGGCCTGACCCTCGAATCGGGCCAGTTCTTCCGATACGAGCGCAGAGGCGAGGCGTATCGCTTGGTCGTCCGTGACCGTGTCTTCGAGCTGCGGCAGGAGGGCGACCACCTCCGGTACCGAGGCGTGGACGAGGCGTTCCTCGTCCGGTTCCTTGGACTCGATCGCGATTCGGACCTCGCCCGTCGCCGGCTTCGCAGGCACGCCTGGTTGCGTCCTGCCCTCGATCACGCGAGGGGACTCCGCATCGTCAGACAGGACCTCTGGGAGTGCCTCGTCGGGTTCCTCTGCTCGGCCGTTTCGAACATCCCCAGAATCCGGAGAAACGTCGAGGACCTCGCCGCCTTGTACGGGCGACGGGTAGGCAGCGGGGACCTCGTCGCGCGGGCGCTTCCGCGACCGGGGAAGATCCGCAACGACGGCAGCCTCCGGAGCGTACGCCTGGGCTTCCGGGGGCAGCGACTCCTCGAGTTGCAGCAGCGGGTCGACGAGGACTGGCTCCAGTCGCTTGAAGCGCTCCCCGCCGCGGACCAGCGCCGCTGGCTGATGACCCTCCCGGGCGTGGGCGAGAAGGTCGCCGACTGCGTCCTCCTCTTCGCCCTGGGCCGCGACGAGGCCTTCCCCGTTGACGTCTGGATTCGCCGCGTCATCGAGGCGCGGGCACTCCGTCGGAAGGCCGGATTCGACAAGATCCGCGAGTGGGCGAGCAGCACGCTCGGGGGGGATGCCGGCTACGCCCAGCAGGCGCTTTTCGTCTGGGCTCGGCACACGGGGCGGGGAGCCCTGAGCCACGACGAGCCCCCCTCCCGAGGAGCTTCGCGTCCGAACCGGACGAGGGGCGCCTCGGGCGCCCGGTGAGCCGCTTGCAATCGTCGATGGCGCCCCGTACGATTCGCGCGTTCTAGCAACCCGTCCAGGAGATCTGGAAACGCGCAGCATGTGGAAGGACAAGCGGGTCTCGGTCATCCTGCCCACCTACAACGAGAAGGACTCCATCCGCCGCGTCGTCCGCGAGTTCTTCGAGTCGGGCGTCGTCGACGAGGTGATCGTCGTCAACAACAACGCCGCTCCGGGGACGGATGACGAGGTCCGCCCGACGCCCGCCCGACTGGTCCACGAGTCGAAGCAGGGGTACGGCCACGCAATCCAGCGGGGGCTCGCCGAGGCGACGGGCGACTTCCTGGTGATCTCGGAGCCCGATGGGACCTTCTTCGGCAGGGATGTGCACAAGCTCCTGGCCTACGCAGACGACTTCGAGGTCGTCTTCGGCACCCGGACGACCCGGGAACTCATCTGGGATGGGGCCAACATGGAGTGGCTCATCCGAACCGGGAACTACCTGGTGGCCAAGTTCATGGAGTGGCTGTTCAATACGGGCTTCCTGAGCGACGTCGGCTGCACGATGAGGCTCCTTCGGCGCGAGGTGTACCTCCGGATCCGCGACGGATTCACCATCGGAGGGTCCCACTTCGGCCCCGAACTCATGATGCTCGTGATCCTCCGTGGGGCGCGCTTCATCGAGATCCCCGTGAACTACGGCAAGCGCGTGGGCGAGTCCTCTGTCACCGGCGACAAGTGGAGGGCCTTCCAGCTTGGCGTGCGCATGACGCTCCTCATCGTGGAGTACCGGTGGAAGTCCTGGATCGGACGGATCCCCTCGTCCCCGCGTCAGCCGCTGGCGAGGAGGTAGGCTGTGGGACCCGGCCACGGAGGGGAGTCGTCCGACGCCGCATCGCGGACGCGCATGGAGCGGAGGCTCGCGGTCGCGTTGGTCGCGTTGGGACTCTCGGCCTACCTGGCCTTCGCGGTCGCATCGCTCGACGAGCCGCCTATGGGGGACTCCGTCGATTTCTTGGTGGTAGCGGACAAAGAAGCAGGCTTCGCCGACGGCCCCGCCCGCCGAGAAGGCGGGGACACAGATGGCTACTGGCACCCCAGGGCCTACATGGAGCTCCTGGTCGCCACTGGACGGGTCTTTGGGAAGCACTGGGTCGCGCGTCGGGCCATTGGAATTCCGGTGTTCCTGCTCACCCTCTGGCTCACATGGCGACTGGCCTCGGTGGTCCGACGCGACAGGGACGCAGGTCCCCTGGCGCCGGCCCTCGCCGTCTTCCTGCTCTGCACGTCCCCCTTCGCGATCAAGGGCAGCGTGCATCTGGACATCGACAACAGCCTCCTGACCGCCGGCTGCATGGCGCTGACGTACGCCTGCGTCGCGGGCGAGCAATGGCCGATGCCAAGGCGCGCCGCCCTGACCGGCGTCGTGTTCGGCGTCGCCTTGTGGGCCAAGCTGACGACCCCGCTCGCCGTCCTGGCGGGGGTCTTTGCCTACGAAGTCGCGCTCCGCAGACCCAAGCGCGCGATGGTCTTCGTCATTGCAGCGGGCGCCATCGGCTTCGGGCTCTTCCTGTGCACCTGGTGCCTGTACTGCGCGTCCAAGGGAATCGACTGGCGCGTCCCCATTCGATATACACTCGGCGCGCTCGCCGGGCAGACGTCCCGCGCGGGCACCGGCGCGGACCTCATGGGACACGTTCGCGTCGTCATCCGTGTGCTGCTTTGGTTCTCGCCGTTCCTTGCCATGCTCGCCGTTGCCGGCGCCGCCGCAGCGGCGTGGCGGCTGGTCGTACGACCCGCAGGCAGCGCCAGAGGCCTGGTCGCGTGCATCTCCCTCACGATCTTCTGCGGCTATTTGGTCGTCGGACGCGTCGTGTATGGCCTCCCGAAGTACGAATTCCCCGCGCTCCCCTTGTTCTGCGTGCTTGCCGCCGACCTGGCCGTCGATTGGCTCGGACGGGGGACAGGACGCCCGCGGTGTACCATCGCAATTCTGTGCATCTTCGCGCTTGCGTTCGCAATCCAAGTGGCGTGGGTTGGAGACCTGTTGTACCGGACGGACTATCACCTCAAGGACGCCCGCGCGATCTCCGAGGAGAACTTCCGTCAGGAGGCCAGGCATGCGGCTGTCGCATCGGCCGCGTTGGGTGCGGCATTCCTGATCGTCCTCGCCGCTGCATGGTGGCGCCTGCGGGACCTGCGTCGCTCGCTCGCCCTCTGCGCGCTGTCCTTCGCGGTCGCCGGCCACCTCGCCACGGACACGCTTCAGTGTCGCGCCGGGTACACGACCATCTACGACTACGGCGTGTCCGGGGTCGAGGAGACGGCCTCCTATGTGGATGCTCGGGTCCCGCCCGATGGCAGGATTCTCGCGACGCGCGAGATCCTCTACCTGAGCCGAAATCGCGTTTCGCCGTCTCCACTCGACGCCCTTTGGTCGTCTTCGGACCAGGTGGCGGCGGTCCTTGCGGACCCGACGACCGGGGCGCTCGTACTCTCCATCGGCGGCCATACGCGCGCCCAACGCGACGCAATCCTGGGGAGCTCTGCCTGCCGAGGTCCCCTCGACCGGGACTACGAGTTCCGGCGGATCGGGTCGTACTTGATCTGGACCAGGAAGAGGTAGGGACGGACATGGACTGGGAGTACTTCCGGACGCGCTTCGTCCCGACCACCGAGCGATCTCGGATCTGGGCCGTGCTGGCGGGCGAATTCCAGCGGTGGCTGGGGCCGAACGACTCCGTCATCGACCTGGGGGCAGGGTACTGCGACCTGATCAACCACATGCGGGCAAGGGAGCGGCATGCGCTCGACCTCTGGCCCGGATTCGTCGAGCACGCCGCCCCAGGGGTGACCACCCACGTCGGGTCTGTGACCGATATGAAGGAGCTGGCGAGCGGGAGCTTCGACGCGGCCGTCTCCTCCAACCTCCTGGAGCACCTGGAGTGGGCCGAGCTGGATCGGTGCGAGTCGGAGGTGCGGAGGATCCTCAAGCCAGGCGGCCGCTGGGTGCTGCTTCAGCCGAACTACCGCTATGCCAGCAGCGAGTACTTCGACGACTACACCCACCGTATCCCGCTCTCGCACGTCTCCCTGCGCGACTTCCTGGCGGCCCACGGGTGGGAGGTCCTGAAGGTGATCCCGCGCTTCGTCCCTCTGCAGCACAAGTCGTGGATGCCGCTCGTGCCGGCCCTCATGCACCTCTACCTGTGGAGCCCGATCCGCCCCTTCGCCAGGCAGATGTTCGTCGTCGCGCGGAAGGGCGCCTCGGTCTGACCGGGGAGAGGGGGTCTAGCCCTGCGACCCCTCCCGGTGCGACTTCGGGTCGATGCCGAGACGGCGGCAGACCTCGTGGAGGCGCTGGCGCCAGATCCCGAGCTCCTCCGCCGCACGCGTCACGTTCCCCTTGTGCTTGCGGAGCGCCTCCACCACCAGCTCCCGCTGGACCTCCGCGTGGCGGTCCTTCAGCACGTCCTCGAAGTTCCGGGCGCCGCCCGGCGTGGCACCCGCACCCGACGCCGGGCCCGCGGACGTCCCCGCGCCCAGCTCGCCCACGCCAATCCCCATCAGGTCCTCGGCCAGCACCCGGTCGTCGCTCGAGACCAGCACCGCCCGCTCCACTACGTTCTCCAGCTCCCGCACGTTCCCAGGCCACGTGTACGCCGTCAGCATCGTCATCGCCTCCGCGGCGATCTCCGGCTTCCTGCGGCAGTGCTCCTGCGCGTACTTCTCCAGGAAGAGGTCGATCAGCGGCGGAATGTCGTCCTTCCGCTCCCTGAGGGGCGGCAGCGCGATCGGCAGGACGTTCAGCCGGTAGTAGAGGTCCTCCCGGAACCTCCCCGCCTTGATCGCCTCCTCCAGGTTCTTGTTCGTCGCCGCAATTACCCGCACGTCCACCTTGATCTTCGCCTTTCCCCCGACCCGCTCGAACTCCCGCTCCTGCAGCACCCGAAGGATCTTCGCCTGCAGCGGCATCGACATGTCGCCGATCTCGTCCAGGAAGATCGTCCCCCCGTCCGCGTCCTCGAACTTCCCCGTCCGCGCCTTTACCCCCGTCGCTACGTCCTTCTCGATCCCCAGCAGCTCCGCCTCCAGGAGCGTCTCCGGAACCGCCGCGCAGTTGATCGCCACGAACGGCTTGTCCTTCCGGTCCCCCCCGTAGTGCAGCGCCTTCGCGATCATCTCCTTCCCCGTGCCGCTCTCCCCGCGGATCAGCACCGTCGTGCGGCCCGAGCGCAGCTTCTCCAGCAGCCGCTTGATCTCCCGCATCTTCGGGCTGTCACCGACCAGGCGGTCCACCGAGAAGCGCGACTCCGCGTCCCGCTTCAGCGCGAGGTTCACCCGCCCCAGGTTGTCCGCGTGGCGGCGCAGCTCCGTGTGCAGCCGCGCATTCTCGATCGCCAGCGCCGCGGGGTGCACCAGCGCGTGGATGAACGCCCGCTCCTCCTCGCCCGCGTGGAGCTCCTCCTTCACCGAGTCCGCGTACAGGACCCCAATCGGCTTCTCGTGGAGCCGAATCGGCACCGCCAGCACCCCCTTCAGGCCGTACGAGACCATGCTCTTGCTCGCGTCCCCCTTCTCGTCCCCGAGCGAGAGCACGATCGAGCGGTCCTTCTGGTACGCCCCGAACAGCGCGGAGTGGCCAATCTGGTGGATCCCCGGCATCTTCTCCGGGTCGATCACGCGCGCCGCCCGCGTCTGGAACGTCTTCGCCTCCCGGTCCCACAACGCGATGATGCCTCGCTCGGCGCCCACCAGGCGGATCACCTCGTCGAGGAGCCGCCCGAGGACCTCGTCGAGGTCCAGCGAGGAGTTCAGCGCCTGGATCACCTGGAACAGCGCGCGCACGCGCGGCTCGGGGATCGATTCGAGTCCGGTCGTCGGCTCCATGCGTGGCTCCGGCGGGAAATCCTTAGCGGCGCGGCCGGCGCGGGCGCAGCGAGAAGTCGCTCCACGGGTCGGGCTCGCTCCGCTCGATCCGGAACGTGATGGTCGGCGTGTCGCGCGCGAGCGGGGGCAGCGTGAAGTTCTGGAACCCCTTCGGGAGGAGCCCCTCCTCGGTCACCAGGCCGACCCCGCCGCCGCTGTCGAACTCGTCCTCCTCCCCGCGCTCGTACGCGAGGATCGGTTCGAATCGCGCGCCGCCCGCCTCCTTCTCCGCCGCCTCGCGGATCTCCGAGACGGGCCGCACCGCAACGCCCACCTTCTCCGGGGGCGTCCAGACCGGATCGGCGGCCCCGGCGTCGAGAAGCGCTGCGCGGTCGGCCTGCTCCTCGAGCCCCAGCGCCTCCGTGAGGTCCAGGTCGGGGAGGGGAAGGTCCACCGTCGGCTCCGGGACGGCCATCATCGCCGGCTCCCCGTAGCGGACCTCGGGGAGCGGCGTGATGACGATCCGCGGGTCGAGCTCGAGCCTGATCTCCTCAGCGGCCGCGCAGGCGGCGAGGAGGCAGAGCACGACGACCGTCCTCAACGTCCTACCCTCCATCCCTTCAAACCCCCGACTCGTCTGGCCGCAAGATAGGCCAGGCGGGACTCGAACCCGCAACATTCGGATTAGAAATCCGATGCTCTATCCGTTGAGCTACTGGCCCTCGGCAGGGCTACTCGTCGTCGCCCTCAGGCGGTGCGTTAAACTTCGCGAGGCCGTCCGCGTTCGCTGGGTCGGTCGCGGCGTCGTCGCCGTGCTGGATGCGCTCCCCGAGGTAGACGTACGCCGAGGCGGCGCCAACCGCACGCAAGATCAACGCCAGGGAAGGACGGTTCCAGCGCATTCGGGGTGCCTCAAAGCCGGGCGGTTGGGGGAGAGGGTGGCTGACGGGATTCGAACCCGCAACCGTCAGAGCCACAATCTGATGCTCTAGCCAAGTTGAGCTACAGCCACCATCGTGTCCCCCAGGGCAGGAGGGATTGGAATCGGCAATTATAGCCCCGCATCTAGCGCCCGCAAGCGATTTTCCAGGTCGCCGGATCGCGTGGCCGGACCGCGGCTTGACTTCGGCGAACTCAAGGAGTAGAGTTGCTCGCGGATCGCCAACTTCGCGCCAACCGCTGGCGAACATTTTGCTGGTCAGGGGAGCCGCCGATGAACCTGTCCCTTGAGCAAAGCCTGCGCCACCTGCAGGTCCCGCAGCAAAGACTCCTCCAGGTCATGAAATTCCTCCAGCTCACCAGGGATGAGCTGGATACGGAGCTACGGACCGAGCTGGAGCGCAATCCGGCACTTACGATGCGTACCACGGAGCCCGCCACCCCCGCGGCGACCCAGCCCACCGAGGCCCAGCAGGAGAGCAAGGAGGCCTCGGACTCGGCCTATCTCTACGATCAGTCTCGCAACCTCATGGGCGGACAGGGGTTCCGCATGGCCCGCGGTGGCGGGGACATCAGCGCCAAAATGGAGGCGATGGCAAACACGCCCGACCTCCGCGCCACCTTTCAGGACCAGCTCTACCAGCGGTACGAATATGAGGAGTCCAACGCCCGACTTCGCCGGATCGCCAGCTACGTCGTGTACAGCATGGACGACAGCGGGTATCTGAGGCAGCCGCTGACCGAGATTGCCCAGACCATGAACGAGGCGGTCGAGCGCGGCATCCGGCAGGCCATCACCAACCTGATGTTCCTCCTCCGCGGGGAGGAGGCCCCCCCGACCGACTGGCCCACGCTGAGGCGCTCCTTCGCGTCCCAGTTCGAGGACATCGGGCTCGCGGGCGAGGACGTGGCGGCCGCGACCCTGATCCTCGAGAAGCTCCACGCGCAGGGAGCGGACTTCCGCGCCCTCTCCGAGCGCGCCCTCACGGCGGGCCCGCTCGTCGCCGGCGCACCGGCCCTCGACGTGCGCCGCGAGATCCTCCTCAAGCACCTCGGCGACGTCGGACGCAATCGTCTCGGAAAGGTGATCGACGCGCTCCTCAACCAGATCCTGGAGTGGGACAGCCGCCTCCGCGTCGCGATTGTCCTCAAGCTCCAGCAGGCCTCGCTGGTCGAGATTGCCAGGCGGAAGGCCGAGGCGGCGCGCCACGACGGGACGCCGCGCATGGACGACGAGGCCGAGGCGGAACGGCCGAGGCTCGATGCGAAGCGCGCCTTCGTCGACGCCATCCACGACCCAAAGGTGCAGGACGCCTTCTCGGGCATCTACTGGACGATGGAGCGCCTCGTCGCGAGGAAGTCGGCCGCGGAAGAGGCGAAAGCGGCAGAGGAGGAGGCCGACGACGAGGAAGAGGAGGAGCCGGTGGAGGCGGCGGAGCCCGCAGCGCCCCTCCTCGACGAGACGTCGCGGATCATGACCCACTACTATCCGATCGAGAAGATCTACATCGCCGAGGACGGCACCATGCTGCCGCCGCGGCGCTGGGGCCTCCGCGACGCCGCAGAGCGGAAGCGCATCGACATCGACTCCATCCTCCTCGACGAGGTCTACCGCGCCGTCGAGTCGCTGCGAGCGGGGGTGCTCGCCGAGCTCGATCAGAGCGACCGCCTCTCGACCGCTACGGTCGAGGTCCTCGCGCCGCTCCGCGCGACGGTCGAGGAGCTGGGCCTTGTGCTCGGCTCGCTCAAGACCCTGGGCCCCGCCGGGGTTGGGGCGCGGACGACGATCGAATGCCTGCTCCTTCAGCTCGACCCCGAGGACCCCGAGGTGGAGCTGAAGCGGCGGCTGATCGAGGTCCACATGTCGGACATCGAGAAGAACCGCCTTCCGCAGATCGGCGCGGCGCTGGGGATCGACATCGACAAGGTGAAGTCGCTGATCGCCGAGCTGAAGCAGCTCACGCCGAAGCCGGCGAACGCGCTGGCGAGCAACCGGGTGCCTCCGGTGAACCCCGACATCGTCGTGGAGTGGATCGACAACCGGTACGAGGTGCGGCTGCTGCGCAGCATGCGCGACCGCCTGTTCGTGAACCCGATCTACCGCAAGCTCCTCGAGGACAAGAAGGTCAAGGGGAAGGAGCGGCAGTTCATGCGGGACAAGGTGCAGTCCGCGCGCACCTTCATCGAGTTCATCGTGCAGCGAGAGATCATCACGGAGAAGATCGCGCGGCACATCGTCGACTGCCAGAAGGAGTTCTTCGAGAAGGGGATCCAGGGGCTGAAGGCCCTGACGATGACCGAGGTCGCGCGGCAGATCGGCGTCGACCCGGCGACCGTGAGCCGCGCCGTGCGCGGGAGGTACGTCCAGACGCCGCGTGGGATCTTCGCGCTGCGCTACTTCTTCTCCGAGGGGCTGCCGTCGAACCAGTCGGGCGGCGGCGAGGTCGCCAGCGAGGGTCTTCGTGCGATGATCCGCGAGATGATCGACAAGGAAGACAAGCGGAACCCGCTCGACGACGGCGCCATCGCGCGGCTCCTGCTCAAGGACCAGGGCGTGAAGGTCGCTCGCCGCACCGTCCGCGAGTACCGGACGAAGATGGCCCTCGGCAAGGCGAGCCAGCGGAAGCTCTTCTAGGCGCACCCCTTATGCTCGACGGGTGCTGTGGGGCGATCGTCGCCGGCGGGAAGAGCGTCCGCATGGGGCGCGACAAGGCCTTCCTCCCGTTCCGCGGCGCCACCCTCATCGAGTCCCAGATCGCGCTCTTCCGTCGATTGTTCGCCGAGGTCCTGATCTCAGCGAACGACACCGCAAAGTTCGCCCACCTGGGCCTCCCGGTCCACGCGGATCGCCTCCCCGGCGGTGCGTCCCTCCTCGGGATCCACACGATGGTCGTCGAGGGCGCTTCGGACTGGGTGTTCACCGCGGCCTGCGACATGCCGTTCCTCGATGAGGGATTCATCAGCCACCTCGCCGGCCTGCGGGAGGGCGTCGACGCCGTGGTCCCCTGGTTCGAGGGGTATCCGGAGCCGCTCCACGCCTTCTACCACCGGCGCTGCGCCTGCGCGATCGAGGAGCAGTGGAAGACGGGGGACCTCAAGATCGCCCGATTCTACGACCGCGTCCGCGTCGCGCGGTTCGAGGTGGAGGGGTCCGCCTGGGCGGAACGCGGCGCGCGGTCCCTGGTGAACGTCAACACGCCCGAGGAGCTTGCCCGCTACCAGGTGTGACCTACCGCACGCCGTTCAGGCGCATCGACGCGCGGACGGCCTCCGCGGCCTTCACGTCCCCGACGTGCTCGTAGGCCTCCGCCACCAGCCGCATCCCCTCCGCCCGACTGGCAAGGCCAGCTTGCTGGTCCGATCCGCTGCGGGACAGCCACTCGCGGGCAAGTCGAAGCGCGTCGGGCCAGCGTCCCTGGGCCTTCGCGAGGAGGGCCTCCATCCGGAGGACGACGTGCTCCTCGCTCGATGGGACCGCCGCCCCTCGCAAGGCGGCCACTGTCCGGAGGGCGCCTTCGATCCGCTTCGCGTCGAGCTGGATCGACGCGAGCCTCGTCCGTGCGCGCCGCAGCTTCCCGGCCCGTTCCGCGATCGTCGAGTCGCCCTCCAGGAAGCGAACTGCGCGCTCGTACCGGGCGATGGCCTCCGGACGGCTCCCCGGGTCGCGTGCCGCGCGGTCGGCAGAGGACGTGTACGCGGCGAGATGGTCGGAGAGCGACCTCGGCGAGGCCGTATGTGCCTCGTTGTAGGCCCCCACGGCCCCGACGAAGTCGCCGGCCTCCTCGAGGGAGGCGACAAGCTTCTCGCGGACCGGCATCGGGTCGCCCATCTCCTTCACGACCTGTGCGAGCGCCGTGCGATACCTCTTCGCGGCCTCGCGGTGCAGCCCGGCCATGAAGTAGAGATCGGCGATCGGGAGGGCGAGCCGGGCGCCCTCCTTCGGGTCGAGCGACGCGAGGTAGGCATAGGCCGAGGCCCCCACACGCGCGTGCTCGGCGGCCTTCGCGCGGTCCCCGGTGTTCCAGCCCTCCGCCGCGGCCTTGAGCGAGGCGGCGCCGAGGAGGGAGAGGACCTCGCGCTCCGTCGCCCTCCAGGGACAGAGCCGCGCGGCCTCCTGAACCGCCCCCGCGGAATCCTCCGCCCGCCCGCCGACGAGCGCGACGTGCGCGATCGACAGCAGCGTCCCGCGTTCCCACTCGTCCAGAAGGTCCTGGAGCCCACGATGCCGCCTGCGCGCCGACCGAACCGCATCGCGGGCGACGGCGAGGCGCTGGGCGAGGCCCTCCGGGATCCTCCGCGCCGCGAGCGCACTGCGCGTTTCGCGGCCGAGGCCCCCCTGCTCGAGGGCCAACGCCACAAGTGAGCCCTCGGGTGCGTCGACGGTGTACGGCGCCAGGAGGTCGTGGGCGAGGCACGCGAGGAGCCGATACGCGTCGCCCCCCTGGCTGGGGGCCGCCTCGAGGGCCCGCGCGAGCGCGTCGATCGCCTCGCGACGCATTCGATCGGCCGCACCGGGGTCGGTCTGGCGCGCGGCCTGCCTCGCGAGGATCGTGGCCCGCAGCACGAGGGAGCCGGGGGAGGGGTCGGCGACCCCGGCGAGCCTGGCGAGCGCGCCGTCGAGGTCCCCCGACCGCGCGACGACCTCCGCGGCCGCCTCCTGCGCGTCCCGGGTCCACGCGGCCAGAACGCGACGGTCGTCCTCCGTGGTTGGCTTCGCTCCCAGCGTCCACCCGAGGAACGCCTCCACGCGTGCGAGGGCGTCCTCGACCGTGGTCCCCGTCACGACCCCCTTCTCGAGCCCCCGGGCGACGTGGGCGCACGTGCGGACGGCCTCCTCCCACAGGACCTCGCCAAGCGCCATCGACTCCGCGCCGACGCGCTCCGCCGTGGCGCTCGCGGAGTCGGCCTTGTGCAGGAGGAGCTTCTCGTCGCACACGTGCAGCGTCAGGACGGCGAGCGCCGTGGAGAGGACGCGGTTCGAGATCCGCTCGTCGTTCGGCTGCCAGCTCCCGCGCGCGCAGCCGGACCGCTCCTGGGTCCCCGTCAGGGCGTCCCGGACCTGGGCGTCCCAGGCCTTCCAGTCCTTGCCGCCCAGGTGCAGGTAGGAGAGGGTCCAGTAGTACTGGTGATAGAGGTTCATGCCGCCCTCACGAGAGCGAAGGGGCCCCATCCCGACCGCGGTATCGATCGCCTTCTTCACCTTCGGGTTCACGTCCTGCAGCCCGTAGAGCATGCTCGCGTAGATTCCGATGTCGGACAAAGGCGCCTTTCCCATGTCGTTTTCGATGCGGTAGGCGAAGTCCCCCTTTTTCTCGACGAGGAGCTGGAAGTACTTCGGACCCCACTCCTTCGCCTTCGGCGGGATGACGACGCCCGCGCACTCCGCCGAGCGGAGCGCCATGACGACGAATCCCATCACGCTCGTGTCCACGCGCATCGTGACGCGCCGATCGAGGTTTCCGACGGCCCGCGTGGCCGCCTCCTTGAGCCTCGCATCGCCCGTCGCGGCGGCGGCCTCGGCAAACGTCCAGGTCGCAATCGCCTGCTCGTACAGCGCGTAGTAGTCGTCGATCGGGTAGCTGGACTCGAACTGCCCCGACTTCGCCTGCTTCGACAGGAGGTACTCGAGGCCCCGTCGCACGCCCTCCGCGTGAGGGCCGCCCAGCAAGCTGGCCTTGCCAGTCGCGGGCGTCTCGCCGTTCGCCAGGAACGCGAGGAGCGCGAGGGCGGTAATGGCCATGCGGCGGCTGCCGTTCCCCGCGATGCTCGCGCAGGGGGCCTGGTCCTTCTCGCACCGGTCCTGGTGCGAGCCCCAGTGCCCCTCCCGGGCCTGGTGACGGGCCAGCCACTCGAGCCCCTCCTCGACCGCGCGGGCGGACGACGCGCCGCGGCGCCCCCCCTCGCTGCGCGTGTACCTGCGGCCGCCGCGCCCGGAGGGACCGAGGCCGCCTCCGAGGCCGATCGTCTCGGCGAGGCGCGCGGTCCGGTCGTCGCAGTCGTTCGCCGTCTCGTTGTGGTCCGCGACGGGCGCCTCGATGAGCAGCGGGGCGTCCTCCGCGTCCTCGACCGCAGGCTCGGGCGTCTCCGCCGGGCGGGGCGGCGCGGGGGGAAGCATGGTCAGTCTGACGACCGCGGGCGGCTTGTCCTCACCCTGGGTCGCCTGACGGACGACGAGGCCGGTGAACAGGGCGAATAGCGCGAGGTGCAGCGCCAGGGACGCTCCCCAAGCGGGGATCGTGCGGATCCGATCCAGGACCAATGCGAGCCCTCCTTGAATCGATGTCGGGAGCCTACCTGGATCGAACGTCCGGGGTGTCACCTAGGCACGCCGAATTGTCAGGAATTGTCGCGTCGCGCGATCACGTCGCGACCCGCCGCAGATCGCTTGACGCGCTGCGGCGCACCCCATACGATCCTGGGCTCGTCCGTGTGATTCCGGAGCGTCGATGGCCCGGCTGCGCATCAAGCGTGAGGGGAGAGAAGACGAGGTCCTGCCGATCTCGTCCGACATCGTCACGCTCGGGCGCTCCTCCGAAGCGACCATCCCGATCGAGGACCACGGCTCCTCCCGCAAGCACGCCCAGATCGAGCGCTTCGAGGGCGGGTACAAGCTGGTCGACCTCGAGAGCCGCAACGGCACCCGGGTCAACGGCGTCCACGTGAACCAGCACCTCCTCCAGTGGAATGACGAGATCCAGATCGGGAAGACGACCATCATCTGGGAGGCGGGCGACAGCGAGTTGCTTCCTCCGGAGTCCTCCGGCGACCTCTCCCCGGCCGCCGCGGCCGTCGCGGGCGTCAAGCCGCCGCGCGTCCACATCACGCGCCGCCGCACCAGGACGCTCCGGAAGGGGGCCTACGGACTCGAGACGAAGATCCTCATCGCCATCGTCACGATCTCCGTTCTCGGCGGCCTCGTGGTCTTCCTGAAGCGTGAGGACCCCTCCGTCGTGATCGCCATGAACCACATGAGCGCCGCGAACGCGACCCGGCAGAAGGCGGAGGCCCTCCACCGCGTCGAGCGCTCCTCCCAGACGATTCGCGAGCAGATCGACCTCTTCTCGGAGGCCCTCAAGGAGTACCAGGCCGTCCCGGCCAGCGCCAGCGACTACTTCCGACCCGCCTCCGAGAAGGCGCAGGAGATCGAGAAGGCGATCAGGGAGCTGAAGGAGGCGCTGCCGGGGTTCCGCGCCCACGAAATCCGCGAGTTCCTGAAGGCCCACGCCGAGGACCTGGACGGCGTGAAAAAGCTCGTCGCCGAATTTCGCAAGGACTTCCCCGGCCACCCCGAGGGGGTCAAGCTCGACGCGATGCTCAAGGAGGCGACGACCGTCAAGCCGGAGGACCTCACTGCCCAGTACGCCGCAATCGAGACCGAAGTCGACGCCTTCGTCGCGCAGGACCGCTTCGGCGACGCCCTCCACGCCCTCCAGACGTTCGCGGACGGCCACCCGTCGTCCTCGTTCTCCGAAAAGGCGAACCAGCGGATCAAGGACATCCAGACGCAGGCGGGCGCCTTCTGGGAGACGGAGCACGCCAAGGCGCAGGCCCTCGTCACGGACGGGAAGGTCGCCGACGCCGTGGCGGTCTACGATCGCGTCCTCGCGGCCTGCGGCGACGAGTCGCTCCTCTCCGACTACGTCCTCCAGGCGAAGAGCGAGCTGAAGCAGCTCCAGGACAAGAAGGACAAGTGAGCCGCGTCCACGAGCTCGACGTCCGCGTCCGCTACGCGGAGACCGACAAGATGGGCGTGGTCTACCACGCCCACTACTTCCTCTACTTCGAGATGGGCCGGACCGAGCTCATGCGCGCGACCGGCCTGAGCTATCGCGAGCTGGAGTCGCGCGGGTTCTTCCTCGTCGTCGTCGAGGCCACAGCGCGCTACCGCGCCAACGTGGGATACGACGAGACCATCCGGGTCCGCACGCGCGTGGGGGACGTGGGGCGGGTCCGGATCCGCTTCGACTACGAGGCCTCCGCCGGCGATCGCCTGCTCGCAGAGGGGTCGACGACGCTCGCCTGCGTCGACGCAACTGGGAAGGTCCGGGCGCTGCCCGAGGACGTCACACGGCTTCTTCGGGAGGCGGATCCGTCCGGGCCGGACGGTACTTGCGAAGCGCCTTGAGCAGGAACTCGAGGTCGTCCGTCAGCGGCGCCTCGAACGTGGTCTCCTTCCCCGTGCCGGGGTGGATGATCGTCAGCCGCCGGGCGTGCAGCGTGAGGCGCGCAATCACCGGCCGCTCGGGATTGCCGGGCTTGCGCTTGTAGCCGCTCTTCAGGTCGGAGAGGAGGATCTGGCGCCTCTCCCCGTACACGGGGTCGACAGCGAGCGGATGGCCGATCGCCTTCATGTGGACGCGGATTTGGTGCGTGCGCCCCGTCCGTGGGCGCACGGTGAGCAAAGTGAAGCCATCGAAGCGCTCGACGATCTCGAAGTCCGTGATCGCCACGCGCCCCTTTTTCGAGACGATCCAACGGTTCGGGTCCTTCCGGTGCGGCGCGATCCGGTACTCGATCAGGCCCTTCTCGTGCGCGACATCGCCGCGGACGATGGCGACGTACTCCTTGCGGACCGTGCGCTCCTCGAACTGCTTCGTCAGCGAGACGAGCGCCTCGTAGTCCTTCGCGACGACCATCACGCCACTCGTGTCCTTGTCGAGGCGGTGGGCGATCCGGGGCTTCGCGACCGGCGGGGTCCTGTCGAGGGGCTTCTCGGGGGGCTCCGCCGGGGCCTCCGCAGGGGAATCCTCATCGGACTCCTCGTCGGCGTCCTCGGGGGACTCGTCCGGAACCGCCTCGTCCTCGGTCGTTGGAGGGGCCTCGCTCCCGAGGTAGTAGAGGAGCCCCTCGAACAGCGCGACCCGCTCCTCGGGGGAGCGCCCCGGCAGCACGGCGATGCCCGGCGCCTTGTTGACGACGAGGATCCGGTCGTCCTCGTGGAGGATCTGCAGCGGGAGATACTTCGGGACCTGATTGGGCGACTCGCCCTTCGGCACCTGGAGGACGATCTCGTCCCAGGCCTTGAGGTAGAGGGTGGGGGAGACCGCCTCGCCGTTCACTCGGGCGAGCCCGGCGCCGATCCACCGGCGGATGACGTGCTTCCCGAAGCCTGTGACCCGCAGCGTCAGGAACTCGTCCAGGCGCTGCCCGCGCTGCGCCGGGAGGACCTCGAAGCGGTGCTCTCCGGGACGGGTCGGCGGGAGTTGCTCTCGATCGCGCCTCTTCACGCTTTCTCCACGAGGTACTTCGCCATCTTGTCGTCCGTCTCCTTGCGCACGGTGAAGCGGATCCCGGCGAACTTCCCTCCGTTCGCCTCCACGAGCTTCACGAGCTCGTCGGAGAGGGTCTTCGCCGAGATGAACATCTGCTTGAGGCCCGTCTCGCCATCCACCTTCACGTTCATGGCCGCCGCATACCCGCGGAAGGTGTAGAGGGCGATCGGCTCCCCCTCGACCGTGACCGTCACGGGCTTCGCCGTGACCTTGAGCGTGTCTCCGCGGTCCGCCATGGTCGCCTCCTATCCGAGCTTCGCGATCGCCGCCCGCACGCGCGCGAGGACGCGGGGCTTCCCGATGACCACCATGCTCTCCACGAGCGGCGGCGTGGCCGTCTTCCCCGTCACCGCGACGCGCATCGGCATGAAGAAGTCGCCGACCTTCCAGCCCATCGCCTCCGAGCGGAGCCGCAGGCGCTCCTCGAGCACCTTCACCTCCCACGCGGGCGCGGACTCCATCTCGGCGAGCGCCGCCTCCAGGGCCGTCCGGGCGTCCGCGGGGGTGCGCTTCTTCGGCACGAGGAGCGCGACGTCGTACGATAGGTCGTCGGCGAGGAAGAAGCTCGTGGCGTCCTTCCACTCCGCCAGGCGCTTCATGCGCTCGCGGACGAGCGGGACGATGGCTCGCAAGTAGGCGGGGTCGCACTGGACGCCGAAGGTCTCCAGCCGCCGCGCCAGCTCCTCGACGGGCATCGCGCGGATGTACTCGCCGTTCAGCCAGTCGAGCTTCTTCAGGTCGAACACGGGGCCCGTCGTGTTGATTCGCTTGAAGTCGAAGCTCTCAGCGACGTCGGGGAAGCGGAAGATCTCGCGCCCGTCGGGCATCGAGTAGCCCATGAGGCCCAGGAAATTCACGAGCGCCTCGGGGAGGTACCCCTGCTCGCGGTACCAGATGAGCGAGACCGGGTTCTTGCGCTTGGAGATCTTGCTCTTGTCCGAGTTTCGGAGCAGTGGCAGGTGCGCGAATTGGGGAGGCGTCCAGCCGTAGCCTTGATACAGGAGTACGTGCTTCGGCGTGGAGGGGATCCACTCCTCCGCGCGCATGACGTGCGTGATCCCCATGAGGTGGTCGTCGACGACGTTCGCGAGGTGGTACGTCGGGAAGCCGTCGGTCTTCAGGAGCACCTGGTCGTCGAGGACGTCGTGGGGAGTGACGACCTCGCCGCGGATGAGGTCGGTGAAGCGGCAGTCCCCCTTGTCGGGGATCCGCATCCGCACGACGCGGGGCTCGTTCCGCTCGATCCGCTCTCGGACCTCCCGCTCGGGGAGAAAGCGGCAGTGCCCGTCGTACTTCGGCTGCTGCTTCGCGGCGGACTGGGCGGCGCGGACCGACTCCAGCCGCTCCGAGGAGCAGAAGCACCAGTACGCCCCGCCGCGGGTGATCAGCTCCTGTGCGTGCTTCGTGTAGACCTCGGACCGCTCACTCTGGCGGTAGGGGCCCACGGGACCGCCAATGTCGGGGCCTTCGTCCCACTGGAGCCCGAGCCAGCGCAGCGACTCGAAGATCATCTTCTCGGAGCTCGGATCGAAGCGGACGCGGTCCGTGTCCTCGATCCGCAGCAGGAACTGCCCCCCGTTCTTCCGGGCGAAGGCGAGGTTGAAGAGGGCCACGTAGGCCGTGCCGACGTGGGGATCCCCCGTGGGGCTGGGGGCGATGCGGACACGTACTGTCATGGGGCAATAGGATACTCATCCCGGAGTACGCTCACAAGAATCGTGATGCAGGAGGCGACGGCGTTAGAATGAGCCTGCACCGCAGAGACGCAGAGTCCGCAGAGACCCGCAGAGGCGCCTCTGCGCTCCTCCGCGCCCTTTGCGCCTCTGCGGTGCACCGTCTCACGCGAGGGCCGTTCGTATGATTTCACGCTTCCTCGTCCTCGCCCTGATTGTCGCCGGCCTCGCCGTGGCCCTCCTCTACAGCCAGCGGCAGACCGGCCCCTACAAGGTCTCCGGCGTCGTCGAGGCGGACGAGATCCGCGTTGGCTCCCGCGTCGGTGGCCGCGTGAAGGCCGTCCAGGTCGCGGAGGGCTCCCGCGTCAAGGCCGGCGACGTCCTCGTGACCCTGGAGGCGTTCGACCTCCCCGACCGCCGCGCCGAGGCGGACGCGAGATGCCGCCAGCTCCAGGCCCAGCTCGAGAGGCTCGAGAAGGGCCCTCGCCCGCAGGAGGTCGCCGCGGCGAAGGATCGCCTCGCCGCCGCGCAGGCGCAGGCCGAGCTCGCGAAGCTGACGTTCGATCGCACGAAGAAGCTCGTCGCCGAGAACAACGCGAGCGTGGACCAGCTCGACCGCGCGACGAACGACCTCAAGGCCGCGGAGGCAAACGCGAGCGCCCTCGAACAGGAGGTGAGCCTCCTCGTGGAGGGCTCCCGCAAGGAGGACATCGCCGCGGCGCGCGCGTCGCTCGAGGCGACGAAGGCGGCGCTCGCCATCATCGACCGGCAGATCGAGGAGCTCTCGGTCAGGACCCCTGCGGACGGGATCGTCGAGGCGCTGGACCTGCAGCCGGGCGACCTCGTCGCCGCGAACGCGCCGGTCCTCTCGATCATGGACACCCGGGCGATGTGGATCCGCGCCTTCGTCCCCGAGGGGAGGCTCCAGCTCGAAGTCGGCAGGACGCTCAAGGTCACGCTCGACGCCTTCCCCGCCGAGACGCTCGCGGGGCGCCTGACGTTCGTCGCGCGCCAGGGGGAGTTCACGCCGGGCAACGTCCAGACCCCGGAGGAGCGCTCGAAGCAGGTCTTCCGCATCAAGGTCGCGCTCGAGGGCGCCACCGACCGCCTCCGCCCGGGCATGGCCGGCGACGTCTGGCTCGAGGAGGCAAAGTGACCGCCGTCATCGAGGCGCACGCGCTCTCCCGCCGCTTCGGCCGGATCACGGCCGTCGACCGCGTCAGCTTTTCGGTCCAGCGGGGCACGATCTTCGGCCTCCTCGGTCCGAACGGGAGCGGCAAGACGACGATCCTGCGCATGCTCTGCGGCGTGCTCGCCCCGACCGGGGGACGCGCGCAGGTGCTCGGCTTCGACGCGACGAGCGAGGCGGAGTCGGTCCGCGCGCGGATCGGCTACATGTCGCAGAAGTTCTCCCTCTACAACGACCTCTCCGTCGAGGAGAACCTGGAGTTCTACGGGCGGATCTACGGCCTCTCTCCCGCACGCCTCGCCGAGCGCAAGAAGTGCGTCCTCGACCTGACGCGGATCGGCGACCGCCTCGGGCAGCTCGCCGGGACGCTCTCGGGGGGGTGGAAGCAGCGCCTCGCCCTCGCGTGCGCGATCATCCACGAGCCCGAGGTGATCTTCCTCGACGAGCCCACGGCGGGGATCGACCCGGTGGCCCGGCGCCAGCTCTGGGACCTGCTGTTCGAGCTCTCCTCGCAGGGCGTCACGCAGATCGTCACGACGCACTACATGGACGAGGCGGAGCGGTGCACGGACGTCGGCTACATCCAAAACTCGCGGTGGGTCGTCTGCGGGCGGCCCGCCGAGCTGAAGCGCCTCCCCGAGGTGACGCCCGAGGGCACGCGAAGGCTCGAAATGGTCGCCGACGAGCCGACGGCCGCGCTCGGGCGCCTGCGCCGCATCGAGGGTGTGCGGGATGCGACGCTGTTCGGAGAGTCGATCCACGTCCTGGTCGACCGGAGCGTCTCCGAGGAGCGGCTGCGCGAGGCGGCCCCGGGGACGGGTACGCGGGAGATCTCGCCGAGCCTGGAGGACGTCTTCGTCACGCTCTCGCAGGCCCAGGATCGCGCCCCCGCGCCGCCGCCGCCGCCTCCCGCGACCGGGACGGCCCGCCCGCCGTCGAGGGCCGTTCGCAGAGAGAAGAGCATGGCGGGATTCTGGGCGATCCTGCGCAAGGAGTTCTCCCACGTCCAGAGGCAGCCCTCGACGATCTTCTTCATGTTCGTGATCCCCGTGCTGCAAACGATGATCTTCGGCTACGCGATCGACACGCAGATCGAGCACATCCCGACGGTCGTCTACGACCTCGACGGGAGGCGCGGGGCGCGTGAGCTGGTGGAGGCGTTCGAGAACACGCGGACGTTCGAGGTCATCGATCGTGTCCACGACGAGGAGTCGTTCCGCCGCGCGATCACCTCGGGGCGCGCGAAGGTCGGACTGCGGATTCCTGCGGAGTACTCGGACCACCTCCTCGCGGGGAGGCAGGCGCAGGCCCAGGTGCTGATCGACGGGAGCGACTCGCAGGTCGCCACGACCGCGCTCAACGCGTCGAACCTGCTCGGGCTGAATCTCTCGAGGCGGATCAGCGCGCCGATGGCGGAGGCCCGCCAGGCGGCGGCGGCGAGGGACCCGGCGGGGCACGCCGACATGCCGATCCAGATCCGCCCGAGGCTCCTGTTCAATCCCGACCTGGAGAGCTCGCACTTCTTCGTCCCCGGGCTCGCGGGGATCATCCTGCAGCTCGTGACGCTCTTCCTGACGGCCTTCTCGATCGTGAGGGAGCGGGAGCAGGGGACGCTGGAGCAGCTCTTCGTGACGCCGGTGGGGCGCGCGGGGCTCCTCTTGGGCAAGATCGTCCCGTACTCGATCGTGGGGCTCGGGGAGGTGATGCTCGTCCTGATGGTGATGGTGTACGCTTTCGGCGTGCCGATCCACGGGAGCCTGCCGCTGCTCGTCGCACTGTCGATGCTCTTCATCGTCAGCTCGCTGGGGCTGGGCGTGCTCCTCTCGACGGTGGCGAAGACGCAGCTCGAGGCGGCGCAGTACGCGATGATCGTGATGCTCCCGAGCGTGCTGCTCTCGGGGTTCATGTTCCCGCGCGCCGAGATGCCGCTGCCGATCTACGTGATCACCTTCACGATCCCCGTGACGTACTTCATCGAGATCCTCCGCGGGATCATCCTTCGGGCGGCCGACTGGACCGACCTGGTGCCCCAGGCGATGGGCCTGGTGGCGTGCGGCGCGGCAATCCTTGCCATCAGCCTCGCCCGCTTCCGCAAACAGGTAGCATAGCGGCCGACGGGTCGATAAGATCGCCCCTCCCATGAAGACCGACTCCGCCCAGATCTTCAACGTCATCGTCGGCACGTCCGGTCACATCGACCACGGCAAGTCCTCCCTCGTCCGGAAGCTCACCGGGATTGACCCCGACCGCCTGCCGGAGGAGAAGGAGAGGGGGATGACGATCGACCTGGGCTTCGCGCCGTGTTTTCTCAAGAACGGGCAGAAGGTCGGGATCATCGACGTCCCGGGCCATGAGAGGTTCGTGAAGAACATGGTCGCGGGGGCGACGTCGATCGACTTCGTCATGCTCGTCGTGGCCGCCGACGACGGCGTCATGCCGCAGACGCGCGAGCACCTCTCGATCATGAAGCTCCTCGGCGTCCGCCGCGGCATGGTCGTGGTCACCAAGGTCGACATGGTCGACAAGGATATGGTCGAGCTGGTGATGGAGGACGTGAAGGACCTCGTCAAGGCGAGCTTCCTCGAGGGGACGCCGATCTGCCCCATCAGCGTGGTGACGGGGGAGGGGTGGGAGCCGTTCTGGGACGAGCTGAACCGTCAGATCGCGGCGCTCCCCACGAAGAACGTCGAGGGGGTCTTCCGGATGCCGATCCAGCGCGTCTTCAGCGCGAAGGGGTTCGGCACGATCGTCACGGGGGTGCCGATCAGCGGCCGCGCGGCGATCGGCGACACGCTCGAGATCCTGCCCCACGAGCGGAAGGGGCGCGTGCGCGGCCTGCAGGCGTATCACAACGATGTCGAGGAGATCAGGGCGGGGCACTCGAGCGCGATCAACATCGCGGACGTGCGGCACGAGAACGTGATCCGCGGCAACGTCGTCGTCACGCCCGGCTATTTCCGCCCCGGCACGATGGTGAACGCGCGGTTCAAGTACCTCCCCGACTCCCACGGTCCGCTCAAGGACCAGATGCCGGTCCGCCTCCACGTCGGCACGGCGGAGATCCTCGGCTCCGTGGTCCTGCTCGACCGGAAGGAGTACGTGCCGGGAGACGAGGGCTTCGTCCAGATTCGCCTGGAGGAGCCCGTCGTCGGCGCCCCTGGAGACGCGTACGTGCTCCGGATCCAGTCCCCGATGATCACAATCGGCGGCGGGCAGATCGTGTCGATCGGCAGCGAGAAGCTGCGGCGGATGCGCCCCGAGGTGACCGAGGCCCTGGCCGAGGAGGAGAAGTGCCTGCCCGACCCGAGGGCGTGGGTCGAGTTCCTCGTGAAGCAGGGCCTGACGCAGCCCATCACGCCTCAGGAGATCGACGTCGCGACCGCTCTCACCCGTCCCCACGTCGACGCGGCCCTGCAGGCGCTCCGCGAGACGGGGCGCGTGGTGGTCCTCCCCGACGGGGACCGCCTGCTCCACCGCGCGGGGATCGACGCCGCGATCGAGCGCCTGCGCCAGTGCCTGTCGCGGTTCCACAACGAGAACCTGCTGCGCGTCGGCCCCGACAAGCACGGGCTCCGCAACCTCGCGGGTCTCGACCCGCAGGTCTTCGACCTCGGACTCGACGAAGGCCTGAAGCAGCAGCGCATCTCCGCGGAGAACGAGTTCTACCGGCTCCCCGAGCGGCAGATGAAGCTCTCCAGCGAGGTGCAGAAGCTCGCGGGTCGCATCGAGGGGATCCTCAAGGAGACGCGCTTCGTGACGCCGAGGCCCGACGAGCTGCAGCAGCAGACTTCGGCGAGGCAGGAGGACGTCAACAAGGTGATCCGCCTGCTGACGGAGATGGGGACGCTGGTGAAGGCGGCCGAGGACGTGTACTTCCACAAGGACTGCGTGGCGGAGGCGAGGGAGCTCGTCGTGAAGCAGATCCGCGAGCACGGCGAGGTCGTGAGCGCCACCTTCCGCGACCAGATCGGCACGACGCGAAAGTACGTCATCCCGCTCCTCGAGCACTTCGACGCGATTGGGCTCACCGTACGAGACGGGAACCGCCGCGTCCTCAAGAAGGCCTGATGCCTCCCGACTACCGCGAAGAGCCGGACGTCCAGCTCATGCTCCGGGTCCGGGACGGGGACCAGGAGGCGTTCGCGCGCCTGATCGAGAAGCACCAGCGGGGGATCCTGAACGCGGCCTATCGCTACGTCGGCGACTCGACGGAGGCGGAGGACCTGGCGCAGGAGGTCTTCATCAAGGTCTGGAAGGCCCGGGACCGGTACGAGCCGACGGCGAAGTTCACGACCTGGCTCTACCACATCGCGACGAACCTCTGCCTGAACGAGGTGCGCGACCGGGCGAGGCACAAGGTCGTGATGCTCGTCCCCGACGAGAAGCTGGAGGGGGCGGCGGGGGGGGACCAGGAGCGGCCGACGAAGCAGCTCCGCCAGAACGAGCTGGCGGAGGAGGTCCGGGACGCGATCGAGAGCCTCCCTGCGGCGCAGCGGATGGCGGTGATCCTGGACAAGTTCCAGGGGTTCACGGACCTGGAGATCGGCGACGCGATGGGGCTGACGGTGCCCGCGGTGAAGTCGCTCCTCTTCCGCGCCCGCGACAACCTCCGCAAACGCCTCGAAAAGTACATGCGCGGCTAGTCCTACAACGCGAGATCATGGCCGGATCGGTGGCGGTGTAGGACTAAGTAGCGTCCACTAAGTTTCCCGGGATACACCAACCAGCTCGACTTGGAGTCGCGCGCGTAAGCGCGCGGTGGATCACGCCCGTAAGGGCGTGCGACCGCAGCAGCACGCCCTTACGGGCATGATCC
>Ga0080064_1001050_pt1 | contig 62063 bp, 52 predicted proteins | sample Subgrocontami54m_FD_69260 | JGI IMG/M metagenome (GOLD analysis project Ga0080064, IMG submission 69260) | Subsurface groundwater microbial communities from S. Glens Falls, New York, USA - GMW46 contaminated, 5.4 m (SPADES assembly) (version 2) ... | reverse complement strand
GGAATTAAACAAAATTAAGTAAAATTGATGAATTAAATAAAAATTTTATTTGGCTAGCATCCTGAATTTAAGCAACATAGCAGCAATTTTGTAATAAGGATAATTGCTCTTGTGCTGATAAATTAACCTTAACTGTTTTGCTAAAAATGCGCGGAACTTAGGCTTATTATAGTTTGGCTGGCTGTAAGCTGCAAATACCTCCTGAAAATTATGCATTTTACCCAAAATCCCCATTCTGAGCCATAAATCGTAATCTTCCGCCAAATCATCTTGGTCCTTAATAAACCCTCCGGCCATTACTGCCGCCTCGCGCCTAAACATAACAGTTGAAGTAAAAAAATTATTCCTAAAAAGCATTGCCCTTCTTATCGCGCCATCTGATTCCGGACGATGTTTGATATTTTTAGGTTTTAGGTTTTGGTTTTTATTGAAAATTGAAAATTGAAAATTGAAAATTTCTATTGACCCTCCCACCAACACGCAATCTTTATGCTCATCTAAATACTCCACTTGCTTCTTTAATTTCTCCACGTCCATCCATTCGTCGTCGTCGTCCAAAATAGCTACATACTCCCCTGCCGATATCCCTAGCGCCTCCTGCCTGCTCACAGTAATCCCTTGAGATGCTTTATGGTTAATAATTTTCAATCTTTCAATCTTTAAATTCTCTGATACCGTCTCGGTACTGTCGGTACTGCCGTCATTTACCACCACCACTTCGTAATCTTGAAAACTTTGGCTAAAAACCGACTCCAAAGCTTTTTTTAAAAGCCCGGCGCGATTTTTAGTTAAAATATTGACTGAAACTTTATTCATAGCCGGCAACTAAAAAAACTACTTGCTGCTACTTATAAGACTCGTAAAAAAAACGCGGAAGCCATAATAATTTCAAAAAACTATAGGCCAAGTAGCCATAATATTTTCTATATAAATAAAGAAAACCGTTGCGATGATGTTTTTTTAAAACCTTTCTGCCGCCGGATGTACTCATAACCTTATTATAACTGACGCTGCGATAATGCGTGACAGAGGCCCGAGGCACATAACAAAGCTTCCAGCCGCCTTGTTTTATGCGGCGGCACCAGTCGTACTCATCCCAACCGTGCACAAATTTTTCATCTTTTACTCCGACAGAAACCAATACTTCGCGCCTTACCATGATGCAGGCCCCGTACAATACCTCAACCTCTGTAGTTTTATTGACGTCATAATCTATGTCCGTCGGCATTATCTTCCTTGCAACAAAATTGTTCGGGAAAAAATGATTTATGCCTAAAATATAAAAAACGCCGAATAAAAAATTCGGGAAGTAACTGAAAGATCTTTGAATTTTTCCGTCCGGAAAAATAATTTTCGGCACAATAGCGCCAACGTCTTTATGATTCTCTAAAAATTCAACCATTTTGTCCAAAGCCCCCGGCAAAAAAAAGGCATCCGGAGTTATGGTAAGAATATATTCACCCGTGGCCCTTAACATATTTTGGTTGTCGGCTTTGGTAAAAAATACATTTTCAGAATTGCGAATTAAACTCGCTGTCGGGAAGGTTTTGGTTATTTTTTCAGGGGAATCAGAACTGGCATTGTCAACAACCAAAATTTCGAGGCTTAAATTTTTTGTTGTATCATAAGCCGACTTGATTAGGTCAATGACCATGTCAGTCAAATTATAATTTACTAAACTGATTGACAGCTTTGGCTTATTCATAATCAGATGGGATTGGCACTTTCATCTCTTTAATCGAGTTAGGAGTAACGCCGGGCTTGCTTTTTATGGCTATATCATAGATTCTTTTCCTCCCGGTTCCTACATAGATAAGCTTTTTCCCTTTTCTGTCCCAATTTGCTATCTCTTTGTCAATTAGGGGGGCAATAACGTCCACGCTATCTCCCTGAGTCCATTGATCCACGAAAGCTTTTTCATATGGCCAGGGAGTTGCCTTAAAAAGTGTCCGAATAATCATATAGTTTGGGACAGTCTCAACCACTTTTTCAGCCATATACTTTGTTAGGGAATAAAAATTAATCGGCTTAAAAGCGTATTCGCTGGAAATAAAAACAAACGGAGTATTGGGATAAGCAGTAAGTAAATTCAAAGTCCCGTAGACATTCGTCTGAAAACAGGATAATTTATTTATTTCCGCCCCTTGGACATCGGTATATGCAGCCGCATGGACTATCAAATCATACGGCTTTGGCACTATTGGCTTTGTAATATCCAATTCATCATGGCTTGGACGATCCGCTTTTAGCTTTAGGTAACTTCCCAAAAGTCCGCTACCGCCTGTTAATAAAATCATGAAAAGTCGTTTTAATATATTGTAATTGGGCTTCGTCTATTCCCTGATGAATGCCCAATAATATCCCGTTTTCCATTACATAATCAGCGTTTGGAAAACTTCCTTCCCCTTTAAAAGCGGGGTGCCTTAAAATATTGCCGGAAAATATTGGCCTGGTCTGAATATTATGGGACTCAAACCAATCCACTAATTCAAACCTGGTAAAGGGAGTTCCTTTTTTGATAGTCAAAGGAAATGCCAGCCAACTGGGTTCAAATTGCGAAATAGGCAAGTTAAAAAAAGAAAATTTAGCAAAAAAATTGTATAACTCATTAAAATTGTTTTTTCTAATTTCAGCAAATTTTGGCAGGCGCTTCAACTGCTCCAAACCAAAGGCCGCTTGGGCGTCAACCGGACGCATATTGAAGCCTCTTTCGGTATATACGAACTTTCCGTCATAAGGAATGCTGTCAATATTATAAGCGTACCTGTCGCTTATTTTTTCCGAAACATCCACCCCCCGACCCCAATCTCTCATTGTCCTGATTCTGTCTATGGCTTGTTTGTCGTCGCTCATTACCATGCCGCCGCCTCCCATCGCGGTAATAATATGAGACCCATAAAAAGAAGTAGTCACAAAATGCCCGTTGCTCTCCGTAATAGTGTCGCAAGAATCTTCAATATAAATTAATCCTTTTGACTCGCAAAGTTGCCTCAACTTCAACGAATCCATTTTGTTTCCCAGTAAATTGGGGATCATTACCGCAGTAGTGTTCTTTGTGATAGCCTTTTCGATGTCTTCAAGCTCAGGAAGAAAAGTCTGGATTTGGCTGTCTATAAACACGGGGGAAAGGCTGCATTGCAGCAAGGGAGTAAGGGTGGTCGCAAAAGTTAAAGCCGGGGTAATAATTTCGCCTTTTGGAATCAATTGGGAAACCAGTAAATTTGCCGAGCTGCCGGAATTAACAAAGACCGCGTATTTTTTTCGGAATATTTTAGCGATTTTTTCTTCGAATTCTGCTGAATTTGGGCCAACCGAAAGAAAACTGTTGTCTAAAGATTTTAGAACCGCGGATTTTTCTTCCTCTCCATAAACAGCTTGGGCGTATAAAACTCTCATGGCAAATTTTACCAGAACCTGTCTTAAAAATCCTTATGGCTGCAATTTCGCTTCAAAATTATTTTTAAAACAGACTCTCTTAATAATTATTTAACTTGTGATAATTTTACCATTAAAGCTGCGCGGCAGCAATGGGATTTCTTAGAACCTATTTTTCAAATCGATTCTTACTATGTCTAACAATAACTTAGCGCTATGTATATCCGTCATATTATTTAAAATCCATTCGCGGGGTTTAAACCCACCAAGAATATTTTTTATCTGGCTTAATATAATCTCCAGCTCGCCAATTTTTTTCCAATCTAAACCGTTCAGAGCATTCAAATACGGGCAAGAAGTACTGGGGATTAGATTTAATGCCATAGTTTTAGGCGGATATAGGGGATTCCAAACAATTGTCGGGACATTCATAGACCAGCTTTCAGCTAACGCTATGCCCTGAGACTCTCCTTTACTAATAAAGACGGCAAAACTAGATTTAGCCAAAGAATCTTTATATTCTTTTGGGGTATATTTTCCATAGCAAATACTGATGATATTCCAGCCATACTTGGATATTGTCTTCTCAACCAAATTTGAAAAATTTTTATCTCCGATTTTATGGTAAACCAAAACTGAATTTTTATTTCCATTGCCATAAGGACACCAAAAATTTTCATCTACTCCCGCAAACCAAACTTTTGTTTTATCCTTAACGCCGGGGCTAATAATTCCATAATTGATTCTCGTCTGCTCGGAAGGCGTTAAGACAACATCAATCTCCCGCCTAGTTAACAAACCGCCATGGTCGTTGGGTGAAAGCACTATGTTGGGCCCGGCGATTAATTTTTTTATCATCCCCGCCCGCTTCAACAGAACAAGCTGCTCCAAAACTTCCGCGCCGTTTAACACGCAAGCGGCCTCAATCGGCTTGTCTATTGCTTTGTTCACAACAAAGTCTTGGTGTAATTTTGTTAGACCGCGTTGTAAACTCTCAGCAACCGCTTCAGGCCCCCGCCCCCCCCTTCCTAAAATTCTTTTTACGGCATTTTTTAATCTTCCCTGCCAAAAAAAATTCTCTGTAAATAAATGAAGTTGACCCCGTAGCAAGCTACGGGGTATCGGGGCAACTGCTTTATGAGAAGTTGCGGCTCCGCCGCTCAATTCTATCTTGGCCTTCATCCCCGGAGCAAGCTCCGAGGTATTCGGCCTTACATAATAAAGCATAAAAAAATTATTCAAATATTTCCGCATTTACGAGCAAAGGAAAATCTGCGTCGCGTGGCGCCAAGATAGGATTATTAACAGGCCAGGAAATATTTAAACCCACGTCATTCCAGTTCACTCCCCTCTCCAGTTCCGGAGCGTATTCTTCGCTGGACTTGTAAACCACCCGCGCTTCCGGAGAAAGGGTAACAAAGCCGTGGGCGAATCCGGGGGGGATATAAAACCCGTAATTATTTTCGGAGCTCAACTCCACCCCGACCCATTTCCCAAAGGTGGGGGAACTTTTTCTAATATCCACGGCCACATCCCAAATTTTTCCGTAAATTACCCTCACCATTTTGCCCTGAACTTTAGGCGGCAATTGGTAATGCAGGCCGCGCAGAACATTTTGCTTGGATAAAGAGTAGTTATCTTGTTTAAATTCTGTGTTGATACCGACGGCGGCGAATTCCGATGCTTTGAAAGTTTCCGCAAAGAACCCGCGCTCGTCGCCAAAAATTTTTGGCTGAATTAACACCGGCCCCTCTATTTCAAAATGTTTAAAATCAAAATTCATAAAAATTATATAATTTAGAGGGCTTAGACACTGAGCCAAATTCGAGGCATTTTTTGAGCCTGCCTGTCGGCAGACAGGGATTTTTGGAGGCGTAGTGTAGCTACGCCGGAAAAAACCGCAAAAAAATAACGAAGAAATTGGCCAGAGCCACTTTTGGAGGCGGGCTTTGCCCGTCCTAAAAAAGTGGCGGTGTATAAGTCCTAATGATTAAAATTCGATATCTTGTCCGGTAAAGGCATTATGCCATATAAATCCCAGACGTTGAACTTCTGTAAACTTTAAATATTTGAGTTTGTCGTACATATCATCTTCCAAAGAAATATTTTTTTCCGCCAATTTTTTAGGGCTAGCGTTTTTAATGTAACTGCAAAACGTCCTGGATTCTATCGAAAACAAGCCCATATCGAGCTGTTTGCGGAAAATTGGAATAATCTTTAACAGCATCCGTATAGGCCAGGCCCTAGTCGTTGCCTCTAAACGATAGCTTCTGATTTTAAAATAATTAGCCGGATTCCTGACAAACCTTTCAAAAAAGTCAAAATTCAGCAAAAGCTGCCTGGGTTCAAAATATAAGCAATACTCATACGGCTGTAAAATTCCTCCGTCTTCCAATTTTTTTAAAGCAACAAGCACGCCGGAGCCTTTATTTTTTTCCGCCAGGCTATTGTCGGCGAACAACACGGTTTTTAAATTGGGAATTTTTGTTATGGCTCTAGAAATTTCTTCCGGCATTTTCCAATCTTGAGCAATGGTGTTGTCCACCAGCACGAAATCAAAAATTGGAAATTTTTGCGCTAACTCTGAAATTTTTGCCAAACCTTCCGCGTATTGCTGTGTTCGCTGCTGCCCAAATGAGGTGGTTTGCTTTTGGCTGGGATTCAAAGCCGCGCCTAAAATAATTAAATACTTATTTGGCATTTATTTCAAAATCTTCTTTAAAATTTCTACTACGTAGTCCTGTTCTTTACGAGTAATGCCCGCATACATTGGCAAACATAAAATTTTTCCGCAAACTTTATCTGTCATTGGGCAATTATCAACTTTTTGATACGTATAAAACGGCTGGCAATAGACCGGTATTGGGTAATAAACCCCTGTTTCTACTCCTTGCTTTAATAGCTCTTCTTGCAACCTATCGCGGCCAAAATCTTCTACTAATATTGGGTAGAGATGGTACACATGGCTTGCGCCGGGCAGCAGTTTTTGCGGCGACACAGGCAATTTAGCTTTTTCAATCAATTGATTATAGTATGCTCCGGCCTTCTGCCTGGCCGCGGTCCATTTGGCCAAGTGAGTTAATTTTAAATTCAGCACAATGGCCTGCAAAGAATCCAGCCTCATATTAAAACCAAGCAGTTGATGGTCGTTCTTTTTTTTCTGCCCCAGGTTCCTAAACATTAACAGCTTGTTATAAATATTTTCGTCGTCCGTGGTTAGAATCCCGCCGTCGCCAAACGCCCCAAGATTTTTGGTCGGATAAAAACTAAAGGCATTTACTTTACCAAACGTGCCGACTTTCTTGCCCTCAAATTCCGCCAAATGCGCCTGGGCGCAGTCTTCTATAACGAGGAGATTGTGCAGCTTGGCAATACGGCAAATTTCTGCCATATTATTCGGCATGCCGTAAAGATGCACGGGGAGAATGGCGCGGGTCTTGCTGTTAATTAATTTTTCAATTTGGTCCGTATTTAGAGTTAAATTTTGAGCATCTATATCTACAAATCTTGGCACAGCCCCGGCGCGTAAAATGGCTACCACGCTGGCGTTATAAGCATTACCCTGGATAATTACTTCATCTCCTTGGTTAATACCAGAAGCAAACAAGGCCAAATATAAAGCGTCGGCCCCGCTACTAACCCCCACGGCAAATCGTACGCCGATGATTTTCGCGAAATTCTTTTCAAACTCGCTTACTTCAGGAGTCAAAATAAAATTCGCGCGGTCCAAAAATTTGTCCACGGCCTCTAAGTATTCATTTTTTATTTCCCGGGTTACCGGGCTAAGGTCTGTAAATTTTACGCGCATTTTAGAAGTGTTTAAGTAATAAATTTTCGTCGGCTATATTTAAAACTTCCTTCATTTTAGATATATCTAAACTCGTGTCTTTGGGCACCCACTGGGGGCAAGGGATGGTGGAAATATCTTTTCTGGTCCTTTTGGCGTAAGTTTCCAAGGTTGTTTTTGGCCCGCCTAAATTCATTATACCAATAGCGGAAGATTTAGCAGCCGCCAAAACCAGGGGCGCCATTTCGTCCGCATATAATTTGGACGTATACTGCTCTTCATAAACCTTTTCCCAAGGAAATGGCGCAGGTCCAAAACTTAACCTTAAAACCAAAGAATTCGGGCACAAACGCACCGCGCACTCCCCGCCGAGTTTGGAAAGGTAAAAATTATTGGGCGCGAACACGGGTTCATCTTCCTTATGCGGCCCTTTCCCGGAATATAAATGGTCGGAAGAAGTGTAAACCAATCTTATGCCTCTGCTCAGGCAGCCTAAAGCCATATTGGCGGTACCGAGGATGTTAACCTTAATTCCCAACTGCGGATTGTTTTCGTGCTCCGGCGGATTGGCCGCGGCGGCCAGATGCAAGACCACATCGGGACTATAAAGTTCAAAAGCCTTCTCTGTTGACTCCAAGCTGGTAATATCCAACTCCTTATGCGCCGGGGCGATAAGCTTGGAATCTAATTTTAAAACTTCGCGCCCAAGCAAGCCTGAGCCGCCGGTAAGTAAAATCTTCATTGCGATTTATTTTCAGAGAAAAAATAATCAAAAGTTTTTTCTAAACCTTCCTTAAGCTGAACTTTTGCCTGCCAACCTGTGAGCTCTTTAAACAAAGCGGAATCTGCCACAAATTCCCGCATTTCCACCAAAGGCAGCTCTGTGTCCGACTCTAAGATACTTAGCTTCTCGCCCAAACGCTCTTCGGCAATGGATGCAAGGATGGTTGTTATACTTTCAAAATCTGTCCTCTCCCCGCTGCCAACTACATAATGCCTGGAGCCGGCCCGCTCACAAAACTCACCGGCCAAAAGCAAAGCATTTAAGGCGTCGGTCATATACAAAAAATCCCGGGCTTTGTTTTTGTTTTCGTATAACTCCAAGCTCCCGCCTTCGGCGGCTTTAGCGGCTATTTTGTTTACTGCTACGCGCTTGGACAAATCCGCAGTTGCCGAAGGCCCATAAACGTTTGCCAGGCGCAAGGTCATACTTTTGATATTAAGATTCGTGCGGTAATGGTAGAGATAATTCTCGGCTAACAGCTTATGAATAGCGTAAATCGTCATAGGGTTGTCAGGCGTCTTTTCATTAACCGGCAAACCACTGGCGATTCCCGCTAAATTCGAAGAGCTCATAAATACTATACGCGGCTTAGCAGGCAAATTTTTCGCCGCTTCCAGACATTCCAAAACTGACAGCGCGTTAACCTTTAAATCCAAACGCGCGTCCGGCTCCCTGCTTTCATAAGCAGCCAAATGAAAAATCACATCTACCGGCTCCACAAAAACCTGCTGCCAAAAATCAGCGGTAGTAATATCTCCGCCGTCTTTAGCCAAAGCCTTAACCTCGGCTCCGGCTTGAGCCAAGAGAGGACAGAGCATGGAGCCTAAATAACCCCTAGCTCCCAAAACCACCACTCTCTTGCCTTTATAATACGAAAAAATATTTTCCATAATTATGAACCTATCTCAAAATTAGCTTTTCTAACGAAATTCCAGAATTTTGTGCGGATTGGCACAAATAAATTTAGATGTTTAACCATAGTTAAGCGGAGAAATTTTTTGGGGCAATACGCCAAAATTCTGGAATTGCAGTCAAAAGGAATTTTGAGATAGGTTCTATATAATCCTAGGTACCGGGACGTGGGTAATCCAGTGCCCGCCCTTTGCTTTAAACCCGCTTTGACTTTTGCTTATTTCGTCAATATGGTTCCAAGCCAAAAGCAAAGCGTAATCTACGTTCTTAAATTCCTCTTGAGATACCACCGGAATATGCACGCCCGGGTAAAACTTGCCCTGCTTTATGGGAGTATTGTCGGTGACGAACGGCACCAAGTCCGGCCCAATGCCGCAGTAATTAAAAATTGTCGTAGCCTTGCTGGTGGCGCCGAAGCCGCAAACTTTTTTTCCCTGCTGTTTTATATCCTGCAAAATTTTTACCAAATCTATTTTGGATTTTTCAATATTGCCCTTCAGCTGCTGCAATTTTTCCGGCAAATTATTTTCCTTTGCCAGCCATTCTGCCACAACTGGCTTTTGCGGATGGGTTTGAATATTCCCCACATACATTCTTAATTCCCCGCCGTGAACTTCTATATGCTCGCAATCAAACACGTGGAAGCCCAACGGCTTTAAAATATTATTGACAAAAGTAATGGTAAAATACCAAACGTGTTCGTCGTAAATTTGGTCGTAGGAAGTTTTTTCCCAAATATCCAAAAAGTACGGGTCCTCAAATACATAAATTCCGTCCTTGCCTATAAGGTCAGTCACATTTTTCATGTAGCCCAAAAAATTCTCTATATGGCAGGAAACATTGGCGCCAAAAAATACTGACACCGGCTTTCCCATTCCTTCAATTTCTTTAACTACTTGGTCGGAAATAAATTTATTAATGACACTATGCCCCCTTCCTAAGGAAACATCCGCCACATTTTTCGAAGGCTCAATGCCAACAGCAGAAACCCCCAAGTCTTTCCAGGCCTCCAGCATAATGCCGTCATTGCTGCCAATTTCCACCACCAGGCCTTTTTTCGCGTAGGGCAAAAGTTTCTGCGCGGTGTCGGCAAAATGTTTTTGCATGCCTTTGGAAGTGGAAGAATAAAAAGCGTAATGGTCATGGAACATTTTTTCCGGCGGGACTTTATTTACCAGACCAATGGCCGCCGTAGAGGGGTCGAACCCCAATACCAAATTAAAAAAATATTCATCCTTAAATTGCTCCGGCGTTAAAAACGCATTGGAGATGGGCATTTTGCCGAAATCTATTAGCGGCTCTAATTTAATTTCCATAGATAGATGATAATTCTTTAAAAGTCTCCCCTACCCCTTTTTGCAATTCTCCCAAAGGTTTAAAACCAAGCAATTGAAATTTTTTGTCGCTGACATCGTAAGACAGCTGGTTCATAATTTTGGAGTCCACAAAATTAACCTCCAGAGCCGGCGCGTAAATTTTTATGGCCGAAACAATTTCTTCCACCGTAAAATTGGCGGTTAAAATATTATAAATCTCGCCGTCAAATAAATCTTTTTCCAAAATAAAATTTACGGATGCCACGCAGTCGCCCAAATACAGGTACGGCCGCCTTTGTTGATAGGCGGTTTTCCAGACAGTAAGAGGCTTTTTGGTCATGGCCTGCCAGGTAAATTTATTTACCGCCGTATGGAAACGGATGCCCGGGGCAAAACCAAAAATGGTGCCCAAGCGGCAAATTACAAACCTGAGCCCTTGGCTTTTTAAGTCCTTTAAATATTTTTCCGCAGCCAATTTGGAATCCGCGTACGGGCTTTGGGGGTTGACTTCGCCCTGCTCGTCTACCACCTTTTGCGAACTGCCGTAAACGCTGGTGGTGGAAGGAAATAATAATTTCACGTTCTTTTTCAAGCAGGCGTCAGCCACCCGTTTCAATCCTTCTAAGTTTACCGACTCCACTTCCTTGACTTTATCGAACGTGCCTTCGGCATTGGTAAGAGCCGCTAAATGAATAACCGCATCAACATTTTCTAATAACGCCTCAAAATCCACGGTGCGGACATCCGCCTCTATAAATTCATACTGATATTCAGCGGGCAAATTAAACAAAGAGCAATAACGCTGGCTTTCCAAATTGTCCAGCATTATAATTTTTTCCGCGCCCCTAACTTCCCTTATAAGCCTTGAGCCAATATGCCCGAGCGCGCCTGTAACTAAAATGGTCTTCATAATAAAAAAATTAAACTTTCATTATATCCTTAGTCAGCTTGAGCCCTTCCTCCAAAGTTATTTTTGGCTCCCAGCCTGTCAAATAATGCAGGCGCGCGGAGGAGATGGCGACCTTGTCAATTTCTATTCTCTTGCGGAAGTCCGGCCAGGGCACAAGCTCAATTTTGCCGCCAAAAATTTTTACAATAGCTTCCGCCACTTGTAAAACTGAATAATGACCGCGGTGGACGGCAAAAAAAGTTTCGCCGACTAATTTTTCGTTATGCGCGGCCAGCCACAAAATGTCAGTGGCGTCTTCCGAGAACATTAAATTTCGGGTCTGCTCTCCGTCTCCGTAAATTTTAATGGTTTGGCCAAGGCTGGCCAAATGGATGAAGTAATTAACAAAACCAAAATCTGAACTTGTTTTCCCGTAAGGGCCGTACAAATTGGCAAACCTTAGCACAACAGTTTTTAAATCATAAACTTTATTATAGATGCGGTAATATTTTTCCGCCACGCCTTTGTTGGCCGAATAAATGTCCAAAGGTTTTTCGCCGTGCGTCTCGTCTACCAAATCCCCCACTGCCTTGCCGACAACTGTGCTGGACGAAGTATAAACCACGGTGGCCTTGGGATTGTGGTCGCGGATTGCGTTAAGCACGGTTAAATTGCCAATGCAATTGATTTCCGCGTCTAAAATAGGATCTTTTATAGAAAGAGGGTGCGAGGTCTGGGCCGCGCAGTTAAAAATAATACCCTTCCCCGCTACCTGCTCGCTCATAAGTTTGCTGTCGCGAATGTCTCCTTTAATAAAAGTGATTTTATCTTTCACTTCCTTAAGGCTCTCTTCCGTGCTTTGTAGTTGGGGTTCCAGGGAATCAATAACCGTAACTTTAACATCCGGCTCTTTTAAAACGCGCCTGACTAAATTAGCGCCCAAAAATCCGGCGCCGCCTAATATAAGTATGTTTTTCTGATTTTTCACTTATTTACTATAACAAAAAAAGCCCCTTAAAGCACCTTTGACAAAATCCTCAAAAAGGTGTATAATATTAGGCTATTTACAATAGTTCCGGTTATCTAAAAGGTTTAGGTTTCCGGACGTTTTTCCATACTTCCAGGAGGATAGCTAATGGGAAAGGCGGGCTTGGCGGTTGTGCCAATCATTAACGGGTTTGACCCAACGAACCCGGACATGATTGATGTCTACTCCAAGGCCGGCGTCTCTATAGCCGTTGGCCTCTACCAAAAACTGAGATTGGAAGGGAGCGAGTGCAAATTTGTCCTCACTCTCCCCGAACTCTCAAACGCGGACGGCGCCTACCAGCACAAGCTGGCTGGGGCGGTTCATTTTTTTGCAAATTATTTTTTCCCCGCTTCTAAAATTTTACAATCTTTTTTTACCTTCGGAAAGGCTTTCAAAATATTCCAAACGATTTTTGGCAGCTTGGCAAAAGGCAAGCCGCGGGAAACCCCAAACTTCCTTGCAAAATGGCTGACCGGAAATTCCGTAACTTTAAAACCCGCGTAATGGGCTTTTACCGCCAGTTCGGCATTGGTGCAGTGTTTCAGCCGCCAGTCCTGCTTGAGCAAAAATTCCGTTACCGGCTTTTTGATTAAGCGAAAACCACAATCAATGTCGTGGAGACCAAAACCAAAATAAAGACCAATTAAACGGTTAAAAACAAAAGCAATCAGCAAACGATACCAGGGATCAAGCCGATTTTTCTTCCAGCCCACCACCATGTCGGACTTCTCAAGCAACGGATACATTTGCCAAAAATCGTTTGGGTCGTGCTGGCCGTCACTGTCGCTGAAAAAAATAATCGGACTTTTAGCCAATTTATAACCGTCCCGCATGGCATTAATATATCCCCGCTTGCCCTCTACCATGTCTAAAGTAAGCCCGTATTGGTCTTTCATCCTTAAGAGGATGTCTTTAGTGCCGTCGGTGCTGCCGTCTTCACAAATAATAAATTCACTGCCGGGAATTTTGCAAGTAACTTTTTCGTAAAACTCCTTAACTACGGCCTCAATGCTTTCGGCTTCCTGATGCACCAAAATAATTAACGAGATTGGTTGTGGGTTCATAGTTTATTTATCTTCTCCGCTAATGCCATAGTATGCTCCATAACCTTGTCCGAATTCATATATTCAAATTCCGCAAAACGCCCCGAGGATTCTATCCCCTGGCCCCTAAGATACTTTAGCACAGCGTTAGTATCTTCTCTGTGGTTTAGGGTATACATAACATAAGCATATTGTTCTTTACGAATGTCGGTAAAATTAACCTCTTTTTTGGAATCAATGAACCCTACCTTAACCATGTCATTAATACAACGGTTTATGATTTCCTTGCTGCTTAATTTGTCGTATTGGTCATTTTTTCTAAAAGTCACTTCAACCATAAAAGTGCTTGAGCCTTTTACGTGGTAATTCTTGCCCATAAAATCCAGCTTGCTCATTCGGTGAAAGATTACGTCCTTTTGCGGCACATTAAAAGCAAAGTGCCGGCCAACATTATCTTTTTTTACATTAACAATAACGATGTAAATAGAATTATAGAGCAAACGATTGGCAGTGGCTATAATTTCTTCCGGCACTTCAATAACTTTCATTAACTCATGAAGAGGCATACAGTTGATAAATTTTTCAAATTCAAAACTGCCTTTGTTAGTTTTTACTTCCCAAATTTTTCCCCGGCGTTTGACACTTGTCACCATACTGCCGGAAAAAATTTCCTTGCCTTTTTCCAAAACTTTTTTTGCCACGGCATCTACCATTGACTGGTAGCCGCCCTTTTTGGGATAATAAAAATACAGCTGATGCACATAGCCCTCTGAATATTTTCCCTTAGCGGAATTAATAATATGTTCTTCCGGCGGCTTTGGAATGCGGTCTACCATTTGGGTGTCTAACATAGAGGGGTCAAACTTCCAAATTTTTTCATTGTAAGGCTGTAGATAAGTACGGGTAATTCCTTCTCCAAAAGTTTTAAGAAAGAAAGCCAACATGTTATCTGCGGGCATATCTTTGTATGGGTTATGCAAAAAAGCATTTAAGCAGTATTCTATAACTTGCTTGTCTTTAATTTGCGCCAAAAAATTTTCAAACGGGTACTTAATAAATTTACCGTTCAAAAAAATGAGATTAGAACGCCTAAGCCTGTTGGTAGGCGTGGCGCTTGTCATAAAGTCCAAAACTTTCTGATTTTTGGAAAACATAATATGCGGGCCGATATCATAAACAGCTCCACCGGCATTGTAAGACCTGCACAAACCTCCCAGCCTGTCTTCCTTTTCTAAAACCGCCAAAGAAGTTTCGTCTAAAAAATGAGCCAGTGAAAGGCCCGCTATACCGCCGCCTAAAATGCCAATTTTTCTTTTAATCACAGCCATAAAAACTACTCTGCTGATTGTCTGAACCAATCGGTTATCATATGGCACAAAATAATATGCACATCTTCCACTACCCCATAGTCGTAGGAAGGGACTAGCAAATACCCGTCTAATAAATCTTTAACCTTGCCGCCATCAAAGCCCAAAAAACCATAGCTCTCCATACCGCGCTCTTTCGCGGCAGCCACAGCCTTTATAATATTGGGCGAATTGCCGCTGCACGTAAGAGCTAAAAACAAGTCGCCCTTCTTCCCCAGATTCCTTATTTGCTCGGAAAAAATATGTTCGTAGCCTAAATCATTTGCCCAAGCGGTCATTAGCGGAATGTTGTCGTTAAAACACACTGTCCTCAGCCAGCGGGTTTGATTTTTAGTATCCTTGCCTAAAATGGTCTTACTAAAATCACAGGCAGCGTGGGAGGCTGTTGCCGAACTCCCGCCATTGCCTGCTATAAACAAGGTTCTGTCAGTGCCCCGCATAGCTTCCAGCTTGGTAATAATTTTGGTAATTTCCTGAAAATCCAACCCGGTTAAGGCTTGGTGCAAACGCCCTGCGTAGTCTTGGGGATGTTGATCTAGTTCCATAAGCGTGATTTAATTGGCAAAATAATATTTAACAACAGTCCTTTAATGAATAAAAATTATTTTACTGCCCGAATTTTCAAAATGAAAATTTATAGGCCGCAATTCCGGCAAAGCTTTAGTTATTTCCGCGTGCTTTTCCCAAGGCGCATAAAATACTAAGAACCCGCCGCCGCCGGCGCCCAAGATCTTTCCTCCCAAAGCTCCATTTGCCATGCCTTTGTTATACCAATTGTCAATTTCCGGATTACTAATGCCTTGAGCCATTTGTTTTTTTAATACCCAATTTTCATGTAAAATCTGCCCGAAAGATTCTAAATTATTTTGTTCCAGATCTTCCTTTAGCCTGTGCGCGAGATTGACCATTTGCTTCATTATTTCAAATTTTTTATCGTCAGCCAGCAAATTTTCTTTTTGCTTTCCCAAAATACTGGAAGCAGACCGGGTAATTCCGGTATAAAAAATTAAAAGATTTTTTTCCAGTTGGTTTTTAGTATCCTGGGAAAAAATTACGGGCTCTACGGTAACGGAATGATCGGGATGAAATTTTATAAAATTAAAGCCGCCAAAAGCCGAGGCATAATGGTCTTGCAGACCAATAGGTTCGCGTAAAATATCTATTTCAATTTTGGCCGAATCCTCGGCAAGCTTATGAGCCGGTATAAACTTGTCTTTGTAAGCGTGTAAAGCGTTGAGCAAGCCTACAGTAAAAGCGCTAGAAGATCCAAGACCAGTCCCTTTTGAGGGAATGTCAGCAATGGAAGTTATTTCCACCCCTCCCTGCACACCCAGGTGGCGCAATGCCTCCCTAACTAAACCATGCTGGATGTCGTCAATATTGTTGACATTCTCGGTTTGAGAATAGCCTATGCGAATGCTCGAATCGAAGCGCTTATTAACAGTAATATAAATATATTTATCTATTGCCACAGAAACAACCGCTCCGGCATGTTTGGTGTAAAAAGACGCTAAATCGCTGCCCCCCCCTACAAAGCTCATACGTAGCGGAGTTTTTGAGATGATCATAATTTACCAAAAAAGATAATAAAAAGCTTATCAATTATAACATAAACAAGCTTAAACAAAAACTAAAGATTTATCATAAAAAGGCCTTTTATAAGCTATAAATCCAAAGCACAGCAGATAGCAAATCTTTTTTCAACACTGCTTTAACGCTTTTGTTAAGCTGTTTAAAGTCCACGTCCTTAGAGCCATAACCGGTTCTTACTCCCACAAATTTTATACCGGCATTTTTTGCTGCTTGAGCGTCTCGGTTGCTGTCCCCAACAAAATAACTGTTCTTTAAATCTATGTTTAAATCCCCGCTTGCTTGCCTTATCATTCCAATTTTTGGCTTGCGGCAGGAACAGACAATTTTGTATTTTTTGTTCTCTCCTGGAAAGCCTTTGTCCGGATGGTGCGGACAAAAATAAATTGCGTCCAGCTTAGCTCCCTGTTGAGCCAAAAGTGTTTCCATTTTTTTATGAAAGTTTAAAATATCTTCATAAGAACAAAAGCCCTTAGCCGCCACAGGTTGATTTGTAACTACCACGGCATAGTAGCCGCTATAATTAATTTTTTTTATTGCCTCCGCAGTTTTGGGGAGGAGTTTAAAATCTCTAATATTTCTTAAATCCCCCACTTCTTTGTTGATTACCCCGTCGCGGTCCAAAAAAATTGCTGGTTTCTTAAAATCTAGACTACCTTTCGCAAACTTGCCTGACTTAACAAAGGCCTCTACCTGTTTAAGACGTTGTGAAGTGCCCATGTCTTTTAAATATTCAGGCGTATTATAAGCAAACAAGACACCCTTTTGCTTTAGTACCTTTGGAAAAATATGTTTGCCAAAATCGCTTGTTTTATTTTTTTCAATATATTCATGTATCTTGGGAGTTAAAACATACATTGCCGCATTCACCAAATTCCTAAATACCAAACCTTGGGGATGGGGCTTTGGCAAAAATTTTAAAATTTTACCATTTTCATTTACTTCAACCAAGTCACTATCAAAAGGATGGTCGTTAGGATGAACAACTAAGGTGCCAATGTAATTTTTACTGGTTTTTTTATTTTTTTTATGAAAAGAAATCAGGCGATTAAAATCTAAATTAAACAACACATCGCCATAGGCAACAATAAAATCTTCTTTCAAATCTTTCTCTATAAGCTTAATTGCTCCGGCAGTTCCCAATGGCTCCTGCTCCTCAAAATAACTGATTTTTAGCCCAAAACGTTTGCCGTTGCCGCAATACTGTTTTATTTTGCCGCCCAGGTGATTTATGACTATTAAAATGTCCTTAATCCTATATTTTTTTAAAACAAAAATTTGGTAATCTATTAAAGGTTTTCCTGAAATAGGAATTAAAGCTTTCGGCAAAACGTCAGAAATTTTGCCCATCCTTGTGCCCCTGCCGCCGGCAATAATAACTGCTTTCATGTTCGTTAAATTAACTATTTTTAGCTTTTAACTCTGAAATTATATCTTTGGCTCCTGCGGCAAAAGCTTCTATGGAAGTCGGATACTTTGGTTTCCAGCCAAGGACCTTAAGCTTGCTAATGTCTAACCTCACAGTATGTACGTCCCCGGGCCAACCGCGAATTCCACCCGCATATTTAATATTTACATTTTTAAGGCCTATTCCGTCTATAACTATTTTTGCAATGTCTCTAACGTACACCCCGCCTTCCGTGCCCAGATTAAATAAATTTATTGCCTCTGAAGAATTATTCAGTCCAAAAAGCATGCCGTCTATGCAATCGTGAACTTCAATGTAGGGCTTGGACTGATTGCCGTCGCCAAGCACTTCCAGTTCATTTGGATTCTTCTTTAGTTTTTGGTAGAAATCCAAAACTACGCCATGGGTTGGTCTGTGACCAATAATATTCCCAAACCTGTATATCCACGCACTGAAATCAAAATTATGGCAATAAGCGCCAATAACAGCTTCCGAAGCTAGCTTGCCTGCGCCATAAAAAGAAATTGGCAAAAGCGGGCCGTAGTCTTCCGCGGTTGGAGTTTTGGTTGCCTCGCCATAGACAACGTTACTGGAAGTAAACAATATTTTTTTAATATTATTTTCCTGCATGGCTTCTAAAACTTTATATGTAACTATAGTCCCCTGCTCCAGGTCAACTTCTGGATTTTTCGCGCTTTTTATTACATTTGAATTAGAAGCCAAATGAAAAACAATTTCACTGCCGCTTAAGGCTTTTTTGAGCTTTTCAATATCTAAAAGATCTGCCTCTACAAATTTAAATTTGGGGTTAGAAAAGTGCTGCTCTATATATTCTTTTTTACCCAAAGAAAGGTTGTCATAAATAACAACCTCGTTCCCTTCTGCCATTAACCTGTCTACCAGATGGCTACCGATGAATCCGGCCCCCCCGGTTACAAAACACTTCATTTTAGTTTGTCTTATTATTTAAAATGTCCTTAAATGTCTTTGCCACAAAGCGCACCTGCTCATCTGCCATTCCATAAAATATTGGGAGGCACATATGATGTGCGCATAAAAATTCAGTTTTTGGAAACGACAAATTGTTTGCCCAAGAAAATACAGGCTGTTTGTGAAGCGGGAGTTCGTAAACATAACCGCTTGGCTGAATGCCATATTTTTCTAAAGCTTTGTGAACTACGGAGCGGTCATGATTTTTTAATACAATAATGTATTTGTAGTAATTATGCACGGAATTTTGTTCCGGACGAATAATGCCAATGTCGGGACAGTCGGCTAATTCCTGATTGTAGATGCTGGCTATTTCGTTTCTTCGCTCTATAAATTTGGGCAGAGATGCCAACTGCCTTATTCCCATAAGGGCTGACACTTCCGGCATTCTCCAATTATAACCAATGGATGTGTGATAATTTATGTAAATGCCGGTTTTTACTTTCCCAAACTCTCTCATAGATTTCATTTTTGGAGGCAAAGACAGCTCGTTAGTAGTAATCATCCCGCCTTCTCCTGTTGTCATAACTTTTGTAGAAAAAAAACTAAAACCTGAAGCAATTCCAAAAGCTCCTGCTTTTACTCCATTTAGAGCCGAGCCATGGGCCTGCGCTGAGTCTTCTACCAAATGGATATTTTTTTCTTTACAAATTTTTTGAAGTTCAAAAATGTCCTTGGAAACAAGCCCTCCAATATGGACGTGTATGACCGCTGCTGTTTTGTCTGTTATTTTTTTCTTTACGTCTTCAACATCCATGCATAAATTGTCGGCGCAATCCGCAAATACCGGCGTGCCGCCGGCATTCAAAATAGCATTTGCGGTCGCTATAAAAGTATTGGAGGGTAAAATAACTTCCTTGTCTTCAACGCCAATGCCCCGGCAAATAAGCTCCAGAGCAGAAGTTCCGCTGTTACAGCCAACTGCAAACTTAGTACCAATATAAGAAGCAAATTCTGATTCAAACTGTTCGGTATGCTTATAAGTAGAGAGAAAAGATTTTCCTTCCAAAATTTCCCTGAATTTTTCATTAATAAAATTAATATCTTCTTCAGAAAAATAGGGTTTTGTAGCTGGGACGTTCATTTTTATTTATCTCCCTTATAATAATTTTTTATTGAGGCGCAAATAAATTCGATATCTTCTTCTTTTAACGTAGGCGCCGAAGGCAAGCATACTCCCGTTTTATAAACCTTTTCCGTAGCGGGGTATTGGTTCGTTTCGCCATATGCCGGCTGGGAATGCATTGGCATAAACATTGTTCTAACTCCTATTCCCTGCGAATTCAAATGTTCTATTAGCTCACTGGCTTTGGGAACAAAAATAATTATCCTGTGCGGGACAATATCTCCGTTCGAATTAAATGCAAATACTCTAACAGCTGAAACTGCGGACAATTTTTCTCTATATATACTAAGAATTTCTTTCTTACGCTTAACAAAAAAATCTGCCTTTTTTAACTGTGCCACCCCAACCGCGCTTTGTAGTTCAGTAATTCTAAAGTTGTATCCTTTGCGCTCTATGGTATCCACCCCTCTCTCTTTCCTGCCGTCGTGCTTATAGATGTTTGATTCATTAATCAAGTCTAAATTATCTGAAAGCAGCATTCCTCCTTCCCCTGTTGTAATAGTTTTGTCGGCAAAAAAAGAAAGCACGGAAAAATCCCCACACGAAGCTATGGATTTATTTCTAAATGTTCCAAAAAGAGCAGGGGCGCAGTCGTTGATTAAAAAAAGATTATTTTTCTTTGCGTAGTCCTCTACTTCATTCAAGTCCGTAACATTGCCATAGGCAGATACTAATAAAATGGCTTTTGTTCTGGGAGTTTTCACTGCGTCTATGGTTTTAACCGACATGCACAACGTACTTTCGTCAATGTCCGCAAAAACAGGAGTGGCTCCCGTCACGGCTATGGAATTTGGGTCTGCGGAATGGGAAAAACTTGGAACAATAATTTCGTCGCCTTCTTTTATTCCCAAACTTTTTATACCCGAAATTAAGGCGGCTGTGGCGTTTGCAAAGCAAACCGCGTACTTTCTTTGGCAAATTACTGCCAGCTGGCTCTCAAACTCGCGGGTATACTTTCCTTCCGAAAGCCAATTTCTATTTATCACGTCTGTTACCAATTTTAATTCTTCCTCGCCTATGCTTGGTTCGTAGCAGGGAATTTTTTCCTTACCTACCCTAGCTTTATAGGCTTGATAAGAAGAAATAACTTCGCTCTTGCTGTCTTCAGTCATAAAAACTATAATTTATTTTTAATCATTGCGAGATACTCCGTAAGCGCGGAAGAAAGTGGCGTAAAAAAATTTTTACCTAAAGCGATTTTTATTTTATTATTTACAAGATAGGGCAAAGTTTCCCCTTCCGGCTTGTCTTTTAAAAAGGCGACTTTAGCTTTAAAAAGGTCGGCGACGGTTTTCCCTGCCTCGGCCACAGAAACATATTCATCCCCTCCCAAATTATAAATTCCGGGTTCAAGGTTAAAACTTTGAAAAGTACAGTTGACTACATCTTTATTATATACGTACTGGAGCTTTCTGCTTCCCGAGCCCCAAATACCCATCTCGCCTTTTTCTAAACATTCTCTAACAAAAAGAACAATTGTATTAGGATGTTTGGCTTCCCCTTGGCCAAATACAGAAGAAAGGCGGAACACCACGCTGTTTTTATGGTTCCTTAAAATAAATTGTTCAAACAAAGATTTAGCCACGCCAAAATTATGATGCGGCCGCAAGGCGCTGTTCTCGTCAACTTGCTGGTCCGTGGGCAGACCGCTATAAACATAAGAAGAGCTGAAATAAATAAGGCGGCAGGCGGGTAAATTTTGAAGCGCCTTAATAATATTGCGTAAACTTTCGAAATCTTCCTCAAACGGCACAAAAAAATCGTCTTTATAAATTAGCGCGGAATGTGAACCGGCGTGAATTAAAATCTCCGGCTGGAAAGCAGCAATAGCTTTTATGGTTTTTTCTGTTTGGCGCAAATTAAAAGACATAACTCGCGGCCCAATTTGCGGTTCCTTGTCTATGCCTAAATAATCACAACCCTGAAGTTTAACCTGCCTGAACAATTCCCAGCCAATATATCCCAAGTTTCCGGTAATGAAAATTTTAGGCTGATGATTTTTGATTTGCGTGGCCATCGTCAAAATTATAACAAATTACCCGAACATCCACCACCTCTGGCCCCAAAATTCAGGGCGGCGGCAATACCCGGGGAGGCCAAAAAGGCCAAGTGTACATTCTATAATGAATTTATGAACCAAATCCCTTGTCTATAATTTTAACCGTGGCTTGAAATTAACCGAATAGCTTTGAAGACCGTTCTCGCGCTTCTAGCTGGTACGGTCTTTTTTTATCCAAAAATCTATGCCAAAATTTACTTTATTCTCTCGGCCAAAAAAACAATGTAGTCATAGTCTTTGGCGTATGGGTCCTGGTAAAAAAATTTCTTTTTGGTTTGAAAGCCCAATAAATTATATAAGCGCTCGTAGTCGTAAACGCGCAAATTTTCAGGAGTCCTGAATGAAGCAACCCCGTCTGTATGATAGCCTTCCACGTGCAAAATATAGCGGGAAGACACGCGCGCTATTTCGCAGGCCGCCAGCACCCCGGGAATAAACGGATTGTGCATCATAACAGTGCAGGTGAAAACAAATTCAAAACTGCGGTCTACAAACGGCATTCTTTGCGCGATGCCTTTTACTATATTGGCCTGAACTTTAATTTTTGGCGGGATAATATCACTCTCGTTAAAATTCTCTTTCATTTCCAAAATATGCCGTTCAGAACCTTCCAAACAGGTAATTTTGGTTTCGGGCATTGAGGCAAAAATATATTTAGACACCACACCGGCGCCGGCGCCTATGTCCAAAACGGTTGCGGGCTGAAATTCCTTAAAAATTTCCACAATATATTTAATAGCAGGATGAGGGTTCTTAAAATCGTGTCCGCGGCTGTCTACCCAACCGGCCAAACTTGGCACCTGGTCAGAATAATTCATCCACTGCTCTGTGCTTTGAATGTATTCTTCTATAACTTTTGCCGCGTCAACTTTGTCGGCCAGGCTGAAATAGGATTCGTTGCAAAACAGGAGCTCGGGAAATTTGTTAATAAAATTTTCATTGACTTTTAAGGCCCGTAGGGCCTCAATTTGCGCTGAACGCTGGCGCTGTTTGCCGTCTCCGGGAAAACCCAATCCGCGGGTGGGCTTAACAATTTTCTTTATTTTAGATTTTAAAAATTTTAGCATAATCAAAGAAATTTAATTTTATCTTTGGCCAAGTCTAAATCCATTTGGTCAACCTGGCTGTAATTGTAATCTTTTAAACGGAAATTGGTCCAGCCGGCAAAATATTGGCGCTCTTTGTTAACCAGTCCGGCCAAGGCGCTAATTCCGGCGCCTGCGTCAAAAAAAACAGCTTTGCCCGCTTTTGCCAATCTCGGCAAAATAGCCATTTTTGCTATGCCAATTCCGACTAAATAAATGTCTATGCCGTCTTTTAGCTTTGTCTTGATACTTTCCGCCAAACTTACCGGGTCATTGGCCGTGCCCCTCTCCGGCACCGCTATATAATCCTGGAAAGCTTCTCTGCCAATATAATCTCGGTACTCTGAAAAATTTAGCAGCTTTTGAATAATATTAATTTTGTTTTCAGAGCCAATTATGCCAATTTTCCAATTAGTCTTAAAAATTCTCCGGCTGGCCATGAGGGCGTAGGCGCATTCAAAAGGAATTTCGGAAAATATATTTTTGCCATAAATTTGCCTGAACCTCCATTGGAAACTCCGATACATTGGCACAAGCCGCAAATCACAATCTAAAAGTCCTTGTTTAAATATTTCCACGTCAACTTTTTGCAAATTGCCGCTTTGAGTGTAGTGCCTGGTGGCTATATTGCCAACCACCTGCTTTTGCAAAAAAAAGGCTTCCCCGTCTGCCGCCCGAATTATGGAGCAGGGGGTACGGCTTTCAATTTTTTCCTTTATAATTCCAAACAGTTGGTCGTAATAGTAAATTATTGGCTTTTGAATTTTTACACAGTTGCCTTTCAGGTATTGGGATTCTAAGTCCACATCTTCCACGCCCGGGATTATTAAAAAATTTTCTTTATATTTCTGAAAACGCTTTTGTGTATAGAAAAAGCCAATCACAAATAAGTATATGGTTTTTAAAATTTTCCTTAGCATAAATCGAATTTGAACTGCCTGTTAATTCTCTCCTCTCGCTCTATTTATGTCATTGGGATAGTCCCGGCACAAGCCTGCCTGTAAGTAATATTTTCCCAGCAGCTTAATAATATCATTATAATCCTCTTCCGTATTAACGAGAACTATAGTGCGAAAGTCAACCGCTTCAATATAATATTTATAATTGGGGTAGCCTTGGTAATAAAAAATTGCCTCATGGCCTGCCGGAGGGGCGCTGTCCGTTGCCAAGCCGGAGAAAAAGGGCATAACGGTGTCATGCATCACCACAATTTTTACCCCCGCTTCCCTGCATGCTCTTATGCATTCAGTCCTGCAGCGGCCGTCCACGAATGCCACGTCTATATTTTCCCCTACCCGCTGAATCTCCAGGGGGTAATTTAAGCAGCTGGTGCCGGAGATAGGCGAAAAAATTACGGGGAACCGCCGCTCGTATTGTTCATGCCAGCGCTTGTCATGCTCTACTGAAAAAACCTTATTCATATTTTTTCTGGCCATCTCTGTATTCAGCCCGGGGCCCCACTCAAAATAATTGCCGCCTTTTTTATATAATAAAATTTCTTTCAGCACGGCGTAATAGCTGCGAAAAGTCAAAGTGTCAAAAATATCTTTATAAACGGGGATTTTGAGCCTCCTTAAAAAAACCATTGCTTTATTCCAAAATTTCAAGAATCCTCTTTTGCGCTTAAATTTAGAAATAGATTTCGCGTTGAACTCCAGCAAAAAATAAGGCATTTGAGGAAAGGCCAGCCAAGCGAAGCCCAATATTAAAAAAACCATAATAAAAGAATAATTAGACGGCAAAAGGGCCCGTAGCCAAGGCAACATCAACAGAAAGGAGAAAAGGAAGGCGGCGCCGAACAATGTATACCAAAGAAAAAATAAATTAACAAAGACCGTAATCGCGACAACCGGCTGGGTTAAATAATTAGTGGCAATGGAGGAAGAAAAAACCAGCAAAACAAGAGTGTAGAGCAGCGCCGACTCCCAGGCGTCCCTTTTCCTAAAATACCACCCAAATACTGCCAGAGCAAAGAAAAATAACAACACCGCTAATATTCCACCAAAGTTCTCCCCTACCGCGAGCTTAAGCAGCCTCAAGAGTGGCGTGCCCCCCAGAGATTTATATAAAAAGACATTGCTGATAATTCCCGCTTTGCCTTTATGCCAGTAAGGCAAAAAGGCGGCAAAAAAAATCACCACCGGCAAAAATAGGACTATGGCTTTTTCTTTTAAACCTTTTTGCTTTACCGCCAGCCAAAGAGGAAAGGCAAAAAATATATGTTTGGCGGCAAGGGAAAGCCCCAAAACCAACAGGCCCAAATATTTATTTTTGGTCAGCCGGGCTTCAAAATTATTGCCAAAAATTAAAATTCCCGCTAAGGCAATTAAAATGGCAAAGCTATCCACTTGCGCGGCATAACCGCTAATCATGATGGAAATGGGGTTAAGGAAAAACAGCGCGGCAAGCCCTTTGCCGTATTTTTTTAAAATAAGCAAAAAAATACACAGGTCTGCAAAAATATTAAAACCCGCGACTAAATATTTAAATATTGTAAATTGGTGGCGGCTAATGGCATACAAAAATCCCAAAATGTTAAACCAAACAGGCCCATAATTGTAGCGCGTTGTTTCAGCATAAACATTGCCTCCGCGGCTCATTATGCTGCCTATTATGACATTGGAGTCCATGTCAAAATTATGGCCAACGCTGGTAGCCCAGAACCTGGCGGCAATGCCTAAAACTAGGGTTAAGATTACGGAAAACGCAAGACGTTCCTTGAAAAAAACGACAATTTTATTTTTATTAAAAAAATCTTTAAAAAAATTCTTTTTCCATAAAAAAAGACTTAAGCCTAAGGTTAAACACAAAAATATTGCGAACTTTAACAAGCCCAAAAAACCACCAAACAAAAAACCCCTGTTTAAAAACAAGTGGGCGGACTTGCTTAATCCAGCCGCTTCAAATGCCGGAAAAAGGCCGCCCATTAAAAATTGGGCGGCAAAATAAAAAAATGTTAAACCCAAAGCCGTCCATTCCGCGGCGCGGGTAAATATAAATTTTAAATTAAGCCGATTGGAAAACATAACTCCTTTCTCTGTTATTTAATTAAATTCAACCGCCGCAAAATTGTCCAAAAAAAACCTTTGTATAATTCCCAATCTTCGCGTTCCAGCAGCCCTAGCAGTTTGTATAACGCGAAAAACAAAATTACCGAGAGCGGACCGGCTATAATTATTCCCACAAGGCTTCCAACCCAGCCGTTATACAAACTGGCGAGCAGCCAAAATACAAAGGAATTTAACAGAATCTTAGCATATAAGTTCATATAAGACTTTAAGCGGCCTTTCAATGCTAAAAATCGCTTCTCCACCCAATAAAACATCCAGAAAACGGGAAGCACGGCCGCCAAATAAGCATAAGCCGCGCCCGTAATGCCGTATTTTGGAATCCACAAAAATAATAAGACTAAATTTAACCCTGCCATAAACAGGGAACATTTCATAAGGAAGCGGACTTTGCCCATACCTAATAAAAAATTTATTAGCGGCCCGTAAATTGCCAAAATAAAATGAGTGGCTGCCAAAATAATTAAAATGCCTGTCCCCTTGTCCGCGAATTCCTGCCCCAGCCAATAAAGCAAAATTTTGTGGGAGAAAAAAACTATTGGCACAACCATTGCGGCCGCAATTACGCTAATATTACGGAACAATTTTACATATATCTCCTTAATTTTTTCAACATTCCCCTGGCCAAGCAAAGACGTAATCATAGGAAAAAAAATCCCGGTGGAGCTGCCGGTGATGCCGTTAACTTTTTGCGCCACGTTGCCAGGAAGGCTGTAAAAAGTTAACGAGGAAGTGCCTAAGAATATGGGAATGATAAGCTTATCCAGCTGGACCAAAGCGCTTCCCGACATATTGGTTATGAATACCACAAAGCCGAATTTATAAATTTTCTTAACATGCTCCCGCGACCACGCGTAGCCAAAACTAATACCCGGCAGCAGTCTTTTTAAAAACAAATGGCTGGCTAAAATCAGCAAAATGATTGTAAAAATATTCAAAATTAAAACAACCTTTAGTTTAAACCCCAAAAGCACGGCTATCAACACTAAAATATTAAACAAAGTAAGCTGCCCGAGGCTCAACCCCACCCCAATGTCATAGCGCTGAATCGCCCTGGCCATATAGCCGTAAATCATACTTATAGAATTGAAAAAAAATAATATGCCCGCAAGAATGAATACTACGAGAATATGGCTTTGGCTGGTTCCCGGAATCTTAAATAGCGGGAGCAAAAAATTGCCCATTGCAAAAAAAACAACCACCCCTAATATTCCGAACAGCAAAAAGATTAGATTGCTTAAATTCATCAGGCTCTGCAAATTTTCTTTCTCGCCGCGGGAATGATATTCAGCCGCGTACTTGATTATGGAGGTCCCAAGCCCAAGGTCGAACAACAACAAAAACCCGGTAATAGTATTAACCAGGACATAAACTCCGTAATCGGCCGTGCCCAGCTTATGCACCACAACCGGGGTTATAAATATTGAAAAAAGTATGGGGATGCTATAGCCCCAAAAAGAAAAGCTGACATTCTTGAGCGTTTTGTAAGAAAGCGAAGACTCTTCCATAAGAGCAAATGACAAAAATTAAGGGTTTTTTTTTAATTCATTTTGGCCTATAAACTTCGCAAATCTCTTTCATGGTGCGGTCTAAATCATAGGTAAAATCCCACTCGGGATAATGCGTTTTAAACTTGGAGACGTCGGAAATATACCAAATGTGGTCTCCGATTCTGTTTTGGTCCACGTATTCATAGTTGGCTTTAACGCCCAAAATTTCTTCCGCCTTTTTAATTGCTTCCATCATAGAAACGTTAGAATTCCTGCTGCCGCCCGCGTTGTAAACTTCTCCCATTTTAGGATTCTGATGATAATGCCAAAACATATTTACCAGGTCGTGGCTATGAATATTGTCGCGCACCTGCTTGCCTTTGTAGCCGAATATAGTGTACTTCTTGCCCGTTGCAACGCACTTTATTAAATAGGCCAAAAATCCGTGGAGCTCAGTGCCGCTGTGCGCCGGACCGGTCAAACACCCGCCCCGGAACACACCGGTATAAAGAGAAAAATATTTTCCATATTCCTGGACCATCACGTCAGCCGCGACTTTGCTGGCGCCAAAGATGCTGTGCTTGGTGTCGTCTATGCTCATATGCTCGTCTATGCCGCCGTAAAAGGGATGGCTTTCCGGCATTTCCCACCTGGTTTCCAGTTCCACGAGCGGCAGAGTGTTTGGAGTGTCGCCATAGACCTTGTTTGTTGATGTAAAAATAAAAGTCGCCTCGGGAGCGTATTTGCGAAAATTTTCCAGAAGAATAAGCGTGCCCGTGGCATTCACGCTAAAATCGGTCAGCGGCTCTTTTACTGCCCAGTCGTGGCTGGGCTGGGCCGCGGTGTGGATAATTATGTCGAATTTGTATTTTTTAAAAATTTCTTCTACGGCTTCGCTGTTTCTAATGTCAATATTATAGTGCTCGTATTGCTTGCCTAAAATTGCTTCCAATTTTTTCCTGTTCCAGTCAGTGCTGGCTTCGGCGCCAAAAAAATACTTCCGCATGTCGTTGTCCACGCCGACTATATGATAGCCTTTACTGGCAAAAAATTTTGCGGCTTCTGAGCCAATCAGTCCCGCCGAACCGGTTATCAATGCTATTTTATTTTCCATATTACATTAATCCCATATACTTAAATATTTCTTTAAACCTGTGGACATAAGTGTGTTCACGAATGGTGCGCTCAAAGCCGGCTTTGGCAATTTGCTGCCTCTCGTCCTCATGCTCCATATAGTATTTACACTTTGCAACAAGATCGTCAATATTCTTAAAGACAGCAACTTCTTTGCCGATTTCATAATATTCATTCAAATCGTCGTCTGAAACTCCGGTTAACAGGAAACCGCCGCAAGCCGGGACTTCAAAGGTGCGGGACTTAATTGTTCTTCTCTGCGTGCCAATAGCCGCTTCAAAATTTTTAAAAAAATTCCCGACATTCAGGCTATACTTGCCCATTTCTTTTTTTACGAATAATTTGGCAAAAAGATTTAACTTTTTTTTAAATCCATAATACGGCGTTTCAGTAAAATTTAAATTGATTTTACTGTAAGAAAAAATATCCAGCATCTCCTGTTGCTCTATTCCCCCGCCTGCCGGCCACCCCCTGCCGTGACCCTTGGCAGACAGGCCGGCTTTAGTAAGTGCATCTATATAGCCGCCGCGATTGCCATATTTTTGGCCAAAAAAAGTTATATTGTACGAGCCGGGATTCTTGCTAGGATCCTGCGGCTTAAAAGTAAAGGGATTTGCCGCCCACTGCGTTTTTATGACGTTCAATATGCCGGCTGACCGATACTGGGTGAAAGCGCGCGCGTCTGTGGTGGCAACAAAAGTAAACAGCGAGGCCCAAAAACGGGAATAAACCGGAAACCGCCAGTGGTCGTCTCCAAACCAGTTAAAAGTTTTAGTCTTTGTTTTTTTGGTAATATATTCTATGGTTTCCTTTTTTATTTCCTCGGTGAACAAAAAACAAAACAACAGATCCGGTTTTTTCTCTTCCACGGTTTGAATAAGCCGCGCGTTCATTTCGTCGCGCCCCATTTGCACCAGCAGCTCGTCCATTGGAAAATATTCAGCTTCTATACCTTCCATATTGCGGAGGACACCAAAAAAACTTTTGTCTTCCATAGAAGTCCCGCGCTTTGGGTCTCCATATTCGTTTTTCAAAGCACAAAATAGAATTTTCAGCACTGTATTTGTTATCTTTAAATTATGTCCGATTACTACTCATTATAGAGGATTTGACCCAATTATGCTACTATTAGGGCAATTATGGAAATAAAAAAAATATTTTCTTCCCAAGAATTTTTTAGCTTTAAGCTGAACTGGCCCGGGCTTTTGGCCTTTGCCGCGTTTTGGGTTTACGGGTTGTTTGGGGCGGTTTATGTACAAACCCGCGCGATTCAAATGTTGCTGGCTATTATTTTAGCCGCCATTTTTTTGTATTTTTTTGTGCTGTCACAAAAACCGGATGCCGCGGCAACTACAATTAGCGTAACGTACCAAGACGTTCTGGTGTTTGTTAGCTTGCTGATAATTTTAGGAATTTTTGGCTTCCACAATTTGCAAAACTCCCTGCAGGCCGACCAAATTTACCATTCCGGGCATTCCCAGACCCACGGCATTTTTTTTATCACCAAGCTGGCCGGTTTTTTGCCCATAATAAAAAATTGGGTGTTCCGTTATTTACTCTGGGGTTTTAACTTTTTATTTTTGGCTTTCGGCATTTTTGGCTTTCGGCTGATAAAAAAAACCAGTCCGAAAATTCAGGCGATATTATTTATTTTGGCTTTTATTTTTTTTAGGGCAATAGTTTCTTTGGCCGGCGGGATGCAAGACCCGCATCCCCAGCTGCGCCTCTTGCCCTTGTGGCTGATGAGTTCAATTTTTTCTCCCGACACTTTTACTTTCCGTCTTGTTTCGTTGTTGGGTCTGTGCCTGTTTTTAACCTGGCTATATATATTTACAAAAAATAGGTTTTCCAAACTTAGCTCGTGGCTGTTTGCACTGACAGTCGGCACATTGCCGCTCTTGCTGCACGCGGGCACGCTGGCAGAGCAGTCTATTTGGACAGCGGTATTCTGGAGCGGTTTGCTAATCTTTGCCAGCTTCGATGAATTTGGAAAAAGCAACATTTCCTGGTTTATTTATTTTTCACTGGTTTCACTATTTACCCTGCTGCGGCAAACCGGTTTTGTAACCCTGATTTTTTTAGGTCCGCTATTTTTATTGTTTATCTGGCAAAACAAAAAAACTTTAAGCTTTAAACAAATTTGCTTTATTTGCTCTCCCCTGCTGGTAATGCTGCCGTTTTTAATAAAAAGCTTTATTGTGGGCACGCCCGCCACTTACATTCCAGGGGAAGTTAGTTATATTCCGGCCCACGCTAGTAGCTTGGCCCGGATCTTCTTTGCCATACATTCCGGAGCTATTTTAAAAGCTATGGTTAATTCTGTTACTCTACCCTGGCTGATATTTTTGCCGCTGGGGGTGATATTTTTGGCAGTAAAAAGTAAAACCAAAGCTGCCGCGGCTGGGTTATTTTTTCTGGGCGCTTTGGGCGCTTTTTATGTTATCCGCCCCGTGCTTTGGGGCACCGGCCGCTATTTGGCCGAATTTACTCTGCCATTTTGCCTGTTAGGTTTATTTTTATTTTTTGGCCTGGTAAAAAATCAAAAATTAATTACCGTAGCTTGTTTAATGCTATTAATTTTTAACATCATTATTTACAAAAATTTGGACACGATTAACGCACCGGTAGACGCGCGGGTGCAAACCGACCCTTCTAATATTGCCGTGCTTTCGGAAACTGTTTATAATTACAATAATGCTCTTTCAGCCGCCAAACAGCAGGGCTTGGCCGGCTCCGAATATATTGCCGGCAGCAGCTATGGGATTTTTGAAGAAATTTTAAATAATTTCACAGTCTCCCAGGTGCTGGCTTCCAATAAAATTTACCAAAATTTGTTAGGCACAAGGGATGCCGGTAAAATCAACAACGAGCAAAACCTTAAGGAAGTAATAATTTCAGACAACACTCCCGCGCAAGCCAAAATTTTAATGCAAAATTTAGAAAAAGACGGCTGGCACGAAGGACAAAAATTTATTAATAACAATGTTGGTTCAACAGTTTACACCTTAACACGATAATATGAACATTGATTTCCTAAAAAATAATTTGTTCGTCCAGAACCTGGCGTCTTTTGTGCACAGCAAAATTCCGCCTATGGTGCAGCACAACTGGGAAAAATATACGGCCCTGAAAAAAGCCTTCTACTTAACGGCCCTGGAACAGCTGGAAGGCGACTATTTGGAATTTGGGGTATTTACAGGCAGCTCTTTTGTTTCCGCGCTCCGCGTTAATAAAAAATTAAAATTTCTTGGAAAAACCCAAACTAAATTTTTTGGTTTTGATTCCTTTATTGGCTTCGGCCAAGTTGCGGAAACCGACCGGCATCCTTTTTATTTAGACAATATTTTTAAAGTCAATGAAAAAAAAGTCATTAACAATATTTTAAAACATAGCCAAGGCCAGGAAGTAAAAATTATTCCCGGCTATTTTGAACAAACCCTGCAAAATAAAAGCGCTTCCGACCTGGGGGTAAAAAAAGCCAGGGTTGTATTTATAGACTGCGACTTAAAAGAGCCGGCAACGCTTGCCTTAAATTTTGTTCAGCCAATATTGCAGCAAGGCGCGATTTTAATAATGGACGACTTCTTTTCTTACAAAGGCGACCCTCAAAAAGGCGTGGCCGGAGCCTACAATGAATTCTGCCAAAAATATCCCAATATTTCCTGGCGCAAACTCTACGATTACGGCTACGGCGGCACGGCTTACATCGTTTCAGACATAAGACCTCTTGCAAAATAGACTAAAGGCCGGGCAATTCCCGGCCTTGTTTTATAGGCTGATTTTGCTTACAATATCGTTAATATGGAGTTTGCTTTGGCCTTCAAACAGCTAAAAAAATTCATTGTCATTGGCGCGCTTAGCACCCTTATTAACTATGGGATTTTTTTCCTGTTATATAGAGCAGCCCACTTAAATTACTCTATTGCCGCGGCCATTGGCTTTATTGGCGGCCTGCTGTTTGGCTACATATATAACCGCAGCTGGACGTTTGAAGCCGTTTCTGAAAAAAGATTTTGGGAAATTATCCTTTACGCCAGCGTCTATATTTTTTCTCTAATACTAAACGTGGCGCTGTTAAATATACTGGTGTCAGCCGGGCATATTAATCCGCTGCTGGCCAACCTCTTTGCTTTGGCAGTAGTTTTTTGTTCCAACTTTTTTGGCTTAAAATATCTTGTTTTTCATAAACCGACCCGCGCGAGGCTGCAAAATTTGCTGCCCCTGTTTTCCAAAGCTTTTATAATCATCTTAATGATTAAATTGGCTGCAGGCGCTATGTTCGGTTCGCGCTATATAACCGAAGGCTTTATCCCGTTCGTTAACTTTTTCAGCGCCACTTTACAAAACCCGTACGCGCATTTTATAAATTCCGCCGCTCCGGCTTTCCCTTACCCCGGCGGCATGCTTTGGATGCTGGGCTTGCCTTACGGATTTTTCCACTGGGCCCTGCCGGTCTCTTTAGCCAATAATTTGCATATTCAATTATTTTTACTCCGTCTGCCGGTATTGTTTTTTGACGTGCTGATATATATCCTGCTTTGCAAATTGCTGCCGACCAAAGAAAAAAAAGTTTTGTGGCTGTACTTTGCTTCGCCTTTGGTTTTTTATGTGAACTATTTTTACGGCCAGTTGGATATTATACCGACTGCCCTGCTTTTGCTTTCACTTTTTTTACTGGTCAAGCGAAAGAACACCTGGTCTGTCCTTGCTTTAGGCCTGTCCATTGCCGCCAAAACCCACATTGCCATTGCTCTGCCTTTTTATTTGCTCTACTTATATAGAAACCGCCAAGGCTGGAGGGAAATGTTCAAAGTAATTATTATTCCGGCTGCCGTATTTTTAATTTTAAATCCCTTTTTAGCCTCACCGGCATTTTTAACCACGGTCTTTAACAATCCGGAACAAAAACGGCTGTTTTTCTTAAGCATCTCTTTTAATTTTGAACATTTGGGGCTGTTCATAGCGCCTGCCGCTTTACTGCTGATTTTTTACAAATTCGCATCCTATAAAAAACTTAATATAGATTCGCTAATTTTAGTCCTCGGCCTGATTTATACAGTTCTTGTTGCCTTAGTGGCGCCCACCGAAGGCTGGTACTTGTGGCCGTTTCCGTTTTTGGTATTTTTCTTCATTAAATATAAAAACGCGCCCGTTTTGAGCCTATGGGCGGTAAACGGTTTTTTCTTGCTCTACTTTTTATTTAGCCGCGACAATAATTTTTTGCAAAGTTTATCGCCAACCTTTGTTGGCGCCGCGGCTGCCGTTTCGCCTTATCACCGCCTGGGCGGCGCCGGCGAACTGTTCCAAAATCTGCTATTTACCGCGCTGGAAACTTCCCTGGCCGCGGCCGCTTTATGGAATTACAATATTGGCAGCCGCACGACTGAACTCTACCAACAAAAAAAGGAGCACTTTTTAGTTGGCATTGCCGGCGACTCCGGCGTAGGCAAATCGACCCTGGCCGATATGCTGGAAAAAGCCGTGGGCACAGACAACTTGGCCCGCCTGAGCGGCGACGACGTGCATAAGTGGGAGCGCGGCGACAGCCACTGGCAGGAAATGTCGCACTTAAACCCCAAAGCCAATTTTATTCATACCGACTACGACCACGCCGTAAAACTGCTAGCCGGCGAAGCCATAGAGCGCGTGTCTTACGACCACGCCACGGGCAAATTTATCGGCCCTATAAAAATTGAGCCTAACAAATTTATTATTTTCCAGGGGCTGATGCCGTTTTTACTGGAGCAGGTCCGGGATTTACACGACTTAAAAATTTATTTGGAAGCCGAGGATGCCGTACGCCTGCACTGGAAAACCCTGCGCGACCAGGGGCAACGGGGCTATTCCCGAGAAGCCGTGGCCCAGCAGGTGGGAAGCAGAAAAGTTGATGCCGAAACTTTTGTGCACCCGCAAAAAAACTTTGCCGACTGGATAATCCAATACTTCAAAAACGGCGAAGAGCTTGGCATGCAGTATTTGCTTAAAAATTCTATAGAAGTAGACACTTTACTGGCCGAACTTTCTAAAACCCCAGGCTTAAAAATCAACCACAATTACAATAATTTACAATATCAACAAATTAATTTTAGCGGCCAAATATCCGGGGACGAAATACAGGCCATTGCCTACAAACTTTACCCCAATATTTACGATTTAGTTGAAAACCAGCCGGCTTTCCAAACCGGCCTGCACGGTTTAAACCAATTGTTTTTTGTCCACCACTTGGCCCATTTTTACAAAATAAAAACCGGCAATGAAAAAATTTCTTAAATTCAGCAAATTGCTAGGCCAATCCCCTGCCCTTGTACAAGGAGCCGGCGGCAACACTTCTGTAAAAATCGGCAAGCAAATGTTTGTTAAGGCTTCAGGATATTTTTTAAAAGATATAGATGGAAACAAGGGCTATGTATGTTCTAACTATAAAAAAATCCAGAAATACATCAGCAACCTAAAAAAATATCATACCAACTTTGAACTACCATTTAATCAACTTGCTAAAAAATCTTTAGCCGGCGGCAAGAGCTTTGGCGAGCCATCGATTGAAATAGGATTGCACGCTGTCATCGCTTCCAAATACGTCTTCCACACCCACAGCGTGCTTGCCAATGTTTTAAATTTTTCCGGCGACGGTGAAACCATGGTTAAAAAAATTTTCGGCGATAATATGGGCTTCATCATCTACAAAAATCCCGGCCTGGAACTGGCTTTTGCGCTGTCGAAACAAAAAAAATTGCCTAACATAATTTTTCTCAAAAATCACGGCCTAATTACCCACCATAACAATGCCGATATTGCTTATGAGTTGACTTTGGATGTCCAAAAAAATATAGTCGGCTACTTAAAAAAACAAAAAGTTTACCGGCCTTTTGTGGTAACTAAAAAATCCGCGAATTTTAAGCGCCATATGTTTCCCGATTCCGTGGTTTATAACCAGGTGGATTTTAAAAAATTGCCCGCGGCAAAAAAACAGGTTTATTACCAAATTTGCTCTATGGTAAACTATACGCAAAGAGCCATTAGGCTTTTAAAATTACAGCCGGCGTTTCTGCCGGAATCCAAAGTTAATTTTTTGGTAAATATGGAGCAGGAAAAACACAGGATTAACAAATTTATCAATGATTAAAATCGCTCATCGCATAAATAGCATCAGGGAATTAAAAAACCTTCCCCCGGGGTACGGCGTGGAAGTAGATGTTAGGCATGATAATCGGGCCGGTCAGTTATACTTAAACCACGATTTAGGCGCGGGCGAAGATTTGGAAGAATATTTAAAAAATTTCCGCCACCGCTTCATTATATTTAACATCAAAGAAGCGGGGATTGAACAGCGCTGCATTAATTTGGCGTCCAAATACAATATTGCCAAGCAAAATTATTTTTTGCTGGATGTGGAATTCCCCTATTTATATAATGCCTCGCGCAAAATGGGCGTTAAGGAAATTGCCGCGCGTTTTTCCGAAGCCGAACCCATTGAATTCGCCCTTGCGCAAAAAGGTTTTGTGGATTGGGTTTGGATAGACACCAATACTAAATTACCGCTCGATCAAATAATTGTAAAAAAACTCATAGGGTTCAAAACCTGCCTGGTTTCCCCTGACCGCTGGGGCCGCGCTGATGACATAGCCGGCTACAGGCAAAAAATGGAATCCCTAAACTTCAAACCGGACGCGGTAATGTGCGGGATTGAATATATTAATCTTTGGGATTAAACTTCATATGCAAATAATTATTCCCATGGCCGGTGCAGGAAAAAGGTTTGCCGACGCCGGCTTTAAAACTATCAAACCCCTAATAGAAGTAAACGGCAAACCCATAATAGAATACGTTGCCGGCCTGTTTCCCGGCGAAGAGGATTTTTTATTTATTTGCAATGAGGAGCATTTAAAAACTACAAATTTAAAAAATACCCTGCTGAAATTAAAACCTAAAAGTAAAATCATCGGGATAAAAAACCATAATCTGGGGCCGGTTCATTCGGTGGCTGAAGCCTTTGATGAAATAAAAGACGGGGAACCAATTATAGTAAATTATTGCGATTTTGATATGTTTTGGCATTACCGGGATTTTAAAAACTTCGCCAATGAAAGCAACGCCGACGGCATTGTAGTCTGCTATACCGGCTTTCACCCCCACTTAACCGGGCCGAATTTTTATGCCGGAGTAAGGGCCGACAGCAACAATAATATCCTGGAAATTAAAGAAAAACATTCTTTTAGCAAAAACAAGGAGCAGGGGTGGCATTCAAACGGCACTTATTATTTTAAAAATCGCGGTTTGGTAAAAAAATACTTCCGACAATTGCTGGACAATAATCTTAGCCACAACAATGGCGAATACTATGTGAGCTTGGTGTATAATTTACTTACCCAAGATGGTTTAAAAAATTTGCTTTATCCTATTAATTATTTCTGCCAGTGGGGCACGCCGGAAGATTTAAAAGATTATGAGCTGTGGATGAAAAGACTTCAAAATAATTATCAACCGCGGGATGAAAATGAAAAAAAAGTCTTGGAATACTGGAATAAATTCTTAAATCTTACGTCTACCATATGACCAACGTAGTTCTAATGGCCGGCAAAGGCCAAAGATTTGCCGACGCCGGCTACAAACAATCAAAGCCCCTAATTCCGGTTTCCGGCAAGCCCATGATTATTCGCGCCGTAGAAAGCATGCCCAAGGCCGAGAAATGGGTTTTTGTGGTAAGGCGGGGCCATCTTGATGAAAAAGCTGTGATAGAAACCTTAAAATCCGTGGGCAAAAACGTCATGGTCTTGGCAGACCCAAACCCCACGGGCCAGTTAAATTCCTGTTTGGCGGCAAAGGAATTTTATAACAACGACAAACCTCTCTTTGTGGGCGCCTGCGACTTTGGCATGGTTTATGATGCAGCCAAATTTGAAAAGTTGATGGAGTCTAAAGAGGCGGATATGGTTGTGTTTAGCTTTAGCAAACAGCCGAATTTGTCCCGAAACCCTGCAGCCTGGGGCTGGCTTAGACAGGATGAACAGATGTTAGTTCACGGCGTATCGGTAAAAATTCCCATTAGCGGAAATCCCTTTAATGATTTTGCCATTACCGGTTCGTTCGCCTTTAAAAGCGGCAAAGGCTTTTTGGCGCTGGCGGAGGAACTAATTAAACGCGATATTAAGATCAAAGGCGAGTACTATATAGATTCTATGATAGGATTAGCAGTGGAGTTAGGGCAAAAAGTTTTATCTTTTCCCGTAAAATACATTGGCTGGGGGGTGCCTACGGACTATGAGGAATATGTTTGGTGGGAAAAAGCCATTCACAGTAACGACCGAACAGCGAAAAATAAAGAAGGTTATAAATTTTGGCGCGATTACTTTAGCACAAAATCTGAAAATTCCTAATTGACCTAATTATACTAATTGTTCTAAACAACGACTAATATCCAATAATTAAATGTCTAAATCTCCGAGGTCTTAGTAATTAGACATTTTGTCATTGGAATTTTGTTTAGGGTACTTAGGTCAATTAAAATAATTAGAATAATTCTATCATGCTTTCCATCATCGTTCCTTTTTATAACGAGGCAAAAAATATTTCCCTTGTGCTGGAAGAATTTAAAAAATTCGCTTCTGCTTACGAATTTGAATTAATTTGCGTTAATGACGGCTCTAAAGACAATACCAAGGAAATTTTTGAGGGGCTGCTGGGCACCGGACAATATCCGTTCCTTAAATTTATCTCCTACTCCCAAAACTGCGGCTATGGCCATGCCATTATGGCGGGGGTTAAATCGGCCATGGGCGATGTTGTAGCCTGGACCCACAGCGATATGCAAACTCCGGTAGCTGATGTTTTCCGGGCATACGATATTTTTCAAAAATCGGTTAATAAAAAAATCCTGGTTAAAGGCTGGAGAATAAACCGGACTCTGCCTCAGATAATTTTAAGCTTTGGCATGGCAATTATTGCCAGCCTAATTTTACGCAAGCGACTAACAGAAATTAACGCCCAACCCAAACTTTTCCCCAAACAGCTGGTTCCCCTGCTTAACAACCCGCCTGGCGATTTCTCTTTAGATTTATTTTTGCTCTGCGCAGCCAAAAATAACGGCTATGAATTAAAAACCATTAAAGTCTGTTTCCCAAATCGCCTACATGGCGAATCTTCTTGGGCTTTTTCCTGGCGCAGTAAACGCAAGACCATTTGGCGGAGCATAAAGTATATTTGGAAGTTAAGGAATAAAATTTAATTAAAACCCAAAACCGCGCTTTTAAAAGGCGCGGTTTTCTGCTACAATTTCTGTATTATAGGCCGCTTATGAAGAAAAAACGACAAATTATTTTAGTTGCCGGCGGAGCCGGATTTTTGGGCTCACACTTATGCAAACGGCTGCTGACAAGCGGCCATGAGGTTATTTGCGTTGACAATTTACTGACGGGGTCAAAAAATAATATTAAAAATTTGCTCAAAAACAAAAATTTTTCTTTTTTAAAATTTGATATTACAAAACCATTGCCCAAGCGCCTAAAAGCCCGGGCCGTATTCCACCTGGCCTCCCCGGCTTCACCCAACCACCACAGCCCCAAGAGCTATCACGCTTTAAGCCTGGAAACCATGCTGGCCAATACCCAGGGCACCTTGGAACTCTTAAAATTTGCCAAAAAACATGGCGCCAAATTCCTGTTTGCTTCCTCTTCCGAAGTCTACGGCGACCCGCTACAACACCCGCAGGATGAAAATTATTTCGGCAATGTTTCCACCACCGGCCCCCGTTCGGTTTACGACGAAGCCAAGCGTTTTGGAGAAACCTTAACAGCGCATTTTTGGCGGAACGAAAACCTGGATGCCCGCATTGGCCGTATTTTTAACACTTACGGGCCGGGATTGGCCAAAAACGACATGCGTATGGCCGTAAATTTCATCAACCAGGCTTTAGCCGGCAAGCCGATTACAATTTTTGGCCAAGGCAGGCAAACCCGCAGTTTGTGTTTTATTGACGATACCGTAGAGGCCTTAAACAGGCTGATGTTCTACCCAAATACCCGCGGTGAAATTGTTAATATCGGCTCGCCCCGGGAACGCTCCGTGCTCAATTATGCGCGCACTATTAAAAAACTAACCGGCTCAACAAGCAAAATCATCTTCAGTGAAAAGCTTCCGCAAAATGACCCCCTTAAGCGCCGCCCGGACATTAGCAGAGCCAAAAAACTTCTAAAATGGCAGCCGAAAATTTCTCTGGAAAACGGCTTAAAGCAATTAATTAATTCTTTTAAATAACATGAGGATATCAATTTTTGGCTCCGGCTATGTAGGTTTGGTTACAGGCGCGTGCCTTGCTGAATTAGGAAACGAGGTTATTTGCTGCGACATTGACGAGGCCAAAATTTTAAAACTTACAAAAGGCGAAGTCCCTTTTTATGAACCGGGTCTGCAGGAAGTTGTTTCCAGAAATATAGGCGCGGGACGCCTTACATTTACTTCCCAAGCAGAAGAGGCAATTATTGAACAAGAAATCATTTTTATTGCCGTAAGCACTCCTTCTTTGCAAGGCGGACAAGCAGACACTTCCGCGGTTTTGGCAGTGGCGAAAAAAATTGGCGAACTGCTCACAAACGACAGGGCGGTTGTTGTCAGCAAATCAACAGTACCGCTCGGAACCAACAAGCTTATAAAACAAATAATTCTCGAGGGGCTGGAAAAACGGAATCTCAAATTAAACTTCGCCATAGCCAGCAACCCGGAATTTTTGCGCCAAGGAAGGGCCGTGGAAGATTTTATGGTGCCTGACCGTATAGTTGTTGGAGTTGAGGAAGAGTGGGCGCGAAATATTATGGGTACGCTTTACGCGCCGCTGACAAAAAATAACCATCCTATTTTTTTTACTGACATTGCTTCCTCGGAAATGAGCAAATACGCGGCCAATACTTTTATTGCCTCCCGTATTTCCCTGATGAACGAGCTTTCGCAAATTTGCGAGGCCGTAGGGGCGGACGTGGAAGTGGTGCGCCAAATTTTAGGTTCAGACCACCGCATTGGCAACAAATATATTTATCCGGGCTTAGGCTACGGCGGCAGCTGCTTCCCTAAAGACGTGCAGGCTTTAGCCAATATGGCAAAAAATCTGAATATTGATGCTACCCTGGTTAACGCAATAGAAAACGTAAATTTGACGCAAAAAACCCTTTTCGCCAATAAGATTGCCAAAGAATTAAATCCCTTAAAAGCTAAAACTATTGCAATTTGGGGCTTGTCTTTTAAGCCAAACACGGACGATATGCGCAGTGCCCCGGCCATAGACATTATTAATATTCTCCTCCAAAAAGGAGCAAGCATTAAAGCCTTTGACCCGGTCGCAATGGAAGCGGCCAAAACAATTTTTGGCGGCAAAATTCAGCTGGCAAAGGATATGTATGAGGCCCTCTCCGAAGCTTCTGCCTTGGTACTAATTACGGAATGGGCGCAATTTAAAGAGCCGGATTTTGAAAAAATTAAATCCTTGCTAAAAAGCCCAATTATTTTTGACGGGCGGAATATTTACGACCCCTTACGCATGAAAGAATTGGGTTTTAGCTACACCGGCATTGGCAGGAGAAGAGTTTAGCATTTTTCCTATTTTTATTGAAAATTTGTTCCGAGGCTTAGGAGAGAATGGCCTAAAAAAAATTAATCTAATTATTTTAATTCCTAATTGACCTAAACAAGCACCAATGTCTAATATCGAAATAACTGAAATTATCAGATGTTTGGGAATTGAGTCTTAGGATTTATTTAGAAATTAGGTCAATTAGAGTAATTAGAAATTATGAAAGTCCTTTACATTATTACCCAAGCGGACGGCGGCGGTGCCCAGCAATACGTGCTTAGTTTGGCCAAGCATTTTAATGGCGCCATAGCCGCGGGAAATGAAGACCAAAAACTTTTTGACGATGCACAAGCCTTAGGGCTCACAGTCTTTCCGCTTAGGCACCTAAAAAGAAACATTAGCCCGCTGCACGACTTGCTGGCAATTTGGGAAATCCGCCAATTGGTAAAGTTCTACCAACCTGATATTGTCCATTTAAATTCCACCAAAGCCGGAATATTGGGAAGCTTCGCCTGCATCAGGCTCAAAACCAGAGCCGTTTTTACCGCGCACGGATTTATTTTCAATGAACCCATGGCCACAGCAACAAGAATGTTTTATCTGGCTTTGGAAAAAACCGCCTCCGACTTCCGCGACTTTATTATTACGGTGTCGGAAGCGGACTACAAGTCAGCAATTCATTATAAGTTAATCGCACCAAATAAAATTGCCACTGTTCATAATGGCATCCCGCCAATTAATTTCTTGGACAAATTAACCGCCCGGCAAGCACTTAATCTTCTTTCCGATAAATTCCTGTTTGTTACGATTGCAAATTTTTACAAAACCAAGGGAATAGATATGCTGATTAAAGCAGTCGCGATGATGGATAAAAATTTGCTTGATCGATGCCTGTTCATTTTAATCGGCGAAGGCCCGGAAAAAAGAAATTTGAAATTAGAAATTAGAAATTTGCAACTGGAAAATCACATCAAAACTTTAGGCAAAATCGACAATGCGTCCCAATATCTTCGCGCCTTTGATTGTTTTGTCCTGCCGTCTCGGAAAGAAGGCTTTCCGTTCGTAATTTTGGAAGCCATGCAGGCAGGCTTGCCCATTATAGCAACCAATGTCGGCGGAATTAAAGAAGCCTTAGGAGACGCGGGAATTTTAGTCCCGCTGGAGAATCCCGCTGAACTTGCAAAGACCATAGCCACTATCATACACTCCTGTATGATAGTGGAGGAGTTGTCTCTAAAATCCAAAGAAAGAGCCAAGCTGTTTACCGAAGAAAAGATGCTAAAAGAAACAGAAAAAATTTACCGGACAATCTTAGCCTAAATAAAATTTCCCCGGCCGACGGCCGGGGAAATTTTTTGTTCGTCTAACTGTCTAAGTTACTAATTTTCTAGTTAGCAATAAACTATTTTGCCGCCTTTAAAATCTCATCCACTTTATCTTTTAAGCCCGGATCCAGTGCTTTAATCTTTTGGGCAAGTTCCAAGGCTTTTGCTTTTTCTCCGGCCAGCAAATAAAGTTTAACTAAACCCAGCGCGTCATTTGTGGAAAGCTTGTTATTCTTAAGCAGCTGTTCGTAAAGCCCAATAGACTTGCCAAAGGCAAGTTTTTGATTGTAATAATCTATAAGCCATGAGCCCTGGCTTACTCCAGCCAACTGATACCCTTTGCTTAAAGCCTGCTGGGCAAACTCTACAGCGGCCTCCTGGTTGCCTGTTTGGCGGTTAAGCGCGGCCACCTGCCAAAGCATTCCGCCGTCTTCGGGCAAAAGTTCTAAATTCAGTTGGGCCAAAGCTAAAGCCGACTTCCAATCCTGCTGATACTCCCTAATTTGTAACAAAAGCTGCCTAGCCTCTGTGCGGTTTGGAGCCAAACTAATGGCTTTTTGCACGTCTTCTAAGGCTCTCGGGTCAAGTTTTTGGTCTGTTTGCAAGCCCTTAACTAAATACACAGTGGCCAGCTGGGTAAGCAAATACGGCTGGTTTGGCGGCCCGCCTAACGCGCTTTCCAAAACCTGCGCGGACTCGTCCAAACTTTTTAAAACTTCCGAGGCATTATTCTTGTTGGTATTAGTCTGCGCGAAGGACACGGCAAAATTCCCGTACTTCATTCCGGTTTCTGCCTGGTCAAAATTAAAAGGCATAGCTGCCGCCTCATGAAAATAGCCGTGAGCCGCTTGGGGATTTGCCGAAGAAAAGGCATAGCCGTAATTTACGTTTTTAGATACACTAATGGGAATTATGTTAGCCGCGTATATTCCGTATGAGCAAATACAGAAAGAAATAACAAATACAACGTACGCAAGCGTGGCATCAAACGAACTTAAGGCGGCTTTTGGTTTCTCTGCTCCGGATTCCGCTTCCAGCCAAAGGTAAGCCGCCATTGCTAGAATTACATAATAAAGCAGGCTGGAGGAAACATTCTCAAAGACAAACAAATTTTGAATCTGATAAGCCAAAAGGCCGGCCAATAAAACGCAAAATTCTCCTAAAGATATTAAAGATTTTTTAAAAGCCAAGGCAAGGGCAAAAATACTAAAACCCACCAAGCCCAAATAAATGAATAGGCCAAGCAGGCCGTTGGTGATTAAAATCTCCAAAATGTAATTATGGGGTTTGTCGAACCAGCTCCTGTCATACTTGGCAATTTCAGGATTGTAATATTGTCCGGCAACAATATAGTAATTTTCCGGACCGGTGCCGAATACGGGGCGGTCTTTAAAACCTTTGACGGCTGTCCCCCACTGGATCAGCCTGGATTTGGTATTTGAGTCGTTTAAATCAAAAATACGCAAATGCGCCTTAGCCTCTGGCCGATTACTGCTAAAAACAAAAATCGCCACAAATAACATAACTGCCAGAATAAAAACCGACACGCCAATTAGCCTGATTTTACCTTTTGAAAACAAGGCATAAGCCAAAAGCGCCACCAGGGCGCCTAAAGCCAAACCTAAAACCGCGCCTCGGGTGCCGCTTATATATATTCCCCCCAATTGAAACAGAATAGATACAAAATAAAAAATCCTAGCTTGTATGTTTTCCGCGCGCAAAGCGAACCAGGCCGTGAGCATGACCGTAAGCACAAAAAAAGTGCCCAAATAAATTGGATTGCCAAAAAAAGCCGAGGCGCGGTAAGGCAAAGAAGGATCTTGGATTAATGGCTTCATCCCCCAAACTGTGAGAAGGCTGTAAATGGCCACGCCCAAAGCGAGAAAGACGCACAACTTTAAAAAATCCAAAAAATATTTTCCTTTAGCCTGGGCCAAAAACAGCAGGTAAAAATAAAGCAGAGTCAAGTGCAAAAGATAAAAAACGCCGCCCATCCGTTCAAAATTGCCCCACAGGCTGCGCGTTACATTTACGCCAAGAAGGGCGGAAACTAAATTCACCGCCCAAAATGCCGCGACTAAAATATTTAAGGGATTTTTAAAACTTGGACGGCCGTTTTTGTTTAAAACCAGCAAATACAAATAAAACGGCAAAGCCAGCTCCACAACTATTCTAAAATAAAACGCCTTGGAAGTGACAAAGGGAAACAACAATTCCTTGCTTACCAAAAGCGGCGTAAGCAGGGTCAAATACACCAAAACCCGGAAAATCCTTAGCATTATTTTGTTGGCCATATTTAGTTCTTTTTTCGCTAAATTTATATGTATTTAATTATAGCATACGAAAACGCCCCGATGGGCATCGGGGCGTTTTTAAATTCTGTATTAATGGTGCTACTGAACCGGGCCGCCGGAGGCGTAACCGGACAAACCGGCTGAAATGGCGTTAGTGGCCTTATAGCCTTTAGCAGTAAGATCAGTCTTGGAACTAAACTGCAATTTCTGACCGTCAGAGATAAGGAAGTAAGTATTTCCGTCTTTGACCAAAGTTCCGTCGCGGAACTTGACCAAGTCGCCTTTAGGCAAGCTTAGGTCGGCCGGATTGGCTTTGACAATCTTTGAAGTTGCAAAACCATAAGTCTTAAACACAGCCATTGACTCAAAGCCCTGTTTGGCGCCTCCATTTATCCACCAGACAGTCTTGCCTTCCTGCACTAAAGCGCCGTCAGGATGAGTTTCTGAAGAGGAAGCAATAGCCGCTCCCGCGGGGTAGTCAGCAAGGTTAATTTTTGGCATGTTGCCGAAAACGTAGCCTAAGGCTTTAAAGACAGCGGCAGAGGCAAAGCCGCGCTTGCTGCCGTTTGCGCCTATCATATACACTGTCTTGCCGTCCCCTGCGTCAACAACCAAACTGCCTTGCAAAGCTTTTGCCACAAAGTCGGATTGCGGCAGGGCTTTGTCTTGCGCGTTAGCCGCTACTGCCTGGCCGAAGTTATAGCCATAAGACTTGTATTCATCGGAATTGCGGAAAGCGACTTTTTTGCCATCCTTAATTAGATAGACGGTTTTGCCGTCTAAAACTAAGGTGCCGTTTGCGTGGCTGCCTGAAGTAGAGCCGGAAGGAGCGTTAACGCCTGAACCAGAAGGAGAAGTAGAGTTTGGCACATTACCAGGGGTTACGGTTGGGCCGGTATTGGCAGCCGGAGCCGAAGGGGCTCCTCCCCCGCTACCGCCGCCGCCTCCACTTCCGCCGCCGCCTCCAGCGTTACCCGTACCAATACAAGCGTTGCTGGTTCCCGGAGTAACAGTTATGGTACTGCCGTTACCGCTGGAGAAGGACAACTGGGTTCCGCTGTCGGAACAGCGGTAGTCTATATTTAAGCTATTAGCTAAAGCATACTTATTGGCAGACCTTAGTGTAACGGCAGAGCCGCTGGCTAAATTGAAAACAATGTTTGAGGCATTGACAACATAGCTTGCCACGGTACTGCCTGAAGCAACAGTAACGCTTGAGCCGCTGCCGGTTAGACTAATAGTAAGGTCGGCCGAGAAAGTTACATCATTGCCCGCGGCTAGGGCTTGGTTAAAACCCATCAAGCCCAAAACCAACAACGCGGCCAGAGAAATAATTTTTTTAATTGTTACCATGGTTTAATTCCTTTCTTTGATTTAAGTCTCTATGTAGGGAGACAAAATTAAACCATGATTTAGTTAATAATCAGATAGTTCAGACACAAGGGGTTAGTGGCTGGTGCCGGAACAGTGATTACAAAACTAGTGCCCGCGGTCTTGGCGGTTACCATTGTAGAAGTCGGCGCAGTGGTGTTGCAAGTCACGCTTAGCGCACTACCCAAAGTGCTGTCAGGAGTTACTAATATTTGGCTATTAGTAGTAACCGCGGTAGTGCTAACTGTTACGGTGGTAGCGGCTGCGGCAACGCTCACAGAACCGGCCGCAGCAGAACCGCAAGTCCCGCCGGAGCTGTAACAAATAGTATTGCTGGCCAAAGACTTAACCGTGGAGGTGGCAGTAACGCTTAATGTGCCGGTGATTGTGGTGGTAGCCAAGCCTGACGTACCGCCGGTATTGGTCAAACCGCCGGCCGTAATTGTTAGTCCGCCGGTAGTGATCGTGGTGGCCCGGCCAAGTGTAATTGCGCCGGTGCCGGTAGAGTTAATACCAATAGTGCCGGAACCTTTGGCGTCAATGGTGAGGTTGGTATTGGAGCCTGAATCTATGGCAACCACTGCGACTGTGCCGCCTGTGGCCGCGCCTGTGACTTTCAAACCTGCGGCCTGTGAAGCGGTGGAAGCGTCAATTTGGAAGGCGGGGTTAAGGCCGCCGTTAGCGCCAACCACGAGAGCGGAAGCGCTGGTGGATGTGCCGATATACGTGCCTGTGTTGGCAATGCTTGCTGAAGTGGTAAGAAGCCCAGCGATTGTTGTTGCCGGGGTAATTGTCACGGCGCCGGTTGAGACGCTGCCAATGCCAATAGTGCCGGTGCCTTTAGCGTTAATGGTGAGGTTGGTATTGGAGCCTGAATCTATGGCAACCACTGCGACTGTGCCGCCTGTGGCCGCGCCTGTGACTTTCAAACCTGCGGCCTGTGAAGCGGTGGAAGCGTCAATTTGGAAGGCGGGGTTAAGGCCGCCGTTAGCGCCAACCACGAGAGCGGAAGCGCTGGTGGATGTGCCGATATACGTGCCTGTGTTGGCAATGCTTGCTGAAGTGGTAAGAAGCCCAGCGATTGTTGTTGCCGGGGTAATTGTCACGGCGCCGGTTGAGACGCTGCCAATGCCAATAGTGCCGGTGCCTTTAGCGTTAATGGTGAGGTTGGTATTGGAGCCTGAATCTATGGCAACCACTGCGACTGTGCCGCCTGTGGCCGCGCCTGTGACTTTCAAACCTGCGGCCTGTGAAGCGGTGGAAGCGTCAATTTGGAATGCCGGGTTAAGTGAACCGCCGGCGCCGACTGTTAAGGCACTTGCGCTGGAAGATGTAGCGGTAACGGCTCCGGTAACACCCAAAGTGCTAGACAAAGTTGTCGCGCCGGTGACTGCCAAAGTACCGGACAAAGTTGTCGCGCCGGTTACAGTCAAAGCACCTCCGGCCGTGAATAGCCCGGTGCCCGTGGTGATTGCGCCATTGGCTGTGGTTTGCAGAGACAAAGTATGCGCCGCGCCCAAATCCAGAACCGAAGCTGCCGCGCCGGTTAAGGTTAGCGCGCCGTCGCTGACTACGCTCGTGGCTCCAATGGTCAGAGCGGCATAAGCCTGCTGGGCAATTAAAGCAAAGGCTATGGCGCCGCCAAAGCCCACTATGCCCTTAATTATTCTATTCCTCATTCTCTTTTTCTCCTTATTATTTTATTTCTCAAGACCAGCAAGCATTGAGAAAAAAATAAAATTATTTATTTTTATTGGTTTTTTTTTGCTGGTAATTTTTTATCTCAAAGTAAATCAAAACCCCACGCGCTGGCTTCTTCATCACCCCTTAGGGGCGACAAATGACCCAGAGTCCCAGACGTAGGATAACTACTTAAAGAGTAGCACTAAAATATTTGATGTCAAAATACATATCCACAGGGGGGAACCATCCTAACATTTTACCATCCTAACATCTTAACAATGACTCCTATTGCAAAGTCTTTAAAAATGCTTCCACGTCGGCCTTAGCCCGCGGCTCCAGCTCCAAAACCTTTTGGGCGGCCTTAATAGCCTTGTCCTTTTGCCCGAGTTTGGCGTAAACCGAAGCCAAATTGGCATAAAGCTGATAATCGTTGGGGCTTAGCAAAATAATTTCCTCGTACAACTCGGCCGCTCTTTGGTAATTGCCGCTGTCAACATTGGCATTAATCAGCCACCTGGCCTCGCGCGCCAATTTAAAATGATAGCCTTCTTTTAAAGCCTCCTCGGCTAAAATTAGCGCGTCCGCGTGGCGCCCCGCGTCCTGGTAAACCAATGCCAGCCGCCATTTCGGCTCCGCGCTCCAGTGGTCAATTTTTAATATCTCCTCGGAAAGCGCGACCGCCTCCTTATATTTTTTTTGCACGGTTAAAATTGGCACCAAAAAATATTTTGGCTCCACCCTTTTTGGCGCCAGAGCAATGGATTTATTAATCGCGATTATGGCTTGGCTGTAGTCAGCCCCCGGGTTATACTGGTTCTCAATATAAGTCTTGGTAGTATATAAATTTCCCAGCTGATACCAATAAATTGGATTATTGCCGGGTTTCGCTGCCGCGCCCAACAAACGGTCAATGCCGCTTTGCATTAATTGGCTGACAAAATCGGGCTTCAGCTTTTCACGATAATCCTGGGCTACCTGAATAATAAATTCCGTGAATTTAACGGCATTCTCGCCTTTGTCAAAATTAAAGCCGCTGTCAAAGCTTTTTTCAAAATATTTTTGGGCTGCCGGAATGTCGTTCACGCCAGTGGACACGCCATAATTTAAGTCCCGCATTACGCGATAGTTCCCCATTATTAGAAACACAAAAACGTAAACAGCAAAGGCAGCGGCAGCCACAAAGGCAGCGGCCGGCAGAGTATTGCCAACGAATAGCTTTTTCTGCCCTTGAACGGACTTTTGAAAAACTTCCTCCCATAGGTAGCCCAAAAAAGCCGCAAAAATAAAAAATGCCAGGGAAGCCGACATCGTGTCAAACACGAACAAATTCTGGACTTGATAAGCTGCAAAGCCAGCCAAAAGCGCGCTAAAAGAAAATAAATCCAAAAAGCCTTTCCTAAAAGCCTTGTAAAGAAGCCAAAAACCCGTGGCAATTAAACAGAGATACAGAAGCAATCCCAAGACGCCGGTGGTAGCCAAAAGTTCCAGCTGATAGTTGTGGGGCCTGTCAAACCAGCTGCTGTCGTATTGGTAAATGGCCGGGTCAAAATATTTATTCGCCACCACATTATAATTCTCCGGGCCAACGCCTAAAACCGGATGGTCTTTAACAGATCTTAAAACCATTTTCCATTGGATAAGCCGGGCTTTGGTGTTGCTGTCGTTAAGATTGGTAACCCTTTTCAGCAAAGAATTTTGGGGCAAACCATGCCTACCGGCAGGCAGGTGGGAGCTAAAGGCGAGCAACAAACCGACGATGATAATCAATCCGCCCATTCCCGCCGTCCCAAAGCGCCTAATTTTGCCTGCCGGCGCAAAAATTAAATAGACCGCGGCGGCCAAAAAAATTGCTGCCGCCACGCCAACCAAAGCGCCTCTGGTGCCGCTAATGTAGATGCCCACAAGCTGTAAAACCGCGCCTAAGTACCAAAAAATCCGCTGTTTTTTATGGTAGGATTGCCAGCCCTGCCTACCCTGCCTACCGGACAGGCAGGCGGACAGGCAGGCAAAATAAGCCGAGAAAAAAAGAGGGATAACCAGGAAGCTGGCGAAAAATATTGGGTTGCCAAAAAAACTGGAAGCGCGGGCCGGCAGGGAGGCGTCCACAAAAAACCCGGGTAACCCCGCGTAGGTCCAAAGCCCGTAAACGGCTGTCAGGGTTCCTGAAAAAGCAAACAGCTTCAAAAAATTTCTAAGCCAAACCCCCTTTAAAGCGCCCAAAGTAAGCAGATAAAAATAAAGCAAAACTAAAGACAACAAATTGAATGCTCCGCCCATACGCTCAAAATTCCCCCATAGGCTGCGCGTTAAATTCACCCCCCTAAATGCCGAAGCAAAATTTATTGCCAAAAATAAAACCAGCAAAATATTGACGGGATTTTTATAATTTGGCCGCAAATTCCTGTCTTTAAAAACCAAATAGGCGTAAACCGGCAAGGTCAAAAGAATCAGGCTGCGGAAAAACAGCGCCTTGGCAGTAATGAAAGGATAGACAATCTCCTGCGTGACGTAAAAAGGCGCCAGCAAAGTCAGGCAGAGCAAAATAAAAAATAACTTCTTCACCCCGTTAGAACTTCCCATATTATCTAAAAAGCCATTAAAAATTTATTCTCCCCGTTGAATATTCAAAAGTTTTTACAAACTTCCAGCGGGGTTCATAGGGAGTATTATAGCAAATCGTAAGGCAAAGAGCACTTTTATGTAGTTAGCCCATTTATGGGCTGTTTGATGATCAAAAAACAAACAGGTTTATAGCTAACAGCCGATAAATCGGCTAACTACAGAACCCAAAAAGAATCAAAAAACCAAATCCCCATCCCGATAAATCGGGATGGGGATTGGCCTTTTTAAGCTAGCCAATATTCTCTAAACAGAGAAAATCAAGCTAGGTCAAATTTAGTAGGTTCTTGCAGCACCAGTCGTAACCGCTGTAACCGGCAGAGTAGCGCTCCCAGACTGGCCAAATGCAGTAAACGGACTGCTAATGCCGTCGGAGAAGTTCCAACCGGTTAGATTCAAGATGTAAGTCTTGACAGCGTTGCCACTAGTAACGTTGAAGTTACTGGTATTAGCTTGCAAGGCTAAAATCACAGTCGATCCTTTCGTAACTTGTATCGGTGTACTAAAGGTGACTGTAGTAGAACTTCCAGCGGCCAAAATAATGCCAGTTCCAACGGAATTGCTGCCGACTGGATTCTGGGAAACATTATAGACCGTGTAAGTGGTGTTAGCCGTGGTGGAAGGAGCAGAACCGCCCTGCTGAATGTTAATGGAGTTTATCTGAACGTCATCGCTATTGCTAGCAGTGAAAGTAAAGATGCCCATATTTTCAGCGGTAGAGGTTATGCCAACGGGGCTGACTGAAACTCCGCCCCCTGAAGAAACAGCCGCGGCCGCAACAGTGGACCTTACTACCGTGGTAGAAGGCGAAAGCGCGTTGCTGGTTAAGCCGGCGTTGATGGTGGAGTTAGAGGAAGCTCCTCTAAGCGTCACATCTGTGCTGGTTGCCGCGATGCCGACTTTGAACTGGGCACCGCTCGCTCCGCCGCTGGTCCAAGAGTTGATATCAGCTTTGAAGGTCAGGAGCAAAGTTCCGTTAGCCGGAACTACGAAGCCTAAGTTATTGAAGGTTACCGTGCTGGTCAAGGTGCCCGCGCCGGAAGCGGCAGCGGTTGTCCAAGAGCCTTTGCTTACCGTGGTGGTTCCGTCAGTAACGGTAAAGTTCTTCAAGGTGTTAGCCGAGGTAGAAGCAGTGCCATTTAACGGAGTACCGGCCAAGGAAGTGGCGGTAACTGTAAGATCGGTCAGGTTAATCGCTTCGTTGTTGGAAGTTTCCTGGAAGCGCAAGACTCCCAAGACTACGCCTGTCTGGCCCATAGCTACCTGTCTAGCGGATGGGGCAGTGTTATCAGAGGAAATAGTAACCGCGCCGTTGCCGACTACATTTACAGTCTGTCCTGTAGTGGAAAGACCGCTGATGTTAGCCGAAGCCACAGCGCTACCGCTGGAAGCTAATTGGGCGGTAATACCGCTTAAGCTTACCAAAGCCTGGCTGACCGTTGTTTCCGCGCCGGAGAGAACGTCCGCGTAAACGTCAACAATAATGCTGCCGCCGGACGGAATCTGAATCGGCGTACCAGCGCTAAAGCTGTATACGGTACTGGAGTTGCTCAAAGTCGTTTGAGTAATTCCAATTTGCTGGGAACCAACCATGACTTTTAAGTTCTGGAAGTTAGCGGCCAAAGAAGCGGCGGCGCCTGTCAACTGGATTGTGGTAATGTTGACGCCGTCAGCTCCGCCGGAGCTAAGGGAGAATGAAGCTACTTTAGCGCCCGGAGCATTCGGTACAACTTTAACCGGAGAAGCCAAGCCGGAGCTTACGACTGAACTAAGGAGCGTGGTGCTCAAAGTCAGCCCGTTGCCCGAGACTGTGCCCAAAGTCAAAGAAGAAACCGAAACTACGCCCTGCGCCGTTCCTGCTGCGTGGAAACCTGCCTGCACCGTGCCGGTAGCGGTTGAGGTCGACAAAATGTCAGCCACAATGCTCACCAGGCGGGTGGTGTTGGCGGGAATCACATAGTTCAGAGTGGAGCTGGTAGTAAAGTCCAGGTTGGTGGTGCCGCTTGGGCCAGCCACATATGCGGCCGCAACACCCAAAGCCCCCTGCGTCACAGTCAGGCCCGTGGTGTCGGAAGTGCCAATGCCGTAGCCTTGGTTGTCAACCAACTTGATGTTGGCCAAAACCAAGTTGCCGCTGCCGCTGGTTAAAGCAATACTGAACGGCAAGGTCAAAACCTTAACGTCTTCGCCATTGGCTTTAAAGGCAAAGGTAGCGAGCTTCACGTTGGTGGCAGAAATGGCCACGTTGCCCGTGCGGCTGGAAGCGTCCCTGTTCATGGTCAGACTGCCTGCCAAAACAGAAATCGCTGTGCCGGAACCGGAACCGTTGTTCAAAGCGAACGTTCCGGAGGTTAAGACACCGGTGTTATAAGTGGTGTCATAAGCCACAATGTCATAGTTGTGCTGAACCGAGAAAGTAAAGCTGCGGTTCGGCGTGCCCATAACATCGGCAAAAATCTGCATGGTTACTGTTTGACCGGTGCTAACCATCAACGGGTTAGCGGACAGGTCAAAGAAAGCAATGCCGTTAGAAGGCAAGCTTGCAAGCGGGCTGCCCTGTGGGGCGCCATTGGCCTTAAGTATGACGTTCTTAAGGTCGTTAGCGGCATTGACTGAACCGACTACGGTCAAAGTAACGCCGGTAACTTTTACTGTGCTGTTAGCTGCCTGCAAAGTGAACTGACCGGAAAGGTTGTTCATTGTGCCGGCGTTAACCGAAGTACCCACAGCAACGGCAACAGCGGTCAAAGTGGCCAAAGCCGGGTTAGAAACCGAGGCTGTGGTCATTAAGTTGCCATTAACCGGGAAGCTGCCGGAAACCGAGGAAGCGTTAGAGACAACGTCTGAAGCCCCAGTCAGGCCAAAACCATAGGTTAACCCGGAGCCGATGTTGGATGCCAGGTCGCCCTTAATGGTAATTTCCAAAGTGGAGTTAGCGCCAACAGTGAACAAGCCATTGCTTGCGCTAAAGATGGCAACTCCGGACTGGAAAGACGAAGTCTGCGCCAACATCATGTTGCCGCTGAACAGGTAAAGGTTGTTGAGGTTGGAATCAGAGCCTAGCCCCAGGCGGTGAACCTTTAATTGCGTCACCGTTGCCGCGTTAGAACCCGCGGTAAAATTAATGGCGGTGAACGGAATAAAGGCTGCGCCGGAACTGGTGCTGGTTGGGATGCTAGCCGCAACCGCAGTGTCGGAAGCCAAAGACGCCGACAGCGCGCCGCCAACCGGAGGCGGAGGCGGAGGCGGAGGCGGGCAATTGGAGGTGCAGGGAGGAGCCGCGGTGAAGCTCGGGGAGAGCTGTCCGGCTACTCTGGCAGCCATAACGCCAGTTTGGCTCATGGCCTTGTCAGCCGCGTTGGCCGGGACCACGTTCTTGAAGGAATAGCCCCAAGAATTAAAGGTGGCCAAGTCGGGAATACCCAAAAGGCCGGTTGTGCCCATTAACTGGACGGTGCCGTTGTTGTTAACCAACACGCCCGGCAAGTTAGCGGAAGTGGTGTCGTTGATGTTGGCCGTGGAAGTCATCCAGGAACTATCGGCCATTTTGGAATTGCTGAAGGAAAAGCCTCTGCCGGTAAAGACCGCGGCGGACGTAAAGCCCGCTTTCATGCCGCCTGTAACCAGGTAGCAAGTGCCTTTGTCGGATCCCCTGTCAGAGCAGGTAAGACTGCCGTCCTGGGGAGGAATAAAGCTTCCCGCCGGCAAAGCCAAATCGTCGGCGTTCGCAGTCACTGTGGAAGCAAACGAGTTGAATCCATAGGAAAGGAATGCGCCGGCGGAAGTGTAGGCGCGCCTCTGTCCATTGGATGTAACCATCCAAATGGTACCGTCAGAGGAAAGGACGTTAGTCCCGGCAGCGTGAGCCGCAGCCTGGGCAGCTAACGGGGCCAAAGCCATCAAAACGGTAGAAGCAGCAATTCCTACTGCAAAGACTTTCTTTGCGAGAGAATTTTGCATTTAATAAGTACTCCTTTTTCAGGTTTACCCCTTACCAATTCCCGCGTAACCGCAAGGATGTTTTAATCAGACAAAAATTTGATATTTTAATACCAAATTAATTGGCTAATTGGTGTGGGGCAGATTTGATTATTCAATTGAGACAATCAAATTTATGAGCCTGAAAAATTTTAATTAATTTTTTCCAAAAGTCGAGCCTTTGGACATTACCGGCTATTCTCTTAGAACGGCACTCTAGAGATTACCATTCTGGAAAATAACCAATAAAGATTATTGATAAGCCAAAAATAAGACTATTACGCCAAAAGACCGACCTTAGCGCGATTTTATATATTTTCCCCAACCGGAGTAAAATATACAAACTTTTGCGCCCAGTTTGGCTTGCCTTATTTTTAGTTCAATAAAAGAGCAATTCACCCCCACACCAATTCCCTTAAAGCCTTATTTTAAAATTGATGATATTTGCCACATAATTGTGGCATAACCAATCCCGACTTAGAAGAATTGGTGTGGGGGCGGGCACAACTTAAAATCCGCAATAAGTCCTTAAAACCAAAAGCAAATAAGTAAAATTTTCCAATGTTGGCAAATTTGTCTTACTTACAAGCTTTTGTTTCTTAGCTTACTGCTTCTAGAGTTGCGCTATCTAAAGAGACGGGCTTTAAATGATAGTGTTACAATATTTTTCAATATTGATATTTGCCACATAAAAAGCCAGGAATCGGATATAAATTGGCCCTTATTTAAGGCTTATTCTGCCATTTATAGCTAATTCCTGACCATCTATAAAAAGTTTGCTGATGTTTTGGTCAATTGTGGAAAACTGCTTAATTTTGAGATTATTTCTGCTATTATAAAATAACCGAACTTTTTTGTCAAACCCAAGGATTCAGCTTATCAGCCAACCAGCCCCTAAGCTGACCAGCTAACAACCTAATTGGCTGGCTGCTGATTTTCTGACTGGGCTGATCGACTGACTACCTGACATGCTGATTCGCTATTTTTATTTCTTCGTAAAATACATAAACTCCAAAATAATCAGCACAAACCAGCCAATTTGGAGTATGAACCAGCCCGCGGTTTGAATAGATTCCAGCGTCTGCATGCGCGAAACGCCTAGGTTTTCCGAAACAATTGAGTAAATATCCTCCAAAGACTCCAATTTTTCCTTAATATTGGCGCGCCAAGTTTGAAGGCGGAATTTTTTGGACAATAAATCAAATACGCGGGCAGAATACCAATCCCCAATTAGCTTTACGTCACGCTCCACCGCGTCAAAATGGGCAATGGAATGGGAACGGATGCGAATCACTTCCTTAAATGCTTCGTTGACTTTTTTTATCCTAAACCACTTGTGCGACTCGTGCTGGATTAGCCGGTATGCCAATTTTAAATTATCATCCAGACTGCGGTCCAAAATACGGTAGCGGAGTAACTGGTAGTTCGCCAATTCCAAAAGCTCCAGCGCCTGGCCAAACTCGCCCGTGGGGTCAAACAAAAACGCGCCGTCCCAGTCAAGCACCATCAGCTCGTCTTTGGCGTACTTAAACTGGAAAGACAAAGTATGCTCCACTTCTTTTTCATCCAATTCCAGTTTTTCCGACTTAAGCAAAGCTGCCATTTTGGGGGCAAATCTTTCCAAAAATACTTCCGGATCGCCATGATAGTCAGAGACCTGATACACCGTGTACTCTTCGCTGAACTCCCGCTTTCCTCCCTGCTTCTCCACCGCCTCGTAACAGGCTTCCATAACTTTATCTTTAAGCTCTAAAATGTCTTCGCTAAAAACATCGCCTACGTCCACGTCGGCAGTAGCTAACACTGCGTAAGGGTGATAGGTTTTTACAATAATTTTGCCGGAAACTCCCTGCCTACCGCCTGCCTGTCCGGTAGGCAGGGCAGGCAGGCCTTTAATCTTGAGCTTTTCCTGCGCCACAATCTCCTGCTCGGGCACGGATTTGGCAAAATAATGCGGCGCGCTTTTAACCTGCGGCGCCAAAGGCGCCTCCCTGCCTTTCTTTGCGCTCCCCGATTCCGCCACCACAAACACAGTAATCTTTTGCATTTTAGTTTCAAAAATTATTACTACTTATATTTTAACTCTTTTTTAATTAAAAACAAAATAAATTCCCTGATGATTGCTGAAAAACCACGAAAATGATAAAATTCGCCTACTATCAATATCGGGCTGTCGTATACCGGTAGTACGCCTGCTTTGGGAGCAGGTAGACTGGGTTCAATTCCCAGCAGCCCGACCAATGAAAACTTTTATGTGGTATTTTTACGTATTAAAAAGTTTGAGATATTTGAAAAAGAATAAACGCTTTATTTATTTTATTTTAGCCAGTCTGGCAATTGGCGGTTTTTTTGGTTCTCTCGTAACCAAGATTGAATTAAAAAAAAATTTGGTACCAATAAATGATATTCAAGGTATCCACGACGCCAATGTGAATTATAAATTCATTAACCCTTTGTTGGCTGTCGATATACCCGACCAGAAAGATTTTACAGAATTCACGCCTTTTCAAGCAAAAGTCCAAGCTCTTGTGCAACAATTACAAAACAGCGGCAAGACAGATGCAGTAGGTTTTTATTTCCGTGATTTTAATACTGGTCACTGGGTGGGCATTGGCGAAAACAACAGTTTCTTCCCGGCCAGTTTGCTTAAGGTCCCTTTGCTGATTGCCTATTATAAGGAAGCTGAAAGTGATACAAAAATATTTTCGCAAAAGCTTACCTATGACGGCAAGACAGACTCCAATGCCGTTCAGTTTGTCAAACCCAGTCAAGTATTACAAGCGGGGCAAGGCTATACTATTGAAGACTTAATCCACAGAATGATTGTTTATTCAGACAATAATGCTGCCAATTTGCTGGTCCTAAACATCGACCAAAATTCTTTTCAAGAAGTTTATTCTGATTTAGGAATAAGTTTGCCTGATACTTCTGGAAATTTTTCAGACTTTATGTCCGCAAAACAATATTCTTTGTTTTTTCGCGTCTTGCGTAACGCAACTTACCTAAATAGAGAATATTCTGAAAAAGCCCTAGGCCTGCTCAGCCAGGTAGAGTATAAAAATGGACTTGCGGCTGGTGTGCCTCCAAATATAGTTATAGCTCATAAATTTGGAGAATATGTAGGCCAAAACAATGGGCAAATAGAACACGAACTTCATGACTGTGGAATAATCTATAAACCATCACATCCTTATTTTCTATGCGTCATGACCAAGGGTAAAAATGAGCCGGACCTCGAAGACGACATAAAAAAAATATCTAATTTGGTATATAATGAGGTTACCAGCAATTATAAAAATTAGTTTTCAGAATTAGCTAATTTAAATCTGATTTTTATTGTTTATGTACCAGAAGCCTGCCACAAAAAAATTGTTTGCTATAAGCATAGTCTCCCTGCTTGCGACATTTTCTTTAGGAATATTAGCCGCTAGACTATTTTTCTATGAAAGGCTGCCTCATCAGTTTGACAGACAAATGAGCTATAATGCCAACAATTATAAATTTACTGCCTCCGAACCAGGACAGCAAGAGCAATTTCAAGAGTCAACGGATTTAAAAAATCAGCTGGCTAAAATTATCCAAGATAATATTGCCGCCAAGCAAATAACTAACGCCTCTGTTTATTTTAAAAATCTAAATTCCGGAGCCTGGACTGATGTTAATCCGAAAATGCAATATTCCCCGGGGATAATTCTGAAAGTTCCTCTAATGATGGCTTACTTTAAAGCGGCGGAAAATGACCCAAAAATCTTAACAAAAATGATTGTTTACCGTAACACCCAGCCAACGCTCGTTGACCCCAAATCCGAAAGCTTGGTAGAAGGCAAGCAATACACAATTTCAGAACTCATTGACGCCATGATTAAATCAAATGACGACGTTGCTATGTTTATTTTGTTTGATAACATTGACAGCGCTCCTTTAAACGACGTCTATAGCGATTTAGGCTTGTATTTTTTGGAAGACAAAATTAATGCCGATTTTATAACCAACAAATCCTACTCCTTAATTTATAAAAATCTTTACGGTAGCTCATACTTGCAAAGGAGTGGCTCCGAGGAAGCCTTGAACACTTTGAGTGAAACCAACCAAACACAGGGAATAGCTTTAGGTTTGCCGATTAATACCACAGTTTCCCATTTATACAACTCAAGAAAATTTACTTACAAAAACGAACCCATAACTGAATATAACGACTGTGGAATTGTCTATAGCCCCAACAGCAAAGTTTTGCTCTGCGTTGCTTTTATTACAAAAAATCTAAACCGAGAGCAAATTTCCAATCAATTTTTTACACAAATCAATTCAGCCATAGCCAATTTTGTCAGCAGCAAATAGTTAGTTGCTAAAAGAAGAGAGAAAATCCCCCATTGTTGCTTCTTAACTAACTAAAATAAAATTGCCCAACTCTTGCGTGCAAGAGTTGGGCAATTTTTAATTTTCTATCAACGCGTTCCAGTCCTGGGAGAATTTTTCTATGCCTTTGTCCGTCAACTCGTGGTAAATATTATATTCTTGCCAGGGCTTGTTAAGATTGATGTCTTGATACGGGATAGGCTTTAACTTTTCACTCAAAATCGGCATTCCGGCTTCTGCCCATTCCTTCAAAATTTTCAGCGGCGCGGTGATGATATCTGAACCAAGGCTGATGGCTTTCACCATGTGATCAATGGAGCGGACTGAGGCAGTTAAAACTTCTACGTGCGTGTCGCCCTGCTTATACATCCTTTCGATATTTGAAATCAAGTCCATGCCATTCTCTCCTCTATCATCCAGCCGGCCCACAAACGGCGAAAGAAATATGTCTCCTTTTTTTGCGCCCAAAGTTGCCGAGTAAACCGCCGCGGCTTGTTCTTGGGAAAATACTAAGGTCATATTTACTCTCATCCCCTCTTTAACCGACATCTCTGCGGCCTTTAAGCCTTCGGTAGTTGTTGGATATTTTATATGCGCGTTGGGAATCCACTTAAAAAACTCTCGCCCCTGCTTAAGCATTTCTTCGCTAGATGTCTTGGCATCGGCATAAACTTCTATCGAGACGCTGCCTTGCGGTATCAGCGACGATATCTCTATAACGATATTTTGATATAACCCAAGCAGTTCTTTTTGCGAAAATTTTTTCCCTGCGGTAGCCGGATTCTTTGCAATCAAAGAAGGGTTAGTAGTCTGTCCGTCCAAAAATCCCAAAATAGACAAAGCATCCCGCGTTTCGTCCGGGTCGCCGGAATCCAGAAAGATGCGGGTTTTCAAATTATCGGGACGCATAGAGTACTTGTTTCTGTAGTTAGCCGATTCATCGGCTGTTAATTTTATTTGCGATATATTTTATAACAGCCCATAAATGGGCTAACTACAATAAAACGCATCCGAATGAGTCTGTATATCAGTACCACATTCAATCAAACAAATGTTTGCTCTTAGTAAGACCCTTTATCATTTCGAAAGCCTCATCCGCATTGTTCACCAAGTGGTAAATCTCCATATCGGTTTTGGAAATGGTCTGTTCTTTTTCCAGCATTGTGGTTTTTATCCAATTGACTAGCGGCTGCCAAAATTCCTTGTTGACTAAAATAATCGGCACAGGCCGGATTTTTTTAGTCTGAATCAAGGTGGTCATTTCAAAAAATTCATCCAAAGTGCCAAAACCTCCCGGGAAAAAAATATAAGCCGAGGAAGAAGTTTCCAGCATGACTTTTCTGGTAAAAAAGAAAGTAAAACTCTCCGACTCTTTCACGTATTGGTTGGTGCGCTGTTCCGTAGCCAGGCGGATGTTCAGTCCCACGCTCCTGCCTCCAGCCTCTGAAGCCCCTTTGTTGGCCGCCTCCATAATCCCCGGGCCGCCGCCGGTAATAACCGCAAAGCCGGCCTTGGCTAACTTAAAAGCCAAATCCGTTGCTTCCTGGTAAATTTGATGCTCCAGCCCCATGCGCGCGCTGCCCATTATGCTTATAGACTTCTTGAAGCGCTTAAGGAAGTCAAACCCCTGGGTAAACTCGCCCATAATTTTCATTATTGTCCAACTGGAAACCTCGCGCGTGGTGCCCCGCTTAAAAATATGTTCCAGTTGCGAAACATGAATGCAGGTTTCCCGCCCGTGCGAGGTAAAGCATATTACTTCGTTTTCGTGGTGCTGGTGTTCTTCACCGTTTTGTTTTTTGGTTGCCATGGTTTAACGATTAATTATTTTCCATAAACGATTCGTATTTGCCGGTTGTTGCCAGACTGTTCATTTTTGCGCGGTGCAAAAACGCACTTTGCGCCGCTTTGACGTTTTCGGATTTTCCCTGCCAAGCCTTGATTGCAGAATCTTGAAACGCGCGGCCGTAAGAAAAAGTTAACTGCCACGGATGTGGCCCCAATTTATTTATCTCATTCAAATTTTGCGTAGCCTCAATTTCGCTTTGCCCGCCGGAAAGGAATGCCTGGCCGGGAAGCAAAGGCGGTAATACTTTTTTGAATAGGTTCAAGGTTGACGCCGCAATGTCATTGGGCGAAACTTTCTGCCCGGACTCTTTGCCCGAAATAACCATATTAGTTTTTAACACCATTCCCTCCAAAGCAACTCCGGCATTTTTTAATTCTTCAAATAATGCAACCAATACTTTTTCCGAAACCTCTCGACATTTTTCCATAGTGTGCCCGCCGTCCATTAAGACTTCCGGTTCAACAATTGGCACTAAGCCGGCCTTTTGGCACTCCAAGGCATATTGGGCTAAATCTCGGGCATTTTGAACGATATTTCGGCTAGTCGGCAAATCATTGGCTATGGTAATTACAGCCCGCCATTTGGCAAATTTTGCGCCAAGGCTTACGTATTCCTTTAGCCTGTCGGGCAAACCTTCCAAGCCTTTGGTAATTTTCTCATTTGGTGATGATGGATCAGCGGTAGTCCCCATATCAACCTTGATGCCCGGAAAAACTCCTGCGTTTTGTAATACGGATACGAATGATGTTCCATCGCGCGATGATTGCCGAATGGTTTCGTCATACATAATCACCCCGGAAATATATTCGCCTATCCCCGGCGAAGTAAAGAGCATCTCTCTGTAAGCCTGCCGGTTTGTTTCTTCGTTTGGCAAACCAATTTTTTCAAATTTTTTGCCAATCGTGCCCGTGCTTTCGTCCGCGGCCAAAATCCCCTTCCCCGCCTGAACCATTTGTTTGGCAATTTTATTAAGTTCTGTGATTTTTGATTGATCTAGCATAAAAATTATTACGGTAATTTAAAAAAATCCTGAACCTCCTCACTCACTACTTGCATTTTTTCTTCAAAGGTGAGCTCCCTTCCCAGGCTTTCTTCTTTTGCTTTAATTGCTTTCCTGAGACGCGTCACATTTTCCAAAGCTTTCGATACAATTTCTCGACCGTATATCTTTTCATTAGCTACTTGAAAGTTGCTTTCTATAATAAGTTCAATTTCTTTATTAGAAAACACGCCTGATTCAGCCATTTCTTTTTTCCAGTTGCCCAGATCATCTTGGGTTACATTCCCTTCGCCAAATTCTCCTCGAGGATTTTTATAACCTGTCTTGCGCATAAATTTTATTATTTCGATATATGTTAAACCACCATGCCACATTCATACACGACTGTATGAATGTGGTTTTTATTCCTGATGATAAGTCGTGATGTATCTTACTGTCCCGCTCTGGCCTCGAATTACTAACGAATGGGTGATGGTTTTTCCGTCTTCATACCTCAGGCCCTCTAAAAGAGGACCGTCGATAATTCCCGTGGCGGTAAAAGTTAAAATTTTGCCCTTGGCTAAGTCATTGGCTGAATAA